>ERZ827450.2922-NODE-2922-length-12705-cov-2.791858_pt1 | contig 12705 bp, 12 predicted proteins | sample MGYA00519773_ERZ827450 | MGnify/ENA primary metagenome ERZ827450 (study PRJEB31778, sample SAMEA3449306) | human gut metagenome | biome: human gut; feature: human-associated habitat; material: faeces | place: United Kingdom | collected 2010/2012 ...
CCCAATTTCTTGACCTGCAGTTCCGGGATTAGGACATCGCCCGAAAGCATCCTTACAAGCAGCGATTCGAGCTGCGCGACGCGCTCCTCCAGCGTGCAGTCCGAATGGGCTACTACCTCAAATGAGGTTTTTCTCAACTCTGGATCAATTTCTTTGGCAGTAACGAACTCGGAGTCATTCTCCAGTTCGGATACTTTCGTAGGAATCTCCGTGCGGTCGGCTTTCCCTTCAATTACTTCCTGCAAGGTCAGCGTAAGTTTATCCCACGATACGGTATTATTGAGGAGCGTAGCCCGAATCTCGGAACCCTCTACAGCAATCTGTATTTCCGGACCAATGGACCCGACGTATACTTTCACGAAGTCCGAAACGGGGATCGACGAAATAGATCCATCGGCATTTATGAACTCAATGGCTCTTGTTTCTTCGTTATACTCAAGTCCCATCTGCTCAATGGGAAGGTCAACGATCAATTTAGCGCCCGCAATCGTTGTGAAGGTAAGCTCGTAGGTTTCGCTGTTGAACTCCGGAAGACCGACGCAGGTGTTCAGAATCTCCCTGATATCGGGATGGGCGGTAGGCGAGGTGTTATGCTGCTCTATCTGCCCGCTGACATCTGGTGTGGGGATGGCGTCAATGGCATCATCCGTGTATTTTTGTGCTGATTGAAGAGTAGTCGCGTCGCCGTCGGATATTGCCTTTTCCGCGTCTTGCCCGAACTCATGAAGTATTGTTATAATCCCTGATATTGTCTCTTCTATGCGTTCATCGGTGTGGTGGTTGGCATCGGAAAGTGTTTTTTCAGCTGCGTCGGCTACTTCCTCTTTCGACGCCTTTTCAGATAATTGCACTCGTATTTCCGTGTCGTCGTAATTCGAAAGTCCGTCCAGCTTCTCCTTATCGTCGTCCGTATAGTCGTTTGAGGACAGCCCCTTCCCTTCTTCTTTGTCTACCTTGCCGGCAAGGGCTTCATTAATATCCCCGATCTTATCTACGGCTTCATTGGCAGCTTTTGCGGCTTCATTGGCGGCATCGGCGGCATCTATGGGAGCATTTGCATACTCTTCCTCGGATATTTCTGCATCGGGATTGTGCTTCTTGTAAAGATCATAGGCACTTGGTCCGGGGAGGCCTACGATCAAGTCCGAAGAATCCAGATTGACAGTTTCCGTGGTCAGATTGTTGTCGTTGCCGCCCTCCATACATGTAGTAGGCACCAACTCAAACGCATCGCAATAATCGACGGCTGTTTGTCCGCTCTTATCTTTATTTTCCCACATGGTAAGCCGGTATGCTCCCAGCTGCTTTTGCATATTGCCTGAAATAGTGAATACGGCAATGTTCCCCTGAGGCTCGAAATGCAAAGGGGTTTCCATGCAGGAGGGAAGATGAAGGACCAAATGCAGATCGCGGCCTTCAAGTGTGACTTGCTCGCCATTGGTCAATATCGGCCAATGGATTTTGATGTCTTTACCTATACGAATACGCTTCACTTGCTGTTTTTTTTATTTGTAGTCCGCGGGAGATATTACGTCCTCGATCTTCAGGTTAAGTTTGCTCAATACAGCATCAATAAGAGGTGCAGATCCTAATGTTGCGACAAGACGCCCCAATTCGTGAGCTTCTGCCTCGGTAAGTTCTATTTCACCTTCCGATTCATATACTTTATGAGCGAGTACATGGCCGACAAAACCATAGGCATTTGCATATATGAGATTTGCAAGCTGCTCGCGCACATCGTGAACAGTGCATATTTTCTTTTGCATATCTGCAAAAATCTCAAGCCGTTTTAAGTTAATCTTCCTCATAATTTTGGTCGTTAAAATTGCATTATGCCGTCTACTTCTATCCCTCTATTTGAACATCACCCAGCATCCTATACTCGCGCAGTAGATCAGATTACGGGATTCTCGGTCAGTCCATGAGTCTGAGTTAACCCATGCTCCTTGAGTATGTATCGCAATCTGCTTCCCGTTTCCGTTCAGTTGCACGCCTTTGGTTCCTATGTTTCGGATATAATAAAGTTGACCGTCTTGTGGATTGTAAGGGAGTGTGATAGTGCGCTTCCCGCCATCGCTATCCACCGTCACAAAACAATCCATATCGTCAAGGGTTACATTTGAAGATATTTTGCGATTATATAATCTTAATCCGCACACATCTCCCTTTCTCAAATACAGGGCATGATTACCGCATTTTGTACTTGGATTTAGCGGATTAGTGCCGAATGATCCTTCTGCCGAAATGTATATCCCGATATTATAATAATTAATATCTTGAGAAGATTTTCTGTTTGTATTTACTGTTAAAACGGAATGGTTAACCGCTCCCATAGTAGAAGTGGGATATGCCGATACGTCGAATGTATTTTTATAGTTGTCATCTATATTTTCCAACGTGATACGCGCAGCCGACATAAAAAGTGAACAGTCTTTTCCAGATGACGGGGATAAAGATGACTGCAACCAATAATCGTTGTCTATCGTGAAGTTGCCTATTTTACCGCTTGTTGCTTCTATTCTTCCTATTATATTCGCCTTCGTTGCTGTAAACGAACCGTCCTTAGCGACTCGGAAAGGCGCGTTGTCCGGTGTGTTGCTACCGACAAACAGAGGGATATCGCCGCCTACGAGTCCTGCGATGATGGTATTTTCGGAAATATCCGTTTTGGAGTTGTGGACTACGAACTCCATACCTTGCAGGAAGTTGATAACGGCGTTCTCGGCAAACAGTAGAGGCGTATATATGGGCACCATGTCGTTGAGCTGTTGCCAATATGTCGATGTGGTTCCCCCGGATGGTTTATTGGAGTTCGATGAAGTATGAGTCTGACGGCATTGGAATTTCAGTTGTCGGTTATTCTCATATACAGTCACTATGTCTATGTAGCGCAGGCTGTCTGATTCTAAATCAGCGTCGTTGCGATATTCTACACCCGAAACCCATTCCGTTAGGCGGATAATGCAACCCTGATATCCGGGGTCTCCTTTGTCCCCCGGCTTGCCTTGTTCTCCGCTTATGCGTACCGGGTCGGACCACGGTCCCACAAGCTCGTCATTTGCATCTATTTGCGCTTTGGTCATCCATAGATATTCCCCGGACGAAAGCGCCGGAGGATTGTCATACCAGCCGTCCGGCTCTCTTACGTTTGACTCAATATCTGGGCCTATGCTATCGTCACTGCTCGATGCGTATTTAAAGTCGATATATGGTCCGAGCTGGCCATCTTCGCCTGTAACTTTAATCGGATCAGACCATGTCAGGGCGCTTGCCTGTCCCGTGCTCCCGTTTATTGTAGCTTTCGACATCCACCAAATGCCGTCTCCGGAAGGAGCGTCTTCCCAACCATCAGGAATTGGCTTTGTAGAAATAGGGGCGCCGGGTTTATCAATGCTCTTCTTGAATACATATGATGTCCAATCACCCGGCCTTCCGTCGGTTCCGTCGAAAGAGTATTTGGCCCACAATGCAGGTGTAGAGAAAGCGCTCCAATCTCCATTTACCTTGATGCGCTTGGACACCCATTCGTATTGGTAAATGTCGTCTACGCCCATAGGATCATCCGTCCACGGCGCAGGCGGGTTGTCGTATTCTGCGACGCGGGGAACATCCGGGATATCGCTGGGATCGTCGGTTTTGGTACGGGTGAAAATGTACTCTACGCCTTCACCATCTATGCCGTCTTCTCCGTTGAAGGAGTATTTTGCCCATAGTGAGGGCGTTGAGAAATCACCCCAGTGCCCGTTGACTTTCGAGCGCTTGCAAGTCCATTCGAAAGGATGAGTATTGTCCGGCCCTTCGGCATCGTCAGTCCAGCCATCTGGCAAATAGTCGTCTTCATCTTGAGATGCCGGCGTAGCGGGTGCTGTTTCCGAAGTCGTGCGGGTAAATATCCATTCATAGTCTGTTCCGTCCACGCCCGGCCTTCCGTCGGTTCCGGGTCGGCCGTCGGCACCGCTTATTCGCGCCGGATCAGACCACGATTGAACAACGCCATCAATCACCGATCCGAAAGACACCCACAACGGAATAGTCTTGGACGTATTATACGCAATACGAAATAAGCCGTAGTCGCCATTGGCATCACCGGACGAGTCTTTCGAATATACTACATTAACGAAATGACGTCCTGCGCTTGGTGCTGTGACGACGACGGTAGTAGATACGCCGTTCCCTGATACTTCAGCTTCGTAGGTGTCGGAGTCTGCCGTATTGACATTCTGAACATTTATTTTCCCGACCGCTAATTTGTCATACCCTTTCTCTGAATAAGCGGTTATGTCCAATACCAATGTCGCACCGGGGCTGATAGCATCAAATTGTATTTTGCATGACACCGTCGAATTATTACCTTTTCCAGCAAGTTTATAGAACACACCATCTTGGGTAACATCCCCTTCATTATCCGCATCAATTATAATGTTGGTTACGTCGGTAGATGCGCCTGAATCGCCGCCTTCGGGATATTCGAGACTCCACCCGTCAGGAGGAACAGTGCTGCCGGTCGGAAGTGCCGGTTTTTCATTTTGCTGCTTGTAAATAGGAACTACAGAAGACAGTGGGACATGCATAAGAAGGACCCACGCTTCCGATGATGTAGATGGCTCAGATTTTGTCCCATCGACAAGACAGCGCCACTTGGCGTTATTGTGATATACCTCGTCGTTTTTATTGTATGTCTCCGACGCGAGCCACTTTCCACGGTCGTTGATTGTCGGGATTTCCTCCCCGCCGGGCGTGAATTGATGAATGACGCCCGACATGTAGATGTTATTGAGGTAGGCCGAATAGCCTTTCATATCTATCCCGAATACGGATAGATTGGACAGGTCTCCGTATTGAGCTGCGATGTTTGACGATATGAATTCCCAGTCGGATACGCCCTTCAGATAACGCTGGTATGTCCTTGTCTCGTAGCGCGATGTCTGACGGGCTTCATTCGAGAAGGAGCCATACCCGACAAATGTCATCGAGGGAGCAGGGTGGTATTGCTTCGTGTAAGCTGCAGATACGGGCCGAAGTTGGTATTTGAACGTCTTATAGGTCGTGGTGCCCAACTCTTCGGTAATGCGGAAATAGCACGTTGCGAAGCCGGCAAAGCGTCTGTTGCCTTTGCTGTCATCGTAGTCTTCCGTTGCATTATCCGAGGATTCGGAGCTGTGGAAGATACCCATGCAAATATCACCGACCCGCGGACTGCCTATTTCGCCTTCTTCGAGTTTGAGCGTGATGGTCTTGGCTTCGGTATCGACGCTCTCGATGATTCCGGCGCTTGGAGCAAACCATGTGTCGCCCATTGTAATATCGACCCGATTGTATCTCAGTTCAGGAACTTCAAGGAATCCCCGTAGCTTGAGGCTTTGCATTTCGGCATTCCCTTTCTTGTCGATAAGTCCGCCGATGCCGGTAATTCCTGTTGCGAAATCGCCGAACTGCGCTCCGTCCTCAAAGGTCATTTTGCCTTTGAAGGTATCCGGGAATTGCTTGTTTGCAAACTGCCATAAGGCGCGCTTGGCCGAATAAGCATTATAATCTTCGGCCGCAGTAGAATCGTACCGGGTGATAAGATATATTGCCGCTCCGGAGTCTGTAACGCCTATGCGCTGCGAATATAGGGTGGCTTTCACATCCGATTCGATGCTGCCGATTCGGGAGTAAGGTGTGTTGTCGCCGATTGTGTACGTGGCGATATATTCGTTGTAGAGTTTCTTTTCGTAGCCCTGAATTCGGGACAGACGTCCGTCTAAACCAAATCGAGGATCGACAAGAAGCACGGCTTGTCCTGCGTTGTAATTCTTGTCGTTTACCGTGCAATATACCGGGTTGGTTTCGCAGGTATATACATCCGTGTCGCTGCTGTTCTTTGCGGCGTATGCTTGTCCGGCCTTCAAAAGCTCCTCTTCGGCCTCCTCGATTCGTTGCTGCGGAAGTTTTACACCCGTGAGTACAAATGTATCTCCCGGTTCGGGATGAAGGCTTTCGTTGGGGACTATAAGCTGGCTTTCTCCCGACGTCTCAACTTGGGCGATGATCTCAAATTTCTTGTCAAAGCCGTCTTCGGGCTTCCATGTTTCAGGTTTGTAATTTATACTTAACTCAAAATCACGCCCCATGAGACTGCCGCTGGTGAATGTAGCTCCCAGCGTTTCGCCTTCGATCATGTCGGACGGCAGGAACGGCGTGTCCTTGCAGTACATGACATAGGCCTTGTCTGTCTGTCCCTCGATGATCTCCCGATCAACGGTCTCGATGCTTGTGATCGTCTCCGTGTTCTTGGGATAGATGTCATCGAAGAAAACGACCTGCTCGACAATGGCGCTTTTGTCGAGATTCGGGATGGCGTCAATGTATCTCTGGCCGTTGGGAAGCCTGAGTCGTATTTCTGAAACATGGTTGGTCTCCCCGCCCTGCGGAGCCTGACCATAATCGCTGGTAAGGTTGCGTGTAGATCCGAATACATAGAACCGGGTGCCATAGCTGGAGTCGTCGCCCTTCTTGGCGGGGATGCTCTTGACGACATCGCCACGCTTGAATTCTTCGGGTGTGCCTCTTTCCAGCTTTCCGAAGTTAAGCGACACTAAATCTCCGTTTTCCTCGGTCCACCATTCGACTTCGAAAGTTTCGGCGATCGTGTTGAGTATACCCCAGCATTTGTCTCCGTTGAATGACACGAGTTTTGTCGCCTTGGGATTCTCGATGTCGATGGTTCCTACGCTCCAATTTTCGACGCCAAGATGTTTGTTCATGTTGGCCACGATCAGGGCGCCGAATGATTCGAGATCGGTGGTGTTGTGGAATACCGCTTCGGGATTATCTCCGCCCAGCCAGAAGCATACAAAACGCTTCATATGGTTCTGCTGCGCCTCGAACTTGAGCGTGTATTTATATCCTCCGGTCTTGTTGTCGAACTCCGGATATACCGGGGCCATTATCTCGAACTTACGGCCTTTGTACAGTATGTATGAACCTTGCGGAATTTGAATGTACTGAAGTTGATTGAAGGGAAGCTGAATGTAATAGTCACTCATGAGGGCATATTTGATAATAGCCTCTTTCGTGACCGGAGCATCCAATATCTGTATTCCTAACGGAGAATAAATTACCATCTGTCGTTTGCCACTTGCATCGTCACAAGCTCAAGGCAAAGGTTTCGACAGTCACGTGAATTACCAAACTCTTTAGAAGAAATGTGGTAAAAAATTTCTTACTTTGGGAAAAACTGAACGAGAAATGAAAACGATTGAGGAAAGAGCAAAAGAATACGCCGAAAAATGCCACTGCCAGAACACTGAGTGGGGATTTATAGCTGGCGCACAAGCCGAACACGAACTGCTGACGCGCTGGAACGACCCGAAAAAAGAGTTACCTCCGATTTACGAGAATGTCATGGTAAAATACAAGGCTTCTAATGGATGTGAACATATTACGATTGCGTGGCGTTCGGCTGGCGATGCAGGAGGATATATTTACGCCATCAGCGGAACCGGCGTAACTATCAATAGCCAAAATATTCTTGGCTGGCGGGAGATTTACGAATAAGATATAGTTTGTGAAGAATGGAATCGTGATTTGCCAAGAAATTTGAAGTGAAAAACAAAAAAATAGCACAAAGAATCCCCGACCTTTTGGCCGGGGATTGCGTCAATGAATGAAGATATCAAATACTGTTAGCGCATTTGTTGATCCTTGAAGATAAGTCAAGCAAGGCATTGCGCAGGATTTCTTTCTCTGCATCATCGAAGTCGTCCGGTTTCCCGTTGTTAATGCCGTCCATCTTATGGTAGAGCCATGACCGCGATTTACCGAAATATTTTTCAGATATCTTAGCCCAAGACACATCCAGCAGAATGTCCGACATCTTCTGTTTTACTGTCTCCCGATTTTGTTTTACAATGATTTCCATATTTGTCTTTTTGTGCCCTCGGCCAAAATGGTCGAGGGCTGGTTATTAATCACGTTCTAATAATTCTTGGAGGATCATCTCGATATACCACTCTTGTTCTTCTTTCCCGTTAGGGTAGGCTTTGTGATAATTGCGTATAGATTCGATCAAATCCCATTCTTTTTCTGTTAGTTCGACATTCATATCGTTTATTCATTTGCTGTACTACAAATATAATACACTTTTGCGTATTATGCAAATGTTTTGATGATAAAATCATAAAAAACGCCCCGCATTTCTGCGAGGCGCCGGCATCGGGGAAGTATACAGGGGCTTATCTTATCGCTGCCATCTTCTTCGGGGTTTGGACCACCTCAAACTGCCTTGCGAGGAAATCCAATCCTTTTTGCGTCACGAGAACCTTGATGACCGTGAACGATTCGTGGTTGTTTCGGTCGATCAATTTCTCTTTCAACTCGAAGTAACCCCGGTTAATATACTCTTGTTTAGGCTCATTGCGATTGCAGAAGAATATCCCTCGCTCGCGGAGCCGCTGGAAGAGCGTGTTGCGGCCAAATGGTAGATTCAAAATCTTTGCCGCCTGCCCGACGTCTATCTTCTGGTCCGTGTCCAATACCTTGTCCATCAGCTCGGCTTTCGGCGCGAGTGCCGCGACCTGCTTTTGGGCCTGCTCCAGCTGTTGCTTCTGCCGGGCTATGGTGTCATTGGCGACCAGCACGGCGCGTGCCATTATCATTTCGGGCGTGTCCGTCTCTTTGGCTGACATGTATCCGCCAGTCTTGCGGATAGAGGGGAGAACCTCATCGCATACCCAGTCCTGAAACTGCTCGGCCTGCGGGAGCTTCGACCGCATGACAAGGCGGTAAACATCGGATTCGGGGATGTATTTCACCTTTTGAACCCCACCATCGGTAGGGGTCGGTAAAACGGCGACCCCTTTACAATGTGCTGAAATGGCATCTGCTGTCCGTATATATCCTAACGATTTTGCTACATCATTCGCAAGAAACATTGGCTTGTTTTCGTCGGACATGATGATACGTACACGCCCGAACTTCTCGTTATTGAAAATTTGTATGTTGTTCATGGCTGGTCTATTTACATTGTGCGACATTCATTCCGCGGCCCATCTTGACAAGAATAAACGGGTCGATCTCTTTGATTTTGTTGTGGGATGATTTTTCAGCGCCCAGCAATTCAAGGTAGTAGCCTTGTAGCTTGACATAGGCATCCATTAGGTTGGAATAGCGCTCTTCGGCCTTGAAGTAGGCGTTTTCGAAATCCCGTGCTTTTCGCTCGGCTTCGATGCAGCGAGTTTGATAATCCGTTTCCGGAAGCGATGGTGTTTTCATAGGCATTGATATTTAAATTGTGATTATTTGTCCAGTATTGCCATAATTCGCTCTATGCAGGCGTTTTGTTCTTCCAGCAATGTTGTTAAGCGGTCTGCCGATTCGATGATGTCGTTCATGGTCATATTGTGTTTGAGTTAGTCTCCGTAGTACATTCCGCGCACGCCATAGTAGTTAGCCGGGACCGTCAGCAACTGCGGGCGGTATTCCGTGGCTTTCGGCCGTTCCGTCGGTCGGTTCTCAATCTTTGCCGTCATCATCGCCAGCTTCTCGTTGCGCCAAGCCTTCTTGAGGCAAGCCGAGAACGACATAGAGGCGTTGGCACGTTTCAGATACCAAGCGTTACGCATGATCTTCGATTTATTGTAGGTTGCTTTCATGGTTGTAACTATTTAATGTTTCTTTGTTGCGCAAAGATACATTAAAACGTTTCGTAATGCAAATATTTTACATGAAAAATTATCATCATAGTGTTTTTTTTACATAAAAGCATACATTACATTGATTTAATGCCTATATTTGCAGCGTAACATCATAATGAAACACGCATTTTATGGAATTAAGAGTGAAGGAGATTTGCAAGGAAAAGGGAATGCAAATGCAAGAATTAGCCGACAAACTTGGTATAACACGAATAACGCTAACAAGGAATATTAGCGGAAATCCTACTATTGGAACATTGGAAAGTATCGCTGCCGCTCTCGGTGTATCGGTTCCGGAGCTTTTCGCCCCTCAACCGACGAACGCGATCACCTGCCCGCATTGTGGCAAACTTATTAAAGTGGAGAAGGGGGAATAAATAAGTATAATAAGACTAATAGATAATGGAGAAAAACGTAAAATATAGAGGGGTGCTAAACCTTGGAGAAATGCCGATTCCATGCTATGTTTTAGAGGATGGTACACGGGTTCTTTCAGGTCGAGGGATGCAGGAGGCTCTCAAAATGGTAGACGAAGCTGAAGAAGGTAGGCAAACCGCGGGGACCAGATTGAGCCGATATTTAAGCCAAAAATCGCTCAACCCATTTATTTACAAGGATAAAGAAGAGGACCACTTTAAGCCTATTATTTGTAACGATAGGGAGACAAAGATAAATGGATATGAAGCGACTGTATTGGTCGATATTTGTGATGCCTTCCTTGAGGCCAGACAAGCTATCAATCTATCTCCTCGTCAGGAAATCATTGCCGCTCAATGCGAAATACTTGTACGAGCATTTGCCAAAGTAGGCATTGTAGCGCTCGTAGATGAGGCAACAGGATACCAGCAGGATAAGAATAGAGCAAAAGATGAGCTTCAAAAGTTCTTGTCGCAATTCATTTCGGACGAGGCAAGCCGTTGGGTAAAGACTTTTAACGATTCATTCTTTGAAATGATATATAGAATGCACGGATGGAATTGGACTATGACCCACAAGCGGCCGGGTGTTGTTGGAACGTGGATTAATGATATTGTTTACGAACGTCTGGCTCCAGTGATATTAACCGAACTTCAAAAAGTCAATCCGAAAACAGACAAAGGAACGCGAAAAGACCGTCATCACCAGCATTTAACCGAAGAGATAGGCCGGCCAAAACTGAAAGAGCATTTAGCAGCTGTAGAGGCGTTGGGACGGGCCTCTGGGTATAATTGGGTCAGATTTATGCAAATGCTTAACGCCGCATTTCCGAAACAATACCAACAGTTAGATTTGCTTTTCCCGGATGATGTAAGGGTTGAGAATGGCGAATAGATGCAAAGTCGTAAATACAAAGACGAGGGATGGCTAAAACCATTCCTCTTTTTTTGGATATTCCAATTTGAAATTGTAAATTTGGGTTACTAATTACTAAATTTATTGATATGAAGAGGTATTTACTATTGTTATTATTTGCTGCTTTATGTATTGGAGTAAATGCACAAAACAATGTGCCACATTATCAAGGTGAAATAAATGTTGGTTATGGCATTGGCATAGGAGATTATCAGGTTGATAGATTTTATGTTGAAACCATACATGGGGCTCGAATTATCCCCCATCTTTTTTTGGGTGCTGGAGCCGGATTAGCGCTATTAAATGGGGGACATGTGACAATACCTGTATTTGCAAATGTGAAAGGATACTTTACAAAAAGTAAAGTTTCGCCGTATATTTTTGCTAATCTTGGATACGGATTTGGGGACGAAAAAGGGTTTTATGGAGCAGGGGGGTTAGGTGTTGATTTTACGATTGCTTCAACATTGGGTATTTATATTAATTTAGGTTATCAATCATTAGGAATTGCCGACAATATCCAAAGTAATGGAATATATGGCCCTTCAAATATGGGAGCTTTCTTAATCCAGACGGGATTTAGGTTTTAATATTTTATTTGGTTGATTTGTCCCCAAATTTAGAAACTGATGTGATTAATTTGTTATGAATCGTGCTATATGAAGAAAATTTGGTTCTCCTTGTTAGTTGTATTAGCAACAACCGCTGTTGCGCAGGATAGGATAGATGAGAAACCTACATCACTAACATATAAATCAAAGGAAATAAGATATGCTTTATATTGGGAGCGTAATCCTAAAAAAGGGAAATGGAAGAGTAGAATGAATACAGATCGCCCATATTATGGAGAAGGAAAATTTAGCTCAAATTTTAATTCAATGTTTTTCGGTAAAATTGATAGTTTAACATTTTTCTTTATTGATTATTGGGATGGGCGATTTAAATATCCCAATTTGAAATTAGAATGGACATATTATAAGTCGCTAAAATCTGCATTAATTACGGATTCAGATTATGAGGCGATGAAGAATATACAATATGGAGAAACACTTAAAATATTTTCTAAATTTACGGATTATGCATTTAAAGGGGATATAGGATATTCATTTTCGGTGTTTTTAGATGACATAAAACGTAGTTATTTATCTTTTATAAAAGATGCTGAAAAAGGATATGAATTGTATCTTTCGAGTCTAATTCTGACTATAAAACGAGTTAAAAGTGAGGATAAAGACGTGGTTAGATTTCGGGTATATCCAGATGCCGACTATAAACTGATTGATTCATGTTATTTTGAAATCCCTTATAAGGAGTTTCAAGTTCTATTTAAATCTGATTCTCGTCTTAGATATAAGTAAAATGGGTGAATTGGCCAAATTAGAATAAGCCGGGACTATTTCCCGGCTTTGTTTTACAGTACAATCACAGTTCTGTCTTTCTTTATCGAATACTCTCCGCTGATATTTGCAACATTCAGCACGGCGTAATCTTTGGCGTTGATCGTGGCCCGTGCGCCGTGCATCAGGATTATCGTATGGATGAATTTAGTCCCTGCCGCTTCTATAGTAGCATCTGTATCTCCGACGATACATACGTACTCTTTACCTTTGAGCGCGATATTGCCCGCATCTACATATACTTCCAGCCCTTCTAAACTGTCTCGGTTCTTTCTAAACACTTCGACCGAGGGGAAGTT
>ERZ827450.2930-NODE-2930-length-12684-cov-27.456093_pt1 | contig 12684 bp, 18 predicted proteins | sample MGYA00519773_ERZ827450 | MGnify/ENA primary metagenome ERZ827450 (study PRJEB31778, sample SAMEA3449306) | human gut metagenome | biome: human gut; feature: human-associated habitat; material: faeces | place: United Kingdom | collected 2010/2012 ...
TAGGGCACTGAAAAGTGCCCTTTCGAAGGGGTATGCCCTAAATTGAGTGCTTACAATAATGTTAGTGTATGGATCATAGAATTACCCCAGAGTGGATTAATTCGCTCAAAGGAAACGAAATCTTCGTATTTGGATGTCGCAATTCGGGCAGACACTTTGATGGCGCTTCAAACTTTGCATTAAAGCACTTTGGTGCAGTGATGGGACAACGCGAAGGTCGTCAGGGACAATCTTATGCTATTCCGACTATCGGTGGTACTATCGGGTTAAATGAAATCCGTAGATCTGTTGATACTTTTACTAAATATGCAGCCAAACATCCGGAGTTACACTTTCTCGTGACTCCGGTTGGCTGTGGGGGTGGATGTTGTAAAGTATGGGAGATTGCTCCAATGTTCCGAAAGGCATCAAAGCTTTCGAATGTTAGTCTGCCACAAGACTTCTGGATAGAACTAGACAAAGGACGTATAGCAGAAGTTAAGCAGAAATTGGCTGTTATGTTTGATGCGTTATTAGATGTGGTATCAGAGTTTTTTGGAGAGCTGAGATTTATGAGGCTTAGAATGATGAATCCCAGCCAACTATATAAGAAGTTAATAAGCCGAGATTGCCACACTATATCGCTATCTGAACAAATGGAGTGGTTGATTTCTATGATGCGGCTATTACTGGTTCTTGGAATGCTCGATATCTAATAAATCATTCTACTCAATGCGCCTACATAGTCAAAGACAACAAAAAGAGAGTCGGATGGATTAAAAATAAGGACATAGATTGGAATGGCATTTCCGAATTGCCCAAAGAGGTGCAACGGAGAGTTCGCGGAAGAATATGCAACTATGATTTTGGAATCTTCGACTTTGAAAATGGAGTTGCAAAGATTATGTGGCAAATAAGTCCTAATGGTAAGTATCACTATCTTGACAAATACTATGGAGGCAAAACTACTGACGAGAAAGATATCAGACTTTATGGAGTAATTGATACAAATTGCAAGATTGTCGGAAAGCTGCATATTATAATTGATGAAGAGTAATATGTATAGATAGATTATTCCATTGGTTGTACTCTATATCATAAAACAAAAACATTGAAGTATGAAGAACTATTTTACCCTTGTATTGCTGCTGATTGCTGTATCGGTGGCATCTTGCACAAGAATGAAGAAATTTGAACGCATTGAATCTACAGAAAATGAACGTTATAGTATCGTCTATAAAGATGGTAAGTGTGGTATCTATGACAATAACGCAGATAGTCTTGTAACTTTAATAAAGTATGATGCCCTAAAATATTCACAATGCGTAATAAAAGATTCCATAGAAATTACGGTATGGGTATGCGGGTTGGATAGTTTAAGCGGTCTTGTATCTATTGCAGGAGAAAATAATGAGATGTTGGAAATAATATTCCCGTAAATGTTTGTATTATGTTAGATGAAAAGAAGAGAATTATCAATTTGCAGATTCTTGACGCAGTGATATCATTGAAGATTTCCGATGAAAATGAAGAAACAGTGCGTTGTGCAGCAAAACAGTTGAACGATCGTGCCAATGACATAAAAGAAAAAAATCCTTCCCTCGAATCCGCAACTCTGTTGGCCTATTTAGCTCTTGAAGAATGCATAAGTGGAATGAATAGAGACGAAAAGAGAAAAGATGGATTTTTCAAACGAATAGCAAAGGTTATATCTGGGAAAATGAATCAATTGTTTACAGATGAGTAAAAGTAATTAAAACACAATAATAATTTATGTTAGTCGTACACCCTACAGATATTACGACAGCCGTTCTTAGCACTTTATATAAAGGGATAGAATCGAAAGTCGTTGACCAAAATATGAGTAAGCGTGAGATTGAGCATTTGCTTCACCATTGTCCACCACGCGAGAGGATTATGCTTTTGGGACATGGTTCGGACAAAGGTCTATTTTCACGTACAGATGATATGATACCGGAATTTGACCGTATTATAGTAGGTCATTCCCATGCTTATCATTTGCGTCATCACAATGGTAATATCGTAGGAATATGGTGTCATGCTGACAAATTCGCACGTAAGGAAGGATTGCATGGCTTATTTTCAGGAATGATTATATCCGACATAAAGGAAGCGGAAGAGTATGGAATCATTACTCTACAGCATCATATAGATGAAGCAAATGAAGTAATGTTTGCCAAACTGAGGAAATTATTGGATGAGGGAATACCACTTCATGAGATCCCGGAACGGATGAAAGCCTTGAACGATACACCTTCATCATGGCTTACAAGTTTCAATTACGAGAACTTTTATTATTTGTAGAAACCAAAGAAAATGAATTTATAATATGGAAGAAAACTATATGGCTACCTCCCGAAATGGTCATGACTTGAAGGATATGTATAACCCTGAAACGAATACATTGGATATACGTTCAAATGGTCTTTATCCATCTAATGTATTGAGCAATTTATGCAGCAATGGTTTCCGTTTTGACGGAATGATATGCGGAAGCATGGAAGGCTTTCTTCAGTCGTTGAAGCGAAAGGAACTTGACAAGCAACGCCAAATATGTGGTATGAAGGGAGGTAATGCCCGCAAGATGAGTGTCACCTCATGGCAGACAGACCAGATAGTCTGGTGGAAGGGGCAAGCGATAGACCGACAGAGTGAGGAATACCAACAATTGATACATCGTGCCTTTCAAGCGATGTTTGAACAAAGTGAGCGTTTTCGTACTGCATTGATGCAAACAAGAGGAATGTTACTTACACACAGCAGTGGAGAGTCCAACACATATAAGACGATTCTTACCCCATCAGAGTTTTGTAGTATACTGACCGAGTTGCGCGATAACTACGATAAGCGTGACAAGACACAGGAACTCAAGGAGAAGTCTGTTGAAAGAAAGAAAAGACTCTATTTTGACATGGATGGAGTTCTTGTTGATTTTGAGTCAGGACTTACACAACAAAGTGAACAAGTGCTTAAAGAACACGAAGGCCATTATGATGAAATACCCGGTTTGTTTGGAGTTATGCAACCTATGTAGGGAGCCATAGATGCAGCAAAGAAGTTAAGCAAATACTATGATTGCTATATACTTACCACAGCTCCTTGGCGAAATCCTTCTGCATGGAGCGATAAACTGATTTGGGTCAAACAACATTTTAAAGGGTTATTCTATAAACGTATAATAATAACTCATTGCAAACAATTATGTAAAGGTGATATCTTAATAGATGACCGAGACAGAAATGGGGCGAGTGAATTTGAAGGAGAATGGATACAATTTGGTTCAGAGAGATTCCCTGATTGGAATTCGGTATTGGAATATCTTATACCAAAAGAAAATTAAGGGTTATCAAAGATAGAATATAGTCTTTATTATGCTCTATAACAGAAACAAACAATAAAATTTTAATGATATGTTGATTGCTATTTCTATTATGATTCTTGCTTATATGATTATGGGGAAAGACATTACACCTCTTTTGAATCGTGTAAGAAACATTGATTGGCGTGGTAATATCAATGCTTTAATGAATCGACTACGCCCTTGGGCATTGAAAGCAGGTCGCTTGGCAACTCGTCCATTATTGCGGTTCTATTATGTGCTAGATGATGAGAAAACTTCAACACTTGATAGAGTGTTGATTTATGCGGCAATCGTTTATACTATTTTGCCAATAGACTTTATTCCGAGGATAGTCTATAGATTTTTGGGTATCTTGGATGATGGTCTTGCAATACTGTATGTATATAAAAAGATTAAGGATAAGATTACACCTGAAATTAATGCAAAGGTTGAAAACACACTCAATGAATGGTTCGGTGTGGAGTATGAAATAGTAAGAATATAAAAAAGACTAAAGAATGGAAAGTAAACAATATGAACTGGATGTGTATGCTCTTGTAAATACCTTAATGAAGAAACTTGGTGTTAAATATCCGATAGACTATTTACTTGAGTGGTATAATCATACAGATAAAGTTCCAACACCATTCATATCCCCAATGATTGAGGATCGTGTTAATGCTTCAGTAAAACATGATGATAAAATAGAAACAAATATCCCCGAATGTGCAAAAACGGGATATTTTCCTTGGAACGATGTTTTGGCAAGTATGTATACTAAACCTGAACAAGTAAAAATAACGGAGGTAGTATGTCCCAATTGTGGAGAGAAACTTGTTGAACTTTATTTTTCTTCACCGGCTTGGACTTGGAAAGCATTATGTGGACGAGGTGGGCATATGACTATTTGCACAGAGTGCCCGCGACAAGTGGAATTTGGACTTGAAATAATGAATTAATGAAACAATGAAAACTAATTATACAACCTTTTCGGAAGCTGGTAAACGGCGAGCAAATCAAGATGTATGCCGTGTGATTGAGTTCCCTGAATACGACAGAACCTTAATGGTCGTTTGTGATGGTATGGGCGGTCACGCAATGGGGGATGTCGCTGCTGAGACAGTGTGTAATGCCATTTGCGAGTATTGGAAGCAAAATATACAAGTCTCAGATTCAGAGTCTAAAATCATTGAGGCATGCAAAGTGGCTTCTGATGCTCTTTACACACGCTCACGAGTAGTTCGTCCAATTGAAATGGGAACAACGCTAGTTTTGGCAAGTCTTGAAGGGAATACTGTAACCATTGCACACTGTGGTGATAGTCGCTGTTATTTATTACGTGATGGAGAAATTGTGCATCAGACGCAGGATCACGCAGACCCTCATTGGGGTTCTGAAGTTGTTACCAAATGTTTCTTCTCTATGAATCCCGAAGTAGCTGTTCCAGACATTATTCATTTTGAAGTCAAGTCTGGTGATAGTATTTTCCTGTGTTCCGATGGAGTCTATAAAGCAATGGCTCCTCAGATACTTACTGCACGTTTACAGGACGATAAGCCATTGGAAGATGTGATTGATGTAATAAAGTTTATGTGTGAAAAGTTCTCAACAGATAACTATACTGGCGTTTTGGCAAAAATTCTATAATTTTTAGAATTTACCTCTATCCAAGATAGAATACAAAAAAGATGCACTCTATAATAGCAAACAATAAAAGTTACTATTATGGGTGCATTTACTACAAAAAAGACTCTTTATGGCAACGCATCACAAATTCCTATTGTTGCCGAAAAAATCAGAAAAGCATTTGTAGCTGAGGGCTACGAAGTTCGTGTTGATAACCCTGACAGTGGTCAGGAAATCTACATCACTAAGGGCGGTCTGTTCAAGGCTGCACTAGGTCTACGCTCTGCCCTAAAAGTTATAATGAAGCCTTCACGAGACGGCAATATCAATTTCGAGGCGGGTGTTAGTATTATTAAACAACAGTTTGTTCCAACCGTCATCACGATGTGTTTATTCTCACCTGTTGTTATTGCACAAATTTGGGGAATGATAAAGCAATCGAAACTTGATGAGAAGGCGGTTGCTATTGCAGAAAGAGCATTATATCAAACAAAAACAATATAATAAATCAAAACCTATGAAGACAAAAATTTTCAACCTCATCATTATTGATGAGAGTGGCTCTATGCAGAGTATCAAGAAAGAGGCTATTGACAGCGTAAACGAAACAATCCAAACGATTCGTTCCGCTCAGAAAAAGCACGAAGAACAAGAACACTATGTGAGTCTTGTAACTTTCAATGATGATGTGAAGACCGTCTATGAGTGTGTGCCAGTGGATGAGGTTAAGGAACTTACCGCAGAGACTTATCGTCCCGATTGTTGTACCGCATTGTACGATGCTATGGGTATTTCGCTGAATGCACTCCGTAAGAAGGTTGTTGAGGATGACAAGGTACTTGTTACTGTTGTGACGGATGGTTACGAGAACTCTTCGAAGGAGTACAGCGGTAAAGCTATCAAGGCTCTTGTTGATGAACTAAAAGCAAAGGATTGGGTATTTGCCTACATCGGAGCTAATCAGGATGTAGAGGCAGTTGCGGCTACGATTTCAATTACCAATGTAATGAATTTCGAGGCAACAAGCGAAGGTACAACTGTAATGGGTGAAAAATTAGGAAGTGCTCGCACTCGTTTGTTTGACCGTATAGCCGAATGCTGTTTTTGTGCGGCTGAAGCTAATGAAAACTTCTTTGATGAAGATGAAAAGTAACATATAACATTGAAACTCTATGAAACGACTGACTCAAATCTTTCAAGCGCTGCTCGGTGTAGCAGCCTTGATTCTCACGGCATTGATTGCCGCAGGTCGCCTTGCTTGGCGTACAATTCGTAATTGGTGGAAGAAACGCTCAAAATGGCTGCGTCGCTCAATTGCAACGATTCTCATTCTGATTCCGGTAGGTTTTGTGGCACTTATTACTTATGCCTACTATGATAGCGAGTATGGCAGATGGTATTGGAAAGATAATTATCTGTCTAAGAATGTAGAGGTTCACGGCTTTCAAGACTATAAGGTTCGTGTATATAACCATCGTACAGGCAAATATACAACACCGAAAGTAAACTGGGTTGCCGATAGTCCTGCCAACGACTCTTTGACTGTATACGCCATCCCAAATAAGCGTGGCTACATAAATATCAAGAACGGAGAAATCGTGATCGACGCAGAAGCTAACAACTATCGTAAAGCGTGGGTATTTTCAGAAGGTCTTGCAGCTGTAATGAAGGACGGCAAAATCGGCTTTATCAATGCAAAGAATGAAGTTGTTATTCCATTCCAATTCGAGTATTCTGATAAGTGTCGTATGTGGGACTTCGGCTACCTTTTCCATGATGGGTATTGCATAATGACGAACAAAGATGGTGATTTGGGCTTGATTGACACTACCGGAAAGTGGATTGTTGAACCAGCCTACGATGAAATCTGGGCACCGCACGAAAGTGGTTACAGAATCATTGTTGATAACAGTAAACACGGCGTTCTCGATTCAATAGGCAATGTTATCTATCCTGCCGAATATGGTTATGTAGATGTGTTGTCTGATGGCTTTATCCTAACCAAAGGTGGCAAGAAGTGGCAAGTTGACTTTGAGGGAAATGTTGTTCAGCCATTTATGTTTGATGGAACATATTATCTGAACTATCCGATTGGTTACAATGAGTGTGGAGATATTCAATATGCTTTTGCCGATTATGCCAAATATGAGGTTATGAATCGTTATGGTATAATGAATCGCATAACAGGTAAGCCGATAACTCTTGCACTATATTCGGATATCAATATGCTCTCAAAGGATTTGTTTGAGGTACAAGATCCTGAAAGTTACGATTGGTATTTGGTGGATACAAACGGTAATGTGGTATCCAAGAAATAGCCATTGTAATGAGGCTTGAAATAAATGTCGGTATTCTTTTCACATGGAGTATCGACATTTTTTCATATCGTTAAGAGGGTTGATTAGAAAATAATTCCTACCTTTGCACTTGGAAAAAGCGTTCTTTTCAATAATGCAGAATAAGACAGATTAGGGAACTTCGCTTGTTCCTAAATCGTTAGCAGTCTAAAATCTTAATTCTGTAATCTATTCGTTTTCAAATAGAAAGACAAATCGTTATGTCTTAGCCCATGAAATTTCAATTTGGGGATACCAAGGTGCTCCATCAACCGTTTGTAATAATTGCGATATGTTCGTGGTTCTGTGGGCAATGGTTCATTGGTGAGTATGTAGTAATCCGCATTTACCACTTTTTTCAGTGGTTTCACCAATGCAAGCAACTCCTTGCTCATAGGAATTTCACGGCAGGAGTTCTTTGTTTTAGGCGTATTGATAACCAGCTCAGTATGTTTCATTTCACCTTCGATAATATAAATACGCTCTATGGTACGCTGAACGCTGATAGTTCCGCTATCGACATCAATGTCACTCCAGCGTAAAGCACAAACTTCACCAATACGAAGTCCGGTGCTTAGGCTTATATAGATGCCTAAATTACGGAATGTGAAATTTTGACGAATGTAGTCCAATATTTTCTTGTGATGGGCTACAGTCAACACCTCCAGCTCCTTGTTCTTTTCTGTTGTAGGATATTTTATGTCCCATTCTGAATAATTCATCCATTCGTGTTTTACTCCGAACTTCATCACCATTTTGAGCACAATAAGAATGTCCTTTACCGATTTTACACTCATACCACCATTGAGTTTTTGTAGTACAAAATCTTGTACCGCTTTCTCGCTTAACGCATCACTTTCACCAAAATATGGTAAAAGATGGTTTTCCAGAATCAACATATAAGCTGCAAATGTTGATTGCTTCACATACGGACGCTTGTCTTCTCGCCAAGCCATCACAATTTCTCTAATTGATTTCTTTGTCATAATTGCTTTTTTAGGGGTTTCCTATAATTAGAGAAATATAATGGGCAATGTTCCAAATCTGAGATTCCCGGAGTTTACGGGAGAGTGGAAAAAGGCATCACTTCAAGATATAGCAACTGTGAATCCAAAATCGGTTTCACTTCAAGATTCCTTTGTTTATATAGATTTGGAAGCTGTTGAAAAGGGTGAACTGAAAAAAATACAAGAAATAATCCGAAAAGATGCACCAAGTAGAGCACAGCGTGTTATTTACAAAAATGACATTCTGTTTCAATGTGTGCGTCCATATCAAAGAAATAACTACATTCATAAAATCCAAGACAAAAGTAATAAACAGTGGGTCGCTTCAACTGGATATGCGCAAATTAGGACAACAGAAACACAAAACTATATTTATCATCTATTAAATACAGATGGGTTCAATAGAAAAGTAATGGTTCGTTGTACGGGGTCAAGTTACCCAGCTATTAATAGCGAGGATTTGGCAACAATTCGATTCTATCTTGCTACTGACACCAGCGAACAACTTAAAATATCACGATTGTTTGATTTGCTTGATGAGCGCATCGCTACCCAAAACAAAATCATTGAGAAACTGCAATCCTTAATTAAAGGGCTAAACGATAATATCCACAAAGGTATTAAGGGAGAAACCGTCTGCTTTTCAGATTTGGGTGAAGCTTATTCTGGATTAAGCGGAAAAGGCGGTGATGATTTCGGATATGGTGAGCCATTCATTACTTATATGAACGTGTATCAGAATACTTACATCTCGGAAAAGGATTATGAATTGGTACAAATCGCTCCCAACGAAAAACAAAACAGTGTGCAGTACGGTGATGCCTTATTCACACTCTCATCTGAAACTCCGGAAGAAGTTGGTATAGGTGCAGTATATTTGGGCAATACGCAGAAACTTTATTTGAATAGCTTCTGCTTTGGCATTCATTTCTATGATGAACGTGTATTACCTCAATACCTTGCCCACTTCATTTCAAGTTCTTCATTTCGTAGGGCTATATATCCGTTAGCACAAGGGAGTACACGGTTTAATCTTCAAAAAAATGACTTTATGAAGATGAAGTTTTTACTACCAAGCTTAGAGAAACAAGGACATATAGCTAACACTCTTGACGCTTTGCATTGCCGTTTGGCAAATGAAAAGTCATTAACGGAACAATACATTTTATTGAAGAAGTATCTATTAAGCCTAATGTTTATATAAACATTTTCTGAAGCAAATACCGTTTCTGCTGTTGAAGACAACTTATGTATTCTTGCTCATTATCCAATTTTCTCTCAGTGAGTTCAAACATACTACAGATTTGTTGTTGAACAGACATTGGTGGGATCGGGAATCGACTCTTACCTAACGCAGTTTGGTTGATACTTGCTTGTGAAACTGCTTTATTGCAAATAGTTTGAAAATGGTTTATTGCCCAATCAGTACAAAGAAGTAAATGCAAAAAACGAGGTCTAACTATGGTTGTATTGGGTATAATTCGCAATAAATTCATGCCATGATAAAGTCCATAATCTTTGTCAAGATAGGCTGTATTTCCTATATACTGAATACTATTGATATTGCTAAACAGAATATTACCTACGTTTAACCTATAGCTTTCAGGAATACACTCTACATAGCCAATTCGTTGTATATCAATACAATGTTTGCTAATAGTTTCTATGCGAGAAACCTTATAAGGGGTTTGATAACTCACTTGTGTTCCTGAATAGCCACTTTTTATTTGCGCCAAGTCATCCAGTCTATATAAAATCCAATCATTCTCTGATGAAAGCAATTGCTGACTAAGCCCTTTAATTAAGGATAAAAAATCAGCAATTTCACAGGAAAGGGATATTCCCCATATTCTTTACTCTCCTTGCTGTTCCATCAACTCCTTATAGTGCTGTTCATATTCTTCATCAGTAAAACTTTCAGCACAACTTTTGGATCGAGTTAAAATTCGTAGATTCTCTTGAAATAATATTTCCTGTCGGCTCATTTGAGAACCAAAATATTTAGGAGAATAAAATCTATCAATCTCTGTTTGCTTTAAATTTTTATACCCAAGAGAAACGGCCATTTCTGAAAGTAAGTCAAGTCTAAAAGAATTACTACTATCAAAATGAGGTGATTTTTCGTTTAAACTATCTAAATATTCTCTCCATGCATGTCTAACTTTTTTGTTTTCCTGAAATACTACATCTATTGTATTTAAGGCATCAACCCATTCTTTTGTTATTGGGGTTGATTTTCGATCTGCCATTAGTGTAAGGAAGACTCTTAATTGAGCATCTTTTTTTGCTTTTCTATTTTGGTACTTTATTCCTAATACCCAAACAATAATTGGGATAATAGCAACAGCAATAATCTGACCGATGCCGATAATGATTTGTATATATTCTGTTGTACTCATAATGCTAAATTTATGCAAAGGTAGTCTTTTAGATCAAAACCTATTTGTATAATTCGAAAAATTTTATCTTTAATTAAATATCACACAAGCTAACTATGCAAAATAGCAGAATACACTGCTTCAAGATTGACTCTTCTACACACTTTGATAATAATATAATGAGGAATATTCCGTTTCTAATGTGATGGATGTAGAGCATAATGTTACAAATAATGCGATGTTTTGAGGTATAACCGTCTGGTTATCATAATGAAATTAAGGATTGTTTATTTGTAATGTCCGCAATTAGTTTGAAAATGCTTCACTCTGATTCTTGGGAACAATTCAAGATTCAAGATATTGCATCAATAGGACGTGGTAGAGTTATTAGTTCGGTAGAAATTAGCCAACAAGAAAATCCGTTATACCCTGTGTATTCTTCTCAAACATCAAATGACGGAATTATGGGTTATCTTGATGATTTTATGTTTGAAGGTGAATATATCAGTTGGACGACTGACGGTGCAAATGCAGGAACGGTATTTTATCGTAATGGAAAGTTTAATTGCACTAATGTCTGTGGCTTGTTAAAGCTCAAAAAAGGATTTGATGCCCATTTCGTTTCATTAGTCTTAGCAGAAGCAACAAGGATGTATGTCTCAACTAATTTAGCAAACCCGAAACTTATGAATAACACAATGGGAAACATACAAATCCGTCTGCCAAAATTAGAAGAACAAAAAAGAATCTCCGTTGTTTTCAGAAAGTTACATGGACTATTAGAGACACATAATAGTTTGATCATCAAGTATTCAAAGCAGAAACAATATTTGCTCTCGCAGATGTTCATATAAACATTTGCGAGAGTAAGTATCTCTTTTGTTCTTCGTATCTTATCTTTGTTTTTGCTTCAATATCCAATTTGCTGTTTAACGAAGTCATTAGTGAGGCTATTATACTTTGTCTTTCTTTTGAAGGTAGTTCAATTACAAGCGAAGCTATTTCTGAAATATAATGCCTTTTATGTCCTTCCGATTTAAGTTCCCAATATGATAGATATTCAAACATAAATCGAAGATTTACATTCGGTTTTGCTGTGAGTATTTTTATTGCCGAAGACTTTACCTTAAAAGGGAATGATACATATTTTGCATCCATTGTGAAATCGTCAAAGATTATACACTCTCCTTTTTGATATATGCCAAATTTTTCGTCTGTATACCCCAAGATAAAACCTTTATTCGCAGTTAGAACAGGGGTTAAACTTGTGTCGGTAGAGTATTCATCATTAGCTACAATATATGCAGTAGGTTGTTCGTAATCAAGTAGCTGATTGATTTCAAAGCTCTCTGTATATTCATCTTTCAATAAGGAGAACATCTTTTTTCTAATTGCGGACTTTAATTTTTTCAAATCCTCAATGATTTTGTTTTGGGTGGCGATACGCTCGTCAATCAACGACAATAATCCAGCTATCTTTTGTTGTTCTACATCAGTAGGAACAGATACCTGAATTTTACGGACTTCATTTGCGGAAATCTCTAAAAAGGTTGACCCACAAGATTTCCTGATTAAATCCCTTTTCTTTGTTTGTATCAGATAATAGAGAAAATCTACATAGCATTTTTTGGATACAAGAGATTGAAAACCTTGGTTTGTAGCACATTCTCTGAGTGATAATGAGCATTCACCAATGGTGGCACGAGAACTTAAAAGTATCGTATTGGGAGGCAAAAGTTTTGCGCTGGAATTGTTTAACCCCTCTTCTGTTATGGTACGCAAACTTGAATCAACGTATTTATTTTTACCTATTTCAGAAGGCGTAAACCATTGTATTTCTCCATCCCAATATGATTTTATTGTAGTATCAGGTGTTCCCCCACCAATAACAACCGCTAAATCGTTTATTAATTTTGTTTCCCACTCCCCATTAAACTCCGGGAATCTCAAATGGGGAACATTACCTATTATATTTCTCTAATTATTAGAACCAATTA
>ERZ827450.2939-NODE-2939-length-12613-cov-87.194458_pt1 | contig 12613 bp, 10 predicted proteins | sample MGYA00519773_ERZ827450 | MGnify/ENA primary metagenome ERZ827450 (study PRJEB31778, sample SAMEA3449306) | human gut metagenome | biome: human gut; feature: human-associated habitat; material: faeces | place: United Kingdom | collected 2010/2012 ...
CTATCATCTTCATATGCCATCTTATTTTTTAGAGACATTTACTGAATATCCCTAATTCATCGGGAAGTATAAACAAGTCTACTTCATTGGCGCCTTGCTTTATCAAGTCTTTCTTATCTATTTGGTAAAGGCGGACAAACTCATCATGACTGTCGCATAGTTCCTGGGCTTTGCGATAATATTCTATTGATTTTTCTGTTTCATTCAGGATATAATACACATGTCCTGCATTCATCCAGTCTTCCATAATGGGCTTGGGCTCGGATATCAGCAAGTCGTAATATTTCTTGGCTTGTTGATGGTTGCCGGTAATGAAGGAACACCATCCGATGGCGCGTCGGGCATTCTGTGGCTTTTTATCCAGATACTCCACTTTGAAGAAATAAGCCAGTGCTTCATCGTATCGTTCCAGTGCCATCAGGCATTGTCCTATTTGTAGTGCCAGATTCAGACTGTCGGGCTGTGCCTGTTCCACCTTGTTATAATATTCCAAAGCTTTTGGGTAGTTTCCCTCTTTTCTATAACATTGTGCCAAATGGCGGTTATTCCATGTATTATCGGGGATCAGCAGATCTGATTGCAGGTAATAATCTATCGCTTTTTTATAGGAACCGATTTTCTGATAAATGAAACCTGCTTTCTGCCATAATTCGGCATTTTTACGATTGTATAATTCAATTGATTTATCATAGAGAATTCCGGCTTCTGCCAAGTCGTCGTGTGTGAATAGGTAATCTGCCAGTTTGTTGATATACTCTTTGTGTAACAAGGCTTGAGACAATGCTTCTTTATTCCATAAGTCCAGAGTGTCCTCAAAAATGTCATGTATTTCATGTCTTCTTGACCATAATTTGAAGAAACGGTAGAGGTCATGAATGTATTGCCGGCTCACGAATTCAGCGCGAGCTTTTGATTGTGACATCTCTTTTAAACGTTCTTTCAGTTCTTCAGAAGCTTCATGTTGTCCGTTCAATTGTTGCTGCATGAGATTCCTTTGGCTTTCCGGCATTTGTAACATGGTAAAACAAAAAGAGTATTTGTCGGAATTGCAGAATACATCCGAATTCATCAAAATGTTGAGCAGAGAGATTTTTTGTTCGTCATTTCCGAGAGATAATTTGGCGATATCCTGATATTGGGGGTCAAAAGGATAGAACCAGTGAGAAATTTTGCGGAAAAACGGGAATTGTTTCAGCTGTGAAAAGGTACTCATATACACATCTGCCCCGGACATTTGCAGTTCACCTAATTCGCGCAATTTATCGGTAATGCCTGAACGGTCAATCCATTCTTCCCATTCCGGATTATGATCTTCGGCATCTTCATCCAGTCCTTCCAAATTAAGTTTGGGATTTTTCATCATTTCGGGAATGATTTCTTCACGCATCTTCTTGTCTATCTTTCGGGTTTCACGGGAAGATTGCAATAATTGAATCTGGATATGATGCAGGTTTTTGATGAACTCGGCATTTTCATTCAGTTCATTTATGCGCGACACGGCTTCAGGGTATTGAAGGATACGCTTTTCATAATAGTAGCATGTTAGTGCGATCCCTGCAATAGCCCGCTGATTCAGCATGGTATCCTGATGGGTATAGGCGTTCAATAGAAACATGAACTTGCGGATGTCGAATATTTGCAGCAGGCTCATGGTGACGGCGCTGACCATTATGGAAAGGTCGTTGACTTGGATCAATAGTGAGTTGAACAAAGTTTGCGCTTCAGCATATTCCGATTCACTCCACCGGGTGGATACCCATATTTTTTCAAATAATTCGTCTACGGCTGTTTCGTGACGTTTTCTCATGGCATCCATTTCTTCATTTCTTTTGGCCTCGGTGGTATATATCAATGGGGCTGTAGCCATATCTTCTGTATACGCCTCCAATTGCATTTGTAATTCGGCATAGCTGTGAGGAGGGCTTTGGACAAAAGTGCGCATTGTGTCATAATAGGCTCCGTAATTTTGTGTTGCCTGTACGGCTATATGGATACGGTCGGCCAGTTCGTATGCCGTGCGTAACATTTTATGGTATATTTCCACTTTATTGGGATCTTTCATCCCTTTTGAAGTATATTGCAGCATCAGGTCGTATGACGTTTGCAGGGCTTCTAGCTCATTCTTTAATTGCCAGTCGGAAGTATGGGTGGCATATCCTGTCATTTGGGATAATGCTTCTTTTAACCGATATTGGTCTAATAGTTTTATGATTTCTTCGCGCATATTTTAAAGTTCTATTTGTATGTCTTTTATAAACAAATGCGGGCAGACTTCGGTTCTTGGCTTATTTCAGCCAGGTTGCCCGTTTCCATATATATTCCATCGGACCGTGAGAGTGGTGATTCATCCACCAGCGGCAGAAAGAGAATTGCAAGATGAAGAAAACTATTCCTGCCAGGCAGCTGGCTGTGATACCAAACTGATTGTGCAATGCAAATCCCCAGTTGTAGTATAACATGGAACCTACTATACTTTGAGTAATATAATTGGTAAGGCTCATCTTTCCGTATGGCGTTATTTTCATTAATCCGTCGTGTAAGTTTGTCTTGTAAAAAGCGAAGACGACACCGGATACCAGAATCAGCATAAATGCAAAATTGGAAAGCGAGGTGATGATTAGTGAAAGAGGGGTCAGAATGGATTTATTTGTGATAAAGTCCGGTAGCATATTGCCCAACCCATATAAAGGGAAAAATGCGACGAGTGAGCTTGCAAGTACCTTGTTCCATACCTTCAAGTGCTCTTTCAAAAAAAGTCCCTTGCGCCCTATCAGCATACCGAGCAGGAAAAGGGCGGCTGTTTGGAATACCCGTCCGTGATCCCAGGCCCAGGCAAGGCTTGCCAACTGTCCTTCCCATAAATTGACACGGATGGTTTCCAGAAAATTACCATTGCTTTGCACTGCAAAAGTTGCATTCCAGAAGCTGCGGGTGGGGATGGCCGGAGTAACAAATTCCGGATCGAGACAGGCACGTATTACATAATAAAGTGGCAATGGCTGGATCAATAGCAGACATGCCAATGCAAATATCCATTTGTCTTTCAGCCGGCAAGTCAGTGGCAGGATGAAACCTACTAAAGAATAAAGGACTAGCACTTCCGCTGTGAAAAAACTGGCATTGATATTACCTATCAGGAAAAGAAGAATTAACCGCCAACAAAAACGTAGACGGAAATCATTGCCCCGTAGGCGTTGGTTGTCATCTTGAATAAAAAAGCTAAAACCGAAAAGTAAAGCGAATATGGCGTATGCTTTTCCGCCGAACATGAAGAATAACCCGTTCCAAATGGCTTTGTCCGAGAAGTTCAGCCACGCACTTTGTCCGGCTGTATCGGGAAATGAGTAGAAATTAAAATGTTCGATAGAGTGCAGGATGATGATTCCCATCACTGCCAGTCCGCGTAGCACATCAGCTACATCTACACGTGCGTGTCCTTTCAATTTTGTGTTTATTGCTTTTGTTTCCATGGGGTTATATATTAGCGTACAAAAATAGGAAAATCTTGAATAGTTGGCAAAAAAAGGAGGAAGTAATCAGATATTTCTTTAATTTTGTCCCCATCTTAAAAAAAGATATGGATATTTCGGAATTGCAACGTATTTATGCCGGTCATCCTAACACTAAGGGACTGGCTGCGTTATTGGAAGATTCCTCAGTGAGGACTATTTTCCTGGGAGGATTACATGCTTCTGCGGCAGCTTTATTTGTTTCCTCCTTTCTTAGAGAGAATAAACAGACATTTGTATTTGTACTGGGTGACTTGGAGGAAGCGGGTTACTTTTATCATGACCTGACACAGGTGAACGGTGATGAGCATATTTTGTTCTTTCCATCCTCGTATCGTCGGGCTGTTAAATATGGGCAGAAAGATGCAGCCAATGAGATCCTGCGTACGGAAGTGCTGAGCCGTTTACAGAAAGGCGATCCGCTATGTGTGGTGACTTATCCCGAAGCGTTGGCGGAGAAAGTGGTATCACAAGAAGTACTGATGGACAAGACGTTAAAACTTGGTGTGGGTGAGCATGTGGACACAGAGTTTATCACGGAAGTGCTGGCCGGTTACGGATTCGAGCATGTAGATTATGTTTATGAACCGGGGCAATATGCTGTACGCGGTAGTATTATTGACGTCTTCTCTTTTGCTTCCGAGTATCCTTACCGTATTGACTTTTTTGGTGACGAGGTAGACAGCATCCGTACTTTTGAAGTGGAAAACCAGCTTTCGAAAGAGAAGAAACAGAGCATTGCCATCGTGCCCGAGCTGACGAATGCCGCCGACAAGAGCGGGGTGTCTTTCTTTGAATTCATTCCTCGGGAAACAGTTCTGGCAATGAAAGACTTTCTTTGGGTACGTGAAAGAATACAGGTAGTACGGGAAGAGGCACTCTCTCCTCAGGCGCTTGCCGCATACGAGGGAGAGAAGACGGAACTGATGAATTTGGAACTGAAGCTGATAGACGGGGCGGAATTTACAGTACGGGCTTTGGATTTCAAACGGATTGAATTTGGTAACAAACCTACAGGAACTCCACAGGCAACGTTGGCTTTCGATACGACGGTCCAGCCTATTTTTCATAAGAATTTTGATTTGGTAAGCACTTCATTCACTGATTATCAGAAACGAGGTTACACCTTATATATATGTACCGATAGTGAGAAGCAGGCAAAGCGTCTGAAAGATATCTTTGAGGAGCGTGGTGATCATATCACGTTCATTCCGGTCAACAAGACTTTACATGAGGGCTTTACAGATAATGTATTGAAAAGCTGCTTTTTTACAGACCATCAGATTTTTGACCGTTTCCATAAATACAATCTTCGTAGTGACAAGGCGCGTAGCGGTAAGGTGGCATTGACCTTAAAAGAGTTGAGCCAGTTTGAGCCGGGTGACTTTGTGGTACATATAGATCATGGTGTAGGCCGTTTTGGCGGTTTGGTACGCATTCCGAATGGAAATACTACCCAGGAAGTGATTAAACTTATTTATCAGAATGAGGATGTGGTATTTGTTTCCATTCATTCCCTGCATAAAATATCCAAGTATAAAGGGAAGGAGGGAGAAACTCCCCGCCTGAACAAATTGGGGACCGGTGCGTGGGAAAAAATGAAAGAGCGTACCAAGAGCAAAATCAAAGATATAGCCCGTGACCTGATCAGACTGTATTCGCAACGTAAACAGGAAAAAGGATTCTCGTATAGTCCCGACAGTTTTATGCAACATGAATTGGAGGCGAGCTTTATTTATGAGGATACCCCCGACCAGTTGAAGGCGACTCAGGATGCCAAAGCCGATATGGAGAGCGACCGTCCTATGGACCGTCTGGTGTGTGGTGATGTGGGGTTCGGAAAGACTGAAGTGGCTATTCGTGCTGCTTTCAAGGCTGTGGCTGATAACAAACAGGTGGCTGTGCTGGTTCCCACTACGGTGCTGGCCTATCAGCACTTTCAGACTTTCAGCGAACGGTTGAAAGATTTTCCATGCAAAGTTGATTATTTGAGCCGTGCCCGCAGTGCAAAAGATGTTTCCAGAATAGTGAAGGAACTGGCGGATGGAAAAATAAATATTTTGGTCGGTACACATAAAATCATCGGTAAAAGCGTTAAGTTCAAAGATTTAGGATTGCTGATCATTGATGAGGAACAGAAGTTCGGAGTTAGTGTGAAAGAGAAGTTGCGTCAGATGAAAGTGAATGTGGATACACTTACTATGACCGCTACCCCCATCCCCCGTACTTTACAGTTCTCGTTAATGGGCGCCCGTGATCTTTCTGTCATTCAGACTCCGCCTCCCAACCGTTATCCCATTCAGACAGAGGTGCATACCTTTAATGAAGATATCATAACGGAAGCGATCAATTTTGAAATGAGCCGTAACGGACAGGTGTTCTTTGTCAATAACCGCATACAGAATCTGGTAGAATTGGAAGCCATGATCAAGCGGAATATACCCGATTGCCGTGTCTGCATAGGTCATGGACAGATGGAGCCCGAAAAGCTGGAGAAGATTATTTTCGACTTTGTGAACTATGATTATGATGTGCTGCTGGCAACCACCATTATCGAGAGTGGTATTGATATACCGAATGCCAATACGATTATCATCAACCAGGCGCAGAATTTTGGATTGAGTGATTTGCACCAGATGCGTGGACGTGTGGGAAGAAGCAATAAAAAAGCATTCTGTTATTTGTTGGCGCCTCCATTGACTTCACTGACTCCCGAGGCAAAGCGCCGTCTTCAAGCCATTGAGAATTTCAGTGATTTGGGCAGCGGTATCCATATAGCCATGCAGGATTTGGATATCCGTGGAGCAGGAAATATGCTGGGGGCGGAGCAGAGTGGCTTCATTGCCGATTTGGGTTATGAAACTTATCAGAAGATACTGGCCGAAGCGGTGAAAGAGTTGAAAGAGGATGAGTTTGCCGATCTTTACGCAGAGGAGTTGCAGGCAGCGGGAGAAGAGAAAATCAGTGGCGAGAACTTTGTGGATGAATGTCAGGTGGAAAGTGATTTGGAATTGCTTTTCCCCAATGAGTATATCCCCAGCAGCAGCGAACGTATGTTGCTTTATCGTGAACTGGACGGATTGGAATTGGATAAGGACCTGCTCGCTTTCAAGGCACGGTTGGAGGACCGTTTCGGAAAGGTTCCTCCCGAAGGGCTGGAACTTCTGCGTATCGTACCTTTGCGCAGATTGGCTAAACGGTTGGGGGTGGAAAAAGTATTCTTGAAAGCCGGACGAATGACTTTGTTCTTTATCAGTAATCAGGAAAGTCCTTATTATCAAAGTGCGGCTTTTGGCAAGGTGATTGATTACATGAGCAAGAATCCGCGTTACTGCAATTTGCGTGAGCAGAACGGCAAGCGTAGTATGGTAGTCAAGAATGTGGAAACGGTAGAGACTGCGGTAGGTATTCTGCAGGAGATGGTGAGTTTGTGATAAAAGATGTCTGTATTGGCAGAAACCGGCATTGCCGTAGAGTAAGCAGGATATGTTAACGTAAAATTGAATATTAACTAAATAAACAGCTGATTTTTAATTAATTGTTTAACGGAATTGAATTTGGGGTGTTTTATATTAAAAAATAATATAAGACACTCCTTTTTCTTTTAACTTATCTATATTTTTACTATCTTACTTCCAGTTTAAAAGCGGACACTGAGATTTTTACTCACATATTGTCTAATTTAAAAAACACTTGTTATGGAAGTGAAAAAAGCACGAAGAGCCGACCTTGAAAAGGGTAAGTCCCGTTGGCTGTTCATGGGTCTCATTGTGACGCTGTCGTTTATGTTTGTTTCGTTCGAATGGACTGAACGTAATGTAACTTACGCGATCAGTGATTTAGTCAGTGACCCGGATTTCTTTGAAGAATTAGTTCCTGTAACCTATAATCAGGATAAACCTCTGCCGCCACCGCCTCCACCGGCTGCCGTCAACCCGGAAGAGCTCAATATAGTGGATAATAACTCGACGGAAACAGAAACCGATATTGCAGCTTCAGACCCTACGGATGCTCCGGTAATTATACCGACCCCTATTGAAGTACCCGAAGAAGTAGTGGATGAAAATGTGGAATTTGTGGTGGTGGAAGAGATGCCGGTATTTCGTAACGGTAATGCTGATTTGATGAGGTATCTGAGTGAAAACATCAAATATCCTACCGTCAGTGCCGAGCAGGGAGTTCAAGGAAGGGTAGTGGTGCAGTTCGTTGTGGGTGTTCATGGAGAGATCCTGAATCCGGTAGTGGTGAAGAGTGTGGATCCGTATCTGGACAAGGAAGCAATCCGCGTGATCAGTTCCATGCCAAAATGGAAGCCCGGCAAGCAAAGAGGAAAAGCAGTGAGGGTGAAATACACTGTTCCTGTAGTCTTCAGACTGCAAAGTTAAGATTTAATTAGTATGGATGGAGGAAGCGTAATCTCAGAAGAGGACGCTTCCTCTTTTTTTATCGAGGAATAAATAGGGGATATTTATGAAAACATGTAAGAAAAAAGGGAGTGAAAGGAAATAGTTAGTAATAAAATGCTTGCTATCTTATTATATTTGTTACCTTTGTGGGTCTTATAATATGAAAAACAATGAAAATAACAATTCTACAGAGAAATATAGAATGGGCCAATCCACAGGCCAATATAGCAAGGGCGGACGAAGCGATAAGCTGTCTGCCGGATGCTGATCTGTTTGTTTTACCCGAAATGTTTTCCACCGGTTTTTGTACGCAACCCGAAGGAATTGCGGAGAGCACCGACAGTGAAACCCTGCACTGGATGAAGCGTAAGGCAGCCGAGCGGAATTGTGCTATTGCAGGCAGTGTAGCTGTATGTGAGAATGGAAACTATTATAATCGTTTTTACTTTGTCCATCCGGACGGAGCCGTGTAGCATTATGATAAGAAACATTTGTTCACCTTTGGGGGCGAACACAAGCGTTTCACTGCCGGCACAGAGCGTGTGGTGGTGAACTTCCGTGGGGTACGTATTCTTTTGGAGGTATGTTATGACCTCCGTTTCCCTGTTTGGTCACGCAACCTGGGGGATTACGACATGATACTTTATGTGGCAAGCTGGCCCACTCCCCGTGTGGATGCCTGGAGCGCTCTGCTTCGGGCGCGGGCTATTGAGAACCAGTGCTATGTGGCCGGAGTGAACCGCATGGGAACTGATCCTACCTGTGAATATTCGGGTGGCAGCGCCATCATCGATCCCTACGGAAAAACGATAGCCGAATGTCCGTGGAGCAGGGAAAGTGCGGTATCGGCTGATATAGATATGGAGGCATTGCAGGCTTTCAGGAAGAAATTCCCGGTATTGGATGATGCAGACCCTTTTACATTGATATGAAACAATTAACAAAATAATAGATAATGGCTGAAAAGAAATTATTGTTGGGCGATGAGGCAATTGCCCTCGGAGCGATACATGCCGGCATATCGGGTGTATATGCCTATCCGGGTACACCGTCCACTGAAATCACAGAGTTTATCCAGAATAATCGTTTGGCAAAGGAAAGAAAATTGCACAGCACTTGGTGTACCAATGAAAAAACGGCCATGGAGGCTGCATTGGGTATGTCATACGCAGGAAAACGTGCTTTGGTATGTATGAAACATGTAGGCATGAACGTGGCTGCCGATGCGTTTGTCAATTCTGCCATAACCGGCGTGAACGGTGGTCTGGTGGTGCTGGCTGCCGATGACCCTTCCATGCACTCGTCACAGAACGAGCAGGATTCACGTTTTTATGGAAAATTTGCTATGATTCCCATGCTGGAACCGTCTTCCCAACAAGAAGCATACGATATGATGGATTACGCATATACACTCTCGGAAAAACTGAAGTTGCCGGTGCTGATGCGTGTGGTTACCCGTCTGGCACATTCGCGTGCCGGTGTGGAAGTAGCCGATATCCGTGAGGAAAATCAGTTGAATCCTGACCATGAACGTGCCCACTGGGTATTGCTGCCGGGTAATGCGCGTAAACAATATCTGGATCTAGTGAAAAAGCAGGAGAAGCTGGAAGAAGCTTCCTCCAAATCTCCTTATAATTATCTGGAAGGGTTGAATCCCGAATATGATTATGAATTCGGAGTGATAGCCTGTGGTATCGGTTATAATTATGTGAAGGAGGCGGATACGGACAGTTGCCATATTCCGGTATTGAAAGTTTCGCAGTATCCGTTGCCGGCTGAAGAAATCAGGACGATGGCAGACCGCTGCGGATATGTTCTGGTAGTGGAAGATGGCCAGCCGTTTGTGGAAGAGCAGGTAAAAGCGATACTTTCCTCGGACTATGAGGTAAAGGGACGCTTGACGGAAACTTTGCCGCGTACCGGTGAATTGACTCCGGATAATGTGGGCGAGGCGATCGGATGGGGAATCAAACGTCCGTTTGGTAAGTCTCAGGTGGTGATGCCGCGTCCGCCTGCATTGTGTCAGGGATGTGGTCATCGGGATGTGTATGATGCATTGAACAAGGTGGCTGCGGAATATCCGGATGCACGCATTTTCGGTGATATCGGTTGCTATACATTAGGTGCGTTGCCCCCGTTCCGTGCTATCGACAGTTGTGTGGATATGGATGCTTCCATAACCATGGCCAAAGGTGCTTCCGATGCAGGGGTATTTCCGGCCATTGCTGTTATCGGTGACTCTACTTTCACTCATTCCGGTATGACCGGTCTGCTGGATGCGGTGAATGACCGTGCCAATATTACGGTGGTGATTTCGGATAACCTGACTACTGCCATGACCGGTGGACAGGATTCTGCCGGTACGAACAAATTCGAGGCGATCTGCCTGGGATTAGGGGTAGAACCCGAACATGTGCGTGTGGTGGTCCCGTTGCCGAAGAATATGGAAGAAATCACCCGTACCATTCGTGAGGAAATAGAATATAAAGGGGTGTCTGTCATTATTCCGCGCAGAGAGTGTATCCAGACATTGAATCGTAAACTAAGACAGAAAAAAGCAGATAAGGCATGAGAAAAGATATCATACTTTCGGGCGTAGGAGGACAGGGTATCCTGACTATCGCTACTATTATAGGAGAAGCTGCTACGGCAGAAGGCATCAATTTGAAGCAGGCCGAGGTACACGGTATGAGCCAACGCGGAGGAGATGTACAGTCCAATCTGCGTTTGTCCGACGAAACGATTTATTCGGATCTGATCGCTCAGGGTGAGGCGGATCTGATTATTTCCATGGAACCGATGGAGGCGTTGCGTTATCTGCCTTACTTGCAGGAAGAAGGTTGGGTGATTACTTCCGCTAATCCTTTCAAGAACATTCCCGACTATCCTGAAGAAGTGGATCTGATGAGGGCTTTGGAGAGTCTTCCGCATGTGGTGAAGTTGGAAATAGAGGATATGGCAAAAGAAAACAGTATGCCTAAATGCGCGAATGTGATTCTGCTGGGCATGGCTGCGAAGTATATTGAAATCGTATCACCGGAACAGTTGCGCGAAAGCATAGGGCGTGTGTTTGCCGCAAAAGGTGAGAAGATTGTTGAAATGAATCAGAAGGCTTTTGATATAGGATTGAATGCGGTAAAGAACTGGTAATGCCATGAAGATATTTAGTGAAGAATTAGTGGAGAAGGCGGTGAAGGAACTGCACATCGCCAATCTTGCACAGGCTACTATCGGTGATGTGTTGTTGGTAGCCCAGTATCTGGAAAAGGAAACGGGGATTCCTTTTATCCGCATGGATCAGGGATCTCCCGGTCTTGCCGCCAATCAGATAGGGATTGAAGCGGAGAAAGCTGCTTTGGACAGGGGAGTCGGATCGCAATATCCGGCTGCCGCAGGAGTGCCCGAGTTGAAAAAGGAGGCTTCCCGTTTTGTAAAAGCTTTCTTGAATCTGGATATCTCTCCGCGCGCTTGTGTGCCTACCACCGGGTCGGTGGCGGGTTCATTCGGCTCGTTCATAGCCTGTACGCAGCGTATTCCGGGGAAAGACAAGGTATTGTTCATTGATCCCGGATTTCCTATTCAGAAATCCCAGCTTCGCATTATCGGCGTGGAGTGGGAAGAGTTTGATATCTATCATTATCGTGGACAGGCCTTGCGTGAGAAATTGGAAAGTTTCCTGAGTAAAGGCGATATAGCAGCGATTATCTATTCTAATCCGAATAATCCGGCATGGATTTGTCTGGAAGAGGAGGAGTTGCAGATAATCGGTGAACTGGCAACCCGGTATGATGTGATTGTCATGGAAGATCTGGCTTATTTCTGCATGGATTTCCGTCGGGATATGGGGCATCCTTTCGAACCGCCTTATCCGCCCACTGTGGCAAGATATACGGATAATTATATCCTGATGCTTTCTTCTTCCAAGATATTCAGTTATGCCGGACAGCGTATGGCATTGGCATGTATCAGCGACAAACTGTTCGACCGCCAGTTCCCTGCCTTGGCAGAACGGTATAAAGATGCAGGGGTGTTCGGTCCTACGCTGATTGCTTCCATTCTTTATATGATTACTTCGGGATGTACGGCTTCCACTCAGTATGCATACGCTGAAATGCTCCGTCTGTCTACCGAAGGTAAAATCAATTTTGTGGAAGATACCCGCGAATATGCCCGTCGTGCGGAACGCATGAAGAAAATATTTACCGACAATGGTTTCCATATCGTATATGACTATGATGCTACCCAGGTGGTGGGAGATGGTTTCTTCTTTACCATTGGTTACGGAAATATGACAGGGGGTGAATTGCTCCGGGAGTTATTGTATTATGGGGTAAGCAGCATCTCGCTTTCTACTACCGGCAGCGAGCAGGAAGGTGTCCGCGCCTGTACGTCACGGATGCGCGATGAACTTTATCCGGTGATGGAGGAACGCATGAGAGCTTTTCATGAAGATCATTGAAAATAATGTGCTAATAGGATAATGTGCCGATTGCCATACAGTGGGTTTGTGTGCCAGTACATTGGCAGATTAGCACATTGAAAAATTATTTATTATGATTTGGAATAAAAATAAAGAGTGCATGAGTCGGGACGAGATGAGCGCTCTGCAGGGAAAACGTCTGAACAAGTTGGTGAACTTGGTTTATCATACTACTATGATTTTTGCAAGTTATTTAAGATAAAATAGGTTTATATTTC
>ERZ827450.2940-NODE-2940-length-12607-cov-3.694790_pt1 | contig 12607 bp, 9 predicted proteins | sample MGYA00519773_ERZ827450 | MGnify/ENA primary metagenome ERZ827450 (study PRJEB31778, sample SAMEA3449306) | human gut metagenome | biome: human gut; feature: human-associated habitat; material: faeces | place: United Kingdom | collected 2010/2012 ...
GGCGGGCACGGTACCCATCACGTAGCCGTGCGCATCCATCGTCACTTCCGTCATTCCCAACGCCTTCATTTCGTCGGCCAGCTCGCGCAGCAGCACCAGCTGCTTGTCGGTCGAGGGGAAGGTCCGGCTCTGCTCCGACGACTGCGTGTCGTAGGAGACGTATTTCAGAAATCGATCTTTGAGTTCCATATCTTATTCGTTACAAATGAATTACTCCTGTTCGGGCTTCGCACGCATCGTGTGCCAGGCCATATAGCCGATCAGAGCCGCATACATCGCAAGCCCCAACCATTCGGCGCCGTTCGACGACGCCCACTGCCCGAAGTACCAGTCGGCGCCCGCGAATTTCAGCACGGCTGAAACGACACCCATCAGCGCACCGCCGGCGATGAAGCCCGACGCAATGAGCGTACCGCGGTCGAGCCGCGCCTTGTTCACGGCGTCATCCTTCGAGCGGGTCGAGACGTACCACGCCACCAGACCGCCCACCACCAGCGGGGCGTTCAGCTCCATGGGGATGAACATGCCCAGCGCGAAGGCGAGGGCCGGGACGCCGATCGACGTGAGCACAAGGGCCAGCGCAGCGCCGCAGAAATAGAGCATCCACGGGGTCTGGCCGCCGGTCATCAGGGGCTGGATCACCGCCGCCATGGCGTTGGCCTGCGGAGCCACCAGCGCCCCTTCGCCCACGAATCCGTAGGATTTGTTGAGGATGATCATCACGCCGGCCACGGTTGCCGCAGCAACGAACGTGCCGAGGAATTTCCAGGCCTCCTGCTTTCGGGGCGTCGTGCCGAGCCAGTAGCCGATCTTGAGGTCGGTGATGAAGCCGCCGGCCATCGACAGGGCCGTGCAGACCACGCCGCCGATCACCAGCGCGGCGGTCATGCCCGTCGTGCCGCTCAGCCCCACGCTCACCAGCACCAGCGACGAGAGGATCAGCGTCATCAGCGTCATGCCCGAGACGGGGTTCGTTCCCACGATGGCGATGGCGTTGGCCGCGACGGTCGTGAAGAGGAACGCGATGATGAAGACGATCAGAATGGCCGTGACGGACTGCACCCAGCCGTCGAGCAGCCCGAAGTGGAAGAAGACGAAGACCGAAATGAGCGTGGCGATCAGGATCGTGAGGATGCGCTTTATCGAGATGTCGCGTTGCGTGCGCTCGGGGGCCGCGGCGGCGCTTTTGCCGCCTCCGAACTCCGAGACCGCGAGGCCTACGGCCTGGCGGATGATCTTCGACTGGCGGATGATGCCGATGATGCCCGCCATGGCGATGCCGCCGATGCCGATCGGCTTGCCGATGAAGGCGAAGAGGTTTTCGGCGGTGAAGATCGACTGCGGGTCGGCGACGATGTCGGCGCGCGTGACGCCCAGCAGCGAGAGCATCGCGGCGGAATCGACCGCTTCGGCCAGCGAGCCGACCACCGGGACGATCACGAACCAGACGAGGCACGAGCCGGCGGTGATGATCATGGCGTATTTCAGGCCGATGATATACCCCAGACCCAGCACGGCGGCCGAGGTGTTCAGCCCGAAGACCACTTTGAACTTGTCGGCGGCGACAGCGCCCCATTCGCAGATGCGCGTCGAGACCGATTCGGTCCACAGTCCGAACGTACCGACGACGAAGTCGTACAATCCGCCCACGAGTCCCGCGACGGCCAGCAGTTTGGCCTGCGAGCCGCCCTTCTCGCCCGAAACGAGGACCTCGGTGGTCGCCGTGGCCTCGGGGAAGGGATATTTGCCGTGCATCTCCTTGACGAAGTATTTGCGGAAGGGGATCAGCAGAACGATGCCCAGCAGGCCGCCGAACAGCGACGAGAGGAACACCTGCCAGAAAGCGGCGTCGAGGCCCAGGATGTAGAGCGCCGGGAGGGTGAAGATGGCTCCGGCGACGATCACGCCCGACGAGGCGCCGATCGACTGGATGATGACGTTCTGCCCCAGCATGTTCTTCTTGCCCAGCACCGAGCCCATGCCCACGGCGATGATGGCGATCGGGATGGCCGCTTCGAAGACCTGCCCGACCTTGAGGCCGAGGAAGGCCGCGGCGGCCGAGAAGACGACGGCCATGACGACGCCCATCGTGACCGAGTAGGGCGTCACCTCCTTCGGGTTGGACGAAGCCGGCATCACGGGCGTGTACTCTTCGCCCGGCTTGAGTTCGCGGTAGGCGTTTTCGGGCAGCGAAGTTTGGATTTTTTCGGGTTCCATGTATGATTATGAATTTTGAATTCTGAATTTTGAATTTTGAATTGCAATCGTTCGGTTTTGCCGAACGATTAGCGGTTGTCGCCGCTGCCCGTCAGGTGGTTGCGCTGCATGCGCGAGCGGAGTTTGTCTACGTTCATCTGCGCCACGTCGTCCAGTTCGTAGCCCAGGTCGCGGGCGAGGGTGGCGCAGTACCACATGACGTCGCCGATCTCCTTGACGATTTCGAGTTTCTTCTCGGGGGTGAACTCCTCGTGGGCGTCGCGGATCACTTTTTTGACCTTGTCGGCCACTTCGCCCGCTTCGCCCGTAAGTCCGAGCGTGGGGTAGATGATGCGGCGGTCGTCGGGGTAGATCGCCGTTTCGAGGGCGTGCTGCTGGTATTCGTTGAGAGTCATCGTTTGGGGTTTATGAGTTAAATCGGACAAAAATAACGATTTTTTCGCAAGAATGCACGAAAAGTCCCGGCAACCTGTCTGAAAATCGGGTTGTCGTGACCTCTTTTTATGCCGTATTGCGGACCGTCCGGCGGATCAGAGCGTATTCAGCGTCGCGCGGGCATTGCGCAGGGTCTGCTCCCAACCGTCGAAGGCGACCGACGAACGGAACGGCTCCAGCAGGTCGTGGAGGGTTTGCAGTTTCGCATCGTCGCCGCTGAATTCCGTTTTCAGCAACCGGATTTTCTCCCAGTCCTGGATGCCTTCGACGAGGCGTTCGAAACGGATCGACGAGCGGCCTTCGGGATAGACGAGGTAGGTGTCGCCGGCGGCCCATTTCCGGAACCGCGAGTCGCGGATCGGGTCCTCGACCCACGAGTTGTAGGCCCAGCGCAGGAATCCGTCGTAATCCTCGGCGGCGGCGTACCAGCTCAAATAGGTCGCCTCGGCCGGCGCCGACGAGGTGTAGGTGTTCGGGAATCCCGACGAACAGCAGACGTAGAAGGTGGTCGTCAGCCCCTTGCTGCGGCGCTGGACGATGTCCGTCTGTTCGATCGGGCCGAAGATGCTGGCGCACATGTCCTTGATGTAGGGATACTGTTTGAAGATCTTGTGGTTGTCGGCCAATGCGATGCCCAGTTCGGGCGCGACCTCCTTCAGCAGGGCGGTCGCGGCGGCCATCACCTCGGGCGAACGCTCGTCCATAGCGATGTTGGTGATGCCGAGCCATCCTTTTTCGCGGAGGTGACCGACGAAGGCGGGCAGGAACGGGCCCCACATTTCGCGGAAGGCCGGCGTGCCCGGATCGGCCTTGACGTCGACGAATTCGCCCGTCACGGCATCCTTGTAGTGGAGCATGTTGTTCCACGGCAGCATCGAATAGCAGTTGACGTACTTGCCGACGCCCAGGTCGAGCATGAACCGCACCCAGCGGTCGAAGACCGTGAAGTCATACTCCCACGTGCCGTCGGCCAGGCGCGTCCAGACGATCATATCGGCGTAGGCGTCGTAGCACTGGTTGTTCCAGGGGTCCTTGTTGAGCGTTGCCGTGATGACTTTCTGCCCGGCGTCTGCGAGTTGCCGCATCGTCGGCCGCATCCGTTCGAAATGCTCGTCGCTCCAGACCTCTACCCCTTCGGCGCGGGCCACGGCCGCCGGATGCTGCCACAAGTCGAGGTGGTAGGTCCACTCCGAGGGCGCGGGCAGGGTGCGTTCCGTGACGTTCAGGTGCAGCGTCAGCGTTTCGGCGACGCCTTCGCCCTTTACCGCAACCGGAGCCGTGTAGCGGCCGGGGGTGGCGTCGCGCGGGATATCTACCGTGATCCAGACGGGACGGGTCGACCGGGCGGGCACGTCGCATGAAGCCGCCTCGTCGAGCAGGTCCGCTTCGAGGTGCGCCGGGTTGTTCTCCGGCCGTGCGCCGCAGGGTTGGTTGGTCAGAAAGCGGTCGCTGACGACGTATTTGACGAAGCGTGCGCGGGCGATGCCGGGGAGCTTCGCGCCGTTGTCCGCGACGAAGTCGCCCACGGTGCAGGTCAGGCCGCCGACAGCCGCGGGAGCGGAGATGACAGCCTGGGCCGAGACCTTCTCGCCGCGCCAGCCCGTGAGGGTCGTTTGATCCGTCACGGCTGCTGCGCAGGGTGTCGCGCGGGGATAGCGGACATCCGTCGAGCCGAACGTGACGATCGGTTTTTCGACTCCGTTCCAGGTTTCGGGTTTCTCTCCCTGCGGATCGGCGGGTTCCGTCCAGTCGAAATGCGAGAGAGCATGCTGCGGGGGGATGCCGGTGCAGGAGAGCAGTGCCAGCAGGGGGAGAGTTGCGAGTAGTTTTTTCATGGTCCGTTTATTTTGGGTCGGTTTGTTTCGGTTGTTTTCGGGTGCGGTTCCGGGTGCAGTCTCCGGGGCGGTTTCCGGGGACGATCAGAGCGCCTCCAGCGCCTGCTCCAGCCCCATGCCGTGCGAACCTTTGACCAGCACGAGGGAGTGCTCCACGGGGGAGACTTTCAGCAGCGAGATCAGGTCGTCGCGCGTGGGGCAGAGCGTGACGTTGGCCGGCTTTTCCGCGAGTCCGTCGTAGGCCTTGGCGAATTCCGGACCTACGAGCAGCAGTTCCGCTTCGGGGTCCTGTGCGGCCATCTCGATGATTGCGGCGTGTTCGCGTTCGGACCAGTCGCCCAGTTCGAGCATGTCGCCCAGAATCAGCACCCGGCGCTGACGCTCTTCGAGCGGCTCGGCGAGAAAATTCCCGACCGAAGCCCGCATGCTCGACGGGTTGGCGTTGTAGCAGTCGGCGACGAGCGTGTTGCGGGACGTTCCGATGCGCTGCGAGCGGTTGTTGTCGGGAACATAGCTGGCGATGGCGTGGCGGATGCGTTCGTCGGGAACGTCGAAATAGTGTCCCACGGCGACGGCGGCCGCGATGTTGAACCGGTTGTAGCTGCCTTCCAGATGGTTTTCGATGCCGTCGGCCAGCGATGCGGAGTAATATTCGGCGGCCAGCGAATCGCGTTCGGCGGCCATGCCCGTCAGGATTTCGTCGTCGGCCGGAACGAAGGCGTGGCCTCCGTTCGCCGCGAGGAAGTCGAACAGTTCGCCCTTGCCGCGGCGAACCCCCTCCGGTCCGCCGAAGCCTTCGAGGTGCGCCAGGCCGATGTTGGTCAGGATGCCGTAGTTCGGCTCGGCGACCGATGCCAGCAGAGCCAGTTCGCCGCAGGCGCTCGCGCCCATCTCCACCACGCCGAACTCCGTGTCGCGGGTCATGGCGAGCAGCGTCAGCGGCACGCCGATGTGGTTGTTGAGGTTGCCGCGGGTGGCGTAGACCTCGAACCGCTCGGCCAGCACGCGGCTGACAAGCTCTTTCGTGGTGGTTTTGCCGTTGCTGCCCGAGATGGCGAGGATCGGGATTCCGAGCGCCCGGCGGTGGCAGCGGGCAAGGTCCTGCAAGGCTTTCAGCGTGTCGTCGACGAGCACGATGCGCTGCCGCTCGTCGGAAGCGGCGACCTGCGGATCGTCGGAGACGGCGTAGGCCGCGCCTTTTTCGAGCGCTTCGGCGACGAAACGGTTGCCGTCGAAGGTATCGCCCCGCAGGGCGAAGAAGATGGAGTCCGGCTCGATCCGGCGCGTGTCGGTCGAGATACGGGGGTGCTGGCTGAAAAGTTCGTATAGTTCGCTCATGGAAGATGTTGGCAAGTATTGTTTTGAGATTATTCGGTCACATGCGATAAGTCCCCTCCGGGGAGGGGATTTGGAGGAGGAGCAGACTCGCAAACACGGCGGAACGCCGTGGATGCGAACGTTGGAATGCACAGTGACGGGCGATGGAAATCATAAGGTCTGGAATGATTTCATCAAGCACATCTGATCCAACGAATCAGATGTGCTTGTCGCCGTTGTGGAACTTGACTTCGTCGATGAATTTCTTGATGTTCTGCTCCTCGGAGCGGGGGCAGACCATCAGCACGTCGTCCGTGTCCACGACGATGTACTCCTTCAGTCCGCTGATCACGGCGATCTTGTCCTTCGGGAGCGAAACGATCGAACTGCGTGTGTCGTAGAGGTAACAGCCCTCTTCGGGCACGGCGTTGGCATAGCGGTCCTTGCGCGAATGCTGGTAGACCGAACCCCATGTCCCGACGTCGCTCCAGCCGAACTCGCCGCAGCGGACGTAGACGTTGTCGGCCTTCTCCATGATGCCGTAGTCGATCGAGATGGCGCGGCACTCCGAAAAGGCGATTTCCACGACGTTGCGCTCGGCGTCGGTTCCGATGGCGCGCATCACGCCGCTGAAGAGCGCGTGGTGCTCGGGGAGGTATTTCTCGAAGGCCTCGACGATCGAGCGCACCTTCCACACGAAGATGCCCGAATTCCAGTAAAACTCACCGGATTGCAGGAACACCCGCGCCAGTTCGATGTCGGGCTTCTCGGTGAAGCACTTGACCTTGCTGATGGGCTTGTCGTCCGAGACCTGGATGTAGCCGTAACCCGTGTCGGGACGCGTGGGCTTGATGCCCACGGTCATCAGCGCGTCGTGCTCCGAGGCGAAGTCGAGACACTCGGCGATGATCGCCCGGAAGTCGTCTTCGTTGAGGATCAGGTGATCCGCCGGGGTGACGATCATTTCGGCATCGGGATTGCGTTTCAGCAGCGTGTAGGCCGCATAGGCCACGCAGGGGGCCGTGTTGCGGCCCACGGGTTCGCAGAGCACCTGTTTTTCGCCGATTTCCGGGATGTGTTCGAGAACCAGGCTCTTGTATTTATCGTTGGTCACCACGAGGAAATTCTCCGCAGGAACCATTTTTGCGAAGCGTTCGTAGGTGTGGCGGATGAAGGATTTGCCTGTCCCGAGAATGTCGAGGAACTGCTTGGGCATCGACTGCCGGCTCTTGGGCCAGAAGCGCGTCCCGATGCCGCCCGCCATGATGACACAATATTTATTGCTTGACATGAGTTATTATATGGAGTTAACTTCGACAAAGATAAAAATATTTTAGTAACTTTGCCGCCTATTGGAAAATTAAATTTTCGCCCCGGCAATGAAAATCAAACTCTTCACGATACCCAATCTGCTGACTCTGTCGAACCTGTTCTGCGGTTCGGCGGCGGTGGTTTCGGCGCTGGTTTGGGGCGACCTGAAGCTGGCCTTCGGCCTGATGGTTCTGGCCGCCGTGTTCGACTTTTTCGACGGCTTCGCAGCGCGTCTGCTCAACCAGAGTTCGCCCATCGGGCTGCAACTCGATTCGCTGGCCGACGACATCTCATTCGGACTGGCCCCGGCGGCGATCATGTATTCGCTCTATCAATGGATGCCCGGCATCTGGCTGCCCGAAGGGTATCCGGGGCTGGCCGTTTTCGTCTTTACGGCCTGCGCCGCGTTGCGGCTGGCGAAATTCAATATCGACGACACGCAGCGCACGGAGTTCTGCGGACTGCCCAGCCCGGCGGCGGCGATGCTCTGCGGTTCGCTGGGGCTGTTGTTCGAGACCAGCGGACTGGAGCTTCCGCGCGAGGCGATTTCTGCCATTGCCGTGGTCGTGGGACTGCTGATGATCTCGAATTTGAGGATGTTCGCCCTCAAATTCCACGGCTTCGGCTGGAAAGGGAACGAACTGCGCTACGGATTCATCATCGCGGCCGTCGTGACGGCCGTCCTCCTGCGCGGTTACGCCGTGCCGGCGATCATCGTGCTGTATATCCTCGTTTCGCTCGTGCGGGGGCTTGCCTGCCGGACAAAAGGCTGTGGGAAAGCCGAATAGTTGTATATTTAAAATTTTTTAATTACATTTGCCGCGGATTTCCGCTCTTTGGCTGACATGTCGAGATTTTCGAACCGCATATTGCTGACGCTCCTGCTCGGTCTGTTTTTTGCAGCGCCCGAGGCGGTGCGCTCCCAGGGCTTCGATGCGAAGACCTTGCAGCGCGCGCAGCGCAACGGCCAGACGGGTAACCTCTACGGCAGCAATCCCTACGAGCAGACCGAAGGCGAGGAGGGCGAGAACCAGCAGCCGCAGGACACCACCAAGAAGGAACGGAAAATCCGCAAGCCGCTCGAGTCCTATTTTTTCAATGACTCGATCCGCGCGCTGAACAACTTCAAATGGCACGTGAGCCGCGATTTCAACCGCGTCGAGATCGGGCCTTTGGACACCACGCTGACCGATTACCGGATCGACTATCCGTTCTACCGGGAGGACGTGGGCGACATCGCCCAGGGGGCTTTGGGCCAGACGTCGCTGCCGTTGAACTATTTCCGGCGTCCGCAGTTCTTTGACTTCAGTTTTGCGAGTCCCTACTACGCGTACACCTACAACATGGAGAACGTGCCCTTCTACAACACGAAGAAGCCGATGATCCGGATGAATTACGCAGAGTCGGGGCAGAAGCGTTTCCGTGAGGAGAATTTCGGCATCATGCATGCGCAGAACATCTCTCCGACGACGGGTTTCAACATCGACTACAAGGCGCGGGGCACGCGCGGCCAGTACGTCTGGTCGCGGACCAAGAACCACAACCTTGCGGTGGCCGTCAGCCACACGGGCAGGCGGTATTCGGTCCATGCGGGCTACTACAACAACCACATCGAGCAGCAGGAGAACGGCGGCGTGGTCGGCGAGTGGGCCATTGCGGACACGACGTTCGAGATGCCTTCGGGCGTGCCGATGCGGCTGGCCGACGCCGAGGCCAAGAACCTCTACCGCAACAACGCCTTCTTTGTCACGCAGTCCTACGGCATCCCGCTGCAACGGCTCACGGAGAGCGATTTCTCGATGGCGAACCTCTCGGCGGTGTATATCGGCCATTCGTTCGAGTACAGTTCGTGGAGCAAGGTCTACACCGACAGGAACGAGCCTTATACGAATGAACGGGACCACCGGGACGAGAACGGCGATTTCGTCTCCGCGGAGGGGCATTATTACGGCAACTGGTTCATCAACCCTGCGGAGACGCGCGACTCGATCTACGAGCGGAACATTTCGAACCGCTTCTTCGTGCAGGCGCAGCCCTGGGACCGGAACGGAATCGTGGGGACGCTCGACGCCGGCATCGGCATCGACATGCACACCTACTCGCAATTCGAACTGAAAGATTACCTGACGGGGAAGTACACGAAGGTCAACAAGACGAGTTACTTCTTTTACGGCTCCGTCAGCGGAAAGATAAAGAAATATGTCGACTGGGACGGAAACCTCCGTTTCTACCCGTCGGGATACAGAGGCGGAGATCTCTCGATCGGCGCGCACCTCGCGCTGAAAGGCTATCTGCGCGGACACCCCCTGATTCTCGAAGGCCGGTTCTCGATGGACCGCCGCTCGCCGACCTACTGGCAGGAGAATCTGTTCTCTAACCATTATATATGGAACACTCCTTTAAGCAAGGAGAATGAAACTCGGTTCGAGGTCAAGTTTTCGGTTCCCGATTTCGCGTTCGAAGCGGGGGCATGGCAGGGAGTCGTCTCCGACAAGATTTACTATGCGTCGGACAGCAACGTCGCCCAGCACAGCGGCAACGTCAGCCTCACGAGTGTGTATGCTCGCAAAGATTTCCGTTTAGGCGGACTTCATTTGGACAACAGGGTATTGTTGCAGTGGAGCACGGATCAAGATGTTGTACCCGTTCCGCTTTTGAGCGCCTTCCTGTCGTATTACTACGAATTCTGGGTCGTGCGCGATGTGCTGCGCCTGCAGATCGGTCTGGACGGACGCTATAATACCAAGTATTATGCGCCCGGTTACAATCCGGCTCTGTCGGTGTATTACAACCAACGGGAGGTCGAGACGGGGAATTACCCCTATATGGACGCTTTCGTCATGGGAAAGTGGAAGAGAATGCGGATATTCCTGAAATATCAGCATGTGAACAAGGGACTGTTCGGTAACGGAGAATATTTCTCGGCGGCTCGCTATCCGCTCAATCCGGGCATGTTCAAAATCGGTATCTCATGGGGATTCTATGATTGACGTGCTGTTCTGTGCGGTGTAAGCTGCCCGCAAAACAACATTTTATGTTAAAAAAGACCGTATTAACGTTTGCGTTCTTAACCATTCTTACGACATTTTACGGCTTCAACGCCCAGTTCAGCGCACCCGCGACGGACGACGCACTGAACGCACTGGCCGAGATGCACCACTCGCTGCTCCCCGAGGGCAGTTACGTCATTTCGGCCTACGACAATCTGATTCGCAACATCAGCGAAGAGGAGGGCCACGACTGGCGCCTGATGAGCGCCATCGCCTACCACGAATCGCGCTTCACGCCCGACATCACCTCGCGCAGCGGGGCCCGCGGCCTGATGCAGATCATGCCTTCGGTGGCGCGTCAGTTCGACGTCCCCGCGGCCGAGATCACTGATCCGAGGACCAATATCTGGTTGGCCAACAAACTGATGTCGAAGATCATGTCGTCGCTCCGTTTTCCGGAAGGGACACCTGAAAAAGACCGCATGAGCATCATCCTGGCCTCGTATAACAGCGGTATCGGCCATGTGAACGACGCCCGCCGTCTGGCCCGCCTGAACGGAGAGAACCCCAACTCGTGGGAGGTCGTGGCCCGGTACCTTACGCTGAAGGCCGAGCCGGAATTCTACGAGAACGAAGTGGTCAGATGCGGACGATTCACCGGCAGCCGGCAGACGCTGGCCTATGTGAACGACGTGATAGGACGCTACGACAGATACTGCCGCATCGCCGGAAGGTGACGGCGGCAGGATAAATTAAAGGCAGGACCCGCAAGAGCGGTCCTGCCTTTTTTGTGCCTGTGCCCCGCGCAGCGGGGACAGGATGCCCTGCGGTGTGGAATCTACTCGAAGACGAAGATAGTTGGCGGCAGTCCAAATTTTGCAATTTCCCGAATTATCGCTATATTTGAATGATTCGGAGTATTCCGACATATTTTGAGAAAACTGTGGAAAACCATTCGGCGTATTTTCAGCAACTATTCCGCGATCACTATGAACCCTTGTGTGCACGGGCTTTTCAGATGGTCCATGACCGCAAGGCGTCGGAAGACATCGTGCAGGATGTCTTTCTTGCCTTGTGGGAACGGCGGGAGGAGGTGGACTTCGACCGGCCGCTGCTGCCTCTGCTGTTTGTCGCCGTGAAGAATCGTGCCATAGATTTGCTGCGCTCCAAAAAATGGCGGGGGGGGGAATCCGGACTGGACGAGTTGGATGTCTGTATTCGTACGCTTGTCGCCGACCATATCGAAGAGGAGTTCCAGTTATCGCAGTTGAGCGAGGAGATCGACTGCTGCATTTCGGGACTTTCCGAGCAGTGCCGCCGGGTGTTCCTGTTGAGCCGCACGACAGGCCTGAAAAACCGGGAGATCGCCGAGCGGCTCAACATCAGCGTCAAGACCGTCGAAAAGCATATTGGGGCGGCGCTCTCCCAGCTTCGGCTCCGGCTCAGCCGCAGCGGATTTCTGCGGCTTTTCCTCTGAAAAACAGAAGATGCCCTGCACCGAAACGGTGCAGGGCATTGTTTTTTCCGCCTCGTTAGCGGAGTGGGAATTCGTGTGTGTGTGCGACGCGTCCGCCGGGACCGACGATTCGGATCGCGATTCGGTCGCCTGTCATGTCGCACCGTATGTAGCTTTGATTGCCGTTGACCACGACCGGGAACCGAACTTCGTCGTTTGCCGGGTGGAAGCCGTAGCGGTGCGTGTGGCCGGAGAACATGATATTGATGCCGGCCTCGTTGAGGATCGGCAGGAACAGATTCCGGAGGTGGTTGCTGCCGTGCCACGTTCCGCCGTCGAGCGGAATATGGAGGAAGACGACGCGTGCCGAGGCGTTGCGGAAGGTTTCGGAGGCCACCGCCCTGCGGAGCCATTCGCACTCTTCGCGGCGATAGGCGTCGTAGTCGGCAAGCCCTCCGTATTCGATGTCCGTGTCAGGCTTGTCTTCGCCGCAGTCGAGCAGCAAGAAACAGACCGATCCGACTTTGCAGAGTTGGTAGTGACGGCCGCTGCGCGTCGGGAAATAGTCGTGCAGACGGTCGGCGAAGACGCCGCGCGTCTCATGGTTGCCGCGGTTGTAGAGTATCGGGGTCTCCGAGGCGTAAAGGTTTACCGAGGCGTCGATGAAATCCCGGAACAACTGCTCCTCATTTTCAATGCTGTTGGACATGTCGCCGTTGAGCATTACGAAGTCGTGTTTGCCGAAATTGATTTCCCGGCACAGTTCGGTCATGTCGTCGGCGCGTCCGTGGATGTCGTTCAGGATGACGAACGAACAGTCGGTTCCCGTTGCCGGGAATGTCCGGAACCGGAACGGTGCGCGTTTGTAGACATTGCTGGCAACGGTCCTGCCGTAGAGGACGTTGTCTCCGTGTTTCCATTCGAGTACCTCCTGCGAGAAGATGCGGTAGCAGTATTTCGTTCCGGGACGCAGGTTGTTCAGCCGCACGGCGTGCAGCGTCTTGTGCGCCTGTTTGCGGCCCGCGACGGTTTCGTAATGGCGGGTA
>ERZ827450.2944-NODE-2944-length-12583-cov-11.701628_pt1 | contig 12583 bp, 10 predicted proteins | sample MGYA00519773_ERZ827450 | MGnify/ENA primary metagenome ERZ827450 (study PRJEB31778, sample SAMEA3449306) | human gut metagenome | biome: human gut; feature: human-associated habitat; material: faeces | place: United Kingdom | collected 2010/2012 ...
TAGCATATAGACCTTGGAGAGGGTCTATAAACACTACTACTTTATAATACGAGGAACAAAACAATGGAAAACAAAGTAATTCAGGACAGACTTGCACTTCTCAGAGCGAAGATGCAGGAGGAAGGCATTGATTTTTATATGATGCCCACAGCGGATTTTCATAACTCCGAATACGTAAACGACTATTTTAAAGTAAGAGAATATTTCAGTAACTTTACCGGTTCCAACGGTACGCTGTTAGTATGGAAGGACGGCGCCGGACTGTGGACCGACGGCAGATATTTCATTCAGGCAGAGGCAGAATTGGAAGGGACAGGCGTAGAACTGTTCCGCATGTTGCAGGAAGGTGTTCCTACCATCGAAGAGTTTCTGGAGCAGAATATGCAGCAGGGTCAGACCTTAGGCTTCGACGGCAGAGTCATTGCAGCCATGGACGGTAAAAAATACGAAAAGGTACTGGCAAAGACGCAGATCTGTATCGCTTATGAGAAAGATCTGGCAGACAGCATCTGGACGGACAGACCGGATTTTCCTGCCGGAAAAGTAACGGTACTGAACGAGAAAATTGCCGGTAAGAGCGTGGAAGAGAAACTCATGCAGACCAGAGAGAAGATGGCAAAAGACGGCGCCAACGCACTGCTTTTGACCAAACTGGACGATCTGATGTGGCTCTTCAATATCCGTGGCTGCGATGTGGAATGCAACCCGGTGGCAATGTCTTATGCTTATATTACGGAGGATACCGCCACATTGTTTATCCAGCAGAAAGCACTGGATACGCAGGTGTCAGAATACCTTGCAGCACATCACATCGATGTGAAGGAATACGATACTGTCGTAGACTTTCTGAAATCACTTCCTGCAGGCAATGTGATCCTCGTGGATAACAGATATTGCAGTTATACTTTATATAAGACACTGCAGAAGAACCAGCAGCTGATAGAGGGTAAGAATCCCACTGAACTGTTGAAAGCCATCAAGAATCCGGTGGAACAGGCGAGAATGCAGGAGATTTTCCTGAAGGACAGCGTTGCGGTAACCAAATTCATCTACTGGCTGAAAACTCATGTAGGAAAAGAGAAGATCACCGAAGTGACCGCCGCAGACTATCTGGAACAGAAGAGAAGAGAGATTCCGGAATTCTTAGACCTTTCCTTCCCGACGATTGCAGGCTATAAGTCCAATGCAGCCATGATGCATTACGAGGCAACACCGGAGAACTGTGCAACTCTGGAGCCGGAGGGAATGCTTTTGGTAGATTCCGGCGGACAGTATCTTGGCGGCACCACCGATGTAACCAGAACCATCGCATTGGGTCCTGTCTCCGATGAGATGAAAAAGCATTATACCATGGTGGCTGCGGCAGTGATGCAGCTTACCCACGCTCACTGGCTCTACGGCTGTACCGGAAGGAATCTGGATATTCTGGCAAGACAGCCTATCTGGGATATGGATATTGATTACCAGTGCGGCACCGGACATGGTGTGGGATACATTCTGAACGTACACGAAGGTCCCCAGAACATGCGTTGGAGATTCACTGGAGGTATGGTGGAAGCTGTGTTCGAAGACGGCATGGACATCACCAATGAGCCCGGTATCTACATCCAGGGCAGCCACGGCATTCGTATCGAGAACGTGATGCTGGCGAAAAACGATGTGAAGAACGAGTACGGTCAGTTCATGCATTTCGAGACTCTGACCTGGGTGCCTGTCGATAGAGAAGCCATTGACGAAAAATATTTGAACGATACCCAGATAAAATATCTGCACGAGTATCAGAAGACCGTCTACGAGAAGATTTCTCCTTATCTGAATGAGGAAGAAAAAGAATGGCTGGCGGCAGAAACCGGAGTGAAGTAAAGAGAATATAAAATTGGTATTAAATTTTTAACGGTTTCTTGACTTTTTTACTGGGTTTTGAGATAATACACACGATGTGGCAGAAGATAAAGACACATATAAAGAATAAAGGAAAGAGGTTAATGTAAGATGGCAGAGATTAATTTAAGCAAGTACGGCATCACCGGAACCACAGAAATCGTTCACAATCCTTCTTATGAACAATTATTCAAAGAAGAGATGAAGCCTGAACTGGAAGGCTACGAGAAAGGTCAGGAGACCGAACTCGGTGCGGTAAACGTTATGACCGGTATATATACAGGACGTTCTCCCAAAGATAAGTTCATCGTTGAAGATGAGAACTCCAAGAACACTGTATGGTGGACTTCCGATGAGTACAAGAACGACAACCATCGTATGTCTCAGGAAACATGGGCTGCTGTAAAGGATATCGCTAAGAAGGAGCTGTCCAACAAGAGACTGTTCGTTGTAGATGCATTCTGCGGCGCTAACAAGGACACTCGCATGGCTATCCGTTTCATCGTTGAGGTAGCTTGGCAGGCTCATTTCGTAACCAACATGTTCATCAAACCCACCGAGGAAGAGCTGAAGAACTTCGAACCTGATTTCGTAGTTTACAACGCATCTAAGGCTAAGGTTGAGAATTACAAGGAGCTTGGTCTGAATTCCGAGACTTGTGTAGCTTTCAATATTACCAGCCGTGAGCAGGTTATTGTGAATACATGGTACGGCGGAGAGATGAAGAAGGGTATGTTCTCCATGATGAATTACTACCTGCCTCTGAAGGGCATCGCTTCCATGCACTGCTCCGCAAACACCGATATGAACGGTGAGAACACCGCTATCTTCTTTGGTCTGTCCGGAACCGGTAAGACCACTCTGTCTACCGATCCTAAGCGTCTGCTGATCGGTGATGACGAGCACGGTTGGGATGACAACGGCGTATTCAACTTTGAAGGTGGATGCTACGCTAAGGTTATCAACCTGGACAAGGATTCCGAGCCCGACATCTACAACGCAATCAAGAGAGATGCTCTGCTTGAGAACGTAACCGTTGATGCTGACGGCAAGATTGATTTCAACGATAAGAGTGTTACCGAGAATACTCGTGTATCTTATCCTATCGACCATATTAAGAATATCGTACGTCCTATTTCTTCCGCACCCGCAGCTAAGAACGTAATCTTCCTGTCTGCTGATGCATTCGGTGTACTGCCTCCCGTATCTATTCTGACTCCGGAGCAGACCCAGTACTACTTCCTGTCCGGTTTCACAGCTAAGTTAGCTGGTACCGAGCGTGGTATTACCGAGCCTACCCCTACCTTCTCTGCTTGCTTCGGTCAGGCATTCCTGGAGCTGCATCCTACCAAGTATGCAGAAGAGCTGGTTAAGAAGATGGAGAAGAACGGTGCTAAGGCATACCTTGTAAATACCGGATGGAACGGAACCGGCAAGCGTATCTCCATTAAGGATACCCGTGGTATCATCGATGCTATTCTGAATGGTGCGATCAAGACCGCTCCTACCAAGAAGATTCCTTACTTCGATTTCGAGGTTCCTACCGAGTTAACCGGTGTTGATACCGGAATTCTGGATCCCAGAGATACCTACGCTGATCCTTCCCAGTGGGAAGAGAAGGCAAAGGATCTGGCTCAGAGATTCATCAAGAACTTCGCTAAATATGAAGGAAATGATGCAGGTAAGGCTCTGGTTGCTGCTGGCCCTCAGCTGTAATCTTACTTACAGACAAATGCAAATAGGAAGGCTGTCTCTTTGGAGGCAGCCTTTTTTGGTAAAAATTACAGTTGTAAAATAGAAACAGAGTAGATATAATATACTTAACCTGAGATGTGCGATAACTCTTACCAGTTTTGAACCTACATTTACTTTAAACGGGATTCCTATATTGCCAAGTGGCTGTCAAGCCCTCACTCCGCAAGGAGGATTGGAAGGGAAGGCAAAAGGTTGGTTGCGGTTACCCACCTAGCATTGCTAGGAGTCAAAAGGTAAGAGGCGGCATTTTGGGGATAACAATACAAAAGAGAGAGCAGTCCTTTGGGGCTGCTCTTTTAAAGCTTAATTATCAAATCAGGCGGGGATCATTTGAAGAAAAATTTGAAGAAAAACAGACTACTTGAGAATTATTATAAACTTCCGAAAGGACAGAGAATACAGCTGAAGAAATATCTGTGCATTTTAGCTGTGGCATTTCTTCTTTTTTTGCTTTTCCTAAATTTGTTACATAGCTGTGGCAGGGAGGGCACGGATACCCCCGAGATGTTGGAGACTTCGCCGCAGCATATCCCGGTAGTACAGAAACTTAAAAATGTATGGATCACGGATGCGGAAGCCGACCGGATCACTATTTTCTGTGACGGAGAGAAGGAGACCTTTTTCCTGGAGGCAGAAACAGAAGGTTCAGATTCTGTTCCGGCACCGGAGCAGATGCGGGAACAGCTGGCGGATGTAGAACTTACAGATGAACTGGTGAGTGCGGTTGTTCTGAAGACGGATAAGTTTACAGGAAGAGTGCTGTCAGCGAATGAAAACGGCATTGAGATCGAAGGCCGGGGCAGAATTCCTCTGGCAGAGGATTACAAAGGATATCGTTTGTATCGGGAACTTACCATGTGCACGTTCGCGGATCTGACCTTTGGCTATGCCAATGCGGATTTTATCCAGGAGAATGGTGAGATCTGCGGTATTCTCTTAGCCAGAGAGGCGAATATGGAAGACATCCGGGTGTTGATCAAGACTTCGGATTATGTGGATATTTTGCATACAGAAGTAATACTGACGGCAAACAGCGATTTCCTGTTGCAATACGGAAGTGGGGAAAATATACAGGAAGAATTGTTTCCCAAAGGAGACAAGATTACCATAGACATGGACAGTGATTATTTTGTGGGGGAGCGTATCAGTATAGTTCCTGCGGTATTGACGGGCAGAATTCAGCTGCTTAGTGTAAACAGAAGCCAGGGAATACCTTCCTACAGAGGTCATATCGAACTGCTCAGAACAGCAGAGGGCATCGCCGTGGTGAATGAGCTGCCGTTGGAGGAATATCTCTTCAGTGTGGTACCAAGTGAAATGCCGGCATCTTATCCGTTAGAAGCCCTGAAAGCGCAGGCAATCTGCGCCAGAACCTATGCCTACGGACATATGCTCAGAGCAGGATACCCCCGGTATGGAGCCCATGTGGATGACAGCACTTCCTATCAGGTCTATAACAACATCACAGAGGCAGACAGCACCACTACGGCGGTAAAGGAAACCTACGGACAAATGATTTTGACAGACGAAGGCACTGTGGCGAACACCTATTATTATTCGACATCCTGCGGTGTGGGAACTACAGCAAGCATATGGAAGACTGTGGAGGCGCAGATGCTTGATTATCTGAAAAGCAGCCGGCTGAGCCCAAACCCGGAGAATCCGGTGCAAACGGATGACGGGGCGGTAGCTGCAGGCAGTACGGAGATTACCGCGGAAACAACTGCAGAGGAGTTGAGCGAAGAAGAGTCCTTCCGGGATTTTATTACCCAAACTCATGCAGAGGATTATGAAGCGCAGGAAGGGTGGTACCGTTGGACATATACGGTAAAAGAGATCGATGTGGACCGGATACTTGAGACCCTGAAGAATCGTTATGAAGCCAACGGGAAGCTGATTTTGACTCTGAAGGATGGTGACTACAGCAGTCAAAACATAAAAAATTTTTCTAAGGTTACGGATATCACCATTGTAAAACGGGGACCCGGCGGTGTGGCAGATGAATTGGTCATTGCCACAGATAAAGGAACCTACAAGATCATCTCGGAATATAATATCAGAGCAGTACTATGTGATGGCGTGACCAGGGTGGTCAGACAGGACGGCAGTGAAGTAAGCATGCCCAGCCTCCTGCCCAGTGCATTTTTTGTGATTGAACCTAGCCATGATAAGAAAAATATGATAGGATATAACATTATCGGCGGTGGATTCGGCCATGGCGTGGGAATGAGCCAGAACGGTGCTAAAAATATGGCACTGCAGGGACTTGGCGCGGAACAGATCCTTAACTTTTTCTATGAAGGATGCAAGATATGCTCAGAACAATAATCAGTATTTGGCGGGATTTTTCCAGCCAGATGAAAAAACAGAATATCAGCGCTTATGCATCGAGTACAGCATTTTTCCTGTTTTTGTCGGTGATTCCTATGCTGATGGTAGTCTGCGCGGTGATTCCTTATACCCCGGTGACGGAGCAGAATCTGATCACTGCGCTGACAGATGTGACGCCGGATATTGCGGATGCCATGGTGGAGAGTCTGGTCGTGGATGTGTATGAGAGTTCGGTTGGAATCCTGCCTGTGGCTCTGATCGCCATGGTCTGGTCGGCGGCGAAGGGTGTCATGGCACTGATGCGGGGATTAAATGCGGTCAATGGTGTGGACGAGAAGCGTAATTACTTCGTGATCCGTTTTATTGCAAGCTTTTATACGTTGATCATGCTTGTAGTGTTGATCTTGTCACTGTTTTTTATGGTATTTGGCAATCAGCTGGTGGATATTGCATTACATAGGATTCCGCAGCTACAGATGTTTGTGAGTCTCCTGATGAATTTCCGCTTTCTGTTCGTATGGGCGGTGCTGATTCTTTTGTTTGGACTGATTTATACATATATCCCGGACACAAAGCTGAAATTCACGGAACAGGTTCCGGGAGCCTGCTTTGCTGCGGTAGTATGGAGTGTATTTTCCTGGGGATTTTCCATGTATGTGTCCTATGGAAATGGGTATAGTATTTACGGAAGTCTGACCATTATTGTGATCATTATGTTGTGGATGTATTTCTGTATGTATATCATTCTGATCGGTGCCTATCTGAACCGGTATTTCCGTCCGGTGAACAGGGTGCTGGTAAATCATGCCAGCAGTAAGAGCGAACTGGCGAGAGAGAACCGTAGACGCATCCGGGAGATCAAGAAGATCCAGCGCAGAAAAAAACATTATACGGAGATCGACAGGGATCCTAAGGAGAAGGATGAAAATCTGACAGACAGGAATTGAACTGCCGACGCAAATGTAGTACACTGATACGGAGAGGGCGAGGAACCTCTCCTGTTGTAGTTATAGTAAAAGAGTATCCGGAAGACGGATGCGGAAATGAGGATAAATATGGAAAAGAAAAACACATGGGAGACCTATTCTTCCAAACAGTTAAAAGAGCTGGAGAAAATAAACGCACAGTATCGTGATTTTTTAGACAACGGTAAGACCGAGAGAGAGTGCATTGACACCATTGTCAATACCATTGAGAAGTCCGGTTACCGTGAACTGGAGAGCCTGATCAAAGAGGGCACTGCTCTTAAAACCGGAGATAAGGTATACAGCGTATGGATGAACAAATCCATCGCCATGTTCCAGATCGGCCGTAAACCCATGACAGAGGGCATGAACATCCTTGGAGCCCATATCGACAGCCCCAGACTGGATGTGAAGCAGAATCCCCTGTATGAGGATGGCGGATTCGCTTATCTGGACACCCATTATTACGGTGGTGTGAAGAAGTACCAGTGGGTGACTATTCCCCTGGCAATCCATGGTGTGATCGTGAAAAAAGACGGTACCTGTGTAGAGATCAATATCGGCGAGAACGAGGATGATCCTGTATTCTTTGTATCCGATCTGTTGATCCATCTGGCACAGGAGCAGCTGGAGAAAAAGGCAGCAAAGGTCATCGAGGGCGAAGCTCTGGATATTATCGTAGGCAACAAACCTCTGCTGATTGATAAAAAGGATAAGAAAAAAGATGAGAAAGAAGCCGGAAAAGAAGCGGTAAAGGCAGGTGTTCTGGATATCCTGAAAGAGACCTATGACATTCACGAAGAAGATTTCGTCTCCGCAGAGTTAGAGATCGTTCCCGCTGGCAAGGCAAGAGAAGCGGGTTTTGACCGCAGCATGATACTGGCTTACGGACAGGATGACAGAGTCTGTGCATATACTTCCATGCAGGCAATGTTAGACAGTGATGTGACCGACCGTACCATGTGCTGTATCCTGGTGGATAAGGAGGAAATCGGTTCTGTTGGTGCTACCGGCATGCAGTCCCATTTCTTCGAAAATGCCGTAGCAGAGGTCATGAATCTGACAGGCGAATACAGTGAACTGCATGTGAGAAGATGCCTGGCACACAGCTGTATGTTGTCTTCCGATGTCAGCAGTGCTTTTGATCCTACCTATGCGTCCAGCTTCGATAAAAAGAACGTGGCATACTTAGGCGGCGGTATGGTCATCAACAAATTCACCGGAGCGAGAGGCAAATCCGGCTCCAACGATGCCAATGCGGAGTATCTGGCACATCTGCGCCATATCTTCGACAAGGCAGAGGTGAACTTCCAGACTGCAGAGCTTGGTAAGGTCGATTTGGGCGGCGGTGGAACCATCGCATATATTCTGGCATTGTACGGCATGAACGTTATCGACAGCGGTGTGGCAGTGCTGAACATGCATGCACCCTGGGAAGCTACCAGTAAGGCCGACGTATATGAAACATATCGCGGATATAAAGCATTTGTGGAAGGAGCGAGCCTGTAATGGCAGAGACGACCGAACTGAAAAAATCAGACTTTTACTTTGATCTGCCCCAGGAACTGATCGCGCAGGATCCGCTGGAGGATCGTTCTTCCTCCAGGCTTCTGGTGCTCGATAAAAATACGGGAGAGCTCTCTCATCATATTTTCCGGGATATTATCGACTATCTGCATACCGGAGACTGTCTGGTGTTAAACAACACCAAGGTTATTCCGGCGAGACTTTTAGGAGAGCGGGAAGGTACTGGCGGACATGTGGAAGTCCTTTTGTTAAAAAGAAAAGAAGCGGATGTCTGGGAGACACTGGTAAAGCCTGGCAAAAAATGTAAGCCCGGTCAGCGCCTGAGCTTCGGAGACGGACTGCTAAAGGCGGAAGTGCTTGAGACTGTAGAAGAAGGCAATCGTTTGATCCGTTTTGAATATGAGGGTATTTTTGAAGAGGTATTGGACAAGTTAGGTGAGATGCCCCTGCCTCCTTATATCACTCATAAACTGAAGGATAAGAACCGTTATCAGACCGTTTATGCAAAATATGAGGGCTCTGCGGCAGCGCCTACAGCGGGTCTCCATTTTACCCGGGAATTGTTGCAGCAGATCGCGGACAAGGGCATTAAGATCGCTTATGTGACCTTGCATGTGGGATTAGGGACTTTCCGCCCGGTGAAGGAAGAAAATGTGCTGGAGCATCATATGCATTCCGAGTATTATCAGGTGACGGAGGAAGCAGCGAACACGATCAATGAGACGAAGAGAAATGGTGGTCGTGTGATCTGCGTGGGTACCACCAGCTGCCGTACCGTGGAGAGTGCCGCGGACGAGCAGGGCATGGTACAGCCCGGCTGTGACAATACTGAGATATTCATATATCCCGGATATCGTTTCAAGGTGCTGGATGCACTGATCACGAATTTCCATCTGCCGGAGTCTACTCTGGTAATGCTGGTATCGGCACTTGCGGGTAGAGAACATATCCTGCACGCCTACGAAGAAGCAATCCATGAAAAATACAGATTTTTCAGCTTTGGAGATGCAATGTTCATCGCTGACTTAAAAGGAGAAAAATAATGGAAGAAAGAAGACGAAGCAAGCGTACAGAAATGAGTTCCACCCTGATGGTAAAACGCCTGGACCAGGGAGACATGCAGGAAGTCAGCATTGACATCGTAGATGTCTCTCCCAACGGAGTGGGATTTTTGTGCAAGGAAGTGTTAAGTATCGGTGCAGTGTATGAATCGAAGCTGAGGATTTGGACGCATGAAGTGTTGCATGCGTTCTTACAGATCGTCAGGATCGAAATGAAGAGAGATTCTTATATGTATGGGGCTGTCTTCATCGGAATGCCGGAGAGCGATGCGGCAAGAATCCGCGTATATCAGACAGTCAATGATGAGAAGTAGTAAGAGACGTAAAATGGCAGTCAGTGTAATGGCTGCTATTTTACTTGTATTGTTATATCGGCTCATTTTTGTGTTTTCCGGTCAGGATGGTGAGGAATCCGGCTCACTGAGTGCTATGATCTCGGAAAAATGTGCAGAGCTTCTGAATGCTATCTCCGGGAAACACTGGACGCAGAATGTCCTCGACAGTATGGCGGCTTATTTTGAACATCCCATCCGTAAGCTGGCCCATTTTTCTGAGTATGCCTGCATGGGAGTGTTATTGTACGGCGTGTGGAGACCCTGGAAGGAGAGAGGACGGAAGCTGTATCTTTTGATCGTGTGCTGGGTGTTTGTCTCCGCCGGAGCGGATGAATTCCACCAACTGTTCATTCCGGGACGCTATGGGTGCTTTGCCGATGTGGTGCTGGATACCTGTGGTGGTGCGTTCGGACTGTTCGTATGTGTCTGTGTGGAGAAAATGGTGCGGCGAAGGAAACAGAAGTCGGGTTTCTAGTTCTTGTTGTGCAGACTGTAGCCCTTTTCACGAAGAATCTTCGTGGATCTTTCGATGGCTTCTTCCTGATAGAATTCAATGCGCAGCACGCCGCCCTCGTACTCCCGGTTATGGACGATGCCGATGTTTTTGATACTGATATTTTTCAGGGCGAGAATCGTAGCCACGGCTGCAATCTCACCGGGTTCGTCGGCAATGTCGATGGTAATGGCATAGGAACTCTTCAGAGGACCGCTGGCGGTATTGATGAAGGAATCACGGTAGATTCTTGCACTGTCGAACAGCTCGTACAGATCATCACCGCGTTTGGCGTTTAGTTCCTGTTGGATTCCCTGGAGGGAAACAATGTAGGAAGATAAAAGTGTCGAAATATTTTCTGTATTCGTCAGACAGATCTGCTGCCATACCGCAGCGGAGGAGGAGGCGATTCTGGTGATATCCTTGAAGCCTCCGGCAGCGATCATTTTCATCAGCCCATCTGCAGAATCCTTGTCCCGCACCAGATTTACCAGAGAGGCTGCAATGATATGGGGCAGGTGACTGACTGCAGCAGTGACGTAATCATGCTGTGCCGGATCCAGGATCAGGGGAATGGCGCCTAACTGCTGCACCAGATTTTTATAATCTGTGACCTTATTCTCCGGAACGGAAGCTGTGGGGGTGAGAATGTAGTAGGCATTCTCCAAAAGGACGGCTTTGGAATTAATAAAGCCCACCCGGTCACTTCCCGCCATGGGATGACCGCCGATAAACTGTCTTTCCAGACCGGCTTTTTTGATCTCCTTATGGATCTCGCTCTTGACACTTCCCACATCGGTGAGCAGGGTCTTCGGTGAGAGAATTTTTTTTACAGCGGAGAGGTTTTCGTCATTTTTCTGCACCGGAGCACAGAGGAATAGATAATCGCACGTTGAGAAAGAAGCATCGATTTTCGTGGTGACTGTATTGGCTACGCCGCACTGGGAAGCTTCCCTTAAGGTGTCTGCGTTAATATCGTATGCAATGATCTGAGACTGGGGGAGATTCTGACGAATCGCCCGGGCGATGGAGCCACCGATCAGACCCAGACCGATAAAACCAAAGGTAAGAGTACTCATTATAGTTTTCCTCGATTCTGTTATTTACTGTAAACAAATAGTAAGACAAAGTCGGAAGATGTCTGTTTGTTCTTCAAACACTATAGCAAATTAACGTGCGAAAATCAAGAGAGGGTATACTCTTTTCTGATATTTTCATATTTGCTTGCAAGTGTAATTGAAATATGGCAAGATGTAACTGTTCCTAAATATGCAGAAATTGTGGAAAGCCGATCTTACATTTACGAGTCGGTTTCGGAAAAACAGGAGGACTCTATTTATGCATTCACCTTTGGAAATTGCAAGAAACTATATAGAAGTCGGAATCCATAAAGTAAATCTGTCGATCTTCAAGACAATTTTATTGGGATTCTTCGCTGGTATGTTCATCGGCTTTGCAGGGATCGCATCCACGACGGCATCCAGCACTATCGGCATCGCATCGGTGGCAAAGCTGGTGGGCGCTGCGGTATTCCCGGCAGGTATGGCTATGGTACTTGTAGCGGGCAGTGAACTTTTCACCGGTAATAACCTGATCATACTGGCGGTATTGGAGAAGAAAGTTACCGTATGGAAAATGTTGAAAAACTGGCTGTTTGTCTATATCGGCAACTTTCTCGGCGCTGCGTTTGTAGCGGTGCTGGTAGTAGTGGGACGGACGCCGGATCTCTTCGGAGAGCAGCTTGCACAGGCAATAGTCAATGCTGCTGCAGCGCGGACGAATTTAAGCGTGGGAGAGGCTTTCGTGCGAGGCATTCTGTGCAATATTCTGGTGTGTATTGCGGTATGGATGTCTTTTGCGGCGAAGCGTGTCTCCGGCAAGCTTCTGACCAGTTACTGGCCTGTCATGCTGTTTGTATTATGCGGTTTTGAGCACAGTATTGCAGATATGTATTTCGGTGTATGCGGTCTGCTGACAGCACAGGCCTACGGAATTACCGCAGAGAGCCTGACCTGGTTCAATTTCCTTGTAAAAGCCCTCTTGCCTATCACTCTGGGTAACATCGTAGGCGGTGCCGGAATTGTCGGATGCGGTTACTGGCTGGCATACCTCCACAGAACCCCCTATTCCGCAGACACGGCAGCTGCCGAGCAGGAAGAGATTGATATTGCAGAAGAATATTAAATTGAGAGTTAGTTGAATACATTGGCAAAATCCACGAACTCCCGGAGCATG
>ERZ827450.2953-NODE-2953-length-12547-cov-4.125280_pt1 | contig 12547 bp, 10 predicted proteins | sample MGYA00519773_ERZ827450 | MGnify/ENA primary metagenome ERZ827450 (study PRJEB31778, sample SAMEA3449306) | human gut metagenome | biome: human gut; feature: human-associated habitat; material: faeces | place: United Kingdom | collected 2010/2012 ...
GTCGAAGCCGAACTCGTTGTTCGTGCCGTAGGTGATGTCCGCAGCGTACATCGCCTTGCGTGCCTGCGGCGGAACCTCATGGATGACCAGACCGACGTTCAGACCGAGGAAGCGGTAGACCTTGCCCATCCACTCGCTGTCGCGCTTTGCGAGGTAGTCGTTGACGGTTACGATGTGGACGCCCTTGCCGGTCAGCGCGTTCAGATAGGCCGGCAGCGTCGCCATGAGGGTCTTGCCCTCGCCGGTCTTCATCTCCGCGATACGGCCCTGATGCAGGACGATGCCGCCGATGATCTGGACGCGGTAGTGACGCATGCCGAGCACGCGCCACGAAGCCTCGCGGCAGGTCGCAAAAGCCTCGGGCAGCAGCTGGTCGAGCGTCTCGCCGTCCTGATAGCGTTTCTTAAATTCATCGGTCTTTGCGCGCAGCTCCTCATCGGAGAGCTTCTTGAACTGCTCCTCCAGCGCCTCGACCTTATCCGCAATGGGGTAGATCTTCTTCAGCTCATGCGAGGAATGCGTGCCGAAGATCTTGGTAAAAAAGTTTGCCATTACTTGTATTCAGCCTTTCAAAAGGGCATAGCTGCCCCATTCGTTCATACGGGTTTATTATACCACATTATAAAGGATAAACAAATAAATTTTTTGTGAACGGTTGAAATCTCCTCGAAATCCCCTCTTTTCGACCGAAAAAATCCCCTCGTCATGGACGAGGGGATAAGATCTTACTTTGCGTAGTCGATGGCGCGGGTCTCGCGGACCATGTTGACCTTAATCTGGCCGGGGTAATCCAGCTCGTTCTCGATCTTCTTGGCGACATTGCGTGCCAGCAGAATGACCTCGTCGTCGCTGACCTTGTCGGGCTGGACGAGGATGCGGACCTCGCGGCCTGCCTGCACGGCGTAAGAGCTTTCAACGCCCTCAAAGCCGTTGCACAGGGCTTCCAGCGTTTCCAGACGCTTGATATAGCTTTCCATGTTTTCACGGCGGGCACCGGGGCGGGCTGCGCTGATGGCATCCGCTGCCATAATAATGAAGGCAAGCACCGTCTTGGGCTCCACATCGCCGTGGTGGGCTTCGATTGCATGAATAATCTGCGGGTTCTCGCGGTACTTTTTGCAGATATCCACACCGATCTGCACATGGCTGCCCTCGATCTCATGGTCAAGGGCCTTGCCGATATCATGCAGCAAGCCTGCGCGGCGTGCCAGCTGAACGTTCACGCCAAGCTCGCCAGCCATCAGGCCGGCCAGCCATGCCACTTCCAGAGAATGGCTCAGCACATTCTGGCCATAGCTGGTGCGATACTTCAGGCGGCCGATCAGCTTGACCAAATCGGGATGCAGGCTGTGGATACCAAGGTCCATCACAGCCTTTTCGCCCTCGCGCTTCATCTGAATCTCCAGTTCGCGGCGGCACTTATCCACGGTCTCCTCAATGCGGGCCGGGTGGATACGGCCATCGGCGATCAGGCGCTCCAGGGCCATGCGGGCCACTTCACGGCGGGTCTGGTCAAAGCTGGAAAGGGTGATGGCTTCCGGCGTATCGTCAATAATGAGGTCACAGCCAGTGGCAGTTTCCAGAGCGCGGATGTTGCGGCCCTCGCGGCCAATGATGCGGCCCTTCATCTCGTCAGAGGGCAGCGGCACCACGCTGACGGTGGCTTCGCTGGTGGCATCGGCTGCGCAGCGGGCAATGGCCTGGCCGACCAGCTCACGGGCGATGGCATCACATTCGTCCTTCATGTTAGCCTGATAGGCGCTGATCTTCATGGCCTTTTCGTGGGTCAGCTCATCGTCAATGTTCTTCAACAACACGGCGCGGGCATCTTCCTGGGTCATGGCGGCGATGGTTTCCAGCTTTTCGGTCTGGCGCAGCTTGAGCTGTTCCAGCTCGTCCAGGCGGGCTTCCACCAGTTCGCCGCGCTTTTTCAGGTCCTCTTCCTTGCGCTCCATGGCGGCGGTGCGCTTATCCAGCGCTTCCTCCTTTTGGTCCATGCGGCGTTCCTGGCGGCTGATCTCCGCGCGGCGGTCCTTGATTTCCTTGTCGGCGTCAGCTTTCAGCTTGAACGCCTCGTCTTTGGCCTCGATGATGGTTTCCTTGCGCTTCTGCTCGGCAGCCTTGATGGCATCGTTCACGATGCGTTTGGCTTCCTCTTCGGCAGAGCCGATCTTGGCTTCGGCGGTACGCTTCCGGTTTTCCCCGCCAAAATAATAACCAAGCGCCCCGCACACGGCAGCGGCAACGACAACCAGCACCCACATCAAAATTGGGGGCATGGCAGTTTCACTCCTTACAAAACTCAAATCAAATGCAGGAGGGCGCAACACAAGCGGAACGCTTTTATTTCTGGCATACCTGAAAAGCCCGGGCAGCCCGCGCCTGTTTTATCTGGCAGCTACCATGGGTACACTGCCAGCATCTTACAGCGCAAGGGGCTGACCTTTGCGGTTCAAATACTGCCTGCGATATTCTATACAAAATGGGGCGATAATCCAAAGCATACCCAAAAGCGGATACACCTCAAGCTCCATATACACAAATAAAACGAAAAAACGCCAAATTTGCGGCGGTAAAACAAATATCTGAAAAGCGGCGTTCCCGATGGGCGACACCCTTAAGTCCTATCTAATATTGTAGCTACATTGCAGGAAATTGTCAAGGAATTGTTACAACACCGTGAACGTTCCCACCTGACGCACAAACACCGAAAAAACACAGGCAGGGCCTGCCTGCCAGCTTCAAAGCAGGGACCCTGTCTGTGTTCTTATGATGAATGGGGAATGGCGTTTTAACAGTCGCCGATGGCAAAGCAGGCCAGGCGCATATAGTCCTTCGGGCTGCTCACATTCAGCTCCAGCGTCAGGCTGCCATCCTGCTCATACATGCGGCGCAGCTGAGCGGTATTGTTCAGGTTCACGGGAGCACCGGCAATTTCTGCCGTCACACCTCCGCAGCAGGCGGCCAGCTCTGTCAAAAAGCCTTTCAAATTCATCGTTGTCAGTTTAAGCATCATCCGTACCTCCTGTTTTTCATTTCCGGCGCTGCCGGTTTGTTCTTACAGGTATGATGATACTGCATTTTTTCTTTATTTCCTAGCGTTTTACCGTCCCGTATTGGTAATATCCTGCCATTTGCTGCGGAACTGCGCCGGGGTGCAGCCGAATTTCTGGCGGAACACCTTGCCAAAGTAGCTCAGGCTGGCAAACCCGCAGTCCACGGCAATGGCGGTGATCTGCTGCCCGCTGCGCACCAGGCGGTCCGCCGCCATCTGCAGGCGGTAGCTCTGCAGGTAGTTCAGCGGGGTCACATGCAGGCACTGCTGGAAGGTACGGAACGCTTCCCGCTGGCTGCAAAAGCCTGCCGCGGCGATCTGCTCAATACGCAGCGGCTCGGCGTAATGTTCATGCACAAAGGCCAGCATCGCTTTGCACTTTTCATCGAACGCCGCCGCGCCGGGGCGGGCTTCGGGCCGGGGCAGCGCCAGCAGCCCCAGCCAGATTTCCCCCAGAGCTGCCCGCAGGCGCAGCTCGTAACCAAACTCGTTTTCATCCAGGGCAAAGGAATCCCGCAGCTTTTCCAGCAGAGCGGCCTGATCCGGGTCCGCCGGGTCCAGCGCCAGCAGTTCCAGGGCCGGGTTTGCTGTAATGGGGACAAGGTATTTCTGTTCAATGCGGCTGCCCACGCTGCCGCCCAGCAGGGACGGTTCAAACAGGTGGATCCAGCTCACCACACGGTCCCCCGGCAGGTTGCGGGTGCTGTGCAGCACATTGGCATTGACCAGCCCGCCGCTGCCGGGACCGAACGTCCGGGTGCCCTGCGGGGTCTCATACACCAGGCTGCCGCTGTACATATAAAACAGCTCCACTGCCGGGTGCCAGTGCCACGGCACCATGCCGCCGTTATACTGCCCGGTCTCCGCCCAGGAGGCAATATACGGAAAATCCTCCGCAAAGCCCGGCAGGCGCTCCTGCCGGGTGCTGCCGCTCAGCTCGATTGTACGGATTGTTTTCATGCTGCACCTCCCCGTGCCTTACGGTTCGTTTTTTCCATCATATCACAGTTCTGGGCAAAGGTCATCTTTTGTTACGGTGTAAAATTTTGCGCCGCCCCCTTGACTTCCCCGCCGGGGTGGTATATAGTAAAGGCAACTTCATCCTGAATAAAACGTTGAGGCAGACAATACATGCTGGAACGCGCAAAAGAGAGAACCGCCGCCGAATTTGGCGTGGTGCAAGCGGTTTTGCAGGCGGGCAGCACAGTTACCACTGCCGAGTGCGAAGGTGAACCTTCGCCGGGGCAGCGCCCCGTTACCGGCGCTTACAAAACAGGGCTTTGGGCCTTTGTTTTACGAGTGGGATGCTTTGCCGCGTCCAATTCGGGTGGAACCGTGGAGTATGAATTTGTATGCTTCATCCCGTTTATGGTCAAGAATGGGATGGAGCATTTTTGTTTACCCAAAGGAGCGTTTACCAATGAAAATCATTTACAAAGACGGCACTGTTGCCGAATGCCCGAAAGAAGAAGAACTGCACGTTCTGCGCCATACGGCTGCCCACATTATGGCACAGGCCATCAAGCGCCTGTATCCGCAGGCCGACTTTGCCTTTGGCCCCGCTACCGAAAACGGCTTTTTCTATGATGTTGACCTGGGCGATACCAAACTGAGCGATGAAGACCTTGCCAACATTGAAAAGGAAATGAAGAAGATCTGCAAGGAAAACCTTGCCATCAAGCCGTTCATCCTGCCGCGCGATGAAGCTGTGAAGCTGATGACCGAGCGCCAGGAGCACTATAAGCTGGAGCATATGGACGACCTGGCCGATGAGACCGAGTTCAGCTTCTACCAGCAGGGCGAGTACGTTGATATGTGCATCGGACCCCACCTGACCTACACCAAGGCTCTGAAGGCGTTCAAGATCACCCAGCAGAGCGGCGCTTACTGGAAGAATGACAAAGAGAACAAGATGCTGACCCGCATCAACGGCGTTGCTTTCCGCAACCAGGAAGAGCTGGAAGCCTGGGAAAAGCAGCAGCAGGAAGCCCGCGAGCGCGACCACCGCAAGATCGGCAAGGAAATGCGCCTGTTCATGACCGACGACCTGGTTGGCCGCGGCCTGCCCATGTTCCTGCCCAACGGCTACATCATCTGGCAGCAGCTGGAAGATTACATCAAGGGCAAGGAGCGCGAGCGCGGCTACCTGCACGTTATGACCCCCTGCATCGGCACCGTGAACCTGTACAAGACTTCCGGCCACTGGGATCATTACCGTGAGAACATGTTCCCCGCCATGGAGATGGAGGGTGAAAGCTATGTTCTGCGCCCGATGAACTGCCCCCACCACATGATGATCTACGCCAACCGCCCGCACAGCTACCGCCAGCTGCCCATCCGCATTGGCGAAATTGCCCACGACTTCCGTTATGAGTCCAGCGGCACCCTGAAAGGCATTGAGCGCGGCCGTCATTTCTGCCAGAACGACGCCCACCTGTTCTGCACCCCGGAGCAGATCAAGAGCGAAGTTGCCAATGTCTGCAGCCTGATCTTTGACGTCTACAAGGATTTCAACATCACCGATTACCGCTGCGTGCTGTCCCTGCGTGACCCCGCCGACAAGAAAAAGTACCATGACGACGACGCCATGTGGAACCATGCCGAGAACGCTCTGCGCGAAGTTCTGACCGAGCTGGGCATCAACTTTACCGAGGAGATCGGCGAAGCTGCTTTCTATGGCCCGAAGCTGGACGTCAACGTTAAGCCCGCTGTCGGTGCAGAGTACACCCTGTCCACCTGCCAGCTGGACTTCTGCCTGCCTGCCAAGTTCCACCTGACCTACATCGACAAGGACGGCAGCGAGAAGACCCCCGTTGTGCTGCACCGTGCCATCCTGGGTTCTCTGGACCGCTTCATGGCTTATCTGATCGAAGAGACTAAGGGCCGCTTCCCCACCTGGCTGGCTCCCACCCAGGTCAAGGTTCTGCCCGTCAGCGAAAAGACGCTGGATTACGCCCGCACCGTTGCCGACAAGCTGACCGCTGCCGGTGTGCGCGTTGTGCTGGATGAATCCAATGAGAAGATCGGTTACAAGATCCGTGAAGCCCAGCAAGTTGACCGCGTGCCCTACATGCTGGTGCTGGGCGCTAAGGAGGCCGAGGCTGGCAACATCAGTGTGCGTGATCGCAAGGGCGAAACCACCACGCAGGAGCTGGATGCCTTCATCAACAATATCGTGACCGAGATCAAGGAGCGCCGCTACAACTAAGCGCTCCGCGGTTCCACCGAGCTTTACAGCTCCCGATTGCTTCCAGTCGGGAGCTGTTTTGGTATCGGGCCCGCAGATCGTTCATCATCAAGGTTGTTTACTATTCTAAGGAGGTGCAGCATTGAAACGTAAGTTTTTGACCCTGATCGCCGCCGTGGCTGCCGCCATGGCGCTGGCTCTTTCGGCGGGTGCCGAAGCCGCCACGCCGGAAACTGCCGGCAGCCTGACCCCGCTGATGCCCATGTTTGATACCGCTGACACCGGCATTGCCGAATACTCCGGCGATATCGTCCAGGAAGACGCCGCAACGTATGACGCTTCTTATAACACCAATGAAGATGTTGCCGCCAACGAGCGGGATGTTTACAACTACCTGACCGGTACCATGGGCATGAACAGCGCCGCCGCCAGCGGCGTGATGGCCAACATGTACCGCGAATCCCGTTTTTATGTGGACATTACCAATGACTACGGCACCGCATACGGCCTGTGCCAGTGGTACGGCGACCGCTGGACCAATTTGCAGAACTACTGCAACAACAACGGCCTGGACTGGCATACCCTGTACGGCCAGATGCGCTTTTTGGAATATGAGCTGAACAGCCTTTCCAGCCTGCGCTCTTACATGTATGGTATCAGCAATGATGCCAACGGTGCTTATCATGCTGGGTACGAATGGTGCCGCGTGTATGAACTGGGCGGCAACACCTCTGATACCACCCGCTGCGATTCCCGCGGAACGCTGGCGCGCGATACCTTCTGGCCCAAGTACCAGAACGGCAGCACCGGCGGCTATACCGGCTGGCGCAGCGAGAACGGCCGCGATTACTGGTACGAGAACGGCGTAAAGCAGGGCACCACCGGCCGCGGCAAAGAAATCTATGATGCCTCCAGCGATGCCTGGTACTGGCTGGATGCCGTGGACGGCGGCGCAAAAGCCGTGAACAAAGATGTCTACCAGGAATCGGACGGCGGCAAGTGGGTGCGCTATGATGAAAACGGCCACATGATCAAAGGCGAAAACTGCCAGAACGGCAACTGGTATTACTTTGAGCCTGTCACCGGTGCCATGATCCACGGCCCGTGGACCCTGCCGGATGGCCGCAAGGTCTACTATGACCTGACCACCGGCATTATGCAGTACGGCAATGTGTCCATCAATGGCTCGCTGTATTACTTTGACCCGGTTTACGGCACAATGAAAAGCGGTGCTTTGACCAACTTCTGGGTCACAGACGGCAACGGCAAGAGCTTCTGGTATGAAAGCTGGGTGCGCCAGGGCTGGCAGCCGGGCAGCAGCAATTACCGCGGCAAGGAGATTTACGACCCCGCCAGCGGTGCCTGGTACTGGCTGGACAACGTACAGCAGGGTGCCAAGGCCACCAGCAAGGAAGTATACCAGGATTCCAACGGCGGCAAATGGGTGCGGTACGATGCCAACGGCCACATGATCAAGGGCTGGTACACCCAGGACGGTAAAACCTGGTATTACGACCTGACCACCGGCGCCATGTACAAAGGCTGGCACACCATTGAGGGTTCCACCTACCATTTTGATGAAACCACCGGCGTGAAGGGGTAAATCAGATACAAATATAAATAGTAAAACCGACCGCAGGGGCGAGCAGCATCGCCTTTGCGGTCGGTTTGGTTTTGGGGTGAAATGCACCCGCAGGGTGTGCGGCGGGTGATTGAATGAAATATTGGGCAAGGCCCAGCGTGCGGGACGATGCATCGCGCCCTACAGAGCGTTTATTGGTTGGTCGTGCACAACAAAATGCTCTGTAGGGAACGGTCTCGACCGTTCCGCAACTTTGCCGCATAGGCCATAATATTGCTTGGTACAAGCCGTATCCAAGAACGTCAAAATCGTTTTCGAATACGCCCTCCACTTACTTTACAAAACTACCCTCCAGCGCCAGGTACTGGTCAAACAGCATGCGGCTGACACGGTTGCCGTAAATCACGCTGGGGTGGTCGTTTACTTCCAGCTTGTTGGCAAAGTCGGTGCACATCATTACCAGAACATAATCCCCGTAAGGCGTGTGGATCAGGCCGCCGTCATTGCGGCAGGCATCCATGGAGCCGCTTTTGCTGGCTACATAGATCAGATCCGGATCCGCGTGGGATTCTTCGGGGTCGGTGTAATACGGGGGGATGCTGCCCGCCAGCATGGTGTTGTAGTGCTGCTGGCGGAACACATTGCGCATGGCATCGCTGGCCTGGGGGCTGACCAGCTCGCCCTTTGCCAACAGGGCAAAAAAGCGGCCCATATCCCGCGGGGTAATGGTACCCAGCTTTTCGCTCCAGTTATCGCTGCGCAGGCTGCGGTGCAGCTTGGTGTGGGTACAGCCAATGCTGCGGATAAACGCATTGATGGTATCCAACCCCAGATAGTCGATCAGCATGTTGGTGGCAATGTTGTCGCTGACAACGATCATCAGGGTGGCAACATCGCGGGCGCGCAGCCTGGCACCTTCGCCTAAGGACCGGATCAGGCCGGAGCCGTCCACAAAATGCCGGGCTTCATAGGTTAGTTCGGCATCCAGGCTGGCTTTGCCGGCTTCCACCTGGGCGTACAGACAGCCCAGAATATAAATCTTGATCGTGGATGCCGATTCAAACTCATCATCAGCCCCACGCTCCACCACATGGCCATGCAGGTCATCTGCGTATACGCACATTTTGGCGTCCAGCCCGCACAGCTCTGCATCAATGCGGCGTTCCAAAGTCAATTCAGGATGCGGCATAATGGTTCTCCTTTTATTTTGGTAGCGTTACAGGTTCTCGCTGAAAAAGCGCACGGCGTTGCCGTAAAAAATCTTTTCCACCACACGCTCGGGGATACCCTCTTTTTTCAGCCCCTCGGCCAGCTTGGGCATGTCCTGCGCACCGGCAATTTCCAGGTCGCCGTCAATGCCGTCAAAATCGCTGCCCAAGGCCAGGCAGTCCTCACCGGCCTTATCCATAATATAGCGGGCGTGGCGGGCCATATCGGTGATGCGGCTCCTGACCTGGCTGCGGTCGGGGTTTGTATCCAGGAAGGAAGCGCAGTAGTTCAGGCCAATCAGGCAGCCCTTTTCGCCCATGGCGGTCAGCATCTCGTCCGTCAGGTTGCGCACATGGGGGCAGCAGGCGCGCGCGTTGGAATGGCTGGCAACAAAAGGCCGCTTTGCCACCCGCAGAATATCCCAGATACCGGCGTCCGATAGGTGAGAAACATCCACCAGCATATGCAGGCGCTGCATCTCCTCCACAAATTCTAAGCCTTTTTCGGTCAGGCCTCCGGTGGTGTTGGCCGGGCGGGGCCACATGTCATCGGTGCCGGGTACAATGTTGGGCTCGGCCAAGCCGTTCTTGAAGTTCCAGGTCAGGGTCATCATCCGCACGCCAAGGCGGTACAGATCCCGCAACGCACCCAGGCTGTCCAGGCAGGCACCACCTTCTTCAACGGTCAGCATCATGCCGCGCTTGCCGGAGGTGAGTAGCGTCTGGATGTCCGCCGCAGTGCGCACCTGCATCAGGTCATCGGGATACTGTTCCAGCAGGCGGTAGAAAATGTCGATTTCTTCCAGGCAGGCCAGCAGGGGGCTTTTTTCCCGTTCCGGTTCCAGGTGAACAAAGCAAGCCATACACTGCAGCAGATAGTCGCCCTGTTTCATGCGTTCCAGATCCATCATTAAATCATTGTGCAAAAAGCTCTTGGGCTTGCCTGCCTGCTGGGCATAGCGCAGCTCGGCCAGGGTATCACAGTGCATATCCCATACTTTCATAAAATCCCCTCCATGGTATACATTTTGTATTTATTTATAAATTATAACAGACTGAGCAGATACTGCGGCTTTCCTTTCCCGGTGAAATCTGGTACAATCAAAACGGAAATAATCGTATGATTGCGAGGCGTTTTTATGGCATCCATCCTGCTGCCAGTTCCCCAGATCCTGCAAAACCCGGAGCTGCCCAACGGCTGCGAAATTACCAGCTGCTGCGAAGTGCTGCACTACCTGGGCTTTGCCCCGGATAAGTGCGAACTGGCCGACCACTATCTGCCGCGCAGCGCCCAGTGGTACGGCGCAGACCCCGACGAGGTTTATATGGGCAATCCTCACCTGGACGATGGCAGCCCCGAAACCGGCTATTACTGCTTTGCGGGGCCGATTGTGCAGGCGGCGAACGCCTACCTGGCTGTGCAGGGCAGCAGCTGCCGCGCTTATGATCTGACCGGTGCCGAGGAAGCCGAACTGGCATCCCAGCTGCAGGCCGGGAACCCGGTCATCTTTTGGGCAACGCTGCACTTTGGCGATATCCAGCACGACCCCTGCGGTGAATACGACCTGCCCGGTGGGCGGCGGCACAAGGTGCTGCACACCCTGCACTGCATGGTGCTGTGCGGCATGGATGACCAGAACTTTGTGGTGGCAGACCCGCTGGATTTTAACCGTGTGGTACCGCGTGTCCAGTTCATGAAAATTTACCGCCAGCTGGGGCGGCGGGTCGTGGTGATTAAAAAAGATTCCTAAAACCATTGGGCGGCGGACACGCGCCGGTGCTCAATGTCTTTATCATACCGCGGGGCCTGCCGGAGCGCAAGAAAAACTTTTGGCCCGGCGGGGCGGAACTGGCAGACCTCATAAAAATTAAATATGGAATTCAGCGCATTAAAGCCTTGACTTGTGTTGGTGCAGTTGCTAAAATTGATAAGTGATAGCCTGCCACATTTGGGTTGTTTTGGCAGGGCAAATATGCACGATGATGCAATATATAAGGAGGCGCCTATGCGCGCTGGAACCACCCCCAACGGGCAGCCCCGCAGCACTGCTTTGTATGAAGCCATCCTGCGGCTGGATAATCTGGACGATTGTATTCGATTTTTTGAGGATCTCTGCGCTGTAACGGAGCTCCGCACCATGGAACAGCGCTATGATGTAGCAGGGTGCCTGCTGCAAGGCAAGGTGTACAGCGAAATCCGCCAGCTGACGGGCGCTTCCAGCGCAACGGTCAGCCGGGTGAACCGAATGCTGAACTATGGCACCGGCGCCGTGGGCAAAAGCGTCCGCCATGACCTTGCTGCACAGCAGAACGGCGAAAATTCTGAAGGAGGAACCGCAGAATGAGCATTCAAATCAAAGATTTCGGCAAAACCACCGCAGGCCAGCCGGTCAAGGTCGGTATTCTGGCGAACGATACCATCGAAGTTCATATTTTAAGCTATGGCGCTACCATCCAGCAGCTGCTTGTGCCGGACCGCAAGGGCAACAAGGTGGATGTTGTGCTGGGCTACCCTACCGTGCAGGATTATGAGCTGAACACCTGTTTTCTGGGCGCTGTGGTGGGCCGCTACGCCAACCGCATTGGCGGCTCCAAATTCACCCTATATGAGGAAGAATACCATGTTACCCCGAACGAGGGCAAAAACTGCCTGCACAGCGGCCTGCACGGCTTTGATAAGACCGTGTTTGACATGGGCTTTGAGGGGGACGATACCCTGGTTCTGACCGCAGCCAGCCCCGACGGCACCGACGGCTTCCCCGGCAACGCCGAGCTGGAAGTGCGCTACAGCCTGGCAGGCGCCGGCCTGATGATTCAGTACACCCTGACCACCGATGCCCCCACTGTGGCAAACATTACCAACCACAGCTATTTTAACCTGAACGGCCATGCTTCCGGCAGCGTGCTGGGGCACCGTCTGTCTCTGGATGCACCGGCCTATCTGGAAACGGATGCCGGTTCCATCCCCACCGGGCGCAAGATCGCTGTGGCAGGCACCCCGATGGACTTTACCGAGGAAAAGACCATTGGCCGCGATATCAACGCCGATTACCCGGCCCTGAAGCAGTGCGGCGGCTATGACCACTGCTATGTTATTGCGGACAGCGGTCTGCGCCACACCGCATGGCTGACCGGCCCCGAAACGGGCATCCGCATGGAGACCCTGACCACCCAGCCCGGCGTGCAGCTGTATACTTCCAACTTCCTCAAGTCCGCCACCGCCTGCAAGGATGGCGCATCTTACGGCCAGTATTCCGCCGTCTGCCTGGAAACCCAGGATTTCCCTGATGCCCCCAACCATCCCGATTTCCCGGATACCACCGTCCTGCCCGACCGCCCCTACAGCGCAACCACTCTGTACCGGTTTGACTTGGCACCGCTGTGAAACGCATAAAGGGATAAGTTAAGAAATAAAAAGGGAACGCGCCCTGTGAATCAGGTGCGTTCCCTTTTTTGGCGTTATGGCAACACCGCACAATTCCCGCCTTGCGGCTTAAGCACCGCTCCGGCAGCTG
>ERZ827450.2956-NODE-2956-length-12526-cov-2.726325_pt1 | contig 12526 bp, 5 predicted proteins | sample MGYA00519773_ERZ827450 | MGnify/ENA primary metagenome ERZ827450 (study PRJEB31778, sample SAMEA3449306) | human gut metagenome | biome: human gut; feature: human-associated habitat; material: faeces | place: United Kingdom | collected 2010/2012 ...
CATATGCATCGTTACCGTTCCTTTCAAATGTCGGGATGTAAAAAGCTTCGCCACGAGTTTGTCCGACAAGTTTTTTACTGCCATCTGCTAATTCGGTATAAATGTCAAAATGTTCGAAATCTTCGTTTGTTGTAAAGTCCCAAGTTAAACGGATATCTCCTTTTTCTTCACCTAAAACACTTGTAGTATTCAAATTAGTGACGGTTGGGGCTACTGGTGCATAGTTGGCAGGCAACATTGCCAGCTCGCCTAATAAAGCTTCGTATGCAGCCACTTCCGAAGTAGCTTTAAAGTTTAGTGCTATAATATAAACTGTTTTTCCTTTCAATGCTGACAGATCATATTCGGCTACTTTCCATCCGTTTTGGTCAGTAATGGTCGGATTGCCTAAAGTGATCCAAGCGCCATCTGTTTTACTTTCAGTTCCGAGTTTCACTTCGATAGAGTTTTCTGTGTTGGTTTTATAAACCAGACGGAACTTACCGCCATTTTCTACCGGAATCATGGTCTTGTATAGGCGTGTGAGGTGATCACCTTGAGTCAGTGTACCGGAGATTTTGATACTGGTACCAAAATTATAAGCGTCATCCCAGTTTATTTTTGCTTTTAAGTTTCCTTTATTTTCGATCCACCAACGCCATGTCGGCATGATACTTTGAACACCGCTATGATACCAGTCTTGTGTATTCATCTTTTCGCCGTTGACAAAACGGTGTTTACCTACACCCGTGCTGAAAGAAGTGACAAACGGCATAGAAGTGATGACGGAACGTTCCAAAATACATCCGGAGAAACCGGGCCAACTGTTTCGCTCGCTTACATCTGTCGGATCGCCTGCACGGTTTACCCACATGGTTTCTTCGTTTTGGAATGTTTTTTCTATTGCAGCGTATGCTTTTTCACCACAGTTGTTCTGAGTGTCCAGAATATCTTTCACATTGTCTTTCCATACGCGTTCTTCCGGACAGAATAAATCGAGAGAACCTACATGCTCCGTTTCTTTGTATACCGTACGCATGGCACTACCATAACCGGTTAGTCCGGAGTTTACACATTGTACACCACTGTAGATTTTCTGCATCACTTCTTCTTCTGTACAGTTTAATTGGCTGGCATAACTGCGATAATCTCCTACCGAACCGTATTCCAAGAATTGCGAGGTGTTAGGGTGTGCATTCAAGATTGATGTATTTGGATAACCACTGGCATTGTACCATTGGATTTCCATTTGGGTATCACCGTTTTCATCTGCTATTTTGTTGAATTCTTTGACGAATGCTACCCATTCGCTTGTACTTCCACCTCCGGTTTCCTCATTGATGAACCATCCGTCAAATCCCATATATTTAGCTATTTCATACAGTTTGATAGCATAGATATATTTGCCGTTTTCAACAGTTAACATCTGGCGCACCCATTCTTGTGTACCTCCAAATGCAGAAGGCGGGAAGAAAACTTGTCCCAACATCTTTACACCATTCATGTGAGCGGCATCGATAGAGGGGGCGGGAGGAGGAATAATAATACCTTCCGAAGCAGATCCTGCCCAATATACAACTTTGTCCATGTATTGCCAATAAGTAGGTTGATAACCGGTAAAATTGTTTGCACCTTGAGCTGGGCATAGACTACAAGTATGATACAAAATGGTAGAGTTACAAACCTGCCCTTCATAGAACTGGAATTGATTGGCTTTAATCAGCTCTGGCTCTTTAAATCTTTTTGCGTATTTTACGGTACTACGATTGAATTTTGCATCCGGGTCTGTTTCCGGAGACCAGTTTTTGATATCCTCTGGGTGCCAACAAGCACCGTAAGGCTGCTGCGCGTGTACATTGCCTGCAAAAATAGAGGCAAACAACATTAGTCCAAGTAGCTTTTTTAGATTCATGATAATAAAATTTAATAGGTTTGATTTGGTAGAAACAACTATAATGAATTGTTTCTACCGTTTTTTATTCTTACTGTAATAATTTATTGGTTATTGCTGAATGAAAGTTGTTGGGCTTTAGGCGATTACCATTTGAATCGTTAGTATCGGCTATGTCCCACCACAGGCGTGTGCCTTGTGTGTTTTTCGCTTTCAGATCCGCATTCTCTACGAAATATTGATTGGAAGCTTCACTGTTTGGATATAATAGGCGTTTGATCGTTTTTCCTTGTGGTACATCACCGCCTGATTCGTTGGTCAATTGATTTTGCAATGCCGGATAGTCGGTTCGTCTGAATTCTGCCCATCCTTCGTTACCATTAGGGAATACGGCCAGCCATTTTTGTGTAATGATCTGTTCCAACATGGCTTCTTTGTCACCTCCGCTGAAGGGGTTGTTTCCTTCCGAATATATTTTTAAACCGTTAATATAAGAGGTTGTAAAGTTTGGATCTATCATGTAATAATCCATAGAGGCTTGAATACCGGCACGGAAATAGTCTTCTACTCCCATGGTCAGATCGGTGCCATTCCATCCTCTTAATGCTGCTTCTGATTTCAAGAATAAAGATTCTGCATAACCTAACCATACTGTCGGACGGGCATAGTTAAACCAATATTTTGGATTTAGGTCTTTTATACCATGGGGTTGTGTACGAGTGATGCTATAATTAAGCGGAGACATGGATATATCCGGTTCTTGAGCACCACGCTTGCAACCTACAAAATCTTCACGTAAGCTTTCTTCGCCGGTGGCAATACCGTTGGTAGTCATTTTGCTTCTGTACCAGGATACCAGGCAACGTGGGTCTATGATTTTGGTGATATAACCGTTTCGCCCTTCTTTTATCTGATACTCTTCACCGCCGGTACTGAGATTACGATAAAATTGTTCCATATCCCATGACATTACACTTTCGCCGTTATAGGCTACACTACACATGGCAAGTGCATTCTCATTACCTCCGTCATCGGTACCTCCCATATCTATAGGTGCATATTTGGGTACTGTACACATATTATCTTCATTGCTTAGCATTAATCCGTATTGATTGTTCAATGCAGCTTCTCCTTCTTTTTGTGCACGTTCCGGATCTATATTGGATATGCGTAAGGCCATTCGCAAGCGGAGTGTATTGGCAAAACGTAACCATTTGTAAGTATCTCCGAAATAGCAGATGTCATCTTTTGTAATGGAGAACTGTGATACATCTTCAGGATCAATGCTGTCTACGGCTTGCTCCAGAATACGGAACATCGCATCGTATACTTCTTGCTGCGTTTCATATTTTACGTTGTTTGTTTCAGGAATACGCGCTTGTACGTATTCTTTGAATGGCATATCACCATATGTATCAGTATTGGCCAAAGCTAAGAACGCATAATAAATACGTGTAATATAGAACATATTGGTATATCTTTCCGGAGTTTCATTGAACTTGAAAGATCTTAGTAACGTTCGGTATTCGGCACTTCTTTTCTGGTAAAACTCACTCCAACGTTTTCCCGACCAGCCATCAGCGTATTTGTAATCCGGGCTTGATTTGGCATGTTTGGGCTGGTTGTTTGCTACATAGCCGGCGTAAATATCATGGCTCAAGTTGGTGGTAATCTGATATTCCGCATAATATCCTTCGTATAAGAAATTGCGGAAAGTAGAACTGGCAGCCATTAAATCTATTTTGTATGCCGCAGAATCTTCTTTGGTCACCTCGAAATTAAGATTAAGATCGTTATATTTGGTACCATCGTCACCTGTATCCGTATCACCGCCACTGACGGAATTATCCGGTAACTCATATGGATTCTTATTCATTTCGTCCAAGTCATAACAGGAAGTTGCCAAGAACAAAGTCATAGAAGCGAGTAGCGTCTTGAATATGATTGATTTATTATATATAAACATGGTTATCTTACTTATTAAAATCCTACATTAATTGAAAAACCGAATGTGCGTGTATAAGGCACAGCTGCATAGTCAAGTGCTTGTGAGAACATCGTTGTATCATAGCCTCCGTCTGGATTTCCTGGTGTGTGTTTAAGCAGAAAGCAGAGGTTACGTCCTACAAATGATAATTTCAAAGCTGTGAACGGAGTTTTTTTCAGAATTCTTGAGGGAAAATTATATCCGATGGATAGTTCCTTTAATTTGATATAGGAAGCATCGTATACAAACTCTTCGGCATATCCTTTGGCTGATTTGTATAAACCGATGGTGGAGTAATAGGTTTGTGCACTGACGGGAATGTCATTCAGACTTCCATCTTCTTTTACTCCGGGCACTACCATATAATAGTCTTTCACTCCGTTAATCTCTTTATATTCTCCACGGTATTCAGTACGTTTGGCAGTACCAACAGCGGTAGCCATACCTTCAGATACACAGACAATATCTCCGCCGAATTTCATATCGAACATCGCTGATAACGTGAAGCCTTTATATGAGAAAGAAGGGGTAACAGACATTAGCAGATTGGGCTCGATATTTCCTATAGGATGATCCAATATGTATTGTTCCAGATTACCATTACCGGTTTCCGGTATAGGAAGGCCATCGCTTCCTACGACAACGTTGCCTTGGGCATCGCGTTTCATGAGATTATTGGCATAGATGTTTCCTAATTTTCCTCCCGGTACTGCTCCTACCTTTACCGGCATGTTAGGATCACCGCTAAAATAAATATGATTTACGCCATTGGCCAATTCGTCTACAGTGGAAATATTTTTAGCAAGATTTACGCCCAGATCGAATCGGAAATCTTTTGTCTGCACAGGAGTAGAATAGATCATCATTTCCACACCTTTATTACTGATTTTTCCGGCATTTACCCATTGTTGGCTCCATGGTGAGGAAGCATCCACCAGCATTGCCTGATTTTTGGTTGAACTATAGTAATAAGTGAAGTCGAATCCTAACCGGTTATTGAGGAATTTCATATCCAATCCCATTTCGTAGGACGTTTTGATTTCCGGTTTGAGATTACTGTTCTTTTTAATAGTTTCAACAATAGGAACGCGGGTTCCGTTTTGGAATTCGAACTTTCTTGTATTCCATAAGTTATACGGTTCGGGATCTTTACCGACTTGGGCTGCGGATAAGCGGAGTTTGGCAAAAGTCAGCCATGTAGGCAAATTTTTGTCTAAAGAGCGGACAAAGTCTGAAATAACAAAACTTAAGCTGGCAGAAGGATAAAAGAAAGAATTGTTTTGTTGGGGCAGAGTAGAAGACCAGTCATTACGTGCAGTTAAGTCTAATGACAGATATTCGTTGTAAGCAAGTTGTAATGATCCGAATACGGAATACATGGCTCTTTCATGTCCCTTGTCTGTTGCATTGTCCAATCTTTCGGCTGTATTGAATAACCAGTTGTTTTTATCTAACATATTTTTGACTCCTACTGTCAGAGTTTCAAATTGCTGATACATGATATTACTACCCACATTGTAGCCGAGACGGAATTTTTCACCGAATGCTTTATCTCCTGTAAACATGAATTCGATGTTGTGCTCAAAATGATTTTCTTCTCCTCTGCTCATATTGTCCGTAGTAAGTTTTTCCTGCCAACTTTCTCCGTTTCCGGCGATGGCCTGATCACCCAAGCTTAAGTCGCTGGTCTGTAGTCTGGTACGATAGTAATCGAATGCATATTTAGCAGAAAATTTCATCCAGTCTGTCAGGTTCAGTTTGGCTGCGTAATAACCGAATGCCCTCCAACGTTCATCGGAGTTTTGATAACGGTGACGCACATAGTAAGGATTGGAATAATGTTGATTGGGACCAAACCAGTTTTCGTGTAAACGTTCTGTGGTTGTATAATTCTGTAAATCGGACAAGCGGATGTTACCCGGAATGAGGAGTAGTTGTGCCACTTCACCGTTGAGTCCTGTCAGTGGACGATTTTTGGCAGACATACGTGAAAGTGATATTTTACCATCTATTGATAGATATTTGTTAACTTCTGCTCCCGCGTTGATATCCGCTGTGATTTTTTCCAAAGTCTCGTCTTTGAATAAACCATCATTGCCATTAAATCCGAATGATGCCCTAAAATGGGATTTTTCGGTAGAACTACCTACTGACACACTATGGAATTGTGAGAAACCTGTGTCGAAATAATCTTTCAATTTATTGCCATAATATGAATAGGGGATTAGTTCTCCATTCCAGGTACGTTCCATGCGACCGTCGAGTTCGGGACCATAAGCAAGTTCACCGCTCAAGGTTCTGTTAGCAATATATTCATTATATGCATTCCATTCATCTTGGTGCTCGTTATCGTTAGGAACAGTCGGTTTTGCTACCTCTTGAGTACCTTCTTTAGGCTTATATACCAACTCCCCTCTGCTTCCTTGACCATATTTATCTTGCATTTTCAATGTACCGGTTACTTGGCTCCAAGTGAAACTACCGTTGTAGGTTACACCAAATCCGTCTTTTTTACTGCCTTTTTTAGTTGTAACAAGAATTACACCATTACCGGCACGTGATCCGTATAGGGCAGCTGCATTCGGTCCTTTTAATACGGAAATTGATTCAATGTCTTCAGGATTAATATCGAAAGACGTACCTCCGCGATCGTATCCTCCGTAAGCGGAAGCTTCGGATGTCTGGTTATCTGTGAAAGGTACACCGTCTACGATCCATAATGGTTGGTTGTTGTCTGTTAAAGAAGAATTACCACGGATTGTTATTTTAGTAGAACCACCTAACCCGGTACTGGAGGTGTTCATTTGCAAGCCGGCAACTTTTCCTTGCAATGCACTGGTTACGGAAGGATCTCCGGTCGTGTTCAATGCGTCGCTCTTTATTTCTTGAACGGAATATCCGAGCATTTTTTTTTCACGTTTGATTCCTAATGCTGTTACTACGACTTCATCAATTACTTGTGTATCGGATGTCATTTTCAGGTTGATAACAGCCTGTTCTTTTACGGTTATTTCTTGCGGAGTATAGCCTATGTATGAAAACTGGAGGATAGGGTTTTCTTCATCGACCATTAAAGTGTAATTGCCGTCGAAATCGCTGATCACTCCATTGGTTGTTCCTTTTACAAGTACATTTACACCAATCAACGGTTCACCGTTTTCATCGACAATAGTCCCGCTTATTTTGCGTGGTTGTCCTACCTTTGGTTGTTGATCTTGGGCAGGTGTTTGAGGTTTCAGATAGATAATGTTATCTTCTACCTTAAATGAAATGTTTTTATTTTTGAGGATTCGATTTAATACATCTTCTAATGATGCATTTTCTACTTTTATGGCCTCAACGGGGATTGTTGACAATTGATCGTCATAAAAGAATTGATACTCGGATTGAGACTGAATTTGCTTAATGATTGCTCCTAATGTGGTGCGAGAGGTGTTCAGTGTCAATTGAGCGACGGCCCATTGTACTGGGATTACCATAAGCAAAAGAATCAGTAAAGCCCGAAGTGATTTAGCACTTCGAAAAGAATGATTGCTTTCCATAAACAAAATTTAGTGGTTATACATTAGTAATATATTTGTATGAGGATACTTCTGTTTCCCCTTTTGATAATAAAACAATGATAGATGAAAATACACTTACTGCTAAATGAAGTTTTTTTAAAATAATTTTGTTTATGTGTTCAAGGAGTGTGTTAATACAGTTTTTTGTTACCTTAAAAGCGTTTTTATATAGATGATTATGAGGTGAAACATTATATTAACTTTGTTTCCTCCGGAGAAACCATTCGTTCCACACCGAGAAACAAAAAGTTTCATACGGATGAAACAAAGAGTTTCAAGCTGATGAAACAAAGAGTTCCAACCTAATGAAACAAGGAGTTCCATGTAGAAGAAACTTTCCTTTCCAATAAGTTGAAACGAATTATTATACTGTACTGGGATTTAGTTGACAACTTCTCTTGTTATGCTAAGTTAATTTGCCCAATATTTTTAAGACCTCGATAAGTTTGCTTTTCCCGTTGTTAGTCCTATATAAATTGTCATTTTAGAGATGTTGCAAAAATATATATCCTCGCTTATAAATGCAATGTTCTTGCCTGAAAGGGGGGGAGGGGAGATAATAAACAACTCCCTTCACAATCCCATGCCTTTGTCGGACATTGGAAAAAGTGAAGGGAGTGAGTAAACGGATTTACTGTTGGGGTCTGGATGCAATCAGTAAAAGAGGAATAAATTCGATTATTTTTTCTTTTCTTCTGTTGAAAAGGAATAGGGGAAATCAGGAGGCTGAATACCTCTCTGTAAATTAGGAGTCCGGCTCATATGGCATTTTATGGTTCCGCCTTTGAGCAGATCCCCGTGTTTCAGATAGTTCTTGGTATAATTATCTCCGTTGAACTGGAGCGATTTTATATACATGGTATTCTCGTCATTGTCAGGAGCATCTATTACCAAATTATTACCATTCTCCAGATGTAGGGTCGCTTTCTTGAACAGAGGGGCTCCAAGTACATATTCATCGGTTCCCGGACATACCGGGTAGAATCCCAATGCAGAGAATACATACCAGGCAGAAGTTTGACCGTTATCTTCATCACCGCAATAACCGTCGGGACCGGGAGTATACATGCGATCCATCACTTGGCGTAACCAATATTGGGCTTTCCAGGGTTGTCCGACATAATTATACAGATAGATCATGTGCTGAATGGGCTGATTGCCGTGTGCATAATTTCCCATATTCATTACGGTCATTTCGCGGATCTCATGAATTACTTGTCCGTAATAGCTGTCGTCGAATAAAGGTGGAACGGCAAATACGGAGTCGAGCATCTGAACGAAGGGAGCTTTACCTCCCATAAGGTCAATCAGTCCTTGGGGATCATGGAATACAGACCAGGAATAGTGCCAGCTATTGCCTTCTGTGAAAGCATCTCCCCATTTTAAAGGGGAAAATGGAGATTGAAATTGTCCGTCTTCATTGCGTCCGCGCATCAATTTCGATTCCTTGTCGAATATATTACGATAATTCATGGCACGTTGTGCAAAGAGCTTTTGCTCTTTTTTCGGGCGGTTCAATGCTTTGGCAAGCTGGTAGATACACCAGTCGTTGTATGCGTATTCTAATGTGCGGGCAGCATTTTCGTTGATTTTTACATCATAGGGCACGTAACCCAATTTATTGTAATATTCATATCCGAGACGTCCGGTAGAAGAAACTTCCGGATGTACATTCTCTGTTCCGTGAATAAGCCCTTCGTACAGTGTTTTTACATCGTCCACTTTCACTCCTTTCAAGTAGGCATCTACCAGTACGGATGCCGAGTTGTTACCAATCATGCAACCTCTGTGTCCGGGGCTTGCCCATTCGGGGAAGAATCCGCTTTCCTTGTAGGTATTGATGAGACCTTCCTGCATCTCTTGGTTCACCGACGGATACATTAAGTTGAGAAAAGGAAACAGGCAACGGAAGGTGTCCCAGAAACCGGTGTCGGTGTACATGTATCCGGGAAGCACTTGTCCGTTGTATGGGCTGTAATGAACAGGATTTCCGTTTATATCCAGTTCGTAGAATTTGCGTGGAAAAAGAAGAGAGCGATAGAGGCACGAATAGAATGTGCGATATTGATCGAGATTACCGCCTTCTACTTCTATTTTACCTAAAACGTTGTTCCAGGAATCTTTTCCTTTCTGGACTAAGGTGTCGAAATCATCGTTTCCGAGTTCTTTCAGATTCTGTACGGCCTGGTCGGGACTGATGAACGAAGAGGCGATACGGGCATGCACTATTTCTCCTTTACGGGTTTTGAAACCGATAACGGCACCGGTGTGGTCGGCTGTTTGTTCAAGCGTATTTTCTTTCAGAGCCTTGTCCGCAAAAGTAGCTTTATAGGTAAACGGTTTATCGAATTCGATAACGAAGTAGTTTTTAAAATTCTCCGGTACTCCTCCGCTATTACGTGTAGTGTAACCGATGATTTTGTTCTGTTCCGGTAAAATACGGATGTATGACCCTTTGTCAAAGGCATCTACAACGATGTACGAATGATCATTTTCCGGAAAGGTAAAGCGGAAAAGAACGGCACGTTCGGTTGGGGTCATTTCGGTTACTACATCGTGTTCGGCAAGGTATACTTTATAATAATGAGGGCGGGCTACTTCTCCTTTGTGGGCGAACCAGCTGGCTCGTTTTTCTTCATCGAATTCGGGCTTCCCAACAACAGGCATAATAGAGAACTGCCCGTAATCATTGATCCATGGGCTGGGCTGATGGGTCTGTTTGAAACCGCGAATTTTGTTTGCAGTGTAAACATACTGCCAGCCATCCCCCATTTTTCCGGTTTGGGGTGTCCAGAAGTTCATTCCCCATGGGCGGGAAATAGCAGGATATGTATTTCCGGTGGAGAGTTCGTAGGAAGACTGGGTTCCCATCAGGGGATTGACATATTGAGTCCAGTCTTTTGCCTGGATAAGAAGTGCGCTACTCAGCGCACAGATCATTAAAAGAAGTTTTTTCATAATATATGAGTTGAGTGTTTACCGGGGAGAAGGTAAACCGATGAAATTATTTCTTAGTCTGGTCGGATATAAATATACTGTTTCCTACGATCTTATAATCGATGGGAATTGAATTCTTTAAAGATTTTAATACAGAATTGATGCTGTCTTTTCTTTTTAATACTCCCGAATATGTATTGTTGATTGTGATATCAGGAGATAAGATGATTTTTACATTGTAGAAGCGTTCCAATGTTTTTGCTATGCTATAGATATCCGCTTTCTCGAAAGGTATCAGATTATTGTGCCACACCGCATCCATTCGGGCGTCCACTTGCTTTACGGTCAGCCGTTTGCTCTCTCTGTTAAGCTCTGCTTTTTGTCCCGGGGCAAGGATGATCATCCCTTCTTCATTATTGCCTTTGACTTCAATCTCTCCTTCTATCAGAGTGGCCTCTGCCGATTTGCAGGCTTTGCTGCTCTTGAAGTTGAAGGTGGTTCCAAGTACCCTTACCTGCATGGCTTCGCTCTGCACGATAAAGGGTTTTGCTTTATTTTTGGTTACTTCGAAATAGGCTTCACCTTCCAGATAAACGTTTCTCTCTTTGTCGGAGAATTCGCGTGGGTATTTGAGGACAGCCGACTGGTTTAACCATACTTTAGTGCCGTCCGGCAATACGATTTCTTCTACATTGCCTTCTGAGGCAACAGCGATCATCTTGTTGTTTATCAGGGCATTTTGTCCTATCCAATAGGTGATGCCGGTACCTGTCAATAAAATGACAGTGATGATGGCTGCGTATTTCATCCAGCGGTGGATCGCCAATGTCCTGTTCTGCTTTGCTTCTTCTATGGCCAGACGTTTGTACAAACTCCTTTCCGCCTGGTTCATTCTTTTGGGAGATACTGTATGTTTTTCTTTTCCGAGATGGTATATTTCTTCCATCCGGAATAGCTTTCGGGCATTTTCATCTGATTCTTTTATCCAGAGATTTACCTGGATGAGTTCTTCCTCTGTGCACTTCCCCATGAGGAACTTTGCTATTATTTCTTCCAGATTATCATCAGTGGAGAATTGCATTCCTTTAATTGGCCGATAAAGCCTGAAATCAGGTATAATAAATGCATTTGCCAGTGTAACAGGATTTTCTTCATTTTCCATATGAAGAAACATTCTTCCATTCCAATTGTCTATATAGTCTTGTTTCCTATTATTCTTAAAGCTTAACTCATTACTTCGTTTTTGCTCTAATATCATTTTGAGCATTTCAAGAATACATTGATTATATGAGTCCATTTTTTCAAAATTATCCACCATATAATTTGATAATATCTGTAATTCTTTTTGATTTTCATCCACGGAATTACTTATTTGTATCAACAAATTTCTTTCGAATGTATCACTTTCTTGTATCAACTTAGTAAATTCCTGCGCTACAATATACAATCCTCGTTCAATATCGCTTTCATACTCTATATCATTCTTCTTGAGTTTTCTGTATTCTTCCCGCAGGTACTCATACAACATAGTTGGATTATAACCACATTGTCTTAACACTTTTTCTGTAATTACACAATTCGAAAATAGTACTTGGATTTCCTCTATAACGTAATCTATATGCATATCACAAATATTGGCAGATTTTAGTTTTTCTTTTGAAATTATATTTGTAAGCTTAGATTTTTCATTATAAATGAATTTTTTAATTGTATCTATGCTTTTTCCAGTCTCCGCATCAATTAACGCCGCAAGTAATTCATTTACAAAATTATTTTCAGAAATATTATTACATATCAATTTCATAATTATTGATAGTAATTTTGCACCAAATTCCATTTTCGTTTGTATGATAACTAAGAATTAATTATCACACGTTTCCTTTCTTTTAATATTGTGATTTAATACAATTCAGATGCTATAGATTTTTGATTTTATCTTGTAGCTTAACTACTCGGCAGGAATGTATTTCCGCTATCTTTATCTAAAAATTTTCTTCCAAAACGCATCCCAACTCTGCCTCTTCGTAAATCCTCAACCACAAGTACCTTATCATGATATCATATTTTTGAGAAAATATCGTAAGTTTGGTAAGTACGTAATCAAGGTACAGATGATTACGTACTTACTGATAATTGCAGCCAGTCCGTGATAGCTTTTTCTCAGATCGG
>ERZ827450.2958-NODE-2958-length-12518-cov-4.390837_pt1 | contig 12518 bp, 9 predicted proteins | sample MGYA00519773_ERZ827450 | MGnify/ENA primary metagenome ERZ827450 (study PRJEB31778, sample SAMEA3449306) | human gut metagenome | biome: human gut; feature: human-associated habitat; material: faeces | place: United Kingdom | collected 2010/2012 ...
CTACAATGGAGTCGGAAAGTTCCTGCCGCAGAACGTCAAAGTCAATGGCGTGTTCCACCTTGCCGTCACGTTTTACCTCGGTAATTGCATTGGGGAACAGCTCGCCGATCAGCTCAATGTTGCGCTGTACACCGTCAAGGCTGTGCATTTTTAGAGTTTCCATTTCAACGTTCTCCCTCATTCATATTTTGAATATTTTGATAGCAGACTGACCAATCTTAGCAAAAACGTTTTTGTCTCTGCATTAAATTCGCAATTTCCAACGAAACAATGATAATCATAACTTGTATAATCTTTTACGAAAATTGCTTTATATGCAGCAACTGCTTTTTCTTTTATTGTTACGATTTCTTTTCCTTGCTGCTCTGATTCCGGTGCAGTATTATATATTTCGTTTCTTGAAAGCAATTCTCTAAAATGACCTTTATAGTTGGAATCCATACATTCAAGTAGTTCTATCAGTTTCTCTGGATTATGTCCTGAAATTAGTTGATTATATGAAGTCACATCGCTTATCTCTAAAGCAATCAGAAGTGGAACCATATATAGTGTACAAAATTGTGTAGCTAACCCTTCCGGATCACTAAAGCTAAATCTTCCGTCACTGTGCGTTAACTCATATTCTGCAATTCTTATTGCTTTTAGATATCTTGAAATTTCACGGAGAGAAAAATGGAACAGCTCGATAATTTTTTTACACACAACATCTACCGTATAGTAGTCGCTTTGGAAATTGATGCTTTGATAGTATCGGTACATATTGGCTGGTGGAAGCGAAATTCTCAAATCAAAAAAGCGATCAAGATATCTGCACGAATCGAACGCATTTCCGTAGTAATTTGAAATTGTATGTTGAAGTTCTTGCAAATTCACAGCAAATACAAATGTGATTCGTTCACTATCAAAATAATGCTTGATTTTTTCTAAAAGTTGCACGGCATAGTTAGGCTTGCAACGATCAAGCTCATCAATAATGACAACCAAACGGTCTGCTCTTTCTTCAAGTAAGTGGTCTAAAAATTCTACAATTGTACTGTGAATACTCTTGCTTTTCCGTAAATCATCAAGAGCACTATCAGATTTCATTGATTCCAGCACTGCTGTTGTACTTTTTCCAGTAATACAATCTGCCAGAGCCGCTACCTTTTCAAAAATTTTATTGTCTTTCGGAAAAGGCGTTTCCTCATCTACCTGTTGAAGAATGGAGTATACCAGAGATAAGATAGGGTCTCCATCATTATCATTTTCCCACGCATCGTAGTAAACACAAAGCTGCGCTTGAAATTCGGGTTCTTTGCCGCTGTGATAGTTTTTCCAGACAGTTTTGACCTCATCTCTGTATTCACTCTTTGATTCTATTGGCGAACAGGATTCTAAAACCATTTTTACCTGCTTGACAAAAAAGGTCTTACCGCTTCCCCATGCACCATCAAGAGCAATCGAGCAGGAATCCTCCAAAGAGTTCAGTATATCCACAAACGCATGGATATCCGTATTTCTTCCAATCTGGTCGTTCTTGTATGTAGAAAGTAGGTTTTCTTCTGTCGGTTTCAGTTCAAATGATTTCATAACGTCTCCGTCTTCTTTTGTAGAGATTTCATCTGCTGTACCAGTTCAAATTTCTTCTTTGGTTGCTTTTCCTTACGGATTTTGGCTTCCAGTGCTGCGATCTGCTTTTCCAGCTGCTCTCGTTGCTTCTGCTGCTCTACGCTGTCTTTCAGGGAAGTGTTTTCTCCTGCGCCAAGCGCATCGCCTGCGATCTGACGGACAAAGTTCTCGTATACAGCATCCAGCGTAAGCCCTTCCAGATGCACCGGCAGGTCGTCCTCGTCCAGCCAGTCCGTAGAATAATAGCGATCAACCTTAAAGGCTGTCTTGCCCGCCGCAGCCTCCTTGTAGCCGATGACAGCACGATACCTGCCCTCGTATTCCAGTAAAAAGAGAATGTGATACGGAATCTCCCGGTCAATCTGGCGCAACACACTTTCGTCCAAATCCGGGGCAGATAACCGAACCTCGAACACCTCAATCTCTGTCACCTGTTCGCCAGCAGCCAGATTCAGGGTGGTAGTCGCAATCTTATTGCGCCAATAGATGATTTTGATCTGCTCGACAAAGGCTTTCTTCATAGCCGGTGTCACAGCAATGTTTTCATAAAACTTCTGCTTAGGGATACGTTTATTGAACTCGGTAGTCATAGGCAAACCAAGCACATTCTTCACCTCTGTTCGTTCATTTTACAACAAGGAAGCAGATCAATTCAAAATCATCCAGTCCGGACACCTGACTGAGCAATGCCGTTGTTCCGCCCGCAGAGAACAGGCTGTCGATGTCGCTTTCTTCTTTGACATCAATGATCGAGTCAATGGCTTCACTCAGCAATTCGGACATTTCTGCCATGTCCTTTCCATCGTCTGTTTCCCTGTTGAAGCGTTCATACACCTCTTTGATTGGCTCAGTCTTTCCACGGCACAGCAGCCGGATATCGTCCAACATCTTTTTGGGGTTCAAGTAGTCGCAGATGATCTGCCCATCCATGCCGATGTAAACCATGTAGAACGGATGGATGCGGTTCCGATTGTCCACATTGACGCTGTCATTGATGTTTTTCAGCACGAAGATCACTCCCTCCGGCAGTTCATCCGTAGCCGGAACCACCGCATGAAGTCCACGGGGCTTCTTGTCCAGATCACCATTGTGTTTGATGTAATCCAGCAGGTCGAGCCGGAACTCGTTCAGTCCCAGATCCATGATGGAGATGCCGTCCGACATATCCTCGATGTCAACGACCTCTTCCTGCAAGCGTTTCAGCTGTGCCTTGCGATACTCCAAATCACCCTTTTCTTCGGGGTTGATAAGGTCATCATCGCCGGTAGAGGTCATAACGGTGATTTTCATGCGGGTCTCCACACGGGATTTCAGGTTGATGTAATCGTCCAGCGTCAGATCAGGCCAGAAGTTCACAAGTTGGATGTACTGGTTTCTGCTGCCGATACGGTCGATTCGTCCAAAACGCTGGATAATGCGTACCGGGTTCCAGTGAATGTCATAGTTGATCAGATAATCGCAGTCCTGCAAGTTCTGACCTTCAGAAATGCAGTCTGTCGCAATCAGCACATCAATTTCCGTGGCACTACCGGGCATCAGAACATCCCGGTCTTTGGAAATGGGAGAGAAGCAGGTCAGCACGTTGTTGAGTGTTGCCTTGAAGCCTTTGATCGTGGTACGTCCGTCAATCGAGCCGGTAATTACAGCGGTATTCAGCCCATATTTCTGCTTTACAAACGCACTCACATTGTCAAAGAGGTACTCTGCCGTATCCGAAAATGCAGAGAAAATCAGCACTTTTCTGTTGCCGGCATTGATCGGGTGCTCAATTTTTTCAGACAGCAGCTGGAACAATTCTTGCAGCTTTGTGTCATGCTGCGGCGTGATATCTGCCACCATAAAGGTCAACAGCTCCAGAATTTCTGCATCTTTCCGAAGCTCCGTACGCCAGCTCTTCCAGTCCATATCCGCAAGGTCGATTTTGACTTTTTTGCCGACGGTGAAAAAGTCAGTGTTTTCATCGTCCATGTCAAAATCGTCTCCGGCCATGTCGTATATATCCAGATCAGCGTGGCCGGAGCGTTCAAACTGGTCAATGGACTGAATCGTACCATCAATCAGTTTCTTGATGCGCATCAGGGTCAGCTGGAACGAATGTACAGAGCTTTCCAGCCGTTTCAGCAGATTGATACTCATCAACCGACAAATACCCTGCTCACGGCCTCTCTGGGTCAGATTCTCTCCCTTATTGTGCGTCAGCTCCTGATATTTCTGGATCTTACTTGCGAAGATGTAGTTGGAGGGCATATAGACGCACAAGCTCAGCTGAATCAGCTGCTCGTAAATCTCATTGTAGTTGATAGCATTATTCAGGTCTGTCAGGCATGGACGGACGGAAATCGGCTTCAACCGCTCTGGGAACTTTCCGATAGCGTTGGTGTTGTAGTACTTCTCGATATGCTTCCGAGAACGTGCGATGGTAACACTGTCCAGCAGCTCGAAGAAGTCGAAATCCAACGTCCGCAGCAGCGCATCCGTGGTTCTCTCTTCTGGTTTCAGCTTGCTCCATGCGTTAAAGGCTTTCTGCGCCTGCTTAAAGATGTCTTCAATGCTCTTTGAGGTGTTCAGCCTTTCATCCAGATATTCGGAGTTTCCCTCATAGGCAAGAGCCAACTGATTTTTCAAGTCAACAAAGCGGTTGTTGACAGGCGTTGCCGAAAGCATCAGCACCTTGGTCTTGACTCCGGCACGGATCACCTTGTCCATCAGCCGCTGGTAACGATTGTCCTGCGTCTTGCTATGAGTTCCGATTCCATTACGGAAATTGTGCGATTCATCAATGACGACCAGATCATAGTTGCCCCAGTTCAGGCGATCCAGGTCGAGGCCATTCGACTTTCCGCCGCTTCTGGACAGGTCTGTGTGGAACAGGACGTCATAGTTCAGCCGATCCGATGCAATCGGGTTGTTCACATAGTTGTCCTTATAGGTATTCCAGTTTTCCGCCAGCTTTTTGGGACACAGCACCAGAACCGACTTGTTTCGATTCTCATAATACTTTACGACTGCCAGTGCGGTAAAGGTCTTGCCAAGGCCAACACTGTCCGCAAGGATGCAGCCGTTGTACTTTTCCAGCTTATTGATGATGGCAAGCACCGCATCCTTCTGGAAGTCGTACAGCAGACTCCAGATCTTGCTCTGCTTGAAGCCGGTTGCCTCATTCGGCAGTTCGTCTTCTGAGATGTCGTCCAAAAACTCGCTGAACACATGATACAGCGTCATAAAGTAGATGAACTCCGGGGAATTTTCTGCATAAGCCGTGCTGATATTCTCCAGTACTACATCTGTGACATCCTGCATTTTGTCCCGGTCGTTCCAAAGAGAATCGAACAACTTCATGTACTGCTGTGCGAACGGAGCCTCCATGCAGTTGACCATGTTGTAGCTGTTATTTCCGCGCTCACAGCCAATATCAACTGTCGTAAATCCGCCAATCGGCATATAGGCGGTCTGTGCTGCGCCGGAATCCACAGTCATAAAGCCAGCCATATTTTCACCGGTAGTGTTCGATTTGAACGTAGCCTTTCTTCTGATCCAGTCTGCGCATTCCTTTGCGATGGCTCTCTGGGTCATCTCATTGCGCAGTTTGATTTCAAACTCTGTACCGTAAAGGCTTGTTTCACGGGAAATGCGGGGAATGTAGAACTCCCGCTTCTGCTTTTCAGCCTTTTCTTTCACAAAAGTGGGCGACGTAAAGATAAATTCAAACTCGTCTATGGTCTCCAGCTGCTTCTTCAGCTCTTTATAGGCATACATCGAAAAGCAGGCTGCCGCAATGGACACCCTGCTGTCTTTTTTGATCTCGACCCGCAAATCATCTCGAACGGTATTGGTGATGTTATCCAGAATTTTCATATCATCCACCGGCTTTATGCTCATCCGCATTTTTTATAGTCTTGACTATGAAGGCACTCTTACAAAACTCTATTTCTATTATACCACCCACTTTTTCCCCTGTAAACGAAAAAGCTGACGGTGTGTAGCGTGCAGCATCCATCAGCTTTTCGTGACACAAAAATCGGCACCCGCTTTTCAGCGAGTGCCGATTTTGTTACCCTATAGTGCGCTTTGATTTTTGGCGTAAGTGGCGTAAGTTTGGCGTAAATCCGCTTTTGCGCGCTCCAAAAATCAAGGATTCATGCGGTTTTTAGGCAGTTATTAGTACATGCCGCCCATGCCGCCCATGTCACCACCGGCTGCGGGAGCAGCGGGGGGTTCGGGCAGGTCAGCGACCAGGCTCTCGGTGGTCAGCACCATCTCAGCGACGGATGCTGCGTTCTCCAGAGCGGAACGGGTGACCTTGGTGGGGTCAACGATACCGGCGGCGATCATATCCTCAACAAAGACCTCGTTCTGAGCGTCGAAGCCGTAGTTGGGCTTGTTGGCAGAGACGATCTTGTCGATGATGACGCTGCCTTCCAGACCGGCGTTCTTCGCGATCTGGCGCAGAGGTGCCTCCAGAGCCTTCAGGACGATCTTGGCACCGGTGCGCTCGTCGCCTTCCAGCGTGTCGCACAGGGCGCGCACAGCGGGGATGGCGTTGATGGGAGCGGTGCCGCCGCCAGCGACAACGCCTTCCTGAACAGCAGCCTTGGTTGCGTTCAGAGCGTCCTCGATGCGCAGCTTCTTATCCTTCATCTCGACCTCGGTAGCAGCACCGACCTTGATGACTGCAACACCGCCGGCCAGCTTTGCCAGGCGCTCCTGCAGCTTCTCACGGTCGAAATCGCTGGTGGAAGCCTCGATCTGGTTGCGGATCTGTGCAATGCGGGCTGCAATGGCATCCTTATCGCCTGCGCCGCCCACGATGGTGGTGTTCTCCTTGGTGACCTTGACCTGGCGGGCATGGCCCAGCATCTGGACGGTAGCGTCCTTCAGCTCATAGCCCAGATCAGCGGACACAACGGTGCCGCCGGTCAGGGTAGCGATATCCTGCAGCATCTCCTTGCGGCGGTCGCCAAAGCCGGGAGCCTTGACACACACCACGTTCAGGGTGCCGCGCAGACGGTTCACGATCAGGGTGGACAGAGCCTCGCCCTCCACGTCCTCCGCGATGATCAGCAGCTTCTTGCCGGACTGGACGATCTGCTCCAGGATGGGCAGGATGTCAGCGATGACGGAGATCTTCTTGTCGGTAATCAGGATATAGGGATCGTCCAGGTTGGCCTCCATCTTCTCCATGTCGGTGGCCATGTAGGGGGTGATATAGCCCCGGTCAAACTGCATGCCCTCCACGACCTCGGAATAGGTGTCGGCGGTCTTGGACTCCTCAATGGTGATGACGCCGTCGGCAGAGACCTTCTCCATGGCGTCGGCGATCAGCTTGCCGATCTCCTCGTCGCCGGAGGACACAGCACCGACACGGGCGATGTCCTTGGAGCCGTCCACGGTCTTGGCCTGCTTCTTGACCTCGGCCACCGCGGCTTCCACGGCCTTGGCCATGCCCTTCTTCACCACGATGGGATTGGCGCCGGCGGCCAGATTCTTCAGACCCTCATGGATCATGGCCTGGGCCAGCAGGGTGGCGGTGGTGGTACCGTCGCCGGCCACGTCGTTGGTCTTGGTGGAGACCTCCTTCACCAGCTGGGCGCCCATGTTCTCAAAGGGATCGTCCAGTTCGATCTCCTTGGCGATGGTCACGCCGTCATTGGTGATGAGGGGAGCGCCGTACTTCTTGTCCAGAACCACGTTCCGGCCCTTGGGACCCAGGGTGATCTTGACAGTATCGGCCAGAGAGTTGACGCCGGCTTCCAGGGCCTTCCGGGCCTCGTCGCCGCGCTTGATGAGCTTAGACATAGTAATCAAACCTCCTGTAATAGAGCTTCATGTTTCATAAATTAGGGATGGGGAGTTAGGAATTGGGAATTTTGGCGTCCGGCAGAGCCAAACGATTTGAAATTGGCCGTTGCAGGCGGCTCCACAATTTCCGATTCCTGATTGCAAGCGGGAGCGGGAGATTTATTCCACGATCGCCAGAATGTCGTTCTGACGGACAACCACGTACTCCACGTCCTCCAGGGTGACCTTGGTGCCGGCGTACTGGCTGGTGATGACCTTGTCGCCGGGCTTCACGGTCATGACAACGTCCTTGCCGTCCACGTTGCCGCCGGGACCCACGGAGATGACTTCCGCCACGGAGGGCTTCTCCTTGGCGCTGCCGGTGAGGATAATGCCGCCCTTGGTGGTCTCCTCGGTCTCCACCATCTTCAGAATGACACGGTCTGCGAGCGGAGTGAGTTTCATAATGGGGTTCCTCCTTATAGAAATAAAAATTTGAAAAACAAGTTCAGCGTTAGCACTCATATCATTCGAGTGCTAACGCTGCTATCATAGCGCAATGTTTTCCATTTGTAAAGGGGGTATCTATGAAGAATTTGTGAATTCCGAAAAAATCTCCCTCTCAGAAGGGGAGCGCATGGGAGCTGTCCTGCTGGACAGGAGAATTCAACTGTCATGATTGATTTTCCCCCAAGACAGGCACCTCCACCGGAGTGATAGCATCATACCTCGCCGTGGCATTGGGACTGCACCCCTTCGGCCCGAAGAAGTTCACCCGCTTCTCCGCGAGTACCAGCCGCACCTCCCGGCTCCGGAGGCTCTCCCCGTCCAGACAGGTGACGATGTCCGCCTCCCCGGGGCTGGCGGTGATCACCACCTGCCGGGACGTCACCATTCGGGCGATGTGGGGAAATTTCCAATACTCCCCGGCGGAGTAGGCCGGGAACAACCGGGCGAAGGTGCGCTTCGGCACGTTTTTCACCAGGATGGTCTCCAGCACTCCGTCGTCCATCCGGGCCTCCGGCACCGGCATGGAGCCGCCGCCGTAGTACCGGCCGTTGCACATGGACACCAGAGCGAAGTCATCCTCCAGGACCTCCCCGTCCAGCTCCACCCGCCACCGGCGGCCGATGGGCTTGAAGAGAAAATTCACCGCCACGGACAGCAGGTAACTCCCCCGGCCGGAGAGGCCCGGCACATTTCCGTACCGGTGGACGGTGTCGGCAATGCGGGCGTCAATGCCGCTGCAGGCGATGGTGAGGCACAGGCGGCCGTTGCAGTCGATGAGATCCAGGGGGAATTCCGGCCCGTCCCACAGATGTTCCGGGTCGGAGAATTTTGCAGCGTCCGGGCCGAAGTTCTTCAGAAAGTCGTTGCCTGTGCCGGCGGGGATTACCGTCATGGCGGCGTTGGGAAACCCGGCGATGCCGTTGGCCGCCTCGTGGACGGTGCCGTCCCCGCCGCAGGCGTAGATGCGCACCAGCTCCCCGGTCTCTGCCAAGGCGCGGGAGAGAACCTCCGCTCCGCCGGGGCGGTCCGTCAGCAGGCACCGGCAGTCCAGATTGTGGGCCGCGGCCAGACGGTCCGCCAGGGCGCGGATGCGGGCAGTCTGGTCCTGCTTCCCGGCATGGGGGTTGATCAAAAAGACATGGCGCATGACAGGCCCCCCTTGGCGAAATATGAGATAAGAGTGAAGAGATGAAAGATGAGGACTGTCAGCGGCGATCTCTCCTGTCTTTTAACCTTTGTCTGGCTCTGTCTTTGCGCCTCCGTGGTAGAAGAAGGCGTCGCATTTGAGCATGCCGTTGTAGAGCTTGCGTTTCTTCTCCGCGCTGCGGCCGAAGGCGCGCTCAAACTCTGTGTGGGAGGAGAGCACCAGCACGCGCCAGCCCGCCGGCAATGTCCGGGCAGCTTTGCCGAAGGAGCGGTACAGGGCCTCCGCCTCTCTCTTTTCCAGCAGCCGCTCACCGTAGGGCGGATTGGTCACCAGCTGGCCGTAGTCGCTGTCCCGGTGGAACTTTCCGGCATCCGCCACCTCGAAGCGCACGCAGTCGTCCACCCCCGCCAGCTCCGCGTTGTGGCGGCTCAACTCCACCGCACTGGGGTCGATGTCCCCGCCCCAGATGTCGTACTGGCCGTGGAATTCTTGATCCATGGCCTCTTCGGCCGCGTCCAGCCACAGCTTGGCGGGGAGGCTCTGCCACTTTTGGGCGGCAAAGCGCCGGTCCAGGCCTGGGGCCCGGTTTTTGGCGATCAGCGCCGCCTCGATGGGAATGGTGCCGCTGCCGCAGAAGGGGTCGCAGAACGGATCCCTCCCCCGGTAGCGGGAGAGCAGCACCAGGGCGGCGGCCAGCGTCTCCCGCAGGGGGGCGCCGTTGTTGTGGGCCCGGTAGCCCCGCTTGTAGAGTCCGTCGCCGGAGGTGTCCAGGTACACGGCTGCGGTGTCCTTGATGAGGGCGAACTGGATCTGATAGCGGTCCCCGGTCTCCGGCAGGGTCTCGCAGCCGTAGGCCTGGCCAAGCCGCTTGGCAGCGGCCTTTTTCACAATGGCCTGGCAGGCGGGGACGGAGTGGAGCTGGGAGGAGATGGAGTAGCCCTTCACCGGGAACTCCCCGTCCCGGGGGATGCAATCCTCCCAGGGGATGGCGGCCACGCCCTGAAACAGCGCCTCGAAGTCCGGGGCCGGGAAGCTGGCCAGCTCCACCAGCACCCGCGCGCCGCAGCGCAGGTTGATGTTCAGCCGGGGGATGTCCGCCGGGCCGCCGTCGCAGTGGACCCGGCCGTTTTCGGCCCGGACGTTTTTCAGGTCCAGCCGCCGCAGCTCGTCGGCCACCAGGGCCTCCAGCCCGAAGAGGCAGGGAATGGTGTATTTCATGGGGGTTCCTCCTTGGCGGGGCATACAGATGCCCGTGGATTTTCATTGGAGCCGGTGGAAGAGAGGCTCTCAGGGGGCGGCGTGGCCCAGCGTTCTGCGCTCCACGCGAATGGTGTAGACCTCCGGCCCGTCGGCGCTGCCATGGCATCCCGGTACCGTGGAAGTCGCCACATTCCAACCCATCTGGCGGCGCATGTCGTTGGCGAACTTTTTGATGTTCTGCTTGCTCAGCGTACAGCCGCAGCGGAAGACAACATTCACATTCGCATAGCGGGATGTTCCGTCATCCATCGGGCTGAGCGTCCACGCCAGATCGTGGACATGGGGGTCCGGCCGCTCCACGCCAAAAGCGTCTGCAAATGCATTCAGATCGTCAATCTCGAAGAGGTCGCTGCTGTATTCCCCGGGCCAGACGGCATAGAGCCGGATCTCTCCGGCAGCGGCCCGGCGGTAGGCCTCTGCGGCAGAGGAGAAATCGTGGCCCACCTGCGTGAGACTGCCCGCAGCGTCCAGAGACAGGTAGCAGACCAGGCTGCCTCTGTATGGAAAGGGATTGGCCTTCGCACTTCTTGGCTGACGCATGGAACATCCTCCTTGCTGCCTCCGCCTCAGCGGGGCGTTTTTCCTATTATAATGCAGACTGCGGAAAATGTCGAGATGCCCGCCGGCTCTTGCCGCAACTGCCGCCGGCGGGCCGGGAGGTTTTGTAACCAAAATGAAATGGTATTTGCAAAATGGGCATGATACAATAACGATAAACGCCGCCGGAGCCGCACTTCCCGGACGGAAACCTGAAGTTGCACGGGATTTTGCCGGATGCAAAGCAGAGTTGGTGGAAACGGCGGGGCGGTTCTGCTAAAATGACAGACAGAGAGGAGAGGCGTATGGCATTTGGAGAGCGGTTGCAGGAGCTCCGCCGGGCCCGGGGCATGACCCAGGAGGACTTTGCGGCCCAGCTGAAGGTCTCCCGGCAGGCGGTGAGCAAGTGGGAGTCCTGCCGGGGATACCCGGAGCTTGAGAAGATCATCTATATCTGCAACCGCTACGGCGTCACCATGAACGACCTGTTCTGCGAGGAGGTCCCCCTGGGCGGCCAAGAGACGCCGGCGGCGCCGGAGCGGATGGAGTCCCGGACACTGAAAACGGCGCTGGGAGATTTTGTGAGCAACCTGTCCCCGGCCAACAAATGGGCCGGAGTGGGGGGGCTGGCGGCAGTGACCGCCCTGGTGGCCCTGTGTATGCTGTATTTGAAAGGAGGCGGAGACAGCGAAATGACGGCATTGTGGATTGCGGCCATCGTGGTCTTTGGCGTGGTGGAGGCGGTGACCGCCGGGCTGGTCTCCATCTGGTTTGTGCCCGGCGCCGTGGCGGGTCTGATCGCCGCCATGGCGGGGGCGGGGCTCCTGATCCAGCTGGTGCTGTTCCTGGCGGTGTCGGCGGCGGCCCTGGCGGCCACCCGGCCCCTGGTGAAAAAGCTCTCCGCCGGGCGGGCTGTGCCTACCAACGCGGACCGGGTGCTGGGCCGCACCGCCAGAGTCACGGAGACCATCGACAACGACAGCGCCTCCGGCGCCGTCTATGTGGACGGCAAGACCTGGACCGCCCGCAGCGCCGACGGATCGGTGCTCCCGGCGGGCAGCCGGGTGGAGATCCGGCGGATGGAGGGTGTGAAGCTCATTGTGGAAGCGGCGCAGAAAGCGCCTGATAAAAAAGAGGAGGTTGTGTGAATATGATGGATGTGCTCAAGTGGGTTCCGCTGTTGATCCTGGTGGTGCTGATCCTGATCCTGCTGATCGGGAACATCGTCATCGTCCAGCAGTCCAAGGCCTATGTGGTGGAGCGGCTGGGAGCGTTCCGGACCGTGTGGGGCGTGGGACTGCACCTGAAGGTGCCCTTTGTGGAGCGGGTGGCCAAGAAGGTGTCCCTGAAGGAGCAGGTGGCGGATTTCGCGCCCCAACCCGTCATCACCAAGGACAATGTCACCATGCAGATCGATACGGTGATCTACTTCCAGATCACGGACCCGAAGCTGTATACCTACGGCGTGGAACGGCCCATGAACGCCATTGAGAACCTGACCGCCACCACCCTGCGGAACATCATCGGCGAGATGGAACTGGACCAGTCCCTGACAAGCCGGGACACCATCAACGCCAAGATGCGCGCCATTCTGGACGAGGCCACGGACCCCTGGGGCATCAAAGTCAACCGGGTGGAGCTGAAAAACATTATCCCGCCCAAGGAGATCCAGAACGCC
>ERZ827450.2959-NODE-2959-length-12517-cov-3.559862_pt1 | contig 12517 bp, 8 predicted proteins | sample MGYA00519773_ERZ827450 | MGnify/ENA primary metagenome ERZ827450 (study PRJEB31778, sample SAMEA3449306) | human gut metagenome | biome: human gut; feature: human-associated habitat; material: faeces | place: United Kingdom | collected 2010/2012 ...
CACATTTGCCTTGTGCTTACATTATATATTATAATGTAAGCACAAGGATAAAACACCTTGATTGGACTTTTGATAATTGAATAGTAAAGAACACGATTCCGTATATTGTAATATACGGGAGGAAGTAAATTGAAACGGGTTTATTGTCTTTATAGAGTGTCTACAAAGAAACAGGTTGATAAAAATGAAAATGATATTCCAATGCAAAAAAATGCTTGCCATGATTTTGTTATTAGACAGAATGGTTGGAGTATTTTAAAGGAATTTTCTGAAAAAGGTGTTTCTGGCTATAAGGTATCAGCACAGAATCGGGATGCCATACAAGAACTTAAAGACGCGGCAGTAAAAAATGAATTTGATGTTTTGCTTGTGTTTATGTTCGATCGTATAGGTCGTATTGATGATGAAACGCCCTTTGTAGTTGAGTGGTTTGTAAAACACGGAATAGAAGTCTGGAGTGTTCAGGAAGGACAACAGCGATTTGACAACCATGTTGACAAACTAATGAATTATCTGCGTTATTGGCAGGCTTCTGGTGAAAGTCAGAAAACTTCTATGCGTATTAAAAACAGCATGGAACAGATGGAGATAGCAGGTCTTTATACTGGCGGACCAGTCAAATTCGGCTATCGTTTAGTAGACAGTGGGTTAGTTAATAAAAAAGGGCAGCCTATTAAAAAATTGGAAATTGACCTAGCCGAAGAAGCGGTAATACATCTGATTGATGATATGACAGTACATAATGGATATGGTTCGTGGGGAATGGCGCAATACCTTAACCAGCAAGGTTATCATACACATAATGGTGGGAAGTTCACCAGTGCCAAGGTCAATCGAATCCTTCGTGACCTTTATTACTGTGGCGTGTTGCCAGATGGAAGAACTTCTGAAGCATTGCAAAAGCTTCAAATCAGAAGCAAAGACACCTATCAGAAAATCCTTTACATTTTGGAACAAAGAAGTTGTAAAAATGAACAGACACGCCATATAGCTCTACAAACAAAAGGGCAGGCTTTACTATCAGGAAACATTTTCTGCTCACACTGTGGCGGACGGCTCACAATAATCCGATACAGGGATAAGTATACCAGAGTAAATGGCTCGGTATATTCTGTGGATCAGATTAAGTATTCCTGTTACCATAAAAGCCGGAAGTTATGTGAGTGCGATGGCCAAACAACTTATCAGGCGGATAAAGTGGATAAAATTATACGGCAAATTATTCACCGCATTTTCAGTTGCATGGAGGGAGCACCTGAAGAAGAACGGTTACAGCAAATATTGAAAAAGCAAATGGCGGGCAACCAGGCTATTCAGAAGAAAATAACTTTCAATTTGGAAAAGGACCGAGAACAATTAAAGAAACTCCAGCTTGAAATTGGAAAAACTTTAACTGGTGACAGTATCTATTCGTCTGAGGATTTGACCGTGGCTATTAAAGCTTTGAAAGAACGTATTGAAACTGGTGAACAACGACTGCTACAGGTTCAGACTGAGGCAGAAGAACGAAAGCGGGGGATAGAATCTATATCACTGGCATATAACCAATTTAAAAGTTGGGCTGATGAATTTGATACCGCGACCATAGAGCAACAAAAAATGATTGCTTGTCAGTTGTTCAAACGGATTGAAGTTGGCAGAGATTATAATATTTCTGTTGAGCTAAATATGACCTATCAGCAATTCTGTTCTGAGTGGGAAAAAACTAATGAGTGTTTAAGTGCTATTTAATTCTATAAACGACCGTTTTACTGATCCGGTATATAACCGCCACGCTGGTAGAGCATGCGGCTGTTAACCGCAGGGTCGTTGGTTCGAGCCCAACAGGGGGAGCCAGAATGAGCCTGTAAACCTAATGTTTACAGGCTCTTCTTTTTTTCTGATTCCTTCCTCTTTTTTCTTTCGTGGTATTGCGATATCATTAATAACGGAAAAAATATTACATCATTTCCCTTTTTGGACTTGGCATGAAGTTATTATACGAATCTTTTATAAGTATTTGGAAAAGTTTTTCTTGACGGACACTTCAAAGAATGATATGATAAATATATAAGAAACCGAAACGTTTCGGTTTTTGCTTTTAGTTTGGAGGAATTTTTATGCCATTAGTAACATCAGAAGCTATGCTGTTGGCAGCACAAAAGGGTGGCTATGCTGTTGGCGCCTTTAATGTGGAAAATATGGAAATGGCTCAGGCGGTGATCGCGGCTGCGGAAGAACTTCAGGCGCCTGTAATGATTCAAACGACTCCTTCCACTGTGCGGTATGGCAGCCTGGCATTATATCGGGCGAATGTGGCGGCCTTAGTTAAAGCCGCCAAGGTTCCGGTCGCCATGCACTTAGATCATGGAAACAGTTTTGAATTGGCGGCTCAAGCTTTGCGGGAGGGTTATACCTCTATTATGATCGACGGTTCTCATGAGATCTTTGAAGAAAATATCGCTTTGACCCAGAAGGTTGTGGCAATGTGCAAGCCAAACCAGATCCCTGTAGAAGCGGAGCTGGGAAAGGTCGGCGGTAAGGAAGATGACCTAAATGGCGGTGCCGGAGGGTATACCGATCCTTCAGAGGCGAAAGAGTTTGTAAAGCGGACGCAGGTTTCTTCCCTGGCGGTAGCGATTGGTACCGCTCATGGCGTTTATGTCGGCGTGCCCAAGCTGGATGTGGAGCGTTTGAAGGAAATCCGGAAAGTGGTAGAAATTCCTTTGGTGTTGCACGGTGCTTCAGGCCTGACGGATGAAAGTGTCCGAGAGTGTATTGCCGAGGGAATTTGCAAGGTGAATTTTGCCACAGAACTGAGAATTGCCTATTCTGATGGGATCAAGCAGGTATTGTCGGAAAAGCCCGATGTATTTGATCCAAAGGTTTACAGTAAGGCTGGCCGTGAAAGGGTCAAGGAGTTAGTGAAGAACCGGATGCAGGTCTGCGGCTGTCAGGGCCGGGCATAAGAAATACCTATCATTTCCAGCGAATTAGTTGGAATGCCTTTTTTGATCTATAAAGGAATGGGAAAGGGAGAACCAGCTGGAGAGGATAAAAACAGGATGAAAAAGAGGTGAAGGGATAAGCTGCGTTTCTTGCTGAAAAAGAAGCGCCGAAAGCCCATGTAGAATGGCGGCAACGATGAAGGATATCGCGAATAAAACGGGCCTGGGTCTGGCAACGATTTCCAAATATTTGAATGGCGGTTCAGTGAGGGAAAAAAACCGCCTGGCGATTGAAAAAGCGATTGCAGAGCTGGATTTTACGGTAAACGAGTTTGCCCGCAGCCTGAAGACCAGCAAGTCCAAAACGATCGGCGTTCTTATTCCGGAGCTGAGCAATGTTTTTATCACTTCGGTGATTACAGTTTTGGAGGATATTTTACGTCAAAACGGCTATGGCATTATTGTATGTGACAGCCGGACCGACGAAGAACGGCAGAAAGATGCGATCGAATTTTTGCTGAGCAAGATGGTGGATGGTATCGTTATGATGCCTGTGGGAAACGACAGTAAGTGCTTAAAGCCGGCTTTGGATAAAAAGCTTCCAGTGGTTTTGGTAGACCGGACGATACCCAGTTTGGAAAATCAGGTAGGGGAGGTCATGGTGGACAGCCGAGGAATTGCTAGAGAATGTACCTTGTGCTTTTTAGAAAGAGGCCACAGAAAAATAGGGATGATCGCCGGCCCCCGGGAGATTTCTACCTCACTGGGACGTCTCTCCGGTTACCGAAGCGCATTGGAAAAGGCCGGGGTTCCCTATGAGGAAAAGCTGGTGGTTTATGGCGGTTATACAATGGAAGGCGGCCATGAGGCTATGAATACCCTGCTGGATCGGAATCCAGAGCTTACCGGCGTTTTTGTCTCTAATTATGAAATGACAGTGGGGGCGATGCTGGCGCTTAACGAGAGAGGACTGCAAATTCCCAGAGAGTTGTCGTTGATCGGGTTTGATAATTTTGAATTAGCCCGGGTAGTCAAGCCGCGCTTAACCATAGCGGAACAGCCTATCGAGGAAATCGGCAGGAAAGCCGCTCAACTCCTTTTGGAGCAGCTTCAGGAGAAAAAGCCGCCCCGGAGAGTTGTGCTGGATGCTCGTCTCAGGCTGGGCGACTCTGTCCGGCGCATATTATAGCTGACGGCCCGCTTGATGCTGGGGACAGAGCTTTTTTGCTGGCTTTGTTTAGAATTCATTTGAGCTGTCTTTTATAGGACAGCTCAGCTTTGCGATCAAAAGCGAAACGTTTCTTATATTTTCAGAATAAAGGAGGGTATTCATGGCTGACTTATTACTTGGCATAGATATCGGAACCTCGGCATGCAAGGCTGCGGTGTTTACGCTGGATGGCCAGGTCGCAGCCCAGTGCAGCGAGGAATATGAAGTGTTTTACCCCCAGCCGGGATGGGCGGAGCAAAACCCGGATGACTGGTGGAAAGCAGTGTGTGCTTCCATTCAGCGGATTGGGCAGCAAGGAATTCCTTTGGAGGAAGTCCGCGCAGTAGGAATCGACGGCCAAAGCTGGTCCGCGATTCCTATGGACCGTGAAGGTCAAGTACTGCATCCGACACCGATTTGGTTTGACACTCGGGCGGAAGGAATCTGCCGGGAATTGAAAAATCGAATCCCTGAAAAGGAAATTTTCGACCTGTGCGGAAACCCTTTGCAGGCCGCGTATACTTTACCTAAGATTTTATGGTTTCAAAAGTATCATCCTGAAATTTATGAACATACCTATCAGTTTTTACAGTCCAACAGCTTTATTGCCTACCGGCTGACAGGGGAGTTTACCCAGGACCGCTCCCAGGGCTATGGGCTCCAGTGCTATGATATTCAAAAGGGAGAGTGGGATCTTTCCATGTGCAGCAGAATGGGGATTGATCCCCGAAAGCTGCCGAAGCTGTTTGACTGCCACGAAATTGTAGGAACGGTAACCGCCAGGGCATCGGAGGAAACCGGTTTGCTGGAGGGGGTTCCCGTGGCCGCGGGGGGCTTGGACGCTGCCTGCGGTACTTTAGGGGCCGGCGTCATTAGAGACGGAGAGACTCAGGAGCAAGGCGGCCAGGCCGGGGGAATGAGTATCTGCATGGAGAGCTTTCATTCAGATCCCAGGCTGATTTTGAGTCATCACGTGGTGCCGGGCACCTGGCTTTTGCAAGGCGGCTCTGTGGGTGGCGGCGGCGTGATGCGCTGGATCTCCCAGGAACTTGGCGCCGCGGCCAGGATGCAGGCGGAGAAAAACGGCACTTCACAGTTGTATGAGCTGGACCGGGAGGCGGAAATGGTTTCTCCCGGTGCGGATGGCGTAGTATTTCTGCCCTATATGGCGGGAGAACGTTCTCCCATTTGGAACCCCAGGGCAAAGGGAGTGTTCTTCGGATTGGATTATTCCAAAACAAGAGGGCATATGATCCGTGCTGCCATGGAGGGCGTAGGCTTTTCCTTGCGGCATAATCTGCAGGTTGCTGAAGAGGCTGGCGTGAGGGTCAGCCAGCTGAGGGCCCAGGGCGGCGCCGCCAATAGCAGGCTGTGGACGCAGATGAAGGCGGATATTACTGGAAAGGAAATCCTGGTTCCCGGCTCGGACACCGCGGGAGCGCTGGGAGCCTCTATTTTAGCCGGCGTAGGCGCGGGGCTTTACCAAAGCTTTGAGGAGGCGGTAAGCCGTACTGTGACGATTCGCCGGTCTCATAAGCCTGCCGAGGAAAACCGTCCAATCTATGAGGAAGCCTACCGGCAATACCGGTACCTGTATGAAAACCTGAAGCCTATGATGAGCGATAAGGAGGAACAATAAATGAAAGCAGCAGTTTTGTATGGCAACGAAGATCTCAGATATGATGATTATCCCACTCCTGAGGTAACGCCTGGTACGGTCAAGGTGAAAGTCCGGGCTACCGGAATCTGCGGTTCCGATGTGCCTCGGGTGCTTCACCATGGAGCCCATTTCTATCCCGTTGTGCTGGGCCACGAGTTTTCCGGCGATGTAGTAGAGGTGGGGGAAGGCGTAACCAAGCTTAAGGTGGGAGATACCGTGTCCGGAGCGCCCCTTCTGCCGTGTATGAAATGCGATGACTGCCAGAATGGAAACTTTTCTCTGTGCAAGCACTACAGCTTTATCGGCTCCCGGGAGCAGGGAAGCTTTGCGGAATATGTTGTGCTGCCGGAACAAAACGCGGTAAAATACGACAGCTCCATCCCCTATGAGCAGGCCGCTATGTTCGAGCCGTCTACCGTAGCCTTGCACGGCTTGCTCTGCAATGACTATCAGGGCGGCGGTAATGTGGCGATCCTGGGCGGCGGAACCATCGGCCTGTTTACCGCTCAGTGGGCAAAGATTTTCGGCGCCAAGCAGGTGGTGGTTTTTGATATTTTGGATTCCCGTTTGGATCTGGCCAAACGTTTGGGCGCCGACGCGGTGATCAATTCTAAGGAGGAAGGCTATCAAAAACAGGCCTTGGAGCTGACGGAGGGCAAGGGCTTTGATTATGTTTTTGAGACCGCGGGAAACCCAGTAACAATGCAGATGGGCTTCGAGCTGGCAGGCAATAAGGCTAAGGTTTGCTTTATCGGCACGCCCCATGTGGATATGACCTTTACGCCGAAGCTCTGGGAAAACATGAACCGGAAGGAGTTTAAGCTTACCGGCTCTTGGATGAGCTATTCTTCCCCGTTCCCAGGAAAGGAATGGGAGCTGACTGCTCATTATTTCGCTACAGGCCAGCTAAAGTTCGACCGGGAGCTGATCTATAAAACATTTCCTATGAGCCGGGCCCAAGAGGCTTTTGCGCTTTATAAAATTCCCGGCGAGGTAAAGGGAAAAATTATGCTGGTAAATGAGTGAGGCGGTTTCTATGATCACAACAGTAACGCTGAATACCTCGGTGGATAAGCTGTACCTAGTGGAAAAGCTGGAGGATTACACCGTAATGCGGGTAAAAAAGGTAAGCAACACAGCGGGCGGCAAGGGCCTGAATGTATCTAAGGTAGCTTATCTGCTGGGAGAAAAGGTATCTGCCCTCGGCTTTGCCGGCGGGTTTAATGGAAGCTATGTGTCCAGCCTGCTGGAAGCGCAGGGAATCCGGGCTGGATTTACCCGTATTCAGGCGGAAACCCGTTCCTGTATCAATATCCGGGAGCTTTCAACAGGAAGGCATACGGAATTTTTAGAGCCGGGAGCACCGGTCACCCATGCGGAATGTGATGAGTTCTTGAGCGGATACCGAGAGACTTTGCCAAATTCCCAGGTAGTAACAATTTCCGGCAGCGTTCCTGCCGGCGTAGAAGTGGATTTTTACGGAAAATTGGTTTCCTTGGCGAAACAGGGGGGGATTCCAGTAATTGTGGATACCAGCGGAGCTTTGCTGGCGGAGACCGTAAAGGCAAAGCCCACGATGATTAAGCCGAACACGGATGAGATTGGACAGCTTTTGGGAAGAAGAGTTCAATCCCGGCAGGAGGTCATCGACGCCGCTTGGGAGCTGCACCAATCCGGGATTCCTTATGTGGTGGTGTCCTTAGGAAAGGATGGCTCGGTTATGGCCTGCGAAGAAGGAATCTTCCAGGGGATCACCCCGGACATTCCAGTAGTGAATACCGTGGGCTGCGGTGACAGCATGGTAGCTGGATTTGCGGCAGCTATGGCACGGGGAAAGGGGCCAGAGGAAATGCTGCGTTTGGCGACGGCGGTTTCCACCGCGAACGCTTTGACAATGCAGACAGGACATTTTGAACAGGAAGATCTTGACCGGGTTCTTCCCTTGACGGCAGTTAAGAAAATAAAATAGCGGGGAGATACGGGGCAGGAACGATAAAAGCGGCCTAAAGAGCGGAGAAACCTAGAATAATCAGAGGCTTCGCCGGCGGTTTCCTGAAATGGATAAAAATTGGCTTAACCAAGATTGGGGGAAAACGCCTTGATAGGACAGCTTGAATCAGCTTCTGTTAGAGAAGATCAAAATAAGGCTGAATGCGGAAAGCAAGAGATGACCGTATCTAAATTTAGTAAAAGCAAAGCAAAGTTAGAAGAAATAAAACAGATAGGAGAGAAGAGGATGAGTAAATTCATTGATCCGGCGAAGGTGCCGAAGCGCAGGCTGTATACGGGAGAGGAAATCCCATGTATCGGAATGGGGACCTTTGGTTCCGACCGTTTTAGCGCGGAGGAAATTTCGAACGCGGTTTACGGGGCGGTCCAGTGCGGCTACCGGCTGTTTGACTGCGCGTCGGTGTATCAGAACGAGGACCAGATCGGGGAGGTGTTTGAAAAAGCGTTTCGGAACGGTCTGGTGAAAAGGGAAGAGCTTCACATCACGTCAAAGGTGTGGAACGATATGCACGGAAGGGGAGACGTTCTGCTTTCTCTGGCGAAGACCTTAAAGGACTTAAAGCTGGATTATGTGGATACTTATTTTCTCCATTGGCCATTTCCGAATTATCACGCGCCGGGGTGTGACGGAGACGCCCGGAACCCGGATTCGAGGCCGTTTTCCGTAGAGGAGTTTATGGCGACCTGGAGGCAGCTGGAGCGGATTCAAAAGATGGGGCTGGCGAGGAATATCGGCATGTCCAACATGACGGTGGCGAAGCTGGAAGCGGTGCTGCCGCTGTGCGAGATCAAGCCGGTTCTTATCGAGATGGAGCTGCATCCGTGCTTCCAGCAGCAGGAGCTGTTTGATTACTGCGTAGGACAGGGCATCCAGCCAATCGGTTTCTGTCCCATTGGTTCCCCGACAAGGCCTGAACGGGATAAGACGGCGGAGGACGTGGCGGATATTCAGGTGCCCGAGGTGGCAGAGATCGCGAAGGCTCACAATGTCCACCCGGCGGTAATCTGTCTGAAATGGGCGGTTCAGAGAGGGCAGATTCCGATTCCGTTCTCCATTTATGAGAACGAGTATGTAAGCAACCTGCGCTGCACAGTGGAGGATCCTCTGACGGAGAAAGAGATGGAGGTTATGAAAACTGTGGACCGCAACTGCCGTCTGGTCAAGGGGCAGGTATTCCTCTGGGAAGGCGCCAAGGGCTGGGAAGACCTCTGGGATTTGGACGGCACGATTACAAAGTGAAAGGATTTTTAGTAGTGTTATAGACTGCAACAGAGCGATTTTTTGCAGTTTCACTATGGGGCCCATTAGGAAAACCTATAATTATGCGGCGCAAAAAAATTGGCGCCGGTACAGATGACCCTGTTTTACAAGTGATATCCATTTTTGTGCTGTCAGCTGGCGCGTAATAGGAAAGCCGGCTGACAGCTGTTTTTATTTTTTACTGATCAAGACTGCTTTTTGGCGCTGACTCTTCCTATGTCCGCATAATGGCAGGAACGATAGGCGCCAGTTAGGTAATCCGTGAGCCCCAGCCATGTTTAAAGAAATTTTAGAATCACAGATGTTGAAAATAGTTTGTCGGAGCGGCCGAGTTTATAAGTTTGCTTCTCCGATTTTTTTATTGTGCAATACCTGGCGATAGGGAGATATGCTTATGCTTTACAAGCTGCTCTTATGAAATATAAAGTCAGTTTTTATAAAATCTAAAAAAATAAAGGTGCTTTTTCGCTTTTTTAGTTGAAGTTTTTTCTAGCTTTCGGTATACTAGTCCCATATCTATTTTAATTGCGGAGGGGAATTTAAGTGAGGAAGGGAAATCCTTGGGCTCTGCTGCCTATTCTTTGTTTTCTAGTTGTGTTTATCGGTATGGGAGTCTGGCTTAATGATTTTTACGCTATGCCGGCAATCGTAGGATTTCTAATCGCCCTAGGGGTGGCTTTTTGTCAGAACAGAAAACGCTCCTTTTCGGAAAAAATGGAGGATGTCACTCATAGTATGGGGGATTCCAATGTGATGATTATGTGTCTGGTCTTTGTAATGGCTGGGGGATTTTCCGGCGCAGTACAGGCTGCCGGAGGCGTAGACAGCACAGTAAACTTTTCACTCTCCATTTTACCGCCTTCTGTTGCGGTAGCCGGCTTATTTATTATTGGATGTTTTATTTCTACCGCAATGGGCACCTCGGTGGGCACCATTGCGGCCTTGGCTCCGATCGCAGTGGGAATTAGTGATAAAACCGGAATCGTGGGAGCGTTGTGCATCGGTGCCGTGGTTTCAGGCGCAATGTTTGGAGATAATCTTTCGATGATTTCAGATACCACGATTGCGGCCACTAGAACTCAGGGCTGTGAGATGAAGGATAAATTCCGTGAGAATTTCAAAATCGTGCTTCCCGCGGCAGTAATATCCTTGGTTTTATTTTTAATACTTGCCAGCGGCGGCGACTATACGTTTACAGGGGATCGTTCCTATAATCTTTTTAAAATCCTTCCTTACCTGGTGGTTTTGATTGGGGCGCTGCTGGGAATGAACGTCTTTGTGGTTCTGGCGCTTGGAATTGTTTTATCCCTTGTAGTCGGAGTAGCTACAGGTGCGTTTGCTTGGACGGATATGTTCCGCGTGGTATTTGAAGGACCTGATGGAGCCGGCGGCATCAAGAATATGTACGATATCACAGTGATTTCAATTGTAGTGGCAGGCATTATCGGCCTGGTAAAGGCAAACGGTGGAATTGATTTCATTTTAAACGGCATTAAGAAGCGGGTGAAAACTCCCAAAGGAGCGCAGCTAGGAATTGCCGCTTTAAGCTCATTAGTGGATATTTCCACGGCTAACAATACGGTTGCTATTGTAATGGCAGGGCCGATTGCGAAGGACATTTCAAATGAATTTTCTATTTCGCCTAAACGTACGGCGGCTATCCTGGATATTTTTACCTCCGTGTGGCAGGGAATTATCCCCTATGGCGCCCAGATTTTATATGCGTGCGCAGGTGCGGCCGCGGTGGGTATGACCCTGTCGCCAGTGGAATTGTTTCCTTACTTGTTTTATCCGATTTTAATGGGAATCAGTGCGGTAGTGTTTATCCTGTTTTTTGGGAATCGTAAAAAAAGTAAAAATTAGAGTCCGCAGCGGCAAATAAAAAAATGGAGATGACAGTGTCATCTCCATTTTTTTATTTGCTTTTTTATCTTTTTTGATGTATTTAGGCACAAATAGTCTTTTTAACTTTAATAGATAATCCAATTAAAGCGAAAAAGCGCTTGTTTTATGTCGAAAAGATAAAAATGGCTTAATACCGGGCTTTTTTAGACTTTTTAAGATGCAAAAAATTGTAAGGGAAAAATATATTAATATCAGTAAGTAAACAATATTTAATTAAACACTATTTACTAAAGCAAAAAAAGAAACTATTTTTTGAAATTATTATTGACAAATAAATAATAAAATTGTATACTAATACCAAGCTTAAAGGAGCTTTTACAAAAAAGCTTTTTAACTTTTTGAAAAACTAGTCAAATTTAGTAAATGTATCTGGCGAAGATAAAAAAATCTTTTTTTTAATTTAAAAAGTAATTACTAGATTATTACATTTAATTTTTGTTTAAACTGAATTTTACATCGGGATTTAATTACCTTTTATTAAACGATACAAATAAAAATTATGCAAATTACTATTATTTATTTCGATAAATAAAAATAGTTAAAATTGAATAAAATAATGGAGTTAAGAAATTAAGGATTATACCCCAGTGGGGTTTAGAAGGAAATTATGCTTAAGAAAGCGTTTTAAATTGAAATTTTGTTTAGTTTGCGAATGTATACTTTTGTGGACGAGTTTATTTAGGCAAAATAACGCTTCCTTAATCAGGGATTGCCTTTTATCTTTAAAAGTATAGATTTCACAATAGAGTTCTCAAGACTAATGGGTATCTTATGAGCAACTTTGGTAAAAATGTTTGTGATGGTTTTCTTTCTGCTTATCAGCATGCGTGGTGAAGACGTTCGCTGAAAAACGAATGGGAAATCAAAAACATTTTGGTATAGTCAATTAATTCAGAAAACAGGAGGAGAAGTTATGTTTAAGAAATTATTGGCTGGCTTACTTGCTGCTTCCTTAGTGCTGTCTTTAGCAAGCTGTAATAACGGCGGCGGAGAGACTTCCAGCACCGAGTCTACCGGCGGCGATTCTTCTGCCGCTGAATCTACCGGCGGCAATGAAGGCGGAGACGGAAAGTATTCCGGCACCTTGACCATCTGGGATGGCGATCCTGGCAGAGCACCTACTGGCGATGCTTACAAGGCTTACTTCGCTGAGAAGTACCCGAATCTGGAATTCAAGTTTGAGATGAAGACAGAGAACACCTATCAAAGCGCGCTGTCATCCGCGTTCGGCGCCAACCAGGGCCCCGATGTGTTCTGGAACTGGGGCACCAAGAATGGTATCCTGGAGAGCATAGTTGCTGAAGATTATGTAATGCCTTTGACCGATATCGCTGATATGTCCTTGTTCGAGAAGGACGGCGAAAAGACCATGATCAGCGGCATCTGCTATGTGGATGACGTTCTCTACGGCGTTCCTACTGCGGCTGTCGATACTCGTACGATTTACTACAACAAGGATATCTTTGAGGAGCACGGTTATAAGCCCAGCGAGAAGCTGTCTGATTTCGAAGCTATGTGCGATCAGATGCTGGCCGATGGTATTC
>ERZ827450.2966-NODE-2966-length-12502-cov-3.510163_pt1 | contig 12502 bp, 15 predicted proteins | sample MGYA00519773_ERZ827450 | MGnify/ENA primary metagenome ERZ827450 (study PRJEB31778, sample SAMEA3449306) | human gut metagenome | biome: human gut; feature: human-associated habitat; material: faeces | place: United Kingdom | collected 2010/2012 ...
TTACTATCAAAAGAAAGAGGGGTTCTCTGATGAGAGCAAGCGGCATTCTGATGCCCATTTCAAGTCTGCCCTCGCCTTATGGCATTGGTACCATGGGTGCAGCCGCGCGCAGCTTTGTGGACTTTTTGGTCAAGTCCGGGCAGGCATACTGGCAGATTCTGCCCGTCTGCCCCACCAGCTACGGCGACAGTCCCTATCAGTCGTTCTCGACCTTTGCGGGCAACCCGTATTTTATCGATCTGGACGATCTGGCAAAGCAGGGACTGCTGCTGCCGGAGGAATATGCGTCCATCGACTGGGAATGCGCCCCCGACTGCATCAACTACGGCGTCATGTACGAAAAGCGCTACGCAGTGCTGCGCTGTGCAGCCAAACGTCTGCTGGCAAAGCCCGGTGCCGACTACCGCCGCTTTGTGAAGGAAAACGACTTCTGGCTGCCCGACTACGCGCTGTTCATGGCGCTGAAGGACGCCCACAACGGAGCCTGCTGGCTGGAATGGGAAGAACCGCTGCGGCGCCGTGAGCCCGCTGCCCTGGCAGCAGCCCGGGAGCAGTACGCCGACGATGTGGCGTTCTGGCAGGCTGTACAGTTTATGTTCTACAGTCAGTGGCAGGCGCTGAAGCACTACGCCAACCGGCAGGAAATCCGCATCATCGGCGACCTGCCCATCTATGTGGCGATGGACTCCGCCGATGTGTGGGCAGAACCCGAAATGTTCCAGCTCGACGAGCACAACGTGCCCACCGAGGTCTCCGGCGTCCCGCCTGACTGCTTCAGCGAGGACGGGCAGCTCTGGGGCAACCCGCTCTACAACTACGAGGCCATGGCGAAGGACGGCTTCGGCTGGTGGATCCGCCGCATCGGCGGCGCGCAGAAGCTCTACGACGTCATCCGCATCGACCATTTCCGCGGCTTCGAGAGCTACTGGGCCATTCCCTACGGCGAGACGACCGCCAAAAACGGCCGCTGGGTCAAGGGCCCCGGCATGTCGCTCGTCGGCGTGCTGACCGGCTGGTTCCGCGACCTCGATTTCATCGCCGAGGATCTCGGCTATCCCTCGCCCGAGGTCGTGCAGCTGCTCTCCGATTCCGGTCTTCCCGGCATGAAGGTCCTCGAGTTTGCGTTCGACTCGCGCGACCCGAGCGACTACCTGCCGCATAGCTGCAACTTCAACAGCATTTGCTACACCGGCACGCACGACAACGCGCCCCTCGCCCTCTGGCGCACGGAGGCGGATAAGGCGGACATCGCGTTCGCGAAGAAGTACCTCGGTCTCAATGACGAGGAGGGCTTCAACGCCGGCATCATCCGCGGCGGCATGAGCTGCCAGAGCAGGTTGTTTGTCGCACAGATGCAGGACTATCTGGGCCTTGGCAAGGGCTGCCGCATGAACACCCCCGGCACGAGCAGCGGCAACTGGCAGTGGCGCATGCTGAGCGGCGAGGCGAGCAAAAAGCTCGCAAAGTCCATCCACGAGACGACCCGCATTTACGGGCGCCTGTAAGGAAAATATGGCACGGCGGTTTTGGGCATACGCCCAAAACCGCCGTGTTTCGTTATTTTTTGGCAGAATATTACGAATTGTATTTATATTTTGACGGAAAAAGAGAGCTGGGTATTGCCCTGCTCTCACTTTTTCAATTCACAGGAGTAACAGTTTGCTGTAGTCCAGTGCAACGCGGACGGCTGCCCCCGCTTGCAGATCACTTTCATGTGCAACAGTGATGCGCAGCATCGGCGCGCCTTCGGCGCTGCCCTCCGGACGCAGCAGGAGGATGTTCTCTTCCACGCCGGGGATCATGCGGCAGACGGTGCAGGCCATGGCGCCGTTCTCGCTCATGGTGACGGCATTGTCAGGAATGCCAAGCATTGTAAAGGACTTTTCCGTGACGGCAAGCAGCAGTGCCACGTTCCACTCTGGAAGGTAGACCTTGCCGTCTTTCGCCTCGGCGGCGAAGAAGTTCTTGCAGCCCGCGAGGCGCGCCGCGCTGACGCTGCCCGGATGGCGGATCATCTCGTCCATCGGCGTGACCTCGCCGGTCCGGCCGTCTTCCATCACGCAGACGCTGCGGCAGTTGCGGTAACACTCATCGCGGTCGTGGCTGACCCAGAGGATGGGGCCGTTGAACGCCGCGAGCAGGTCGGCAAGCTCGATCTCAAGATTCCACTTTAAGTAGCTGTCCAGCGCGGAGAACGGCTCGTCGAGCAGAATCGCCTCCGGCTCAGAGCACAAAATGCGCGCGAGCGCTACGCGCTGCTGCTGGCCGCCGGAAAGCTGCGCGGGATGCTTTTTCTCCAGGCCCTCGAGGCGGAACATGCGGATCTTCTCCACCAGCACGCGGCGCTTTTCCGCCTTGTCGCCGCTGCGGATGCCGCAGAGGATATTCTGCTCAACGCTCATGTTCGGGAACAGCGCGTACTGCTGGAAAAGATACCCGACCTTGCGCTGCTGCGGCGGCAGGTTGATCTTCTTTTCGCTGTCAAACAGCACGCGGTCGCCGAGCACGATGCGCCCGCGGTCGGGCGTCACGATGCCTGCGATGCACTTTAATGTCATGCTCTTGCCGCAGCCCGAGGCACCGAGCAGCGCCATCGTCTCGTCCGGCGCTTCAAACTGTGAGCGCAGATGAAACGCGCCAAGCTTTTTTTCAATATCGACAGACAAACTCATCTTCTCGCCCTCCTCGCCTTGCTCGCATCCGTGAGGAAGTCACGCCGCTCGAGCATGTTGACCGCCAGCAGCACGGCAGTGGAGATCGCAATATTGACCAGAACCCACTTCGTCGCCAGCGCATCGTTGTTCGTCTGCCAGAGCTGATAGACCGTGGTGGAGATCGTCGCGGTCTTGCCGGGCGTGTAGCCCGCGATCATGCTCGTCGCGCCGTATTCGCCAAGTGCTCTGGCAAAGGCCAGCACTGTGCCGGCCAGCACGCCCTGACGGCAGTACGGCATGCGGATGCGCCAGAAAATGTAGGTATTCGATAATCCCAGCGTCTGTCCAGAATAGGCCAGCGTCTCGTCAAAAGACTCGAACGCGCCGCGCACCGTGCGGTACATCAGCGGGAAGATGACGACCACCGTGGCAAAGATGGCCGACCACCAGGTCATGACCATCTTGACGCCGAACGTTTCGAGCACCCACGCGCCGATGACGCGCTTGGGGCCGAACACGCGCAGCAGCAGATAGCCCACGACCGTCGGCGGCAGCACGAGCGGCAGCGTCAGAAGCACATCGAGCACACCTTTGACCAGGCGCGGAAGCTTTGCGATATAATAGGCGGCAACAATGCCGGCAAAGAAAATAACGACCGTAGAGATCGCCGCAATGCGCAGCGAGTTCCATAAGGGATACCAATCCATAGAGCACCTGCCTTTTGCCGCCAGCGGCGGCAGATTTGCAAAGGGGACCATTCTTAGCGTAAGAATGGCCCCCTTTGTATCCCCCAAGAAGCGCAAGGGGCTTTTAGCCCCTTGACCCCAAGGGTGCCGTGGATATCGCACTTTTCAGTAAAGTGTGATACTGCTTTTTCTAAACGATTTGGTCTGCTTCTATCTCCGCTGTCGCTCTGCCTGCGTATCGGCAGTCTCCATCAATTTCCGTCTATTTCGGATATACTACTGTACTTCATTATAGTGGACAGAAGCGTTTCTTTCCAGCAAATTCAAGTTTACATGCAGAGTTTTTCCGCAAGTTTGGTGTTACACACCGTGTTCTGCCTTTCGGCAGACCAATTCGTCCAGTGAAAGATCATAAAAATCGGCCAGCGCAATGAGCGTCGACATCCGCGGTTCACTTTTTCCGTATTCATACGCCTGATAAGCGCGGACGGTCACACCGATCGACGACGCAACATCGCTCTGCTTTAGTCCGCGCTCCTGTCTCAGTTTTAAGATATATTCGGGAAAATTCATTTCTGTTTCCTATTGACATGAAGTTTTCTTCGTATTACAATAAAGGAAACATGAAGAAGACTTCGTTTATTGTTGAGGTTATTGTATGCTGCATCTTTACGAATCCCTGTTCCGTGCCGGATATGGCGAACATCCGGAACGCTTTTTGTCAAAAGATGAACTCGACGATTATCGGACATCCTTGTCCTATTACAATTCACAGTATCTTGAACTTCTTGCCATGCTTAACACCGAACAGTCCGTTCTCATCAAAAAATTACAGGACGATCGCTCTGACATTATCGGTCTTGAGCGCGACGCTTCTTTTCGCTGCGGCCTGTGTGTCGGCCTAAAGCTCGGCAGTCTTTCTTCTCTTCTGCTCTAATCAATGCGGCGAGCGAAGCAATGCCGCTATTTCGCACGCAGTCTGCCGCCAAGCAATCGTCACTCGCGCCTCACGATAGTAAGGCGCGGTTGCAAAACGGTTACGAATCGCAGGGGTTCATGGCGAAGCCATGTACACCGCACCCGATTGCGCAGCGTATGCAGTTCTTCAAGATTGAGACTGCCAATGCAAACGCCTTTCTTTTGGACGGGCGACGCCCGTTTTCTTTCCACGGAAAGAAAATGGGCGTCGCATTCGTGCAGCGCCTACGGCGCTGCTTCCCCGCGGCACAAGTGCCGCGATCCCCTCTGCACCTGTGCGGAGAAAGGAGCACTCTATGGAACATACAATGAAAGTCATTGCCAGAATCCACTCTGACTTTCCGGAAAAATTCGGCATCCCGCGCCAGAGCGGGCTCGTCCCCGCGCTTCGCGCGAAGATCGTCTTCGAACCGGAGTACCGGAATCCCGACGCACTGCGCGGCATCGAGGGCTTTTCGCACCTGTGGCTCATCTGGCAGTTTTCCGCCGCCGTGCGCGACACATGGTCGCCGACGGTGCGCCCGCCGCGCCTTGGCGGCAACGAGCGCGTGGGCGTTTTTGCGACGCGCTCGCCGTTCCGGCCGAACGCCATCGGACTTTCCTGCGTGAAGCTCGAAAGCGTGCAGCATGAGGATGGCTTCGGTGACGTTTTGATCGTCTCGGGCGCAGATTTGATGGACGGCACGCCGATCTATGACATCAAGCCCTACCTTCCGTATGCCGACGCGCACCCCGAGGCGCTGGGCGGCTTTGCCCCGTCGTCGAAAGAGACGATCGAAGTCAAAAGCCCGCCGGAGCTCCTGCAAAAGCTGCCGGAGGGGCAGCGCGAGGCGCTGCTCGGTGTGCTCGCGCAGGACCCGCGCCCGCAGTACCAGAACGACCCCGAGCGCGTGTACGGTATGAGCTTTGGCGGCTGGGATGTTAAGTTCCGCGTAAAGGACGGCGTGCTGACTGTTTTATCTTTAGCGGAAACTGAACATCAATAAAAACGCTGTTAAGGGAAAAACTCTTCGCGTTAAGCCAATGCTAAGAGGGCTTCCAAACGGTTGATATGCAAATTCTGCGCGCTATAATAGCGCCAGAATACATAAAAGGAGCGTATCCGCCGATGCAAGTTTCCAGCGCATTTGTTGTTGTCATGGGTATGGGCGTCACATTCGTGGGCCTTACCTGCATCATCTTCCTGACGATCCTGATGGGCAAGATCCTCTCGAAGCCTGAGGCTCCGAAGCCCGCCGCTGCAGCTGCCGCACCGGCAGCGCCCGCCGTTCCCGCTGACGGTCTGACCGACGAGGTCAAGGTCGCCATCATGGCGGCGATCGCCCAGCAGCCCGGCTTCAACATGGCGAATGTGACGAATGTCAGCATCCGCAAGATTTAATTTTGAATTCCACTTCTTCCTTTATCAGCGAAAGGGACGGCATCGCGCCGTCCTTTTTGCTACCATGAAAAAAATATTCGATTTAGCACAAAATTAGCAGGCTGTATGCTATAATGGGGACGGAAAGCATGCGGAGTCTTTCTCCGCGCCAACGATCAAGCGAGAGAGGGCGGCGACATGGCAAAAATCCCCGAAAAAATGCGTTGGATCTACGACCTTTTGCTGACGGCGGCGATCCTGGCTACGGCGACGGTGCTCTGCACGCTGCTGCGAAGGATCGACGACGGCAGCGGCTACGTAAACCTCATCTTCGTGCTGGCGGTCGCGACCATCTCGCGCTGGACGGAGGGCTATTTCTGGGGGATATTCAGCGCTGTCTCCGGTGTGCTGTTCGTCAACTACGTGTTTACATATCCCTACTGGGAATTCAACTTTACCATCACCGGCTACCCGTTTACCTTCCTTGCGATGCTGACGGTGTCCATGATGATCAGCGCGATGAACACGCAGATCAAAAAGCAGGAGCGGCTGCGCATCGAAACAGAAAAGGAAGCCGTGCGCGCCAATCTCCTGCGCGCGATGTCGCACGACATCCGCACGCCGCTGACGAGCATCGTCGGCAACACCGCCGCGATCCTTGAAAATGAGGATTCGTTTTCTCCCGAGCAGAAGCGCCGCCTTTTGGAGGATGTGAATGAGGATGCGCAGTGGCTCATCCGCATGGTCGAAAATCTCCTGTCCATTACGCGCATGAGCGGCGGACAGGCAAAGATCGAAAAGGACTGTGAGGCGGCCGAGGAGATCGTCGGCGTCTCGGTCAGCAAGTTCACCAAGCGATTCCCGGCGATCCATGTCTCAATCGAGGTGCCGGACGAGGTGCTGATGGTGCCGATGGACGCGACGCTGATCCGTCAGGTCATTATGAACCTGCTGGAAAACGCCGCCATTCACGGCGGAAATGTCACGCAGATCCGCGTCTGCCTCTCGCGCGAGGGGACGAACGCCTGCTTTGCCGTCAGCGACAACGGCGTCGGCATCCCGAAAGAGAAGCTCTCGACGATCTTTAACGGCGGGCTTTCCGGCGTGTCGCACAACAACTTTGATATGAAGAAAAACATGGGCATCGGCCTTTCCGTGTGCTACACCATCGTCAAGGCGCATGACGGCACGATGACCGCAGAAAATTTAGATTTGGGCGGAGCGTGTTTCCGCTTCTATCTGCCGCTGGAGGAGGGCATCAACAGTGAAATTGAAGGATAAAGTGCTCGTGGTGGAAGACGAGCAGAACATCAGCAACTTTATTTCGACGGTTCTCACCGCGAACGACTTCGACGTGCTGGTGGCGCAGACGGGCGCCGAGGCGGTCTCGATGATCACCTCGCATTGCCCTGATCTCATCATTCTCGACCTGGGGCTTCCCGACATGGACGGGATGAACATCCTCAAGGAGGTCCGTTCGTGGTCGAGCCTGCCGATCATCGTCGTTTCGGCGCGCACGCACGAGCATGACAAGGTCATGGCGCTCGACCTCGGCGCGGACGACTACATCGAAAAGCCGTTCGGCACGAGCGAGCTGCTCGCGCGCATCCGCACGGCCATCCGTCACACGCGTACGCCGCTCGACAACAACGAGATCGCGCAGTCGGGCAAGTTCACTGTCAAGGACCTGACCATCGACTATGACAAGCACCACGTGCTCATCGGCGATCAGGATGTGCACCTGACGCTCAACGAGTTCAAGATCGTGGCGCTGCTCGGCAAGTACGCTGGTAAGGTGCTGACGTATGACTATCTCATCAAGCAGATCTGGGGGCCGAAGGCCAAGGCCGACAATCAGATTTTGCGCGTGAATATGGCGAACATCCGCCGCAAGATCGAGAAGAATCCCGCCTCGCCCGAGTATATCTTCACCGAGATCGGCGTGGGCTACCGGATGCTCGAAAACGACGCATGATGATAGAGCCGTTCGCGGCTTTATGATACCAGGGCGCGTGCGCGCCCCACACGATCACGCAGACGGCTCCTGCCATTTGGGGATGGCAGGGGTCATTTGCGCATTTTGTACTTTTATGAAAAAGGTGTCGGACTGAAACAGTGAACGTTTCAGCCCGGCATCTTTCTTTTTGCGTGTTTTCATGCAGCAAAATCTTTTTGCTTGCTTATAAACACGCCGTATTGTGCCGCAGCGGATGTTCGACTGTCATAGTTATGCTGACTTTTGTGTATATCTTTACCAAATCGTTTGCCGCTCTATTTCGTCTCTTTATTCAGTGCTACAATCTTGATATGAATTGTTATTCTTATTATTGACATTTTACGAACATAAATATACAATCGGCATCACAGTCAGTCCTACGAAGGAGGAAACCACAGCACATGAACATTTGGGAAATTGCAACGAATTATTATCAATACTTCCTGCGAGGGACGCGAACGACCATCCTCATCTCTCTGCTCACCGTGTTCTGCGGCTCGATCCTCGGCTGCCTGATCGCTTTCATGCGGCTATCCAAGTTTAAGCCGCTGGAAAAGTTCGCCAGCATCTATATCACCGTCATCCGCGGTACGCCAATGCTCGTGCAGCTCTACATCGTTTACTACCAGCTCGACTTTATCAGCTATCCCACCGGAACCCTCTTCGGCGTCGATCTGGAGCGGGCGCTGCCATGTATCATCGCTCTTTCAATCAACTCCTCCGCCTACGTCGCCGAGATCATCCGCGCGGGCATTCAGGCGGTGGACAAGGGCCAGATGGAAGGCGCGCGCTCGTGCGGCATGACGAATGCGCAGGCCATGCGCTACGTGGTGATGCCGCAGGCGGTCAAAAATATTCTCCCCGCCATCGGCAATGAATTTGTCACGATGGTCAAGGAGACCTCGATCATCCAGTACCTCGGCATCGGCGATCTGATGTACAACAACGGCATCGTGGTCACCTCTACCTATAATCCGCTTCCTTGCTACTACATCTCCGCCATCATCTATCTGGCGCTGAATATCATCCTCGGCAAGGGCCTGAACATCTGTGAAGGGAGGCTGAGAAAGAGTGAACGGTAACGTATTGTTCGAGATCAAGGACTTGCAGAAAAAGTTCGGCAGCCTGACCGTCTTCGACGGGCTGAACGAGACCATCTGCAAGGGCGACGTGGTCGTCATCATCGGTCCCTCGGGCGGCGGTAAGTCCACCTTTATCCGATGCCTGAACCTTCTGGAGCAGCCCACCGCCGGCAAAATTTACTTCGAGGGCGAGGACATCACGGCCAAGGGCTTTGATGTGAACAGGCACCGACAGAAGGTCGGCATGGTGTTCCAGCAGTTCAACCTCTTCAACAACCTGACGGTGCTTGAAAACATTACGATCTCGCTCACGAAGGTCAAAAAGCAGCTGGAAGAGGAGAGCAAGGAAAAGGCCCTCAAGCTTCTAAAGCGCGTGGGACTTGAGGACAAGGCGAACGCCTATCCCTCCCAGCTCTCCGGCGGGCAGAAGCAGCGTATCGCCATCGTGCGGGCGCTGGCGATGGAGCCCGATGTGCTGCTCTTCGATGAGCCGACCTCCGCGCTCGACCCCGAGATGGTCGGCGAGGTGCTGCAGGTCATCTCCGACCTCGCCCGCGACGGCATCACGATGGTCGTCGTCACGCACGAAATGGGCTTTGCCCGAAAGGTCGGCACGCGCGTGCTCTTCATGGACGGCGGACAGATCGCCGAGCAGGGCACGCCCGAGGAGATCTTCGAGCACCCGCAGAACGCACGAACCAAAGAGTTCTTATCCAAGGTCATCAACGTCATTTAACAAAACGAAAATTAAAATATTTACGATATTATTGGAGGAAACAAAAATGCTTCACACGATCAATCCCGAAATCCTGTTCCTCAAGCAGGAAGATGTTATCAAGGCCGGCCTTCTCGATATGAAACAGATCTTGGCCGTTACGGAAAAGACCTACGCGATGCTCGGACAGGGCCTCATCAAGAACCCGCCCAAGACCAACACCAGCATCCCTGACAAGGAAAACTGGCAGTCGTTCTTCAACGCCATGCCTTGCTACATCGGCGGCGACATCAACATCGGCGGCATCAAGTGGGCGGCGGAGTCCAAGAAGAACGCCACGATCCCCGGCATCCCCTACGGCATCGACATTTCCATCCTGAGTGACCCCGAGACGGTGCTGCCGTTCTGCATTCTGGACGGCACGCTCATCACCGCGATGCGCACCTCCGCCGTCGGCGGCCTGATGGCCAAGTATGCCGCCCCCTCCGATGCGGACACCGCGTGTCTCGTCGGCGCGGGCGTTATCGGCCGCACGATGATCTCCGCCGTGCACGAGGCGCTGCCCCAGATCAAGACCATGTACCTCTGCGACATCGACGTTGCCAAGGCCAAGGGCATCGCGAAGGAGTACGGCGACAGCCTGGGCGTTGAGATCATCCCGACGAGCGACAGCAAGGCCGCGGCGCTCAAGTCCCAGCTCATCGTCGGCGAGACGACCGCGCCCAAGCCGTTCATGGACACCTCCTGGCTCACGCCCGGCTGCGGTCTCGTCTCCATGCACTCCAACGAGGTGATGGAGGACGTCTTCCTCAAGGCCGACGGCATCGTCGCCGACTACTGGACGCAGCTCAAGCAGCACACAAACCCGCTGTCCAAGCTCACCAAGGAGGGCAAGCTCGATGAGAGTCAGATCATGGACCTGAGCGAGCTGGTGCTCGGCACGAAGAAGCTGCGCACCTCGGACGATCAGTTCGTCGCCGCCGCGTCCATGGGCCTCGGCGCGCTGGACATCATGATCGCCTATCAGCTCTACCGGAACGCGACGGAAATGGGCATCGGCACCAAGGTGAACCTTTGGGACAAGCCCCTGTGGGAATAAGCGATAGCAGGAGGAAACGAAAATGAACGCATTCAAGAAATTTGCGGCGCTGCTTCTGGCGCTTATGATGATCCTGTCTCTTGCCGCCTGCGGCAGCAAGAGCGACGACAGTGCGCAGGGCACGGACGGCGACGCGTCGTCCGATGACACCGCCAAGTCCAAAATCGAGCAGATCAAGGAGGCGGGCGTGCTCGTGATGGGAACCTCTGCCGACTATCCCCCGAACGAATTCCACACGGAAGTGGACGGCAAGGACACCATCGTCGGCTTTGACGTTGCTATCGCGCAGTACATCGCCGATGACCTCGGCGTCGAACTCAAGGTCGTCGACATGTCGTTCGACAACCTGTGCATCAACCTCGCCAAGGGTGATTTTGACATTGTCATCGCCGGTATGGCCTCGACCGAGGAGCGCTTGAAGTCCGTCGATTTCTCTGACCCGTACTTTAAGCAGCAGCAGGCAATTCTGATCCGCGCGGAGGATGACGCGCTCTACAACAAGCCCGAAGACCTGAGTGGTCACAAGGTCGGCGTGCAGAACGGTACCATTCAGGTGCCCATCGCCAACGAGCTGGCAGGCGAAGAGAACGTCGTCGGCCTCGTCAAGGCGCAGGATCTCATCATGGAGCTCAAGAGCGGCAAGCTCGATGTTGTGTACATCGACTACACCGCAGCTCTCGCATTCGCCGCGGCGAACGATGACCTGACGGTCAAGGACATCGGCATCGAAAGCGACAGCGAGGGCCAGTGCATCGGCGTGCAGAAGGGCAACGAGGACTTTGCCGCCTACCTGAACGAAAAGATCGCCGAGATGCAGGAGCAGGGCCTCATCGACCAGTACGTCGCCGAAGCCCAAACGCTGGCGGGCATCGAGTAAAGCCCGTCCCCCTTGCATGATATGAACAGCACCAGCATACCCTCTACCAAGAGAATTGGGGAGGATATGCTGATGCTGTTTCATTTTGACCGCAGGAAGAAGTCTGAAAAGGAGAAGAAGCCGCCGCGCTTTCTGGTGCTCCGGCGCAAATGGCTGACGCTGGGCGCGGCGGTGCTGGCCGCCGCGGCGATCTTTGCCGCCGTCAATTATCCCGCCGCCGTCAGCGCGTCGGCCGCCACGCGCCAGCTGCCGATCTACTGTGTCCAGCGCGACCAGAAGGTGTGCTCCATCTCGTTTGACGCGGCGTGGGGCGCGGACAACACGCAGAAGATCCTCGACGTGCTCAAGGAGTACGGTGTCACCTGTACCTTTTTTGTCGTGGGCAACTGGGCGGATCAGTATCCCGAACAGGCCAAGGCCATCGTGGACAGCGGCAATGAGCTCATGAACCACTCCAACGCGCATGATCATTATAATTCCCTCACCGCCGACCAGATCATCGCAGACGTGAACACCTGCAACGATAAGATCGAGGCGTTGACCGGTGTCCGCCCGACGCTCATCCGCTGCCCGTTCGGCGAGTATGACGACCACGTCATCTCCACCATCCGCTCGATAGGCATGGAGCCGATCCAGTGGGACGTGGATTCCCTCGACTGGAAGGGCATCTCGGCGAGTGAGATCACGAAGCGTGTGACGGGCAAGGTGCAGAGCGGGTCGATCGTGCTGTTCCACAATGCGGGCGAGCACACGCCTGAGGCGCTGCCGGATATCCTCGACTACCTGCTCGCCGAGGGGTATAAGATCGTACCGATTTCGAAGATCTTACTCACATGTGACTACACCATCGACCACGAAGGTCGGCAGTGTCCGGCAGAGGCAGCACAGTGAGCGCGGTGTACTTAATAGTATGTGAAAACGAAAAAGAAGGGGAGTTCTCTTGCAAAGAGAACTCCCCTTCTTTACTTGATTTTCTGGGTTGCAGGCTCGTGCCTTTACGCGCCGATGATAATCGGGACAAACGCCGCGCAGGTGATGCACATCAGCATGCCCGT
>ERZ827450.2977-NODE-2977-length-12464-cov-36.113466_pt1 | contig 12464 bp, 7 predicted proteins | sample MGYA00519773_ERZ827450 | MGnify/ENA primary metagenome ERZ827450 (study PRJEB31778, sample SAMEA3449306) | human gut metagenome | biome: human gut; feature: human-associated habitat; material: faeces | place: United Kingdom | collected 2010/2012 ...
GATTCTTATCCTTTCGGAGCATACCAGCTGCAAGATTTTGCACTGTAGTCGTTTTACCAACGCCATCCTTATTATTGACGATAGCCAAGATCATTTTCAGTCTATTTTCCATATCTTTAACCAAGAAAAATTCCATGAAATAATAATTTTTTATAAAAAGAATATTATATTGGACCTTTTCTTGCGTAAACAGGAAATTTTAGTTACCTTTGCACGAAAAGCACTACTTGGCATGAAAAATTCAAGAAGTAATGAAATGATTTGTGTTCTTCAGCGACCAGATGTCATCGAAGAAACGGATGAAAACGCAAAGTAAATGAAAAACTAAAATGAAAAGAGAATATTAACAAATGGAACAAGAAGAAAAGAAACAGAAATCTCAAGTTGCAGAGAATCAGGCATCCTGCTCGCCTCTGCAGCCAGTTGAACCACATCCTTTTATTTCTGTCATACCGCTGGCAGTACTTATCACCCTCATCGTCCTGGTTGTCAAAATCTTCCCTGATGATGCCTTGGCTGGTGCCTCTCAGGTGGCCCTCATGATAGCCACAGCCGTTTGTGTAGCACTCGGTATGGGCATCTATAGGATGAAATGGAATATCTTTGAAGAGATGATCAAAAAAACCGTGGGCGATGCCGGAGTATCTATCCTGATCCTGCTGCTCATCGGAATGATGTCAGCTACCTGGATGATCAGTGGTGTGGTACCCACATTGATATATTATGGTGTACAGATCATGTCGCCAACCTTTTTCCTTCCCTGCGCATGCATCATCTCCAGCATCATTTCTGTGATGACGGGAACCTCATGGACCACTATTGCCACCATCGGTATTGCTCTGATGGGAATCGGTGATGCCCTGGGAATACCAGCCCCCTACACCGCTGGAGCTATTATCTCCGGTGCCTATTTCGGGGATAAACTCTCGCCAATGAGCGATACCACCGTCCTTGCTTCGAGTATAGCCGGAGCGGATCTCTTCTCACATATCCGCTATATGCTCTATACTACCATACCAAGCATCTTGCTCTCGCTGGTACTCTATCTCATCATCGGACTCTGTTATGATTCCAAGCCAGTGGATATCAGCCAGTATCTCACCGGTCTGAGTCATGGTTTCAATATCTCCTTGTTTACGATGCTGGTTCCGGCTTTTACAGGATGGCTCATCTACCGCAAGACTCCATCTCTCATCACACTTCTTCTTTCAGCCCTTTCAGCATGCATCTGTGCCCTCATTCTCCAGCCGGAAGTACTTGCAGGGATAGCAGGTGAAGACAGCATCTCTGCCAAAAGCCTCTTTGAAGGAATCATGACCACCTGCTATACCCATACCCAGGTAGATTGCGGTATGGCTAACATCAATGATCTCGTAGCCACCCGAGGCATGGCTGGCATGCTCAATACCATTTGGCTCATCCTCTGTGCCATGTGTTTCGGTTCATGTATGGTAGCCAGCGGCATGCTCCACGCCATTACCCACATGCTCCTGAAAAGCATCCACAGCACCGTATCACTTGTCTGCAGCACCGTGACATCAGGCGTCTTGCTCAATCTCGTAATGGGCGACCAGTTCCTGAGCATTATTATGAATGCATCTATCTATAAGGATGAATATGCCGAACGAGGCTATCGTCCGGAACTCTTGAGCCGAAGTACAGAGGATAGCGCTACCGTAACGAGCGTGCTGGTTCCATGGACAGCCTGCGGTATGACGCAGAGTACGGTTCTTGGTATCCCGACACTTGTCTATCTCCCCTTCTGCTTCTTCAATATCATCAGTCCTTTGATGAGTTGTCTGGTTGCCATCCTTGGCTTCGTACCCAATCCACAACCCAAGGAAAACAAAGCATCTGCAGCGGAAGAGACTGATATCCATTAATATTAATAGGAGATTCATTGATTCCCAATGACGGCAAGCAGACGCCGATAATCATGTGCTTTATGATGTGTGTACGCAAACAGGTTGCATAAAGCGTGCAATCGTTTGCACAAAAAATGTAACCTTTTTGAAACTTTTTCTTGCTTCGTATTGGATTTTCTCTTAAGTTTGCAGCCGAAAATAGATACCAACTAACAAACGAAGGCTAAGTTTAATATAAACGAAACCAAATATAAAAGTAAAGATATGATGAAGCAAACATTCATAAAATCAGCTATGTTGCTGCTGCTGATCCTTTCAACGGCAACGACGCGAGCGCAGGAGGTCGCTCTGAAGACCAACTTACTGGGATGGGCTTCCACATCTGCCAACGCCGGCATCGAAATCGGCACGGGCAAGAAAACAACCTTCCAACTCTTCGGCACCCTGAACCCCTGGAAGTTCTCGGGCGACAAGAAGATGAGATTCTGGAATGTTATGCCAGAATACAGATGGTACACCTGCCAGAAGTTTGGAGGCCATTTCTTCGGAATTCATGCCTTAGGCGGTGAATACAACATTAAAAACATTGACATGCCCTTCGGCATCCTGCCGAAAACTCTGGAGGGCAGGCACTATGAAGGCTGGTATGTAGGTGGAGGCCTCACCTACGGCTATCAGTGGCTACTCAATAAGCACCTCAATTTCGAAGGGTCTATCGGTTTGGGATATGCCTACAGTCCTTACAAGCTTTACGGACGATGCGAAAAATGTCTCGACAAAGACCACCGCAACTATGTGGGTCCTACAAAAGCCGCACTATCTCTCATATACGTGTTCTAAGAATTTAATTTAACTGTGGTTTTAAACTGACAATAAAAACACGTAATAACTAGACAGAATACAAAAAAAATTAGGCAAATCATAATATGGATAAAATGAAGCTTTATGCGGTCATTTCGCCCCTCTGCATACTCCTTTCTCAGGGCATCATGCCTGCTCAGGCTCAACAGCTGGCAGGGGGTAAGATTCAGGTAGAAAGCGTCTTGGCACGCAAGAACGGCAACCGGATGGACGTTGCCTTCCGTATGAATCTGAACGATTTGAAGATGAAATCAGAGCAGCAGATTGTTTTCACACCGGTAATGGTAGGAACTGATTCTATCGCTCTCAACCCTATCATCATCCAGGGTAGAAACCAGGCTGTAAGATACCGCCGACTTGCCGACAGCAAGAAGAATCCGCAGGCACAGGTTCTTACCCGCAAGAACAAGACCAGTCAGCAGGTTTACTTCGCCCAGTCTGTTCCTTACCAGAAATGGATGAAGAAGTTCAAACTCTCGGTGAAAGAAGATCTCTGCGGATGTGGCAACCTGATAGAACAGGACAATACGCCGATTGCGGATATCGACCGTACACCGAAGATTACGAAGGATTTCTTTGTGCAGCCGAAGGCGGAAGCCAAGAAGGTAAGAGCCGAAAAGGGTGAAGCCTATCTCAGCTTTGTAGTTAACAAGAGTTATATTCTTGCCAACTTCCGTGAGAATGCTACTGAGCTGAAGAAGATTACTTCCACCATCGACCTGGTGAAGAACGACAAGAATGTTGAAATCACAGATATTGATATCCACGGATATGCGTCGCCTGATGGTTCGTATGCCAACAACAAGCGCCTTGCCAACGAGCGTGCAGCTGCCCTCCGTAAATATGTGAGCAGCCTCTACACCTTAAACAGCAAGCTCTTTACCTATCAGGCTACACCGGAAGACTGGGAAGGATTCAAGAAGAAGATTCAGGCTAGTCATCTGGCTGATAAGGAAGCAATTCTCGAGATAGCTAACTCCTCGCTGGCTCCCGACGATAAGGACCTGAAGATCAGAAAGCTCCATCCGGCTAGTTACCGCTATATCCTGGATCATATCTATCCTCGTCTCCGTCATAGCGACTATACGGTAACCTACACGGTTCGTCCGTTCAGCATCGAAGAGGCCAAAGAGATTTTGAAGACCAAACCACAGCAGCTTTCTCTGCAGGAGATGTTCCTGGTGGCACAGACTTACGAGCCGGGTTCGCCAGAGTTTAACGAGGTATTCGATATTGCCGTCCGCCTCTTCCCAGATAATGAGACAGCGAATCTCAATGCCGCCTGCACCGATTTGCAGAAAGGTGATCTTACTTCTGCCGAAAAGCATCTTGCCAAGGCAGGCAACTCGAAAGAGGCAGAGCGCATCAGAAAGATTTACGGGGAAGTGAGGGCGGAGCAATAATAGTAAATGGTAATTTAGCTTCGCCATCCCTGCAAAAAGAGAATATATATAATAGAAATAAATAACTATCAAATCACATCAATTATGAGAATTAAACATTTCTTTGGATTAGCAGTGATAGCTGCTATGACTGCAAGTTGCTCTAGCAACAACGACTTAGTAAATGGTGGTAATGGTTCAGGTGAGAATGAATCAGGTGTAAGCTATGCATCTATCACAATCAACTTGCCTACTGCAAATGGTACACGTGCTACTACAAATGACCAGTTTGATGGCGGTACAGCTTCTGAGTATGCAGTAAACGATGCTACACTCGTTATCTTTGAGAAGGGAACAGCAGCTTTTGAAAATGACTTCAAGTTTGTTGAAGCTGTACCACTTGGTAATTTGGAGCCTTGGAAGAAAGACAATGAAAGTAATAATGGTATTACAACAGAAGCAACCATCACAGCTAAGCTCGCGAAGGCTACAGTTGGTGAGAATGGCGATTATTATGCATTGGTCATCCTTAATAAGGAGACAGGAACAGGAGACAAAGTTACCCTTCCTTCAGGTTCCACTACATATGGAGCTTGGAATGCTGCGACAAATGCAACAAACCTTTTAGATAATACTAAAGGTTTCTATATGGCTAATGCTCCAGAATTCAAAGCTGCTGATCAAGAGCCAACAACTCTCGTTCAAATAAAGGGTATCTATAGAACTAAGGAAGAGGCTCATAGCAAACCGGGTACTACTGTTCATGTAGAGCGTGGCTTGGCTAAAGTTACTGTAGGAACAAACAGTACAAGCAATAATTATTTTGCAACAGATGGTGCCAATGCAACCGGAACAAAGTATAGCAGCGACAAGGTAAAAATCACAAAATGGGCATTGGATGTTACTAACAAGCATTCATTCCCTGTACATGTAACTTCTGGTTTGAAGGCTGGTACAACATCGACAGATCAAACTGTTCCTGCTTACACAGATATTTGGAAAAATACTGCAGCTGCAGCAGGTACAGTTCCAGCAACATCTCGCTTCGTTAGTCAGCTTTCTGCTGAGGGTGCTTTCAAGCGTGTATATTGGGGAATCGACCCTAACTACAGCATGGGCTTACAAGACTTAAACAAATGTAAGGAACAATTCACTCTAGCTGAAGCCGATGGACAAGGAGTTACATGGAACGACGGTTCTGATAAGCCATTGTATTGCCTGGAGAACACCTTCGACATTAACAACATGAAGCAAGGTCAGACTACCCGTGTTCTTCTTAAGGCAACCTATATCCCAAGTGTTTTGAGCTCAACATCAGAGACAGACAAGACCTTCTTTATGATTGGTAACAGTTCTGACATTTGGACGAAAGCCAACCTTATTGCACAGATTACAAGTAAGGCTAAAGAGGCTCTTAAAACAACTGCCGAACTAACTGTAGAACTTACAGGTGATTTATTGACTGCCGGTACACATGTATTGACAGAATCAAATGTATCAATTAAGGAAGGAAAAACAGAAAAGGTTGATGCAACCTTAGTCGCTACACTCAACAAAAAACTCGGTCTTGACGTGACTAATGGTGTAGGTATCAAGACCTACAAGAATGGTGAAAGCTATTATATTGCCCGTATCAAGCACTTCGGAGACGACTTGACGCCTTGGGTAGCAGGTAATGATAATTATGGTGGAAATAACCTGAATTGGCTCGGCCGTTACGGTGTGCTCCGCAACAACTGGTACGACCTCACTATCGAAAAAATTAGCGGTCCTGGTTATCCTGACGTTCCAGAGGTTAAGCCTGGTACCCCAGACGATGAAGATACCAAGTACATCAACGTTAGCGTTAAGATCCTCGACTGGGCTAAGCGTTCACAGAGCGTCGATTTGTAATCCATAACACATTATTATATATAGCTCAGCCGCTCTAGCGCTAAGGAGCGGCTGGCTATCTCGGAAAAATAAGAATCTATTTATACACTTTACTTTTTCATAAAACAGATAAGCATCATGGCAAACAAGAAGTTTAACAGTTGGATCAAGAATATATGCATGGGATGGGGCTTCATCATGGCCGGCAGTATGCTCAGCAGCTGCAACGACTTGATGCACGACGACCTGCCTCCTTGTGACATGGGTGTTGACTTGCAGTTCAAGTACGACTACAACGTGCAGCGTGCCGACATGTTCAATGATCATGTGGGCGGACTCAGCGTATTCGTATACGACGAGCAGGGCAACTTCATTGCTCGCCATGATGCCTATAACGATGCGGTATCACAGCCGCTCAAGGACCCTAACTATGCCATGCGAATCAATCTGGAACCGGGCAAATACAGATTCGCAACCTTCGCCTTCCAAAAGAAATACGAAGATGCACTCGCGCAGCCAGGTGCCAAATTCCAGATAGCTCTGCCACAGCAGGGTGATAACATCACCACCCTCCATGCACGACTCGACCGCGAACAGGGCAAGGTAAACAACCAGAGCCAACCGCTTGATACACTCTGGCAGGGACTCAGCAACGAACTGGTTAAAGTAAAAGACCTGCAGGTTACACGCCATACCATCGGTCTGGTTCGTGATACCAAGCAGCTCACCATCAGCCTGCATCAGACCGACGAGCCTGCCAACATCAATGCCGATGACTTCAGTTATCAGATAACCAATGCCAACGGCGATATCAGTTACGAAAACTCTCTCCTCCCCGACGAGGAGTTGACATATACCCCATATTACACCTGGACCTCTGAGTTTAAGGATAACGAGGGCAATGTAAAGGAGCGCACCGCTCATGCCGCCCTCATGTTCTCCCGACTCATCTGGCATCCGGCAGAAGAAAACGACAAGAACGCCATCCTCACCATCACGAACAAGACTACTGGCGAAGAGGTGGCACGCATCAATCTTGCAGACTTTCTGGCTCAAGGCCGTGGCGCCTTCGAAGCCCGCCATTATTCAGAGCAGGAATTCCTGGACCGAGAGTACGACTACAAGCTCGACTTCTTCCTCCAGGGCAACCAGTGGAAGTATGTGCAGCTCAGCATTTCCATCCTGGATTGGAGCAAGCGCATCCAGCGTGTCGATTTCTAACCGTTTCAGGTGTCAGAGCCCCCTCCGGGCATTTAGCTCATAAGAGTATTTGACTTTAAAAATGAGAAACAATGAAAATACGAGATTTCATTTTAAGTTTAGTTAGTTGGTTTATATTGTTGGTTACAGTAAGTTGCTCTGACGAACTTGGAGGCGAGCGCGCTCCCATTTCGTCAGAAAGCAACTTGCATGTACTCGTGCCAACCGTGCTCAGCAGCCGCGGCACCAATCCCGACGATGCTTCCGCCCTTCCTACCTATAATGCCACGGTAGATGAATGCCAGATCAACGACCTGAGCCTCTATGCTTTCCCTACAGGAAATGAAGGCAAGCTCCTGATAGAGACGCTCCCTGCCCCACTGGCTTCGATGATGCTGGAGGAGCATGTAGCTAACTATCAGCTCAATATCGAGCCGGGCACTTACCATATCTATGTGGTTGCCAACATGAACAAGGTGTTGAGTGGTCAGACTATCCAAACTGAAGATGAGCTCAAAAAAATAGTACTCGATTACAGACCTACAAGTACACCAGGTATGCCTGTATGCACCAATATCCCGATGATTTACGAACCAGAGAAGGATGCCACAGGCAAGCTTGCTGAAACCGTGATTACAGCTGCGGGTGATAAATATACCGAGGTAGCAGCTAACCTGAAGTTTACATGCGTAAAGGTTAAGCTGAATCTTATCTTCGATCCAAATGACGCAGAAGTTGCAACCAATTTCGGAGGCAAGCCCTTTAGCATCAACAGTATTTCAGCCGAGAAACTCTCTCCTTTTACCCATCTTTACTGGGGCGGTAAATTCGAGGCTCCTTCTTGGGCAGATAAAGATTACAAGGATGGTTTTTCAAGCAATACGTATCAGACATCTGAAGGTCCAGCCGTATACTATACCGAATGGACTGACAACAGATCTGCGTCAGCAACAAATAACAATGATGATATTAAAGGAACCGGAGATGCGAAGAATGCTCCAGATAATGCTGCGGAGAAATGGCTTTTCCAGCAGACGTATTATCTTCCTGAGCGATATATCTCATCAGAATCCGACCGCAGTTATCTTACCATCAATGGTAAGGTAGGAAATTCTGCAGTCAACAATTATCGTATCAATCTGGGTCATAAGAAGGATGAAAGCAGCACCACACCCGTATTCCCTCGCGGTACCTTCTATGAGATTACTGGTGCTATCAAGACCCTCGGTAATATGGAGCTGGATTGCAAGGTAAGTGTAAAGCCCTGGGAGACAGTACCAATAGATGCCGACTTCAACCATACTACATTGTGGGTAAGCAAGACGGAGGCTAATGTTACGTCAACGACAAACGATTATATCACATATAATTCGAATGCAGGCACAGTAGGGTTTGGATGCGATACTAAAATAAACTCAAAAGACATCATCATTGGCACCAAACGTGGTAAAGACGCTAATGGTAATGATAGTATAGAGTTTCGCGTGAATCCAAATATCCCAATCAATGATTATGCAGGAAATGAGCGAAAAGGCACTGCTAAGTTTTGGCTCAAGGCAAATAATCTCAAGAAATATATAGATGTACATTATGATGTTACACCTTATCTGGATGTTACAAAAGAACTTGTCATCTACTATAATAGTACAGAGCCAAAAAATAATATAAGAGCCATCAAATGGGATACTAACCTTGGTGGTATTGTGCTGGATAAAATTACAGATAAAAAAGGTAGCTCTATCATCAAAATGAGCGTAAATTCATCGGATGATGCAACAGGAACATTCATGGTTACAGCTACGAAAGATCCTGTAACAACCACCATTCATGAATTCAAGGTAACGTCAAAAGATGATGGATCTAAGTTTCAGACTGTTCGTGTAACAGTTAGTCCTCCTATCGGTGACTACCGTATCTATTTCAGAGCAATCAATGACCGAAGTAAATATAACGGAGGTAACGGTTCCGATAATTTCCAGGGAATCTTACCTGAAGGAATAGATGCAAACAACTGGAGCGATGGATGGAATTCAGATGCAAAAGATATAAGTGATCCCCAACCAGACAACCACCGCATCTATGTTTATACCCAGATAGGCGAAACAGAAGATGCCGTTACAGGAAAAGGTTGGCTTTTTACGAAAGGAGATCCGAACATTAGAAATGGATGGCCTGGAGAAGAAATGGTGGCCGACAAGACTAACACCGGATGGTATTACAAAGACTTCGGTCAATATGCGCAGTCTGTATCAAATACAAATAAATCAGAAGGTACAAGAACTATTACGCCAGGTGAGACATTGATTATGTTCAGTAATAATACAGATCTAGATCAAGGATATAGTTTACACCGTTGTCCTCATCATATGGAGCCAGGTATTCCTCTCTTCGATTATGAAGACCGTGAAGGCTGGATTGTCTATGATCCTACATCCGACCCTATATGGCGTGTACATGATGATATGCCTGAAATTGAAGACATAGAGTACAAGGTATATACCCCGTTTGAGCTTTTTGGATGGTATAAGGTATATGGTATCGCATCAGGAAAAAAACAGTTTACCATTTGGGATACTAATGCCAAAAACAGCTGGGAATGCAAGAATGTGGGAAAAGGTTGGTTTAAAACAACCATCAAGTTGAAAGCAGTAAAAGGGGAACACGAAAAAAACATCCTCCTGAAAAAGGAAAACAACGATAAATCTCCTACTATTACACTCTTCGATGGCAATAGCTACGAGAAGTATGGCGACACTGGTTATTACCAAGGAGACAAATGGCATCAAGGTACGCCTGATGACGTAACAGAATAAATAATATAGAAAAAATGAAGAAGATAAAGCATTTAATGATATGGATGGGATTGCTCTTAAGCCTTGTTTCCTGCAAGGATACGATGGAGGCTATCGGACTCGGCGGGGATGAAATCCCTGCCGAGGGGGTAACCTTGAACATTGAGTTGCCCAACTTCTCCGAAAAGAAAATTAATACTAGAGCGGGGGCTACAGAAAGCATAGGTAAGATTACTGCTGTGTTTTATGGCAAAAGCAATACTTACAAAGGTATGGCGAATGTCAACATTGTAAGCAAGAATACAGACGGAACGTATCAGGCAAAAATCAGTAATGTCCCATCTGGAACAGTTACTGTTCATCTGGTAACAAACGTAAGCAATCTCGAAGAGACAGAAGCAGAAGATTTGCAAAACATTGCGTTAGCTACACCTAGAACAATAGATACAAGCAGCCCAGTATGTTGGGGTAGCGTATCTTTAACGGAGCTCTTGGATGGTACGGCAAATGTCAGTTTGTATAGACAATATGCCAAGGTTACCTTGAAAGTAGATGCTGCGGTAAATGCGGTAAAGACTGTTTTTCCTGAAGAAGATGCTGGTCTTATCATTAATCATACCGCTGCCAAGAGTGCTATTGCCCCTGCTGATTATAATGTCCTTACTGAAGACTTAGCAGCAACAACAGAATTTAGCAACACTAATGTTGGCAATGAAACTAGCCGTGAAGTAGCGGTAACTGAAACTTCTGCAGGTGAAGCTAACGTTATCATCAGGGCTAAATACAATGGTAAAGAAGGTTACTATAAAGTGGGGCTTTACAAGGATGCAACAACCAAGAAGGATCAGTATGCCCTCTTGCGAAACCATAACTATACCATCACCGTAACCAAGGTGAATGATTATGGTTTTAAGACTTTGGACGAAGCCATCAAGGCACAACCAGAGAACAGAATAGAGGTAGATATTGTAGATGACAACCCTGCCATCACCAATATGATAGCTTGCAAAGATTATGAACTGGGTGTTAGCGATAATTTGTCGCTCAAGGCAACAGATGCTAAAGCAAATATCACTTTGGTCACTACGCTCAAATCTGCAACAAGTGCTGACGACAAACTCTACGGAGTAAGCATCAATCCTGCAGGTAGCTGGATTACGTTTGACAAGGATAAAGATGTAACAGAAACGAAACTTCCGGAATCAGAAAGTAATTCTGATTCTGGCATGAAATATGTTCTGACGTTTACGCTGGCTCCAAACATTCATGAAACCCCAAGAACAGGAACGGTTACGATATCTTCTGGTGATCTCAAGCTTGATGTGAAGATAACTCAGGCGGGCTACGATTTCATGAGAGACGACCCTAATCGTAAAGTTATCATGTATAATAATGACATTGAGTATCAAAAGGACTATTTTGCCTGGTTGGATAAGGTTAAAGGTATCAAGCCAGAACAAATGCAAGGCGTATTAAGAAACAACGGCCTTCATTTTACTATAGGTAAGAATGCCTACAGTTATAAGATTCCTAAAAAGACAGGGGATAAACTGACAGTGGATAATCGGACAGGGGATGTTCTGACAGATAAATATTACCATTTCACTGTTAGCGCTGACGGAGATTACTGGAAAGTGACGTTGTATGATAATCGCGATAATAATTATGATCTTTGGAAAGGCACCTTTACGATAAAAAACGCAGCTGGTATCAACATCACCTACACTGTTTATCATACTGGTATCTTCCATGAGATAACAGATGATATGGCAAACAAATACGAATTAACAGAGGGTGGTGTTGACTGTCTTAAGGTAAAAGGTATGTTCTATTATGGGGTAGTGAAGGTAAAGGGAAAAGCCCATACCTACATCATGCTTGACCGTAACCTGGGTGCTACCGACAATAGTCCTTATGCACCAGACGTCAACGAACTTAAAGACCATAAAGGTGCTATCGGTGGATACTTCAAGATTTCAGAGGATAAGAATAAATCAGATGTCAAGCAGGGGAATCTATCCTCTACTCTATCTCCTGAAGGCTTTGAAATACCAGAGAAATCGGTGTTTGAAGACTTGATTGCAAATGGTACGCTTAAAACAGAGGTACGCCATACTGTTCTTGGAGAATCGTACTATTGTACATTTATGAATACAACAAGCTCTGAGTTGAAAACCATCTATCTGCCATACGGAGGATATCTGGAAGGTGAAAGCCATAAATATCCAATGCACGTGGTCTTTTGGACCAAAACACTAGTCTCTGGAACACAAGGATTCAGTGGAGGAAGTCCGGAATATGGTTACTGGTATAACTATTTCGACGTGTACAACGATAAGAAGGGTTTTTCCAACGTACGTTTCGTGAGTGGTAGTAATGGAAATAACACCCATCGCTACAAGGCGATGCCATTACGATTGATCAGTAAGACAGTATTAAACAATACTGCGTTAAATTAACATTTAATCGTCTGTAAATCAATAACTTATATT
>ERZ827450.2978-NODE-2978-length-12457-cov-3.430656_pt1 | contig 12457 bp, 8 predicted proteins | sample MGYA00519773_ERZ827450 | MGnify/ENA primary metagenome ERZ827450 (study PRJEB31778, sample SAMEA3449306) | human gut metagenome | biome: human gut; feature: human-associated habitat; material: faeces | place: United Kingdom | collected 2010/2012 ...
CCACCGAAGAGAGCCTATCTCTTATATTTGTAGCTTCGGAGCAAGGTTTGGATGCGAGCGCATAAAGCGAGCATTCAAACCGCTGCGACTAAAGTCACAAATATAGGGGATAGGCTCTCTTCGGTGGCATCTATTTTGCCTGCGGCAAATTCCTATTTCGTTTTCAACTATTTTGTGTTATTATTTGGATTGTCGTTAAAAGGGCAGGTGAAAAAGATTTTTTCTTCAAAATGAGGGGAAGAAAAAATGAAAGGTTGGATTGAATTGAGATGAATAAATTAAAAAAGAAAAAGGCAGGAATCAAGGATTTCTTTAAGGGGAAACACGGAAGAAATTTTTTGCTGGCATTAGATGTCCTGTTAGCAATTGCCTTTTTTGCACAGCCAGATTTGTATTATAATCCACAAGCTCCAGATTTTTTTGATCGCTTTTATGCAGATTCCCTAATAATCTGTGGCGGGTTGTGGGCGGTACTTGTTTTCCTCACAGTGAAAAAAATTCATTTTTCGGCAGAGGTAAACAGAATACTGACGTATATCGCAGGAATTGCTACTCCATTTATCGCTTTTTTGTGGTTAGAATTTTATAATGATGCACAGTTTTGGGTTCCGATTTTCAGCATTCCATTTTTATATCTGGTGCTGGATATTATTGTTTATTATGTTATTTATGTGCTGTTTTTGCTGATTTTTAATAGCATACGCGCAGCATCAATCTGTATGGTTGTTGTGACAGCCGTATTTGGAATTTTCAACTATGAATTGACATTATTTAGAAGTATGTCATTTATTGCATCAGATATTTATTCCTTTGTGACGGCCGTTTCGGTGGCAAATACCTACCAGGTGCAGATTGATGTGGATACGGCTGAATTTTTTATGATGGCACTTGTGCTTGTTGCGCTTCTTTTAAAGCTTGATAAGGTGAAGCTGTTTAAATGGAAGGGAAGAATTGTGTACGCGATCGTATCATGCATGATATTTGCCGGATTTACACAGGTGTATGTATATAGCGATTATCTGGAAGATATCGGTGTTGATTTCCGTGTGTATCGACCGCAGTATAAGTACAGATATTATGGAACATTGCTTACGACGATGAGGACTTTTGGCTATCTTCATGTAACACAGCCAGAAGAGTATTCTGTTAATGCAGTCAAAAAAATTACAAAGCAGTATACAGAGAATGAATCTACAGAAACGCAGGGAAAAAATACGTCTACGCAGAATAAAACAACAAAGAAACCAAATGTCATTGCAATTATGAATGAATCTTTTGCTGATTTAAAAGCAGTAGGAGATTTGCAGACATCCAAAGACTATATGCCATTTTTCCGTAAATTAAAAGAAAATGCGATTAAGGGCTACACATATTCTTCCGTATTTGGTGGAAATACGGCAAACTCAGAATTTGAATTTATGACGGGAAATACACTTGCATTCTTGCCGGATAATTCTGTTCCATATCAGCTTTTCCTGCGAAGTAAAACAGCAGGTCTGACCTATACTTTAAAAGACCAGGGATATAGTCCGTGTTATGCATTGCATCCATTTTATAAGACAGGTTATGGTAGATATAAAGTATACCCGCTGATGGGATTTGATAAATTTTATACATCAGATAATTTTTCCGTATTTACAGATACGGTGAATTATCATATCACAGACTCAGAAGATTATAAAAAGCTTATCAGCCTTTATGAGAATCGTACCGACAAAGATAAACCATTTTATTTATTCAATGTAACAATGCAGAATCATGGAAGTTACGATGGAAGTACATTGGAAACAGGAGATGAAGTGCAGATAGAGGGGGATTTACAGTCTTACTCGAAAGCAGAGCAGTATCTGAACATGATAAAAATGTCCGATAAAGCATTAAAGGAACTGGTTCACTATTTTGAAAAAGTAGATGAACCGACCGTCATTGTATTTTTCGGAGATCATCAGCCAGATTTAGAAGAGACATTTTACAACCGTCTGCTTCATACAGATATTCAGAAATTAGAGGGAGAGGACTTAGAGCAGCTCTACAAAGTACCATTTTTAATCTGGGCAAACTATGATATAAAAGAGGAAAATGTAGAAAAAACCAGTAACAATTATCTGTCTACCTATCTTGCAGAAGTTGCAGGAATTAAAAAGACAGGTTATCTTGAATATTTAACAAAACTCAGAGAAGAAATTCCTGCAATCAATGCGATTGGATATTGGGATAAAAATGGTAAATTTTACGAGATTGATGATAAAAAATCTCCGTATTATGATTTGATACATGAGTATAATTTGCTCGAATACAATAATCTTTTTGGAAAAGACAATCAGCAGAAAGAATTCTTTTACCTGAAAGAGTAGAAAAAATTGTACTTTGCAGAGCGAAACGTACGCCTGCAAAGAGAGCCTTTCCCCTATATTTGTCCTTTATGAATAAATAAAAGAATAATTTTTGGCAGTTAGGAACGATACATATTATATATGATAGTGTTATACTGTGACAATCAAGAGAAACAGTAGATATTTATAAATGGATCTTTCAAATGTGTCTAGTTGTTTTCAAATTCAGCTGGCACTTACGTTGACAAAGTATGCACAATAGAAAGACGGATACAGAAAGTTATATTATTTCTGTATCCGTTTTTTTATTATTATTTATACTTAAATCAGATAATGAATATTTTGAAAAATATATCCGATACCGCATAAAGTATCTGTTCCAGAAGAATGACCAATTGAGGAAAAGTCAGTGAGAATCTTTTTGGAATTAGGCAGGTTACTGAGGGAACAGACCGCCATGCTGAATCACATATATCTGGAACAATTTGTTCAAGATCTGCTGCTGGAGCAAGAGGATAATCAAAGGAAATAATTTCATAACCTGCCTGAGTAATAACGGAAATATGTTCTTCTGGTAAGTCTTTTCTGAAACCGTAAAGAAGACCTCCGCCATGGAAATAAAATATTTTTGCTTTTGTTGTAACGGTAGTTTCTTTGTATATTGTTGCCTGTTTTATCCAGGCGGCATTGTCTAATACCTTATCATATGATTTTAACATTGGAAACCTTCTTAAAATGTAGATGTTATGGTTGGTATGTTAGCAGCAAATAAACTGGGTGAATTAGACAGAGATGTATATAATGAAAAGAAAACAATTGCATACTAATTGTTATTAATTTTTGTTATTAATTCAAAATAAGATAGACAAAAACAGAACCCCGAAAGTCACAGGTATAGCGGATGTGTCTTTCGGGGTTTTTAAATTTTCTTTAATAAAACTGTAGATTTAGGACACTATTTCTTTTTTCGTCTATACGAAATCTACAAATTAGTAGTTATTCCACAATCTCTACGTTAATATTATGTCTCTTTAAGTTCTCTAATGCATCTTCTGGAATCTCCGCATCGGTACATACCGTATCAATCTCAGAAAAAGTAGTCTGAATTACAACCCCCTTCTGGCTGAACTTACTGGAGTCAGCAAGAATGATCATACGATTTGCGGAGTCTTCCATATACTTCATAGTTTCCACGCGCATCAGGTCATCACAAGTAAAACCTGCATCTGGAATAAATCCATCTGTGCCTACAAAGAACTTATCTACATAGAATTCCTTCGCACATTTGCGAACTAATGGTCCCACCATACCCTGATATTCCTTTTGATATTCGCCACCAAGAAGGATAACTTTACGAATCGGAAGCTCGCGTATACGAATCGCTATGTAAGCAGAGTTTGTTATGATGGTGACATCTTTTTTTAACTTCGCAAGCTGTTCTGCAAGTAAAGCACAAGTAGAGCCAGATTCAAGCATAACTGTTTCGCCATTAGAAACCATCTCAGCAGCCTTTGTGGCGATTTCAAGCTTCTTATCATAATTTATTGTTAAACGTGTGTTAATATCATTGGCATTCTTAATTAAAGCGTAGCCATGCTCTCTTGATAAAAGTCCCTCTTCTTCAAGATGGTCAAGGTCTTTACGGATGGTTACCTGAGACACATCTAAAAGTTCAGCTAAACGACTCACTTCGATTTTTTGATAAAGATTTACCAATTTAATGAGTTTGGACTGACGTTCTGTCATTTGAAACACCTCTTTCTTTCTAAAAAAAGTATAACATATTGTTTGGCAAAATATCAAGGAAGGAATAGGAAAAAAAGAAATAAATTATAGAGAAATTGTTATAAAAATATCGTTCTTAAATGGGAATTTGCCGGGCCGTCTCTCTGCCTGCGGCAAATTCCTATTTAACTTCAATCTGGATTGTGATCCGCTACTGTGGTAAAATATCGTTTGGAAATACTTTTTATTTATAATTTGACAGCAAACAACTCCAGATAGTATCATTTTTTATAAGACATTTTAATAAGGTAAAAACTAATTACAAATACGTTATGAAAGAGGTATTAATTATGGAGTTGATCAAAGCGTTACCAGAGATTTTTGAAGATTTTGCGGAGCAGAGAAAGAAGTCCTTTCTGACGATGAAGGAATTGAAGGATAGGGATGTTCCGGTTGTTGGAGCTTACTGTACATATTTTCCACAGGAAATCGCAATGGCGATGGGAGCAGTTACAGTAGGTCTTTGTTCTACTTCAGACGAGACAATACCAGTGGCAGAGAAGGATTTGCCAAGAAATCTGTGCCCTATGGTAAAGGCAAGTTATGGTTTTGCAGTATCGGATAAATGTCCGTTCTTTTATTTTTCTGATGTAGTAGTTGGAGAGACAACCTGTGATGGGAAGAAAAAGATGTATGAACTGATGGGAGAGTTTAAAAATGTTTATGTTATGGAGCTTCCAAACAGTCAGAGTGAAACTGCATTAAAGCTTTGGAAAGAAGAGATTCTTAAGTTCAAATCTTATCTGGAGCAGACTTTCAAAGTGGAGATTACAGAGGAGAACGTTCGTAAGGCAGTTCATATGATGAATGAAAATAGAATTGCGCTTAAAAATCTTTATGAAGTTATGAAAAATGATCCGGCACCGATGAATGGACAGGAATTGTTTAATGTATTATATGGAAGCCAGTTCCGTTTTGACAAAGAAAAGGTTCCGGAAGAAATTCATGCGCTTCGTGAAAAGATTATGAAGGAGTATGGGGAGGGCGAGAAACAGCCGAAAAAGAAGAGAATTCTTTTAACAGGATGTCCAAGCAGCGGTGCGCCAATGAAAGTTGTGAAAGCATTGGAAGAAAATGGAGCGGTTGTTGTTGCCTATGAAAACTGTGGCGGTACAAAGTCGGCTGACCGTTTAATAGATGAATCTGCAGAGGATATTTATGAGGCAATCGCGGAAAGATATCTTCAGATTGGCTGTTCTGTTATGACACCAAATAAGAATCGTTATGAACTTCTTGGAAGATTAATAGAGGAATATAAAGTAGATGGTGTTGTGGAAATGACACTGCAGGCCTGCCATACTTACAATGTGGAGGCAAGGAGTATTGAAAAGTTTGTAAAAGGAAAAGGTGTTCCGTATATTCATGTGGAGACTGACTATTCACAGGAGGATATCGGACAGCTTAACACGAGAATGACAGCATTCGTCGAGATGTTGTAAGAGGAGGAAAAGACACCTATGGCATTTACACATTTACATGTGCATACGGAGTACAGTCTGCTGGATGGTTCTAGTAAGATTAAAGAACTTCTGCCGAGGGCAAAAGAGCTTGGAATGGATAGTCTGGCCATCACAGACCACGGGGTTATGTATGGCGTGATTGACTTTTATAAAAAGGCAAAAGAAGTAGGAATTAAACCAATTCTTGGCTGTGAGATTTATGTTGCACCAGGATCAAGGTTTGACAGGGAGCAGGGACGAGGAGAGGATAGATATTATCATCTTGTACTGCTTGCGGAAAATAATCAGGGCTATAAAAACCTGATGAAGATTGTGACAAGAGGGTTTACAGAAGGATATTATTACAAACCAAGGGTAGACTATGAAGTGCTTGAAAAATATCATGAGGGAATTATCGCACTTAGTGCCTGTCTTGCCGGAGAGATTCCGAATAAGATTTTAAAAGAGGATTTTGATGGAGCAAGAGCTGCCGCAAACAAAATGCGTGATATTTTTGGAGAGAATAACTTTTTCTTAGAGTTGCAAGATCATGGAATTCGTCAGCAGACCCAGGTAAATACCAGCCTGATTCGTCTTTCCAGGGAACTTGGGATTCCGATGGTTGTCACAAATGATGTGCATTATATCAGAGAGGAAGATGCGGTTCCACATGACCTGCTTCTTTGTATACAGACTGGAAAAAAGGTTTCAGACCAGGACAGAATGCGCTATGAAGGCGGGCAGTATTATCTGAAGTCGGAAGAAGAGATGCAGAAGGTATTTCCCTATGCGAGAGAGGCGATGGATAATACCCATAAAATTGCCGAGCGATGTAATGTGGAGATTGTTTTTGGTGAGCAGAAAGTGCCAAAATTTGATGTGCCAGAAGGTTACGATGCATTTTCTTACTTAAAAGAGCTTTGTGAGACTGGTCTTGTGAAAAGATACGGGGACCCGCCGCCACAGGAATTGCAGGAAAGACTTTCTTATGAGCTTAGCACTATTAAAAATATGGGCTATGTTGATTATTTTCTCATTGTGTGGGATTTTATCCGTTTTGCAAAGAGTCAGGGAATCGCTGTTGGCCCGGGACGAGGAAGTGCGGCAGGAAGTATTGTTTCCTATTGTCTTGAGATTACGAATATCGACCCAATCAGATATCAGCTTATTTTTGAGCGTTTCTTAAATCCAGAGCGTGTATCCATGCCAGATATTGACATTGACTTCTGTTATGAGAGACGGCAGGAAGTTATTGATTATGTTTATGAAAAATACGGCAAAGATAAGGTAGTGCAGATTGTAACTTTCGGTACGATGGCGGCGCGTATGGCAGTTCGTGATGTTGGACGTGTCCTTGATATCCCTTATGTACAGGTTGATAATGTTGCAAAAATGATTCCGATGGAGCTTGGTATCACGATTGAAAAGGCATTAAAATCAAATCCGGAATTAAAGCAGGCATATGAGAGTGATGATGTTGTAAAGAATCTTATTGATATGTCGATGCGTCTGGAGGGATTACCGAGACATACATCAATTCATGCCGCTGGTGTCGTAATTGGTTCAAAACCGCTGGATGAATTTGTCCCACTTTCAAGAGGTGCAGATAATGTTATCACAACACAGTTTACGATGACAACCATCGAAGAATTGGGACTTCTGAAAATGGACTTTTTAGGTCTTCGTACACTGACCGTAATTCAGGATGCCGCACGAATGATTGGAAAGAAACTTGGCTATGATTTTAGTATTGATACAATTGATTATGATGATGCCAAAGTATATGAGATGATCGGGCAGGGAAAGACGGAGGGTGTGTTCCAGTTAGAAAGTGCTGGAATGAAGTCTTTCATGAAGGAATTAAAGCCAACGAATCTTGAGGATGTTATTGCCGGAATTTCTCTGTACCGTCCGGGACCAATGGATTTTATTCCAAAGTATATCAAGGGAAAGCAAAATCAGGATTCAATTCAGTATACTTGTCCGGAACTGGAAGAAATACTGGCACCGACTTACGGATGTATCGTTTATCAGGAACAGGTTATGCAGATTGTAATGCGTCTTGCCGGTTACACACTTGGCCGAAGTGACTTAGTGCGTCGTGCGATGTCCAAGAAAAAGGGAGATGTCATGGCGAGGGAGCGTCAGAACTTCGTTTATGGTAATGAAGAAGAAGGTGTAGAAGGCTGTATCAAACGGGGAATTCCAGAAGAAACCGCCAATAAGATTTTCGATGAAATGATTGACTTTGCCAAGTATGCATTTAATAAATCTCATGCGGCTGCCTATGCGGTTGTTTCGTATCAGACAGCATGGCTGCGCTGCTATTATCCGGTAGAATTTATGGCTGCGCTTCTTACTTCAGTAATTACTAACCCGAAAAAGATTACAGAGTATATCAATACCTGCCGTGTGATGGGAATTTCCATCCTGCCGCCGGACATCAATGAGGGGGAAGCCGGATTCTCTGTTGCAGGTGATTCTATTCGATATGGACTTGCAGCGATTAAGAGTCTCGGAAAAAATGTGATTGATGTAATGACACAGGAAAGAGAAGCAAACGGAAAGTACAAAGATTTAAAAGATTTCATGGGGCGTCTCACATCGAAAGAAATCAATAAGAGAACGATAGAAAACCTTATCAAATCCGGAGCATTGGACAGTTTTGGTAAGACGAGAAAACAGCAGATGCTTGTCTATCCGGTTGTACTTGAACAAGTAAACCGGGAGAAAAAAGAGTCTATGAGTGGTCAGATGTCATTGTTTGATTTCTTTTCCGAAGAAGAGAAAAAAGAATATGAGATGCAGTATCCTGATGTTGGAGAGTATGACGATGCGCAGAAACTTGCACTTGAAAAAGATGTGCTTGGTATTTATGTCAGCGGTCATCCACTGGAAAAATATATGAATTCCATTGAGAAGCAGACAACTGCCAGATCGACAGATTTCGAACCGGATGAGGAAAGCGGACGTGCAATCGTAAGAGACGGGCAGCATTATGTTGTCGGTGGTCTTATTAGTAATATCACAGCCAAACTTACAAAAAATAATCAGAATATGGCATTTGTTACGTTAGAAGACTTGTATGGTACTGTAGAAATCATTGTATTCCCGACGATATATCAAAATGTAAAGTCGTATCTCATCGAAGATAATGGACTTTATGTGAAAGGCCGGGCATCCGTTTCTGAAGAAAGTGGTAAACTGATTGCAGAATATATTGTGCCGATTGACCAGATTCCAAAGGAAGTATGGATTCAGACAGAGAACATTGGAGAATTTACAGACAAACAACAGGATTTGTATAAAATTATCAGAAAATATCCCGGAAAAGATGAAATTGTTATTTTTTCCAAAAAAGAAAAAGCAATAAAAAGACTTCCAACATACGAAAATATTTCCGCGAAAAATGACGTATTTAGCGAGTTAAAATCACTTTTTGGTGAAAAAAATGTAAAGGTTCGCGAGAAGAGTATTGAAAAATCCCAAAAAAAGAGATAATATATGTAATCGTTAGGGAGTATACTTAGGGAATTATGAAATGGAGGTAACGTTAGATGAATAAGACTAGCGCAGTTCAGACAATTGGAATTTTAACAAGTGGTGGAGATGCTCCAGGCATGAATGCTGCATTAAGAGCAGTAGCAAGAACAGCATGGGCAAGAGGTATTGATGTAAAAGGAATTTATCGTGGTTACAGCGGACTGTTAAACGATGAGATCTTTGATATGGAGAAGGAATTCACATGTGACATCATTTCTCGTGGTGGTACAGCTTTATTTACCGCAAGATGTGAAGAATTTAAACAGTTAGAGTATCAGGAAAAGGCAGCAGAGATCTTAAGAAGTCATAACATCGACGGACTTGTTGTTATCGGTGGTGACGGATCTTTTCGTGGAGCACAGAAGTTATCTGCACAGGGAATTAACACAGTAGCTCTTCCTGGAACAATTGACTTAGATATTGCATGTACAGAATATACAATCGGTTTTGATACTGCAGTAAATACAGCTATGCAGGCAATTGATAAGATTCGTGACTCATCCACATCTCATGAAAGATGTTCTATCATCGAGGTAATGGGAAGAAATGCTGGTTATATCGCATTATGGTGTGGTATTGCTTCAGGAGCTGAGGATATCTTAATTCCAGAGCGTTTCGATGGTAACAGACCAAAACTTGAAAATGAATTAATTGAAAGCATTCTTGAGAAAAAAGCACTTGGTAAGAAACATCACCTTATCATCAACGCAGAAGGTGTTGGACATTCTTATGGAATGGCTAAGAGAATCGAACAGGCAACTGGTGTAGAAACAAGAGCAAGTATCTTAGGTCATATGCAGAGAGGTGGAAACCCAACAGCAAAAGACAGAGTATATGCTTCTTACATGGGAGCTTTAGCAGTAGACCTGCTTTGCAGCGGCGCTACAAACAGAGTAGTAGGATACCGTAATGGTCAGTATATTGACTACGATATCGAAGACGCACTCGGAATGGCTAAAGACGTAGACCAGTATGAGTTTGAAATCGCTCAGATTTTAGGACGATAATATAAAGCCGAGTAGAACTTGGTAGACAGACGAAGAACCCCGTATATCCAAGAAGGAATTTTATTCTGTTGCGTTAAATCTTGGATATACGGGGTTCTTCTGCTTGTTGGCAAGCTTTAAACTGGCTTTATGTGGGCCGTCGGGTAAAAAAATTGAGCGATTTGTGGAGGCGAAGGGGGGATTCAGTCTTATGGCTTCTGTTTATTCAACCACGATAGATTCTCGATAAATCTTCTCGATATCCTCCCTTGTTAATTCAAAAGGACATGTAGCCAATTTCGAAGTATTCTCCATCATCCTGTCGATGTAGAATGTGACTTCTTTTTGTGTTAAGCTGACTGTGCCAAGGATTTCAGTTAAGTAAGAGGCGAAGTCATCGAGGGTTTTGAAACCTAAGAGGGTAAGGATTTCTTCGACATCTTCTGGTTTCTGTTCTGCGTAAACGCGGAGGTAAGCAGCAAGGAAGATTCCGCAGGCTTTTCCGTGTGCTACTCCATTATGGTAAGTTACATCATAGCTTAATGCATGTGGAATGGAAGTTCCGGTCTGGGCGATTGCCATTCCTGCGATTGTAGAAGTCAGCATGAGTTTTTCTGCGAGTTCTTCGCTTAATTCTTCATCGGAACGAAGGAATGGAACGATGTCTCCCCACAGTTTCAATGCGTAGTTTGCGAACATCTGGTTATAGATGTTTGTCTGGATGCTTACGCGGCTTTCGGCTGCGTGTGCAAGGGCATCAACGCAAGTGTTGATTAAAAGATTTTTACTTGCGGACAGTAAATATTTACCGTCAATGAGGGCGATGTCTGGGAAAATCTTGTAGGAAATACTTTTCTTTGTCTGTGTGTCGTGACGGGTCAGAACGGAGACAGGAGTAACTTCTGAACCAGTACCGCAGGTTGTTGGAATGGCAGCGATTGGAAGTGTTTTTAAGTCTTTTGCTACATAGAAGCAGTCTCCGGTTTCTTCTGGGTTGGCAATTAATAAAGCGATTGCTTTCGATGCATCTAATGGAGAACCTCCGCCGATGCCGATAACGAAGTCCGCTTTGAATTCCTTACCGATTTCAGCGGCTCTTACGACTGTCTCAACAGATGGATTTTCTTCGATTTCATTGAAAATCTGATAAGGAACGGAAGCTTCCTCTAAAACAGCGATAACATCGTCAAGCGAACCATTTTTTTTGGAAGAACTATGTCCAGTGATAACGAATGCTCGTGATCCTAAAGCAAGAAGTTCTTTTTTGTGATTCTTTACACAGTTTTTTTCTGCATAAGTATTTGTAGGGTCAAAAAAACGCATGATAAACTCCTTTCATGGTTAGACTAATCGCAAATGCGATTTTAACGGTGAAATAGTATACTGCATCATTGTCATTTGGCTGGAAATCAATAAAACAGTACACTGGTTATTTCCTGCTATAGTGTAGCATAGCAGAAAGAAAAATTGCAAATTGCAAAGCTTTTTTTTCGCTTTTTTCAAGGGTTTTCTGATTTTCGGCTTGCAGTATCCCACGTTTATGTTAAGATATACTGTGAGACTTTATCTCATCATATAAAAAACAAAATATCGGAGTATAGTAATATTGGAGTTAGAAATATACAGATGATATTTTTAGAAATTAAGGAGGTACCGATGAAGAAGATACTAGCACCGTCTATTTTGTCTGCTGATTTTGCAAATCTGGGCAGAGATGTTTTGACTGCGATTGATGCCGGAGCAGAGTATGTGCATATTGATGTCATGGATGGAATGTTCGTTCCACAGATTTCTTTTGGAAATCCTGTAATTAAGGCACTTCGTCCACTCACAGATGTGATTTTTGATGCACATTTAATGATAGAAGACCCAGGTAGATATATCGAAGATTTTGCAAAGGCAGGAGCAGATATTATTACAGTACATGCAGAAGCCTGCACACATCTTGACCGAGTAGTACATCAGATTAAGGATTGCGGTAAGAAGGCAGCCGTTGCGATTAATCCTGCGACACCACTTTCTGCGATTGAGTATGTTTTACCAGAACTGGATATGGTATTAGTTATGACTGTAAATCCAGGTTTTGGAGGACAGAAGTACATTCCTTACTGTGGCGAGAAGGTTCGGCAGCTTCGTAAGATGATCACAGAGAAGAATCTTGATGTGGATATTCAGGTTGACGGTGGAGTGAAGGCCTTGAATATAGCAGAGATTGCAGAATGTGGGGCTAATATATTTGTATGTGGTTCTGCTGTATTTGAAGGGAACATTGAGAAAAATGTCAAAGAGATTTTAGAGCAGATGAATAAATAATTTGAGATAATAACGCACATTTAGTATTCTTACTATACTATCATCTTGCCCTTGTGTT
>ERZ827450.2988-NODE-2988-length-12404-cov-2.688396_pt1 | contig 12404 bp, 11 predicted proteins | sample MGYA00519773_ERZ827450 | MGnify/ENA primary metagenome ERZ827450 (study PRJEB31778, sample SAMEA3449306) | human gut metagenome | biome: human gut; feature: human-associated habitat; material: faeces | place: United Kingdom | collected 2010/2012 ...
TCCTTTGCTGCCTCAACTGTCATCTTTGCTTCAAACGAAACTTCTACACCTTCTTCACTGGTATATGTGATCGTATCATCATACTCTCCTGCTGCTATCCCGGCACGCGGTACGATCCACAGCTGCTGACTGCTATTCTGTTCCATTGGATTTGAAATATCCTGAACCATAAAATGTTCCGGACTGATATCTGTAAAATTCAACGTAGTATTGCCGCTATTCGTTACCGTTACATACTGTGCCTGTATACTGTCTTCCTGACCGGAAATCACAGTTCCAAAATCTACAACTTCAGAATTTCCGTCTCCAATGACGATACTTGCATCTGCTGTTGGAGTTTCCGTTTTTCCCGTATCGTTGTTTTCCTGAGAGTCCGCAGTATCTGCTGCATCATTTGTCTGTCCATATGTGCCGTCTTCTGTTGCTTCCGGAATACCATCCACAGATTCAGAACCTGCACTTTCACTCTGCTGCTTCTCTTCATCTGTTGTAGCAGCGGGAATGCCTTCTATATTCTCAGTTCCTGCCTGTGTAGAATCCTCCTGATAGGTTGTGTCTGTATCCTCGGACACACCAGTCTGTGTTGTTTCTTCTGTATCAGCAGCATCTGTATTCTGAGACTGTTCATTTTCTGTTTCTTGTGCAGCCTGCTGTTCAGCAGTATCTGCAGCGGCAGCCTTTTCTTCTGCTGCTTTTGCCTCCTGGTCAGCAGCAGTCTGCGCATCTATTACTGTATCTGATACAACTTTCAGACTTCCGGTATAACCATTTTCTTCTTTGCCGGTGACCGTCAGGACAATTTTGGAACCAATATCATCCTGTGTTACTGTATAAGTCTTGTCTTTTCCGAGTTCTTTCAGTTCAGGCTTCTCCCCTGCTTTCTCTGTTTCCTCATCCTCAACTGTTTTTCTCTCCCAGAGATAGGCAACATCCTCCTCCGTCACTCCCTCTGGCTTTACTTCTTTAAATTCCGCACTCAATGTTCTGCCTTCTGCTGCAGTTCCCTGAATCTTCAATTTACCATCCAGTGCTGGAATTTCTGCTGCAAACACTGTTGCAGGAATCATCGACAATGCCAGAAGCACCGACATAATGACTGCAAGAATTCTCTCTTTCCGCATGATTCATCCTCCTTTTAGATTTGTTCTGTCCTGATTTATTTCTTATAGAATTCGACTTTAACTTTTCTTTAATTCTTTGTCGGTATCTATACCCCGTCTCTTGTAAAAAATTATAACACAGGTTTTTTATCGAATGTAATTTGTATTTTACAGAACTGTTACATTACCACATTGTTCCTCTACACAAAAATATCCCCGGTCATATTACTTATCGACCAGGGATATACGTCTTTTTTATGAATTTTCTTATCCTTCCACGATCAGATAGCCACCGGATGGAAGTGTAAAAACTTCACATGCTTCTTCCAGTTCCTCATCAGACATTCCACTGACATCTGCTCCTGCTTCATCCAGATACTTTCTGACTTCTTTGATATTTTTTACTTCAACAGCCATGCAGTCTTCCAGAAATTCCTCCGCTTCTTCCACAGTCTCAGCTACCGGTTCATCATAAAGTCTGCCTTGTTCTTTCAAAAAAACCTCAATACTCTCTTCTGTATACATTATTTCAATACCTCCTCAATGTTTCCTTTCGCCGTAATCAGCTTTTTTAGTATTGTCTCAACTCTCTCCGTTTCATATGCCGCTGCCTGTTTTACTCCATCTTTGGCATGTGCCATTGCGAAACTGTACGGAACAGATTTCAGCATGGCAATATCATTGTATTCATCACCAAACACGATACATTCTTCCGGTCTGATTCCCAGAATCTCCTGATATTTTTCAACGCCTTTTGCCTTATTGGTATCAAAAGGAATAAAATCCACCCATGCTGTTCCGGAAGTCACAACTGTACATTTGTCCCCAAAGCGTTCATTCCAGTAATGAATCGTATCGTCCTGCAGTCCGCCTCTTTCATATACTGCCAGTTTCATACACGGTTCCGTGATTTCTTCAAAGCTATTGATTTCTTTGCAGACATTTCCAACGACATTGATCATCAGATCTCTGAAATGTTCTGTTTTCGGTCTGATATAGTAAAAATCTTTCGTGGAACAGGTAAATTCTGATCCTTCTTTGTCATAAATACTTTCTGCGATTTCACAGACCAGCTCCTGTTCAAAACTGTCCTGATAAAGAACTTTTTCATTATACACAGCAAGAGCGCCATTTTCGCTGATAAACGCCATATCATCCACTACTGGCCGGAACATTTTTTTCATATTTGCATACTGACGTCCACTTGCAGCCACAAACAGTATTCCCATTTTTTTTAACTGTCTGATCAGTGGGAAAATTTCTTCCGGAAGGCTCTGCGCCCCCTTAAAAAGTAAAGTTCCGTCCAGATCACTTGCAACAAGTTTAATCATTTTTCCATTCCTCGCATATATATAATAAATCCTGTGGTTTCTCAGCTACTTTTTCCGCACCATTACTCTCCAGTTCCTCACGGTCACGAAATCCCCAGAGTACTCCTACCGTATGCATTTTTGCAGCAGTTCCTGTTTCCATATCTGTTTTGGTGTCACCTACATACATACACTCTGATGGAGATACGCCAAATTCTGACGCCGCTTTCAAAGGACCATCCGGAGCTGGTTTTCTTCGTATTGAATCACTCTGTCCGATCACAAGGTCAAAATACCCATCAAACATCTTCTCTATTACTTTCACAGCTGCCACATGTGGTTTGTTCGAGCAGACTGCCAGCCTCATTCCACGTTTTTTCAGCTCCTTCAGCATTTCTTTAATGCCTTCATATGGTACAACTTTGTATAATGGATCTTCATCAAATTTTTTTCTGTAAATCCTGCGAACTTCTTCATAATGTGTCAGTTCCGGATCACCGGCATCTTTCAGACAGCGGCGAATGAGCATATCCGCCCCTTCCCCACTGTAATATTTAAAGTTTTCCACCGGCTGTGGTTTGAGATTCATACTCTTTAAAATCTCATTTGCCACATAAGCCATTGACTCCAGTGTATTTGCCAAAGTACCATCCAGATCAAAAATACAAGCCTTTATCATTTGTTTATCCTCTTAATTCAATCCCATGTTTCTTCATTTCATAAAAAAGTCTGCCAACCGGCAATCCCACTACGTTCGTATACTCTCCCCGGATTTCTTTCACATAAATGCCAAATCCGCCCTGAATACCATAGCTTCCGGCTTTGTCCATTGGTTCACCACTCGCAATATAAGTTCTGATTTCCTCATCGGAGACCGGGTAGAAAGAAACATCTGTACTCTCAGAAAATGAGATATCCTCCCATTTTCCATTTTTCTTTATCAAAACTGTTACCCCTGTATATACCTGATGTATATTTCCCTGAAGCATTTTAAGTGTCTTAAATGCATCGGACTCATCGACCGGTTTTCCGAGGATTTCATTATTATAAGAAACAATTGTGTCTGCTCCGATCACAACCGTCCCCTCTTCCATATCAAAATTCAGTGCAACTGCAGTTGCTTTCTGTTCCGACAACTCTCGAACGATTTCTTCTGGTTTATCCGAAGTAATCTTTTCCTCTCCGTCAGCTGCGCATACCTGAAAAATAACACCGGCTGCCGCCAGAAGCTCTCTGCGTCTTGGTGAAGCAGAAGCAAGTATGATTTTTCTCATATAATATCCCTTTTCTACTGTTTTCTGTTTGTGTAAATCAAAGCATTTACTTCTGTAACAGTATACCCTGTCACCTAACATCGTGCAACCGTGAAAATGTAAAAAAAGTCGGCACCAATTCCCATATCTGCAAGGAATATATGCCAACTTTCATTTTTGCAAAAAAAAATAAAGCTGCTGACGGGAATCGAACCCTCTGAGAAAATCGTCCTTTTCCCTGTATAAATATCACTTTTCGCCATTTTACACTTGACTACTTTTGAGTACCCAATTTCGACAAAAAGCTATAAAAATAGAGCCTTTTTTTAATTTTTGACTTTGATTACTTTCATTTTTGTGTAATTATTTTCAAATTACTTTTCTAATATTTATGCACTAAATATTCATCATTAAATTGCTTTAAACTCAGGAATCTTGTTCAGAATCTCCGATTTGCGTTGAATTGAACGTCTATTCTTGTGATAGTATCCCTCTGTACATCCAATATCCGTATGTCCCATCAACTCAGTGACCATACGATTATCAATGTTGTTATCCAACAAGATACTTCCATATGTTTTCCTAGCTTTATGTGGTGACTTCGGCTTGAGCTTTGCGGCTTTGCAAGTTTTCTCCATCCTCCGTCTTATCACATTTGTTGTCATTCTCGTACCATCTTCTGCCGTAAACACGTATTCCTCTGATGGACTACATGCTTTTAATCTCGGTATGATCCAACTATAGGTTTCTGGAAGTATAACTGTTCTGACACCTGCACTAGATTTTGGAAATTCTTTCACAAGATATTTGTACTTTCCTGCTTTTACACGTACTCTTGTCTCAGTTCTCCTGATTTTAATAGTATTATCCTCAATATCAGAAAACTTCAACGTTACTAATTCGCCTACTCTGACACCTGTAAAGAACATTAACAGGATTCCAAGATTCTTCAAATCCAAATCTTCTTCCAAGTATGCAACATATACCGGCAATTCATCTTCATTGAAAACAACTTCATCTGGTTCTTTAATAACCTTCCTGAAGGATGAACCAGACGTATCAAGATCCTGAATCATTTCTTCAGGACTCCAATCAATCAGTTTTCTTTTTTTCGCACGCTTCAACATTCCTCGTGTAACAGACTTTAGGTTTGAGAATGCCTTTGCTGTAAGATTACATTCCGCAATTTGCTCTTCGAGAAAATCTGCAAATTCATCTGATCCGACATCTCGAATTCTTCTCTTACCCATTTCTTTGTAATGCCGCCTAAATACCTGACCATCTCTTTCATGAGTTGAAGCTGCTATCTTATTCAGCTTAAATCTCCGGTCATTCCACTCGGTGAATACTTGTTTTATTGTAGGATTCTCTACCTTTAGCCTATAGAAAGATACGATTGCATTTTCAATATTCTTCTTATCTTTCTTTTTAACTAACTTCCTACCGCCTTTTTGCGTATCGTCTGGAAAATATGTTCTCCAATATCCATCCTTACCAAGCGTGACTTTATAAGGATGCTTGTCTAGAAATTCTTGTCTTTCTTTCATTTCAATTGCATCCTGTATATCTGACAGCACTACTTTACCATTATCTTCCAGATATTTCAAGATTTCCTCTGCTTTAAATTCTTTTGTCCCCCGGACTTCATTTGTAATTCTCTTATCATTTTTCTTCACTTATTCCTGTTATTCCAATTTTGCAGAAGAAGGATACCCCATTCCAAGGCATCCTTCCTACATCTTTTATACATTTCAATCTATCTAAAAATCCTTGGAGAAGAAATTTCTTCCCCTCAGAGTACTAACATAACATTTCTGGCAACTACAAGTTCATTATTTCTCAATCTTCAATGGATGTGCTTCCGCTTCAATCTCAGCTGCATCATCCGTTATCGAGGTCATGTAGATCACCGGTTGCAATCCATTCGCAAGACAATTCTGTATGTTCCACTTAATAACGGCTTCAAGCATTTCTGGTGTATATGCATACATCGGACAGTCTGCTTCTTTAACCTTCTGTTCAAGTTCTTTATCCAGTTCCGCATTCGTCTTACTTGCATACCGTGTCAATTCCTTATGGATTTCTTTTGGCAACAGCTGTAAATTCTCAGCCCGGTTGCACACATTTCCATCATTCGGCTTGTATCGTAGATTCTTTCTGATATGATGCACTTCAGTTTCTTCAGAGCCAAATTCATTCTTTCCAAAATGCTCACTCATGATCTTATGCATTGGAATATGCTTGTTATATTCTCCCTCAATGGCATGCTCGTAATACCAGTCCTGACCGGTTCTGACTCCATTCTTATTCATCGTTCCTATATATCTATGGTTTGCTTTCAGTATTCTGAGTTTTCCTGCATATACCGAAAACAGATAACCTTTATTCGAGATAAACCAGTACTCCGGGTATGGTGCTTTGCACTGAACGATCTGCTCACCGTCCTGCATGATGTAGTTGAACACCTGCATCTGCTCATTGAATTTTTCTCTGTATTCTTCTCTTCTTGTAGTCTTTTTCATTCTCTTTCTGCTCATATGAAAATCTCCTTATCTTCCTTATTTTTCATTAAAATAGGAGTGCCATACACAGCACTCCCTCATGATGTATCATATTCAGTTTTTATCGGTTGTCTCAGATGCCTTCTGTCATTGTCTGGATCAGCTCATCAAATTTCTTCTTATGTTCCTGCTGCATCCGTGTAGCTTCCTGAATCCTGTTACCAAGGTCTTTCTTTAACTTCCGGGCTTCTTTCAGCAGTTCCTGATAATCCTGAATCGTTTTCCGGGATATCCTCACAATCTCTTTGTCAGCCTCCCGTTCCTGCATCAGTCTCTGATTTTCTTTCTTCAGTGCAGCATTTTCTTCTTGCAACTGCTGTGTTGTATATCCCTGGCTTCCGCCAAATCCATAATATCCAAGATAGTTCTGTACATCCTGAACAGATTTTGTTGTAATAGATACAATAGATTTCATTCCTTCTGCTGCGATATCAGAGACATCCAGACTTCCTTTTGTCTTTGATTCAGAGTCATCTTTGCTTTCCTCTTTGTCATCTGATTTCTTATCGGAACTTTTCTTCTTTGATTTTGTCTGAAGAAGTGTTGTATTTTCTTTATTGGATGCAGCTTCTACTGTGCTACTGTTCCATCCGGTCAGTGTATTGATTCCTTCAAAGGAGCCTGCTGCAAGTCCGCCGGCAAGTACTGCACAAAGTGCAATTCCGGCTGCTTTCTTTACTCTTTTTCTCATTCTTTCTTTTGGATCGTTATCGTTATTCATATTGTTATTCATATCATTGTTCATCATTACGTTGTTGTTTTTATCGCTCATCAAAATCCCCTCCTTAGGATCATTACTGTTCACTTCATAAATCATTTCCCGTGAATAGCTATCTCTGTTTCTGTTTTCCTTTTATGCTTAAGAGTATAGAGATGATTTGTGTTTACTTTGTGGGAAAAATGTGATGAAATTGTTAATTCTGGAAACTTCATCTTCCGCCAAAAGCAACATTATCCAAAAAGAGCCACATCCGCTTTTACAGATGTGACTCTATATAATCAGAACACTCTTCTATTATGCATATAAGACTGCCTTTATGCAACCCCTTTTTCTTCTAGCCAGTCGAGAAGAACCAGTTTGCCCTGTTTCTTTCTTCTTGCCATATGGTTGAACTGAAGGATTGTTAATATTGAGAAAATGATCGTCAGTCCGATCAGAACGATTACAGCCTGACGGATGCTCTCTCCTCCGCAGATCGTGCTGCGGAATGCATTTACTGTATAAGTAAACGGCAGATAATAGTGAATCTTCGCCACAAAGGACGGTGAGATCTCAACCGGATAAGTTCCGGCAGATCCTGCAAGCTGAACAACCATGAAGATCAGCATCAGGAAACTTCCTACCTTACCAAATGTAATGTTAAAGAAGTACATAATCGAAGTAAAACATGCACCGGTCAGTGCCGCAAACAGGATTGTCTTCGTCATTTCTACCGGAGTAAATCCATCAAATACATGAAGCAGAAGAATCAGAAGTACGCCCTGAAGGATTGCTACCGGATAAAGTACAGAAGCTTTACTTGCCCACCATGCAAATCCGGATTTCAGTTTTCCTTTGTACTCAGTCAGAGGATACATCAGGCAGAATGCCAGGCATCCTACCCAGAGACCTACAGACATCATATAAGGTGCCATCGCGTGACCGTTGTTTTCTACTGTTGTGATCTTTGTTTCTTCATCTGTGAGCGGTGTTGCAAACATGCTGATCGTATCATCAGATGCATTTGTTTCTTTTACTTCTTTTGCGCCGTCATTCAGACTAGTTGCAAGTGTATCAGAACCATCTTCCAGTTTTGTGATACCATCGCCCAGTTCTTTGGAACCGTCATAAAGCTTGGAAGAACCATCCTGAATCTGTCCGGCTCCGTCTGCAAGCTGATCAGCTCCACTGTTGAGCTTGCTGTTGTTGGAAACCAGTTTCTGTGTTCCGGCATGAAGTGTCTGTGTACCGGAAGCAAGCTGCTCTGCTCCATCTGAGAGTGTCTTTGCTCCATCTGCAAGCTGCTGTGTTCCACTTGTCAATGCTTTGTTATTGCCGGCAAGAGTAGCTACACCATCTGTATATGTTTTCAGTCCATTGCTGAGAGTTGTCACACCAGATGCAAGTGTCTTTCCACCGACACTCAGCTGGCTGATACCGGATGTCACACTGCTTCCGGCTGCTTTCAGACTTGCAGCTCCTGTTGTCAGAGTTTCGTCATTTGCTGTCAGAGTTTCAAAACCTGTGTTCAGAGCTTTCACACCGGCTGCTGCCTTCGGGAAATCTTTTGTTCCTGCTTCCAGTGTATCCAATGCAGAAGAAACGCTTCCTGTGCCTGCATTCACTTTCTGTGCACCTGCATAAAGCTGATTTACTGCTGCAGTTACCGTATTGATCGGATCAGAAGGTACTTCCGGAATCGAAGAAACTCCTGCTTCCATCTGTTTTGCTCCGGCACTCATCTGAGAAGCACCATTGCTCATATCAGAAGATTTGGATTTTAATGTACCTGCACCGCTGTTCAATCCGGCTGCTGCCTGAGAAATCCCTGCACTGGCTGCGTTGATCGTATCAGCTGCTGTGCTCATCCCTGCAGCTGCCTGATTCATACCATCCGCTGCGCTTGACATTCCTTTGCCTGCGTTTTCCATCCCGGCTTTTGCTGTATTCAGACCTGCTGCAAGCTGTTTAATGCTGTCCGCAGTGGTGCTGTCTGACAATGTTTTTAACTGAGAAGCAAGCTGTCCCAGTCCACTTTCCAGCTGCTGTGTTCCGCTTGTTAGAGAACTGTTCCCATCAGACACTGCAGCATTTAACTGTGAAATACCTGTTGAAACCTGATCCAGATTTTCCAGCGCAGCTAACTGCTGTGCACCGGCTGCAAGCTGTTCTGCTCCTGTCACATACTGAGTCACACCATCTGCCAGTGTATTTGCTCCGCTTACATACTGTGTAGTACCACTTTTTAATGTATCCAGACCTGTCTCCAGACTCTGTGCACCTGTTGCCAGACTGTTCACACCGGATGTGATCTGTGCGGAATTAGCATTTAATGTTGCCACTCCGTCTGTATAACTTTTCACACCATCATTTAATGTATTCACACCATTTGTCAGTGTCGGCACTTTGTCAGTCAGTGTACCAACACCTTCATCAAGCTGTGCTGCACCACTGTCAACCTGCGATACACCATCTGTATATTCTTTCAAACCTTCTGTCAGAGTCTCCGCACCACTTTTGAAAGTCAGAGTACTGTCTGCAAGTTTTTTCAGATTGGTTGTAATGGTTTTATTTCCATCTGAAGCAGTTGTCAGACCATCTTTGATCTCGGTTGATCCATCGGCAGCTTCCTGCATGCCGTCTCCTACAGTTCCAATCTGATCGAATACTGTCTGTGTATAAGTTTCTGTTACTTTTGAAGCAACTGCCTCTCTGATCTTTGAGAGAGCAGTTTCACTCATCTTGGAAGCAATATAGTTTGTTCCCGGATTTGTTTCATATTTCAATTCCATTTTCTTCGGATTATCATCCATCAGTGTAGAAGCATCAGAAGAAAAATCTTCCGGAATCGTGATTACCATATAATAGGTTCCATTTTTCAGTCCCTGTTCTGCCTCGTCGCTGTCTACAAAATGGAAATCCAGTGAATCGTTGTCTTTCAGTTCATCCACCATATCTGAACCGACGCTTAACGTTTTTCCATTATATTCTACTGATTTGTCATTGTTGACTACTGCTACCGGGAGTTTATCGAGATTTCCATATGGGTCCCACATGGATTTCAGGAACAGTCCCGCATAGATCACCGGAATAACAATGATCGCCATCACGACAATGATCAGAATCTTATTATTCCATAAGCTTTTCCACTCATTTTTGATCATAATTGTGCCCCTTTCTTTCTAGTAAAAGTCTTTAGCTCTATTAATCAACATCATGTTGCTTTTCTTTGCAATCCGTATTATACTAAACACAGGAAACAGTTACAACCGACAAACATTTTGTTTTTTGTATATTAATGAACATTTTTACAAATTATGTCTATTAGATGTCAAAAATTGACATTTTACATAAAACCTGTTTGTTTTTGGTAAAAAGATTGGGGGATTTTTACATGGCAGAAAAAATGGACCGACGTGTCCGCAAAACGAAAGCACAGCTCCGGGAAGGACTTGCCCGGCTCATGCAAAAGAAAAGTATCAAGGAAATTTCCGTAAAAGAACTGGTAGATGAGGTCGATATCAATCGTTCTACCTTTTATCTGCACTATACAGACATTTATCAGATGCTGCACAAAATTGAAGAAGAAGCAATGCAGAATATTACGGAAGTTATGCAGAACCACCCGATTGACCCAGGTAACCCGGATTCCGTACTGCCATTTATTGTCCAGTTCTTTTCCATCATGGATAAAGACCGTGATTTGTGCCTGGCGCTTCTTGGACCACACGGTGATATGGCATTTGTAGAACAGATTGAAAACCTTCTGGCAGAAACTTTTCTGAAACAACTTCCGGACAGATTTCCAAAGAATGATCCGGATGTCAAATATCCATATGCCTTTATTCTTAACGGATGTGTTGGACTGATCCGTACCTGGCTGTCTTCGCCACAGAGTGAGTCTCCTGAACAGGTGGCGCGACTGACTTATCATCTGATTGAAAATACCATACAGGGTTATCTGAATATGAAAAAATAATTATAACAGAAAAGAACCCTGCGGATTCTTACAGAAATTTTAAACTCATCTCTGTCCGAAGCTGCAAGGTTCTTTTTATGTAATCTTAATTATGCCATGCCAGACGTTTTACATCTGCATGTACATCACCTGTCATCCAGTCTACATCATTGGTGATCCAGTCCATGATTCCCAGCTGACGCATTTCCCATTCAACGGTCTGCTCTCTGGATTCAACAGTCTCTTCTACTTCCATTGTAGTATCGATCTCATCGTATCCAAAAATATAGCCACCGGCACACCAGATGCTGAAATTACTGTCCGGACCCGGATCTACAGTGTCACCTCTCTGTGCGATCAGTCCGTCATGGCGTCTCTTGTATTCCTCTTCACATCCTGCTTTCAGTTTTGTCATAAACATTCTGTGACGGATCAATTCTTTATTTTCTCTTACAATACCAAAGTTATGATACATCAGTCTCATATCTTCACCCGGTGTGGAAATCCAGTCAAATGTGTCATCGATCTTCGCAGTGATTGCATCTTTTACGCTCACTTCTTCAGCGCTTAATTTTGCTCCATCTTCATTTTCATAATAACCAAAGATCAGGTCTTCTGCATTCCAGATACTGAAATTTTTTACTTTATTTCGATCAAGAAATGTGGTCAGATCCGGCCAGATTTCTCCAAGTTTTTTACGATAGTCGTTCATTTTGCCTGATTTTACTTTCATTGCAAATGCATGTCTTTCCATTATAAAAGGCCTCCTGTCATATGTGTTTGCACCAGGCTTTCCACCTGGATTTATAAAATCAAATTTTCTGATACTGATTTTACCACATCCGCATTCGTAATACAATTTGATTTACAGTAAAATATTACCTGTGAAATCTTTTTGAAAATTCTTTTATTCATGAAACAGAATCTGTGAAAAATACCGCACCATTCCGTCATCTGTCCAGCAGAGCATCCCGGCTGCATCTGCCATTTTCTGCGCATCTACACAATATGCAGACATACAGGAATTATGCTTGTACGGTCCGGCACTCATGATCAGGATATCTGTTTTGCCCTCTGCTTTCATCTTCTCTGCAAGTTCTTCAGTCATTTTGTTCTGCAGTAACTTGTCCTTCTTGTACTGTGCAGAATCATGCATGTCTTCCTGCATGGTCTGCAGCACCAGCGTCTTTTCATACTGTAGTGCACGTTGTTTCATCTCTTCTGCTGTTCCGCTCTCCGGAGGACAGGCCGGATTTACATTATAGCAGCCACACAGGTTTTCTTCACAGAATGTCCGATATTCCGGAACAAAAACAAGCTCTTTTGTATCCATAACGGCAGCTCCTGAAAATCCCAGGAAAATTGCCTCTTTCACCAGATCCATATTAAAATCTCCCTTCTGTTGTTATTCATAATCTTCTATTATACACATCAAATAATTTCCTTCTATTATAATGCCACAAAGTGAATTTTGTTGCAATCTTTCAAAGACATGTTATGATTAGCATAAAACCGTTACTGT
>ERZ827450.2989-NODE-2989-length-12404-cov-2.269576_pt1 | contig 12404 bp, 10 predicted proteins | sample MGYA00519773_ERZ827450 | MGnify/ENA primary metagenome ERZ827450 (study PRJEB31778, sample SAMEA3449306) | human gut metagenome | biome: human gut; feature: human-associated habitat; material: faeces | place: United Kingdom | collected 2010/2012 ...
TCAGCAAAAAGACGGTGGATTTTCGACCGGTAAGGGAAAGAGTAACAGTGAGGCAACGTCTTTGGCAGTGTGTGCACTTACAAGCCATTTGAGAAAGTTGCAGAATAAAGCGACATTCTTTAATTTTGACGTGAATGATTCGGTTGTGTTTGAAACACCTGCACCGACGAAAGCACAATCTTCAAACAATACGTCAAATAAGAAATCATCAAGTACATCAAAATCAAATACGACAACAAAGACAACAACAAAGCCTAAAACGACAACAAAACCGAAAACAACAACAAAACCAAAGACAACGACTAAGGTGACGGGAACAATGAAACCGACAAAAACGGCTTCGCCTATGGAATCATCATCACCAAAGCCGTCCCTGACACCAAGACCGACAAAAAAGCCGGCACTTGTAGGACCGGTTGAGATGCCTGGACCAATGCCGTCATTTGAACCAAATGAAGCACTTCCACAGGAAGAGGGACATCACGACAGAAAGAGCGGAGGAGCGGCAGTTGCGATTGTAAGCATAGTAGCGGTACTTTGCTTGGCGGCAATAGCGGTTGTATTGTATCTCGGTAAAACAAAGAAATTTGAGGGTAAAGGTATATTTAAGTATCTTGCACCGAAAAAGAAAAAGAAGAACGAAATATATAAGGCAAAACAGCATAGAAGGACAGAACAACACAGACGTTATGAAGAACGTGAAAAGTTTAAAAAACGACGTAAATTTGATAAACGAAGAAGATAAATAAAAGGTGACTGCATTTTTGCAGTCACCTTTTACATTGCAGACAACCTTTTCAGCCTTCCATATGCTTGCCTAAAAAACCGGCGGCGGATTCTGCTAATTTTTCTTCGACTTCAGACGCAGTTTCACCATCTTTTAAAATGAACAAAACAGAGCCGATCGTGTCACCCTCCGATACTATCGGAACAACAACGCCCGCGTTGTATTTTTCAACACCGTCAGCGACTGAAACGGGTTTGCCGTCTTTGTAGCTTACAATGATTTTTTCGTTCATTACATTTTCAAGCTCACTGCTTACAGGCTTTTCAATAAGCTCTTTCTTCGGTAATCCCGATACTGCAATGACATTGTCACGGTCGGTTATACAAGCACCGTGTCCGCTTGCTTTGGCAAGTGTTTCAACATAATTAGCGGCAAAGTCACCAAGCTCGCCGATTGGGGAGTATTTTTTGAAAATAACCTCACCGTCTTTTTCTGTATAAATTTCAAGAGGATCGCCCTCTCTGATTCGCATAGTGCGTCGTATTTCCTTTGGAATAACAACTCTTCCGAGATCATCTATTCTTCTTACAATTCCTGTTGCTTTCATCGCTTTTCCTCCAAAATAAATTTATATTTGTGTTAAATATTATTTGCATTGTTTTTTTGATTTATCCATAATTGATAAAAAAAACAAAAATTTTGGAGTTTTAAAAATTAATGTGTAATATTGCCACTGCTGTATGACCATTGAGGTGAGCAGTCGTGAAACGGCAGATGTGTGGCAAATGAGCAAAATAAAAGGGCGACCATTGGTCGCCCCTACGAAAGTACATTAAATAATCATATCATCACGGATCGAGGTGGTGAATATCTCTTGGGAACAAGCTTGCCTCACGGATATTTGCAAGACCAAGCATTTTCATAACGACACGTTCAAGACCGATACCTAGTCCGCCGTGCGGTGGCATACCGTACTTAAATATATCGGTATATGCACCGAGGTCGCCCTCCTCCATATGATAACGTTTCATTTTTTCAAGAAGTTCGTTATAATCGTGAATTCTCTGACCGCCTGTTGTGATTTCAAGACCTCTGAAAAGTAAGTCAAAACTTTCGGCAAGTTTAGGGTCGTCTGCCGAATCCATTGCATAGAACGGACGTTTTAATCCCGGGAACTTTTCAACGAATATAAATTCACTGTCATAATTCTTTTTTGCGTATTCGCACAATTTAACTTCATCTGTAGGATCAAGGTCAAATTGATTATGTGACTTGCCGAGAATATCAAGTGCCTCAAAGAATGTTACCGAAGGGATTTCATTGATAACAGGCAATGTTGCACCTAAAAGCTCTAACTCGTCACTGTAATGTTTCGGCAAATACTCAACAACATATTTAAGCATAGCCGTTTCCATAGCCATAACATCATGCATATCGTTGATAAATCCCATTTCAAAATCAAGCCCGATATATTCGTTCAAATGACGTGTAGAGTTGTGTTTTTCGGCTCTGTAAACAGGAGCAATTTCAAACACTCTGTCAAAGAATGCTACACAAGTCTGTTTGTAGAACTGCGGACTTTGTGCAAGATATGCGTCTTTATCAAAGTATTTCAATTTAAATATATTAGCACCGCCCTCAGCACCTGCCGCAACGATTTTTGGTGAATGTATTTCGGTAAAGTTATTGTTTAACATAAATTCACGAAATGCCGACACAACGCCCTCTGCAATTTTAAATACCGCTCTCTGTTCAGGGTGACGAAGTGCGACACTTCTGTGTGCCATTGAAGTTTCGATTGAACAGCCAAGCTTTTTGCTTGAAACGTGAAGAGGGTATTCCTCTGCAGGTTTTGAAAGTATTTCAAACGAAGAAAGTGTTATTTCATAGCTGTGATTAGCACGTTTTTCTTCTTTTACGTCACCTGTGATTTTGATATAAGCACCCTCACAAAGTGAGTCAAAATCGCCTGTACATTTATCCTTTGAATAAACGGATTGAAGAATATATCTTCCCGTACGAAGTATTACAAATGAGAAACCGCTCATTTTTCTAAGCTTATGCACGCAAGCGCAAAAGCTTATTGAACCGCCGACAGCTTTTTGCAAATCGTCAAGAGTGATTTCGCTTATAAGCTGTGAACCATCTATTTTCTGCATATTAATTCCACCTTTATTTTAATTTTTCAGTCAATAAGTCCTTAGCAAGTTTAGGGTTTGCACCTTTACCCGCTGTGCGTACCACTTGTCCCATAAGGAAACCGAAAATCTTTTGATTACCGTTTTTGTAGCTTTCAACACTGTCTGCGTTTTCAGCTATAATTTTATCAATAATTTCTCCAAGACCCGATGTGTCATTGTCCATAATAAAGCCGTTTTCTTTGGCAATATCAATAGGCTTACCGCCGTTATTGAACATAATCTTCAAAATATCTTTAGCGGCATTTTTTGAAACAACGCCGTCTGTTGACATTTTAACGAGTTCTGCCAAATCGGCAGGGGAGAATGTTACATCTGAAATAGTCTTTTCGGAATCGTTAAGGTTTCTGTTAAGTTCAACAAGCATCAGATTAGAAATTTGTTTGTAGTCCGGATTTATTTTTACAGACTCATCGTAAAAATCCGAAAATTCCTTGCTTGATATAATAAGATTAGCGTCATCTGTCGGAAGTCCGTACTTTTCCGTATAACGTACAAAACGGTCTTGCGGCATTTCCGGCATTGACTTTCTTATGTCCTCAATTTCTTCGTCCGATAGGAATACCGGAGGAATATCCGGCTCAGGGAAGTAACGATAATCGTGTGTATCCTCTTTTGAACGTAATGCCTTTGTATCGCCGTGGTTGTCGTTGTAACGTCTTGTTTCCTGAATAACAGTACCGCCGTTATCAAGAATTTCCGCTTGACGGTTTATTTCATATTCAATCGCACGACCGATTGCTTTTAATGAGTTCAGATTCTTAAGTTCGGCACGGGTACCGAATTCTGTTGAGCCGACAGGCATAATTGAAATATTAACATCAACACGCATTGAGCCTTGCTCCATTTTTGCGTCACACACGCCTGCATACTTTAAACGCAAAGCAAGTTTTTCAACAAAGTCTTGAACTTCTTCGATTGAACGGAAGTCCGGCTCTGTTACGATTTCAATAAGCGGTACACCGCAACGGTTATAGTCAGCCATTGAAATGCCCTCATAATCGTCATGCACAAGCTTACCCGCGTCCTCCTCAATGTGAATGTGGTTAATTCTGATGTCCTTACCGCCTGTGACGGTTATATAACCGCCTGTACAGATCGGGTGGTCAAATTGTGTTATCTGATATGCTTTAGGCAAGTCGGGATAAAAATAATTCTTTCTGTCGAATGCACTGTAATTATTTACGGTACAGTCAAGTGCAAAACCTGCCTTTGCGGCAAGCCTTACCGCACCTTGATTTAAAAGGGGAAGTGTACCCGGAAGTCCCGAACATCTTGGACATACACGAGTGTTTTCGCTGCCGCCGAATTCATTCTGACAAGTACAGAATACTTTTGAATCTGTCAATAATTCCGCGTGAATTTCAAGTCCTATTACGGGTTGGTATCTCATAGTACAATCTCCTTTCTTTCAAAGTCTTTTTCAAATCTGTCGCATACTGCTATTATTGTCTTTTCGTCAAATGCTTTTCCGATAAGGCTCATACCGATAGGCAAACCTTTTGAATCGTAACCGCAGGTTGTGGAAATTGCGGGAAGTCCGGCAATGTTTACCGTTACTGTATAAATATCGGCAAGATACATTTTAACGGGATCGTTTTCCTGTTCACCGATTTTATAAACCGTAGTCGGTGCGGTCGGTGTAAGCATAACATCGCACTTGCTGAATATATCGGAATATTCGTTTCTTATTTGCGTTCTTATACGCGTTGCGTTTTTATAATATGCGTCATAGTAACCCGAACATAGTGCGTAGTTGCCAAGCATAATTCTTCTTTTAACTTCGTCACCGAAACCTTCGGTTCTTGTTTTAAGTATCATTTCTTCAACATCATTGAAATTTTCTGTGCGATAGCCGTATCTGATACCGTCATATCTGCCGAGGTTTGATGAAGCTTCTGCGCAGGCAATAATATAGTAAACAGGAAGTGCCTGCTGTAATACAGGAAGCTTAATATCTATAATTTCAGCCCCGTTTTTCTCATATTCCTTAATTGCAGAGAATATAGCGTCTTTAATTTCTTCGTTAATACCCTCAAAATACTCTTTTGCAACACCGATTTTAAGGCCTTTAACATCAGTTTGGCCCAATGAATCGCTTATGTTGCCAAAGTCATAGTCAACACTTGTTTGGTCATGTTCATCAACACCGCTGATAGCATCAAATACAGTCGCTGTGTCTTTTACACTGTTTGCAAGTACACCGATTTGGTCAAGTGATGAACCGTATGCAATAAGGCCGTAACGCGAAACAGCACCGTAAGTAGGCTTAAGGCCGACTATACCGCAAAATGATGCCGGCTGGCGAACAGAACCGCCTGTATCCGAACCTAAGCCGTAACCTGCAAGGTTGGCACATACAGCAGATGCAACACCACCTGATGAACCGCCTGTTACATGCTTTGTGTTTCTCGGATTTAAAGGTGCGCCGTAAACACTCGTTTCGCTTGTTGAACCCATAGCAAATTCATCCATATTGGTTTTGCCGAGCATTACTGCACCCTGTGCCTTGAGCTTTGACCATACTGTTGAATCATAATACGGTCTGAAACCCTCAAGTATTTTTGAACAGCAGGTCGTAAGGTCACCGTCTGAGCAGATATTATCTTTAAGAGTCATCGGAATACCTGTAAGTGCTGTTGTTTTACCTTCGGCTATAAGTTTATCAGCAAATTTTGCGTTTTCAATTGCCTTGTCAAATGTGGTTGAAACATAGGCATTGTACTTTGGGTTATCATTTTCAATTGCTTCAATATATTTATTTGTAAGCTCAACTGATGATATTTCGCCGCTTTTAAGCATTTGTGATAAAGGTGAAATGATTTCTCTCATTTATATACCTCCCTTTACACAGAAGCATCCTTTTGATGCATTTACATTTGAAAGTATTTTTTCATTTGGAAGTGACGGTTTAACTTCATCTTTCCTGAATTCTTCGGCCGGAGTAGCACAAGAAGCAATGTTCCTGATTTTATCTGCGTCACCTTCAACCGAGTTGTTAATGGTGTCGGCAAATGCAATAATATCTCCCATATCTTTGATTATTCTGTCAAGCTCATCATCAGAAAAGTCAAGCCTTGCAAGGTTTGCAAGCTTAATTACTTCTTCTTTAGTAATCATAATTTTATCCTCTGTTACTTTCTAAGCTTAATGTGTACTTCACGAAGCTGCTGCTCAGTGATTTCGTTTGGTGCTCCGCACATAAGGTCTTGCGCCTTACCGTCCATTGGGAATGCGATTATTTCTCGGATGTTTTCTTCATTTCTAAGAAGCATAATCATTCTGTCAATACCAGGTGCCATACCTGCGTGTGGCGGTGCGCCGAATTGGAATGCAGTGTAAAGTGCGCCGAATTTTTCTTTAAGCACTTCTTCATCATATCCTGCAATTTCAAATGCTTTTTTCATAATATCAATATCGTGGTTACGAACTGCGCCTGATGAAAGTTCAACACCATTGCAAACAATATCATACTGATAAGCAAGAATTGAAAGCGGGTCTTCATTTTCAAGTGCTTCAAGTCCGCCCTGCGGCATTGAAAACGGATTGTGAGTAAATCCGATTTTCTTTTCTTCTTCCTTATATTCAAACATAGGAAAGTCGTTGATAAAGCAGAAACGATATGCGTTCTTTTCAAGAAGATCAAACATTTCACCAAGCTTTGTTCTGATTTGGCCTGCATATTCGCAAGCTTTAGCTTCGTTATCAGCAATAAAGAATATTGTATCGCCGATTTCAAGGCTTGCAATTTGTGCAAGTTCTTCTTTCATATCGTCAGGAATGAATTTATCAATAGGGCCTTTATAAGTTTTATCTTCTTGTACAAGTAAGTAGCCAAGGCCGCCCATACCGATAGATTGTGCGAATTTAAGGAGCTTTTCGTGCTTGCCTTTTGAAATATCTGCGTGTACTTTGATAGCTCTTACTGTCTGTCCATGGAAAGGCTTAAATGTGCAGCGCTGGAAAAATTCTGTTACATCTACAATTTCAAGCGGGTTTCTGAGGTCAGGCTTATCTGTACCGTATTTAAGCATAGATTCCTTGTAGCTGATTACAGGGTACGGTGCTTTTGTTACGCTGTAACCTTTTGGTGCAAATTTTTCAAATGTTTTTGTAAGCACTTCTTCGCCAACTTTGAATACATCTTCCTGTGTGGCAAATGCCATTTCAAAGTCAAGCTGATAGAATTCACCCGGTGAACGGTCAGCTCTTGCATCTTCATCTCTAAAGCAAGGTGCTACCTGGAAATATTTATCAATACCTGATACCATAAGAAGCTGCTTGTATTGCTGTGGTGCCTGCGGAAGTGCGTAAAACTTACCTTTGTGAACACGGGAAGGTACTACATAGTCACGCGCACCTTCAGGTGATGAAGCACAAAGAATAGGTGTTTGCATTTCCAAAAATCCCATTTCGCTCATAACCTGGCGAAGATATGCAATAACCTTGCTTCTGAAAATGATATTATCTTTAACTTTTTCGTTTCTTAAATCAAGGAAACGGTATTGAAGTCTTTTATCTTCACGAATTTCTTTAGAGGTTTGAATTTCAAAAGGAAGCGGTTGCCTAACTTTTCCAAGGGTGGTTACGCTTTTTGCTTCGACTTCAATTGTGCCTGTTGCAATTTTAGGGTTGATTGTATCTTCATCTCTTTTTTCAACAATACCTTCGATTGAAAGGCAATCTTCCTTGCTGATTCCGTCAAGAAGGGTTGTGTCACGCATTACAACCTGCATAACCCCGTACATATCCCTAAGGTCAATGAAAGATACGCCGCCGTGGTCACGAATGTTTTCAACCCAGCCGGCAATTTTAACTGTTGAATTGATGTCTGCCTCTGAAAATTCATTCATAGGTTTTGTTCTGTAATTTGTTGAAAATTCCATACTGTTCTCCTTTGTCAAAGTGTACTTAATAAAAAAATAGCAGCCTTAAGTCCAATAGGACGAAAGACTGCTTCCGTGGTACCACCTAAATTAGCCATAATCGGCTCACTCAAAAGATTAACGCTCTTGCACGCCCGAGTCTACTTGCAAATAAATAAAAATGCTTTCTTTCGGGAACTCATAGGTGTTTTTCACTGCCTGCCTGTATTGCCTTGCACCACACGGCAACTCTCTGAAACAAAACTTAAGCAGTTACTCGCCTAATCACAGTTTTAATATTACGCTAATAATATAACACTAAACCTTCAAATAGTCAACAATTTTCTTTTCTTATATAATTGTAATAATTATTATTCTATGCTAAAATATACTATATTCCTTATAATTTTATAATAAAGTTAAAATTGTTATTGAAAAACACCTCTGTATAATATATAATACTAAAAAATATATTTTATTGGGAATTTTTGTATGAAAAAAGTATTAAGTTTGTTTTTATCATTATCACTTATAGTTTGCATAGCTTTTTCCGGTGCTTCGCCGGCAATGGCTGATGAAGGGTATGATATTTTATTTGAAGATAATCAAAAAGAAGAAATTGAACACAGCGTAATTGATGAAATTATAGTATCGCAAGTCGGTAAAACGGAAGTGTCTGTTTATTGGAACTGCTCATATTACGGTTTTGTTGACGGATACGAAGTATCGCTTTATGACGGTAAAACAGATACTTATCTTCCGCAGGCTTATGTTGACTGTAATACATATAGTTATGTTTTCAGAAATCTTAAGCAAAATACCGGCTATCAGGTTTGCGTGCGCTCTTTTGTTTTTGATAACGGTACTTATGATTTCGGCCAATACAGCACCCCTGCCAAAATTTTCACCTGCCCGGTTGATGTTAAGCTATCATCGGTAAAATATAACTCCAAGGGCAAAGCAACGGTTAAATGGAAAAAATGCAAAAATGTAAGCGGCTATGTTATTGAATATTCACCTAATAAGGATTTTAAAGATGATGCTTCAAAATCAACCGTAATGGTTTACGGTAAAAGCAAGTCAAGAAAAGTTATCAACGGGCTTGCAAAGGGCAAGTATTATTTCAGAATTGCGGCATTTAAAAAAGTTGATGATACAATTTATGTGGGTACATTTTCAAAAAAAGTAAAAAGAGTTCATATTAAAAGAGGACTTAGCGTTAAAGGTATGCTCAATGCCATCAAAACAGATAATTCAGGCGCACAAAGAATAAAAAAATATACCGACGGCGGTGTGAATATCGCAAAATATAAAACCACTTATGATAAGGTTAAAGCTATCTATGTTTGGCACGCAAGGAACTTTAAAAAGCACGGTTGGGATTGTGTAGGATGTAACAGTAATTTTAATAACTGTATCAGCGCACTTTTTTCAAACAGTGAAAAGAGATATGACGGTTTTATTACACTTAATGCCGGTAAATTCAGAAATAATGACGGCTCAAAGGTTATGCACAAATGGTCTGTAATTTACCTTGCCGGTAAGCCATATATTTTTGACCCGAGGCTTCAGGGTTATACCAAAAATTATACTGCAAATACATATTTTGCCTTGGCGAAGAATTCAAGATCGGCAAAACCGTATATTTATGAATATGATTACGGTACTTTTTATCCGGATGAAAGCAATGCGTATTTTGAATACTGCGTTGAAAGCATAAAATAAACTTTTTTGAAAGGATTATTAACTATGAAAAAAGTTGCAATTATTATGGGTTCAGACAGCGATTTGCCTATCGTAACCCCTGCAATCAAACAGCTCAAGGAATTGGGTATTGAAACCGAGGTTCGTGTAATGAGTGCACACAGAACACCGAATGAAGCACACGAATTTTCGGCAAATGCAATTAAAAACGGATTTGGTGTAATTATTGCCGCAGCAGGTATGGCTGCACATTTGGGCGGTGTACTTGCCGCTTCAACCACTTTGCCGGTTATCGGTATTCCGTGCAGTGCAAAGGTGCTTGACGGAATGGATGCAATGCTTGCAACTGTTATGATGCCACCGGGTATTCCGGTTGCAACAGTAGGTGTTAACGCAGCTAAAAATGCGGCTCTTTTGGCGGCTCAAATTCTTGCGGTAGGTGATGATGAACTTATGGCAAAGCTTATTAAAATGCGTGAGGATATGGCAGAGCAGGTTCGCCAAAAGGATATTGCACTTCAGGAAAAGCTTAAAGAAATTTAACAAACATTCACGATAAAAAATAAGATTGCGTAAAACGCGAACATTTAAAAGGAGATTATATATGGAGTCATTCAGCGAAAGTTATGCTAAAGCAGGCGTAGATGTTACAGCAGGTTATGAATCTGTTGAACTTATCAAATCACATGTAAAGCGCACTGAAATTCCGGGTGTAATGGGTTCAATCGGCGGTTTCGGCGGTATGTTTGAACTTTTAGGCGCAGGCAATTATAAAAATCCTGTGCTTGTTTCAGGAACAGACGGTGTAGGAACCAAGCTTAAAGTTGCTTTTCTTCTTGATAAGCACGATACTATCGGTATTGACTGTGTAGCAATGTGTGTTAATGATGTAGCTTGCTCCGGTGCAAAGCCGCTTTTCTTCCTTGATTATATTGCTTGCGGTAAAAACTATCCTGAAAAGATAGAGCAAATTGTAAGCGGTGTGGCTGAAGGTTGCGTTCAGGCAGGTTGCGCACTTGTCGGCGGCGAAACAGCAGAACATCCGGGCCTTATGCCAAACGAAGAATATGACCTTGCAGGTTTTACGGTAGGTATCGGCGAAAAGGATAAGCTTGTATCAGGCGATAAGCTTGCAAGCGGAAATGCACTTATCGGCGTTGCATCATCAGGTGTTCATTCAAACGGTTTTTCACTTGTAAGAAAAGTGTTTAACATTACTGAAGAAAGGCTTGGCGTTCATGTGGCAGAGCTTGGCAAAACTCTTGGTGAAGAGCTTTTGACTCCTACAAGAATTTATGTTAAGCCGCTTCTTAATCTTATGGACAGCGTCAATGTCAATGCTATCAGCCATATCACCGGCGGCGGATTTTATGAAAATGTACCGAGAATGTTAAATGACGGTTTCAAGGCTGTTATTGAAAAAGATAAGTGCTTTAAAAAGCCTATTTTTGACCTTATCGCAAGTGAGGGTAATATCCCTGAAAGAGATATGTATAACACATTTAATATGGGTACAGGCCTTGTTATCGCAGTTGATAATGATAAGGCAGATGAAGCTGTAAGAATACTTAAAGAAAACGGCGAGGACGCTTGCGTTATCGGTGAAATCAAAGCAGGCGAAAAGGGTGTTGAACTCGTATGATGAAAAACATAGCTGTTTTAGTGTCAGGCGGGGGTACTAATCTTCAGGCACTTATTGACGCACAGGCAAAAGGTGAAATAATCGGCGGAAAAATCACGCTTGTTGTTTCTTCAAACCCTGATGCATACGCTCTTGAGAGAGCAAAAAAGAACAATATAGCAACTAAAATCTGCGAAAAGAAAAACTATAAAGACAGGGCGGAATATACCCGTGCTATTAGGGATATTTTACTTGAAGCAAAGGCTGACTTGGTAGTATATGCCGGCTTTATGACTATTCTTGATGAGCAGATAGTTAAGGCTTTTCCAAATAAAATGATGAATGTTCACCCTGCGCTTATCCCGTCTTTTTGCGGGCCGGGATATTGGGGGCTTCATGTGCATGAAAAGGTTATTGAAAGCGGAGTTAAACTCACAGGTGCAACAGTCCATTTTGTAACAGAGGAATGTGACGGCGGCCCTATAATTTTGCAAAAGGCAAGCGAGGTTAAATTTGATGATACCCCTGAAATTTTGCAAAAGCGTGTTATGGAAGAATGTGAATGGAAAATTCTTCCAAAAGCAGTTTCTCTTTTCTGCCAAGATAAAATAGAAGTTGTTAATAATAAAACTAAAATTACTGAATGATATTGAGGTGTAATTATGGAAATCAAATCTCTTGCAAGTGAACTTAATACGAATTCATATCCGGGCAGAGGCATTGTTCTCGGTCAAAGTGATGACGGCAAATTTGCAGTTTGTGCTTATTTCATTATGGGCAGAAGTGTAAACAGCCGTAACAGAATTTTTGAAGAAAATGAGCGTGGCGGAATTCGCACCAAGGCTTTTGATGAGTCAAAAATGGAAGACCCTTCACTTATTATTTATAATCCTGTTCTTAAGTTCGGCGGTGACACAATCGTTACAAACGGCGATCAAACCGATACTATTTATGATTCTTTTGCAAAGGGTGATTGCTATCACGATGCACTTATTACAAGAGAATTTGAGCCTGATGCACCAAATTACACACCAAGAATTTCAGGTATTTTAAAGGAAAACGGTAATTATAATCTTTCGATTCTTAAATCAAATTGCGGTGAGCCTGAATGTGTGAGATATTTCTTTGAATATCCTGCAAGGGCAGGTCTCGGTCATTTTATTCATACATATAAGTGTGACGGAAATCCTATTCCGTCATTTGAGGGTGAGCCTACACCTGTTAAAATTGAAGGCGATATTGATGAGTTCACCAATATGATTTGGACTAATCTTAATGAGGATAATAAG
>ERZ827450.2993-NODE-2993-length-12379-cov-3.645407_pt1 | contig 12379 bp, 9 predicted proteins | sample MGYA00519773_ERZ827450 | MGnify/ENA primary metagenome ERZ827450 (study PRJEB31778, sample SAMEA3449306) | human gut metagenome | biome: human gut; feature: human-associated habitat; material: faeces | place: United Kingdom | collected 2010/2012 ...
TAAATATGGCGGAGGAGTATACTTACACAGAAAAGCTGGAATAAATATAAGTAAAAGTGCATTTTCCGATAATTTTGCGATACAGGGGGGCGCAATTTATACTGGGAACTCTGATTATGGCGATCCGGCGGATGCAACCAAATATCAGACTGTTAAACTTGCAGGTGATGTGAGCTTCGAAAACAATTCTGCTTCATATGGGCTTTACGCTCCGCCTGAAAATGCAGATGAATTTACCAACCTTAAATTTTCAAAAACATCTGTGACAGGTAAAAATATTTTTCCTGTAGATTCGCTTTTGACAAACTATGATATTAACTATATCAATGGGGATAAGGTTGATCCAACTGAAAAATATCAAATTCTTTTTGAATTTAAAAGCACAACTGAAGACAAAGATTTGCCAAGTGATATATTGGATTTACTTCCAGCCCCAATAAGTGGCATTAAAAAAGGCGATAAAGTAAAAGTCATCACTGGACATTACAAGGGAACGATCGGCGAAGTTCTGGCTGTTATGCCGAAAGAGAACAAAGTCATCGTTGAGGGTGTCAATCTGATGAAGAAGCACCTGAAGCCGACTCAGGCTAACCCGGACGGAGGGATCATCGAGTGCCCGCTGCAAATCACCGGCACGCTCCCGGTCGGTTCCGGCAAACCAACCGCTGTCCCGGCTGAAAAGGTGTTCGCCCAATTTGACCGTCAATCCCCACGAAGCGATCGTACGGATAAACGACGTATCGACCTTTTTCGGCAATTTGGACGACACGGCTACGACGGACACCGTATCACCGGGCCGCAGGAACGGCGGGCGCAGGGAGGAGTGATGCTCCGGGTGTCGGGACACATCGGCGCCGGCATGCGGCGTTCCCTGGAAAAAAAGCAGAAACAGGCCGGAAAGCAGCAACCCTCCGGCATATCGGCGGCAATTCATATCGTTTGGCTGTAATTTAGTATAATCGGGTTGCAAAGGTACGAATAATCCGGCACAAGGATATACGGTATCACAGAGACGGGCAGAATTTGGAAAAGTGTCGAAAAAATGTCAATTTTATCTTCCGATTCGGGAAAACCCGGTATCTCCCGCAAAATTCACCTGACATGAAAAAGATTCCAGCCCTTTCCATATCGCTGGCCGCAGTATTATTAACACTCTCCGCACTCCCGGGGTTCCGCACGCCGGTCGGTGCTGCACCACCCGCAACACCGGGCGCCCCATCGCAACCTGCCGCAGGCAAGACGGTCGTGCTGACTTTCGACGATGCCGCCGCCAGCCACCGGACCGTAGTCGCACCGCTCCTGAAAAAGTACGGTCTCGGGGGTACATTCTTCGTCTGCGAATTCCGCGGATTCGAAAACAAGGAACACTACATGAGCTGGGAACAAATCCGGGAATTGTCGGAAATGGGTTTCGAAATCGGCAACCATACTCGCTCCCATCCGGCCATGAGCAAGCTCGACCGTGAACAAATAGAGGAACAAATCCGCTACATCGAGGATAAATGCGCGCAATACGGCATTCCCCATCCGACGACGTTCGCCTATCCGGGCTACGACACCAGCGCGGAAGGCATTGCCCTGCTCCGGGAACGGGGTTACCGCTATGCGCGTCACGGCGGCGACCGGCCTTACCTGCGGAACATATCCGACCCGATGATGGTCCCGAGCTACTCGATCAACCACAAAACCGGGCACACGCTGGCCTATGTCCGCCAAGCAGTCGAAGCTTGTCCGGAGGGGGGCGCAGTAGTTCTCTGCCTGCACGGGGTGCCCGATCTCGCACACGATTTCGTCAGCACGTCGCCCAAAGAGTTCCGGAAGATCCTGAAATACCTGAAAAAGCAACATTGCCGGGTTATTCCGCTCCGGGACCTGCAATGAACGGCAAAAATCACAAAACGGAGGAACAGATACGCAAAAAATGGGCGACACAATCCTGACAACCTGACAATTATCCTCTGTCGCACGGATTTATTCCGTGAAGTTCTTGAAAATTCCGATTTTATTTCCCAAATTTGCACCCGGAATTCAAACAGGAATCTCCGCCTCAATAGCTCAGTTGGTAGAGCATTTCATTCGTAATGAAAAGGTCGCCGGTCCGAGTCCGGCTTGAGGCTCAGGGAAAAGCACCTGCAAAAGCAGGTGCTTTTTTCATATCCGCGCCTTTCCCACCGCCGGTCAACGAACGGTACTTCCCGGAATATTTTAACGGCTTAACGGCTCTTTACTACCTGCCCTTTTCCGCCCCCCGACGGAGAGCCGCGGAAACAGTTTCCTGAACCGGATCAGGTACAGGGTAATATTGCTGCCTGCGATCACAAAAGTGACAGCCGTCACGATCATGACCAACCCTATGCTCTCACGGAGGGTCAGCATCTCCCCGAATACGGTCACCCCAAAGAATATGGCCGTCACAGGTTCCAGTGCTCCCAGAATGGCCGTGGGTGTGGAACCGATATACTGGATGGCACTGGTCGTACACAGGAACGACACGGCAGTCGGGAAAACGGCCAGGGCCAGTAAATTTCCCCACAAATACCATTGGTCCGGCACGCATAAATTACCAGACATACCCAGACGGACGACAAACAACGACAATCCGAACAATAGCACGAAGAAAGTTACCTGGAGAGTCGCCATATCTTTCAGTGCCGACTGGTTGATGCCGACGAGGTAGATGGCATACGAAAGCGCCGAAACCATGACCAGCATCGTCCCGACAAGGCTGAGCGCGGCCCCGTCCCCGCCTTTATACAGCAAACCGATCCCGCCCAACGCTAGCACAATGCACAAGAGGGTCTGCGGGGTCAATTTTTCCTTGAAAACAACTGCCATAATCAGTGCGACCATAATCGGATAAACGAACAGCAACGTCGATGCGATACCGGCCTCCATATAATTGTAACTCTGGAACAAGGTCAGGGAAGAGAGGGCCACCAACAGGCCCATCACAACCAGCGGCAGCACTTCCCTGCGCCGGAGGGTAAAGTGCCGTCCCCTCGCCCTGATCATAACGCCGAGAATGGGAATGGCGAACAAATACCTGAAAAAGAGCACGGAATCGGGATTCATCCCCGCTTTGTAAAGCGGCAGGGCAAACAAGGGATTCATCCCGTAGGTCGCAGCTGCGACAGCTCCCAGAATATAGCCTTTGGCTTTCATGTTCATGACCCGGAATTTTCCCGCAAAGATAGCATCTTAAGGCCCGAATCGCTCCGGCATTCACACGAAAAAGGGCGGCGCCCGATATGCGTACGACGAGGATGCATACAGCAAAACCAATCCGCCCCTGTCCGGCCGGACGACATCCGGAATGCCGGGAACGAAACGTCCGTGCCTTTATCCCCGCGATTATTTGGCCGCCACCTGCAATCGGGTACATTTCTTGCATTATCCTTACATAAAACAACCCGTTAAATCCCAACACCATGAGCAAATCTGTTTCCCGACTCACTAACCTGCTCCTGTCGAGCAACGGTTCGGACATCGCATTGTTGTTGCTGCGTATCTTCGTGGGCATTATGATGCTGACGCACGGCGTAGCCAAAATAGAAAATTTCAGCGCGTTGAAAGCGAATTTTCCCGATCCGGTCGGGTTGGGCGCAGGCTTTTCACTATTGCTGATCACCTGCGCCGAAGTGGGCTGTTCCCTGCTGGTGATCGTAGGCCTGGTTACCCGGCTGGCGGTTATCCCGCTGATTGTCGGGATGTGCGTGGCCGCCTTCCTCACCTTTCCCGGCTTCACGATGGCTGCCTCGGAACTCGCGCTGCTGTACCTGAGTATCTACATCACGCTGCTGATCGCCGGACCGGGCGAATATTCGCTCGACGAATTGCTTCGCATGACGTTACGCCGCAAAAACAGTAATTAAAATCTTTTATTATATTTGCGGGGTAACCTTATCGTGTAAAAGCAAACATCTATGTGTGGAATCGTCGGGATGTTTGACATCTCTTCCGACGCGGAGAGTTTCAGACCCCAGGTACTGAAAATGGCCCGGAAAATCCGCCACCGGGGCCCCGACTGGTCGGGCATTTATTGCGGAACAAACACAATCCTCGCCCACGAACGACTCTCGATCGTAGATCCCGAATCGGGAGGACAACCCCTCAAAAGCAAAGACGGAAAACTGATTCTGGCCGTCAACGGAGAGATTTACAACCACCGGCAATTGCGCGAGCAGCTTGCAGGCGAGTATGAATTCCTGACCGGCTCGGACTGCGAGGTAATCCTTGCATTGTACCGCAAAAAAGGGATCAATTTTCTGGAAGAGCTGAACGGTATCTTCGCATTCGCACTGTATGACAGCGAAAAGGATCTTTACCTGGTGGCCCGTGACCACATGGGAATCATCCCGCTCTACATGGGCTGGGACGAACGGAACCATTTTTACGTCGCTTCGGAACTCAAAGCGCTCGAAGGGATATGCAAAGTGATCGATCCGTTCCTGCCGGGGCACTATCTCTGCAGTACGGACAAGAAAATGACCCGGTGGTATACGCGCGGCTGGATGCAGTACGATGCAGTGAAAAACAACGGCGCCGACATCGAACAGCTACGCGAGGGGCTGGAAGAGGCCGTACGCCGCCAATTGATGTCGGACGTTCCGTACGGAGTGCTCCTTTCGGGCGGGCTCGATTCGTCGGTCATTTCGGCCATAGCGAAGAAATTCGCCGCCAAGCGTATCGAAACGGACGGACGCAGCGATGCGTGGTGGCCGCAGCTACACTCGTTCGCCGTAGGGCTCAAAGGTGCACCCGACCTGGCCGCAGCTCGTAAAGTAGCCGACCACATCGGCACCGTGCACCACGAAATCCACTACACGATCCAGGAGGGCCTGGATGCGCTGCGGGATGTCATCTATTACCTCGAGACCTACGATGTGACCACCGTGCGGGCTTCTACGCCGATGTACCTGCTCTCCCGCGTAATCAAGTCGATGGGTATCAAAATGGTCCTTTCCGGCGAAGGAGCCGACGAGCTTTTCGGCGGTTACCTCTATTTCCACAAAGCGCCCGATGCACGCGCCTTCCACGAAGAGACCGTGCGCAAATTGGGCAAACTGCACCTGTACGACTGCCTGCGGGCGAACAAGGCACTGGCGGCCTGGGGCGTGGAAGGGCGCGTACCGTTCCTCGACAAAGAGTTCATGGATATCGCCATGCGTATCAATCCCGAAGCGAAAATGGCCAAGGACGGCCGCATGGAAAAATGGATCGTCCGCAAAGCGTTCGAGGACCTGCTGCCCGAAAGCGTGGTATGGCGCCAGAAGGAGCAGTTCTCCGACGGAGTGGGCTACGGTTGGATCGACTCGCTGAAAAAAGTCACCTCGGAGGCTGTCTCGGACGAACAGATGAGCCATGCCGCCGAGCGCTTCCCGATCAACCCGCCGATGAACAAGGAAGAGTATTATTACCGTTCGATCTACGAGGAGCACTTTCCCTCGCAATCGGCCGCCCGCTGCGTGCCGTCGGTGCCTTCCGTCGCCTGCAGCACCGCCGAGGCACTGGCCTGGGACGCTTCGTTCCGGAACCTGAACGACCCCTCGGGCCGGGCGGTTAAACATGTACATAACCAAAGTTTGTAAAACAACCGGCAATGAGAACAACAGGATTTCTGCTCGGCATGCTCTTATGCGGCACCACTTTGTTCGGGCAGCAGAAAGATTGGGCGGGTTTCGATCGTTACCGCGAAGCGAACCGCACCGCAAAACAGGACGCCGAAGCCGTCTTCATGGGCAATTCGATCACCGAAGGATGGGCGAGGATGCGCCCCGGTTTTTTCGCGGACAACGGCTACATCGGCCGGGGCATCAGCGGCCAGACCTCGGCGGAAATGTTCGCACGCTTTCGTCCGGACGTCATCGAACTGGCCCCGAAGGCGGTCGTGATTCTGGCCGGAACGAACGATATCGCACAGAACAACGGCCCGATCGAACTCGAAAACGTGATGGACAATATCGCCTCGATGTGTGAATTGGCCCGGTTGCACAACATCCGGGTACTCCTCTGTTCGGTACTCCCCGCCGCCGCATTCCCGTGGCGCGAAGGAATCGAACCTGCCGATTCGATCATCCGGCTCAATGCGATGATCGAAGCTTATGCCCGCGAAAACGGCATCGAATACGTCGATTACCACTCCCGGATGAAGGACGGTCGAAACGGATTGCCGCCCGAATACTCGAAAGACGGCGTCCACCCCAATCCGGAAGGATACCGGGTCATGGAAGGAATTATCGCTTCGTACCTCAAATGATTATCCCTAAAAAGCCGCTGCAAAACAGCGGCTTTTTTAATATTTTTAGGTATCTTTGGTTAAACCCGGCAAGGAGCGGCAACGACGGATCCGCCCGGCCGGGGAAATCGGCTTTATTCTTAATTCCTACTGTCATGAAACCCGCACGCTTGTTCGGAATGCTCCTGGCAGGAGTATTCGCCGCATTCACCTTTTCCCCTGCTTCAGCCCTGGAACTGACCGGCACACGCCGCATCTGGGACCAAGCTCCGCACTCGGCGTTCACCGGACTGATCGACTACGAGGGCAAACTCTACTGCTGTTTCCGCGAAGCGAAAAGCCATGTCCCGCAACTCACGGGCGAAGATGGCAAGATCCGCATCCTGGTCTCCGACACCGGAGAAGCATGGGAACCGTTCGCACTGGTCGAATCGCAGGGCACCGACCTGCGCGACCCGCAACTGAGCAGGACGCCCGACGGGCGGCTGATGCTGCTGATGGGCGGCAGCCGCTATGAGAACGGACAATTCCTCGGGGGAATTTCGCATGTATCGTTCCTCGATTCGAGGAGCAGAACTTTTTCCGCCCCGATACCGATCGAGGTGGACAAAACGCTCTTCCCGAATAAAATCTGGCTTTGGAAAATCACCTGGCACGGCCCGGAAGGTTACGCGACGATCTACGAAAACGACCGTCTGTCATTGGTAAAAACGTCGGACGGATTGCATTACGATCTTGTTACCAGGCTGCGCTGCGACAGCATGCCGAACGAAACGGCGCTGCTGTTCGGCCCCAACGACGAACTCTACCTGCTCGTCCGGCGAGAAATAGGCGGTGCCACGGGCGTGTGGGGAGAAAGCCGTCCTCCATATACGGAATGGGAATGGAACGACCTGGGCATCCGCCTCGGCGGCCCTAACCTGTGCGCACTGCCCGACGGAAGCATCCTGATCGGCTCACGGGAGGTGCAAAAGGAACCCCATTGCGGCCTGTACGGACTGGATGGATCGAAACGCGCCGAACTGCTCCTGCGGCTGCCCAGCGGCGGCGACTGCAGTTATCCGGGCATGGTCGTTCGGGGGAATAAACTTTTCGTTTCGTATTATTCCGCTCATGAAGGTAAATGTGCAATTTATCTGTCCGAGCTTAAAATCAAATAAATCAAAAACATCATGTTCTCCGTCTAATACCTGCATGATACGAGTGACGCAGGGATGTGAAAGTCTGGTACGGAAGAATGGGGATCGGCGTAAGTAAACCATACAACCGACCCAGTAGAATCGAAATCGGCCCGAAAAACACCCAACCGGAACGGATTGCCGAGTCCCAACCGTCCCAGTTCGTCAAGGTCGATCAGACCTTCGACCATATAACCGACCTGATTTCGAGAAGCCATGATCTTCAGCGTCTGGAAGTTCCACTGCGGAGTAAAATCACGGTAGTACTTTGCTTCATAATCCAAGATTCGGCCAGCCGGATCTATCTCGATACAATAATAATGTTCCATCCGTCCGCCAGACCGATCGAAAAAAAGTTCGACCCGATCTCCGGTTTCTACGCTCTTTTCACCCGCATAAGCATGGACCGTCAGGGTTGTATCGACAACCGAAAAGGCAAAACAGAACTTTCGGTTATGAATGCAAGCATAAAATTCGGTGCAGTCCGTACGATCCTGAACCCAGGGTGACACCATCCCCCGGAAAAGCCTGTGCGCGCTCCATGCCGGCTCGTCAATCGTTCCGTCGATCCGAATGTATCCTTCCTCATACCGAAGGGAGATTCCCTCCTTGCAGGAAACCAGCGACAACAGCGCGCCTATTATGAAAAAATAAAAACGGTTCACAAGGCCAAAGATTGCCCGTACTCCTGCAAAACTTTTTCCACCCGTCCAGCACCGTAACGATCAATATAACTGCTGTTAATCCATGCCGCAAACGAGGTAATCGAATGCACTCCCAGCGATTTATAAAGTAGCACATCACGATCACATCGCTCTTTTGCCCAAGGCAATTCGACCAGATTGTCTTTTTTCCAGTCTGAAAACATCGAGACATCGAGCCAATATTCCAGAATGTGGGCCGTTGCTGCCGGAAAAACCTGAAGATTCTCCTGCAATTGGCCCAATTGTTCACCCCCGAGCGATTCGCTGTAATTGCGGCTAATGGGTGCATATTCCAGAAAGACGCCTTTACTCGGCGTCACCTTCCGGGGAACAGGTAACGTGTTATGGTATGCCAAATGAGCCACGGTTGCTTCCGGATCAATTTCGCGCAGAATCCCAAGCAGGCGGTTCTCGTAGATCAACGCCTGTTCACTGGCCGAATACAGCCTGCAGGAATCGCACTGACAAAAAGCGTCCTTAACATCGTCCGTCCAAAAAAAGTAACGGTGGGTCGTAGGTTTGAGCCATCCAGTGATTTCGTGCAGTTGTTCCCGTATAACGGTATAAACAGAATCGTTCGTGAAACACATGTTGTACTCTTTCACACGCCGGCCCGTACTGTCCATGCGGAAATATTCGGGATGGGACTCAAACATCTCTCGGGGAAGCAGATTTTGCAGGCTGTGCAATTCGAACTCAACATCAATCCGTTCCTGTCTGCACAGTGACAGAAACTCCTGTCCGTTATCGCTCATCAGGAATGCTTTCAATTGAGGAAGAGGTTCAAAAAAAGTATCGGCATGAATGCCGATCAGATTCAAACCCGCCTCTTTCATCCATTTCACCCAGCGAGCCGCTCCCACCGACTCGATATCATGCGGATAAAGCACGATTCCTTTCCGTAAAGACGCTTGTTGGGTTGGCGGGCGAATACAACCGATCGTTGTCACGCATACGAACAGGATCACCAACAATAATTTACATGATGTTTTCATAATGTATTTTGGGTTAGGGTTAGGTTCAAGACAAAAAGAGGAAATTTATTCAACATTGCAGAATCCAATCTCATATTATCACGACATAATCCCCCATGTCAAATAGGATGGCAATAGGTCAAGCCCCGGACTTCTCTGCACGGATAATCGCCCGGTTTTTGCGGCCGTCTACAAAGATGTAAAGCGGCTCCGGAAAACGCACATGGCGGACATACGCACTTTCGTACAGGGCGGGCTGCGTATCGAGCTGTGCGATATCGAAGCGGCCGTCCCCCTGGAACGGATTGATCGTCAGGTAGCCGACCCCGAACGAGGTGAGATTCTGAAAAAAGTGCGTGCCTTGGCTCGGTTCGACACGGAAATTATCCAGCCCGCACTCGACGATCACTTTCGCCTCTGAAATATGCGGCCACTTGACCGGTACGCCGAGCCACGGATCGCTCGATCCCCAACGGCCCGGACCGACCAGCACATAGGAGCGTTTCTGGTCGCGCAACTCCGTATTGAGCCGGTTCACCTCGTCGGCCATTTGTTGCGTATGGGCGGTATCGAACCTGTCGGGGCGGATGTAGACCACGTCGGTAACCCCTTCGATCGCACCTAGCCCCAGCGCGCTCTCGGCATAGATGAGCGCACCGGAGGTATCCACCTGATCCCAGTCGAGCGAACGGTTCGACGGACTGTCCACGATCGGACGGATCTGGAGCATATCGAACACCTTGTCCTCCCCGTACGGCACATCCATATTGACGGCAAATTCGATCTCGACCGGACAGCGCAACTCCCGTTCGCCGAGGGCGAGCATATCGCTCAAAATCCCGGCCAGCGGCATCGTATCGTATTTCAGGATTTGCGAAAAAGTGACGATCTTGCGCCCCTCTTCGAAATTGCTGTCCGAAATACGCTGGTTTTGCATGTCCCAGGTCGAAGCCACATAGCGCATGTTGCGGAAATGTTTGGCTTTGTTGATTTCGAAACGCTGCAGGTTCACCGCATCGTCGAGCGACGTTTTGAACTCCTCGGGACGCAGGTTCAGCGCATACATCTCGCGCTGGGTATCCCGCAACGCCAGTTCGGTCGTCGAAAGCTGCAGCACATTGCGCGGGTAACGCGGTGAAAAACGCAGCGTTAATCCGCCTTCGACCACCAGTTTACCCAATCCGAAAGCCAGATTCACGATCCCGTCCTGCGGCTGCTCGTCGCCGATCGGGTAAAAATTCAGCGAGCGCGCCACGCCGGAGATGGTCGGGAAGAAATAACCGCTGTCCTCGGTACCGCAGACATCCTGGATCACCACAGCCATTTTTTCCTCGCTCAGCAGGTTCGAACTGGCCTGGATATAGGCCCGGCTCGCCGCGAAATAGACCGACGCATAGACGCTCTTGACCGCTTTGCCCAACAGGCGCAACATCTGGTCTTCATTGTCCGTCTTGGGAATCATATAGGTCGAGTAGATACCGGCGAAGGGCTGGTAATGCGAATCCTCCAGTTTCGAGCTCGACCGAATCGCCAACGGCCCGGAAACGGTGCGGATGTAAGCCCGCAGATCGTTCACGAGCGTTTCCGGCAACCGCGAGCTGACGAATTCCGAGAGAATCTCCTCATCGCCCACGTCGGCATTGATCACATACATCAGCCCGTTGTCCCGGACGAACTGGTCGAAATAGTCGGTGGCCACGACCACCGTGCGGGGCAGCATCACTTTGACTCCCTCGTATTTATCGTAGAGGTCGTAACGCTGCAACATATTGTTGATGAAGGCCAGCCCTCGGGCCTTTCCCCCCAGCGACCCCTCGCCGATACGGGCAAACCAGATGTAGCGGTTATAGGTCTGCGCGTCGAAATGCGCGACCACGCCGTGCCCCTGTACGATGCGGTATTCGGTAATCGCTTTGGCAATGAACTCGCGGAGCCCGTCCACCGTCGGAAAATGGCTCTCGGAAACGGATTTGAACATACCCGCTAGCCGGAACAATCCCCGTGAATACATCCACTTCGACAGTCGGTTCCGGGAGGTGTAATAGAGCAACACCTCTTCGGGAATCTCCTGCACGAGCCGCTGCATATCGCGCAGGTCGCGCGCACGGCCGATCACCTCGCCGCTGCCGGGATCGCGGAATACGAAATCGCCGAAGGCGAACTCCTCGCTGATGTAGTCGCTCAGCTCGATCAACAGCGTTTTCGAATACTTGACGACAAATCCCACCCCCAGTTCCTCAGCCGTCTTGCGCATGCTCTCCTGGGAGGATTGCAACAGGAAAGGCATGTGCGGATCGTCGCTCTTGATCAGCCGACACAGGTCGATCCCCGCATCGAGTTTCTCGCTGTCCGCAGGATCGTTCTTGTGCAGCACGAACCCCACATCGGAGATTACGCCCAGCAGGTTACGCTTGTAACGCTCGTAAAGCATCACCGCCTCTTCGTAATTGGTCGCCAGCAGGATTTTGGGACGCCCGCGCTTGCGCAGCATCTGTTGCTGCTCGTTGAGCGCCTCTTTGAGAAACTCAGCGCTCTGCTGCAGCACCAGCTTATAAATTGCGGGCAGGTAGGTCGAGTAATAACGGATCGAATCTTCGACCAGCAGGATCGACTGCACGCCCACCCCAAGAATATCGTCGTCGGCGTTCATCCGGTCCTCGATCAGCTTGACGATCGCCAGGATCAGGTCGGCGTTGCCGTGCCAACTGAAGATATAGTCGATCGCAGAACGGTCTTCACCCTCTATGCGGCGGTAAATATCCTTCGAGAAGTTGGTCAGCAGCACGAAAGGAATTTCGGGATGCAGCGCCTTGAGTTGTTTAGAGAAGTGGAATACGTCGAGATCCCCAACGTTGAACATACTGATAACCAGGTCAAAATCATTTTCACCCTGCAACAACTCCAGCGCCTCGGTCGAACTGCTCACCCGCGTGAACGACGGCGGGTTGCTCAGGTTCAGCTCCATATACTCGTGGTTGAGCTGCACCTCCAGGCGCCCGTCCTCTTCGAGGGTATAGGCATCATAGCTGCTGCAGATCAGCAAAATCCTGCGGATGCGCCGGCGCATCAGGTTACGGTAGTCGGTTTTGGCGAGCCTGCGCGCGCCGGATGGGATCGTTTTTTGTGCCATGTCGGATAAGGCTTTCCTACAAAACTACACAAAATCCGGTACTTCCGTCCTCCGGAGCCGCCGATTTTTCACATTAGCGGAACACCAGCCGGAACCGCGTCTCCCGGGGCGTCGAATGCTGCAACTTGAGGCTGCCGCGGGGCAGGCGCATGATCTGC
>ERZ827450.3010-NODE-3010-length-12320-cov-3.061883_pt1 | contig 12320 bp, 9 predicted proteins | sample MGYA00519773_ERZ827450 | MGnify/ENA primary metagenome ERZ827450 (study PRJEB31778, sample SAMEA3449306) | human gut metagenome | biome: human gut; feature: human-associated habitat; material: faeces | place: United Kingdom | collected 2010/2012 ...
TTTAGTCGTAGAGGATGAAGTAGAGGTACCGGACAGTGTGACTGTCATTAAGGTAGACAACACCCGCTATGCGATGGCATTGATTTCTGCCGCATGGTTTGGTTATCCAGCAGAGGAACTTACCACAATCGCTGTTACCGGAACAAAGGGCAAGACAACAACAACCTATATGGTGAAGTCTCTCTTAGAGGAGGCTGGACATAAGGTTGGTGTGATTGGAACAATCGAGGTTGTGATCGGACAGGAACATATCCCAGTGAATAACACAACACCGGAATCTTATGACATCCACAGCTATTTCAGAAAGATGGCAGAGGAAGACTGTGACGTTGTTGTTATGGAAGCGTCCTCTCAGGGATTTAAGCTTGACAGAACTGCTGGAATTATGTTTGATTACGGCTTATTTACGAACCTTTCTCCAGACCATATCGGACCGAACGAGCATAAGGACTTTGCAGAATACCTTTCCTGCAAGGCAAAGTTATTTAACCAGTGCCGCTATGGTTATGCGAATATTGATGATGAGCATTTTGCAGAGATTACAAAGAATGCGACCTGCCCGATTGAGACATTTGGTTTAAATGAAAACGCAGATTTAGTAGCGTATGATGTGGAACTGACAAGAGACAGAGACTTCCTCGGCGTAGACTTTGGTTTAAAGGGAACCTGCGAAGGTAAGATTTCCTGTGGTGTGCCGGGAACATTTAACGTACATAATGCGTTAGGTGCGATCAGTATTGCCGGTCATATGGGTGTTACCGTAGAGCAGATGAACAAGGCACTTCGCCACTTCAGCGTAAAGGGAAGAGTACAGATTGTTCCGACAGGATATGACTATACATTAATTATTGACTACGCACATAATGCCGTAGCCTTAGAGAGCATTTTAAATACATTACGAGCTTATGATCCACCAAGATTGATCAGTTTATTTGGCTGTGGTGGTAACCGTTCCAAACTCCGCCGTTATGAGATGGGTGAGGTATCCGGAAAGCTTGCGGACTTTACGATTATTACTTCCGATAACCCAAGATTTGAAGAGCCACAGGCAATCATTGATGATATTTTAATTGGAATGAAGAAGACAGACGGAGAATATATTTCTATTATTGACCGTCATGAGGCAATCTCTTACGCTATGCATCATGCACAGCCAGGAGACATCGTTGTTCTCGCCGGAAAAGGACATGAGACCTATCAGGAGATTGAAGGCAAGAAGTATCATATGAGCGAAGAAGAAATCGTTCAGGATGTTTTAGATGGCAAATATTAAAGAAAAGGAAGGATTATGGGAGACAGTAATACAAGATATGCTGATATAATCATTGATATTTCCCATGAGGCACTCGACAGGGTATTCCAGTACAGGGTGCCTCTTTCCTTATGGAAAGAAGTGCGGCCAGGCAGCAGAGTTTTTGTTCCGTTTGGAAGAGGAAACCGGGAGACGGAGGGCTATGTTGTCGCGATTCGCCCGGAAGCAGATTATGAAGAAAGTAAGATTAAAGAAATTCTCCGGGTAAATACAGAGGGAGTTTCTGTGGAGTCAGAACTTATCAAGGTTGCTTCTTTCTTAAAAGAACAATATGGTTCCACGATGATACAGGCCCTTCGCACTGTGCTTCCGGTAAAAGCAAAAATGAAACCCAAAGAAGAAGTATTTATTACTCTTTCTGCAGATATAGAAGCTGCACAGAAGCTTCTTGCCGAATGGGAGCAGAAGCATTATGTGGCGAGGGCAAGATTTCTTTTCCTGTTAATAGAAAAGGGAAGAATCACGAAGGAAGAAGCAGTAAAAGGCTGTAACTTTCCGCTAAAAGAGATACGAAGACTCGCAGAGCAGGGCATTGTAAAGTTAGAGTCAAGGATTAAGTACAGGAATCCATTCCCAGAGCTTACAAAGAGAAGTACAGGATGGCCGCTCAATGAAGAACAGCAGGCGGTCGCAGACAACTTTCAGAAAGACTATGACAATGGAAAGCGGGGGACTTATCTCCTTTACGGTGTGACGGGAAGTGGAAAGACAGAAGTGTATCTTGCACTAATTGAACAGGTACTTGCAAAGAAAAAGCAAGTAATTGTACTGATTCCAGAGATTTCGTTAACGTATCAGACGGTGAGACGTTTTTATGAACGGTTTGGAGAGCGGATTGCTGTCATTAATTCGAGAATGTCAAAGGGAGAAAAGTCCGATGCCTGTGAGCGGATAAGGGCAGGAGAAGCCGATGTGATTATCGGGGCACGCTCCGCACTGTTTGCTCCGACGGAGAGACTTGGACTGATTATCATTGACGAGGAACATGACGGAGCGTATAAGAGTGATACTTCTCCGAAATATCATGCAAGAGAGACGGCAGTTTACCGGGCAGGTCTTTGCGGGGCAAGTGTTGTCTTAGGTTCAGCCACCCCGTCAGTAGAAGCGTATGCGAGAGCATTAAGTGGAGAATATAAACTGTGGACCCTGAAAAAGCGAGCGGGAAATGCGATGCTTCCAACTACGCAGATTATTGACCTGAGAGAAGAATTTAAAAAAGGAAACCGCTCGATTTTCAGCGGGGAATTACACAAAAAAATAGAAGAACGTCTGGCAAAAAAGGAACAGATTATGCTATTTTTAAATCGGCGTGGTTTTGCAGGATTTGTTTCCTGTCGTGCCTGTGGACAGGTTATCAAGTGCCCACACTGTGATGTGACACTTACTTACCATAGGAATGGAAAGCTACGCTGCCATTACTGTGGTTATGAAGAAACTTTTATAAAGCAGTGTCCGATTTGCAAAAGCTCACATGTAGCCACATTTGGTCTTGGAACAGAAAAGGTAGAGGCGGCACTCCATGCAGAGTTTCCGACAGCCAGAGTGCTCCGTATGGATATGGATACGACAAGAAGAAAGCATGCCCATGAGGAGATGCTTGCCGCATTTTCTAAGGGTGAGGCAGATATTCTTTTAGGAACACAGATGATCGTAAAGGGGCATGATTATGCTAATGTAACGCTGGTAGGGATTCTAGCGGCAGATTTATCCCTTCATGAACAGGATTTCCGAAGTGGAGAGAAAACATTTCAGCTTCTCTGTCAGGCAGCAGGAAGGGCAGGAAGAGGAGACAAAAGAGGGGATGTTATCATCCAGACCTATTCGCCGGAGCATTATTCAATTACAACAGCAGCGGAGCATTCGTATGAGAACTTTTTTAAGGAAGAGTACACTTACCGTCAGTTAATGGGATACCCACCGTGTGCACACATGCTTGTAATCCTGGTACAGTCAGGAGATGAATCACAGTCCGTCGTTGCGAGACTCCGCATTGAGAAAATGATTGAGCAAAGCCAGGTAGGACAGGAAGTACCCGTACAGATTTTAGCACCAGGACAGGCAAGCCTTTCCAAGTTAAAAGATGTGTATAGACAGGTGCTTTACTTAAAACATAAAGATAAAGAGACATTACTGGATTTAAAAAGAAGATTAGAGCCTGTTTTAGAGAAGCATCCAATGTTTGCAGGAATAACGATTCAGTTTGATTTTGACCCACTGTCGCATTACTAGAAAGCATTTTTCAAACACGCTCTAAGTGACTTTACGGCAGGCGTTTGCAATGTTATAATTAAAGATACAGCTTTTTGTATAACCATTATAAAAAGATAGAATAAAAGATAAAATAAGAAAGATAAAGGAATACCAGGAGGAAAAGAAATGGCAATTCGTAAAATCCGCTTTATTGGCGACCCATGTTTAAATAAAGTATGTAAACCAGTACAGAAAATCACACCATCCATTGAGACGTTGATTGAGGATATGTTTGATACTATGTATGAGGCAAGAGGTGTTGGTCTTGCAGCACCACAGGTAGGAATTTTAAGAAGAATCTGTGTCATTGACGTTATGGACGAAGATCCTATCATCCTTATCAATCCAGAAATCATTGAAACAGCTGGTGAGCAGACAGATGAGGAAGGATGCTTAAGCATTCCGGGTAAATGTGCCAGCGTAACAAGAGCTGATTATGTAAAAGTGAAGTCTTTTGATATGGAGTTAAATCCAGTAATTATCGAGGGAGAGGGACTTCGTGCAAGAGCATTACAACATGAGATAGACCATCTTGACGGTGTGCTTTACGGCGAGAGAGCGAATGAGCCATATCATGATGTGGAGGAAGAAGAATGCGAGTAGTATTTATGGGAACACCGGACTTTGCGGTCCCTACGTTAGCAGCTCTTATAGAGAACCATGAAGTTGTCGGTGTAGTAACACAGCCGGATAAGAGAAAAGGTCGCGGTAAGGCGATGGCATTTACTCCGGTAAAAGAGAAGGCTTTAGAGTATGACATTCCTGTTTATCAGCCAGTAAAGGTAGGAGAAGAAGAATTTATCGAGATTCTTCGCGGACTCAATCCTGAAGTTATCGTTGTAGCTGCTTTTGGACAGATTCTCCCAGAAAGCATTTTAAATATGCCAAAGTATGGATGTATTAACGTACATGCTTCCTTACTTCCAAAGTACCGTGGAGCTGCCCCGATTCAGTGGTCCATCATTGATGGGGAAAAAGAAACGGGTGTAACAATCATGTACATGGAAAAAGGGCTTGATACCGGAGATATGATTGACAAAGTTGTTGTACCGATTGATACAAAAGAAACAGGAGAGTCACTTCATGATAAGTTAGCAGCGGCAGGCGGCCCGTTATTATTAGAAGTACTTGATAAGTTAGAAGCAGGAACTGCAGTACGCACTCGGCAAAATGATGAGGAGAGCTGCTATGCAAAGATGCTTACAAAAGATTTAGGTAAGATTGACTGGAATAAAGATGCCGCTTCAATTGAACGTCTGATCCGCGGGCTTAACTCCTGGCCAAGTGCCTATACCGCTTTCCACGATAAAACTTTGAAAATCTGGGATGCTGATGTGGAGAAGGAAAATGGAAGCGCACAGCCGGGAGCTGTTGCAAAAGTGACTTCCGATGCTATTTATGTACAGACAGGAGAGGGACTTCTTAAAATCAATGAAGTACAGATTCAGGGTAAAAAGAGAATGCCGGTTAAAGCTTTTCTTCTTGGACATAAGGTAGAGGAAGGTACTCTTCTGGGAGAGAATGCTTAATACAATATTAAAAATTATTTTGTAATATTGAGTTATAATATATCTAGTAGGTTGCATTTATTGCATGAATTGTAGCAGAACAAAACAGACACGAAGAAAGGAAATGCAGATGGAGAAGCGGACAGATATGAGGGCAGAGGCTCTTGATACGCTGATTGATATTGAAAGAAATAAAAAGCTTTCCCACATCGCAATCGGGGAGACACTGATGCGGAACCAGTTTGAAAAAAAGGCAGACAGGGCTTTTTATACCAGACTTTGTGAGGGAGTGACCGAGAGAAAGATTTATCTCGATTATATTCTAGACCACTATTCAAAAACACCGATGAAGAAATGTAAGCCACTCATCCGTTCTCTTCTGCGAATGGGAGCTTATCAGATTCTCTTTATGGATGTAAGAGATGCGGCAGCCTGTTCGGAGGCGGTATCTCTTGCAAAGAAAAGAGGATTTGGCAGACTGAGCGGCTTTGTAAATGGAGTGCTCCGCACTCTTGTAAGAGAAAAGGAAAACCTTCCGGTTCCAGATAAAAAAGACGATGTAAAGTATGTAAGTATTATCTATTCCGTACCCGAATGGCTGAGTAAGCTCATCATAGAACAGTATGGGAAGGAAAGTGCAGAGAAGATTTTTGCTTCTTTCCTGGAGGCAAGACCGCTCACAATCCGTACCAATTTAAGCAAGACAACACCGGAAGAACTGGAAAAAGAATTGGAAGAGGCAGGAGTAAAAGTAGAAAAAGGGAATTATCTCCCGTATGCCTTTACCATTTCTAATCTCAATTATCTTGGAAAGATTGCCGCTTTCCGCCAGGGAAAGTTTGCTGTACAGGATGAGAGTTCCCAGCTTGCAGTAGCAATCGCAGATATAAATGAGGGCGATTTTGTTCTTGATGTCTGTGCAGCGCCGGGTGGAAAGACATTCCATGCGGCGGACAGATTAAAGGGAGCAGGAAAGGTCCTTTCCAGAGATTTGACAGAATATAAAACAGAACTCATTGAGGAGAATAAAGACCGGATGCACTACGAGAATGTAGAGGTGCAGCAATGGGATGCGTTAGAGGAAGATGAAAGTCTGTTAGAAAGTGTAGATGTGCTTCTTGCAGACCTGCCTTGCAGCGGACTTGGCATTATGGGCAGAAAGAACGATATTAAATACCAGATGACAGAGGAACAGCTTGGCGAACTTGCCGCTTTGCAAAGGCAGATACTTTCTGTCGTATGGAAGTATGTAAAGCCGGGCGGCCAGATGATATTTTCTACCTGTACTTTGAATAAAGGGGAGAATGCAGAGAACATAAAGTGGATTGAGGAAAATACACCATTACATCTGGTATCTATCGAGGAGTATTTGCCACAGAATCTTAAAAACCGAACAGGAAGTCAGGGATATTTACAGCTCATACCGGGAGAAGATACCTGCGACGGCTTCTTTATTTCTAAATTTAAAAGACCGGAGGCGAAGTAGTATGGATTCTAGTATGGATTTAAAGTCCATGACATTAGAGGAACTGACCGATTGTGTCATGGAACTTGGTGAGAAAAAGTTCCGGGCAAAGCAGATCTATGGATGGCTTCATCAAAAACTCGTAAGAAGTCCGGAAGAGATGAAAAATGTTCCAGCCAAATGTATTGAAAAGCTTTTAAAAGAGCATCCATTCTATGGAGTAGAAGAAGTAGAACATTACGAGTCGAAGATAGACGGCACACAGAAGTTTTTATTTTCGCTCCACGATGGTAACATGGTAGAGAGCGTACTTATGAAGTATAAGCATGGTAATTCTGTCTGTATTTCTTCACAGGCGGGCTGCCGGATGGGCTGCCGGTTTTGTGCATCTACCTTGCTGGGACTTTCAAGAAATCTGTATCCATCCGAAATGCTTGATCAGATTTATGCGATTCAGAAGGCAACAGGAGAGAGAGTTTCCCATCTGGTTGTTATGGGAACAGGAGAACCTTTTGATAACTTTGAGTCTTTATGCCGGATGATTGAATTACTTTGTTCGCCAGATGGCTTAAATATCAGTCACAGAAATATTACCGTATCTACTTGTGGAATTGTGCCAAAGATTTATGAATTTGCAGACAGAAATCCACAGGTAACATTGGCAATTTCCTTACATTCACCGAATGATACGATGCGAAGAGAGCTTATGCCAATCGCCAATAAATATTCGATGGATGAATTGATGGAAGCTGCCAGATATTATACCAGAACAACTGGAAGAAGAATTACATTTGAATACAGCCTCGTAAAGGGGGTTAATGATAAAAAGGAACACGCACAGGAACTCATTTCCAGAGTAAAAGGAATGAACTGTCATATTAATCTGATTCCGGTTAACCCGATTAAGGAAAGAGATTTTGAGCAGTCAACGCAGAATAATGTAGCAGCATTTAAACATATATTGGAGAGACAACATATTCAGGTAACTGTGCGCCGGGAGATGGGAAGAGATATCCAGGCAGCCTGCGGACAGTTAAGAAAGAGCTATAAAGAAAGGAGTGGGGACGAATGAAATCTTTCGGCATGACGGACATCGGAAGAAAGCGAAAAGTAAATCAGGACTATTTGTTTTTTTCAGATGAGCCGGTAGGATGCTTTCCGAACCTCTATATTGTAGCGGACGGAATGGGTGGACATAAAGCTGGAGATAAAGCGTCATCCTATGCAGTAAACCGATTTGTGGAGCTGGCAAGGAAAGAGACAAAAGAGCTTCCTTTCCTTGTTATGGAACGGCTTCTCAATGAAGTGAATGAGGAAGTGTATACGCTGTCTTGTAAAGAAGAACAGTATTCTGGAATGGGAACAACATTTGTTGCGGCAACCGTAGTAGATGGGATAGCATATATTATGAATATAGGGGATAGCCGTCTGTACTATTTTGATGAAAAGATTCATCAGGTGACGATGGATCATTCTCTTGTAGAAGAACTGGTACGGGCAGGAGAACTTGACCGGGCAGAAAGCCGGAATCATCCACAAAAGAATATTATTACAAAGGCCGTGGGCGTGGCAGAAGATGTCCAGCCGGATTTCTTTATCGTAGATATGAAGGAGAATAGCCGGATTTTGCTCTGCTCCGACGGTTTGTCTAACATGGTAGACGATGAAAAACTGGAAGAGATTTTATCAGGGGAAGGAACAGAGGAAGAACTGGCAGAAAAATGTATAGAAGAAGCTTTGTTTTATGGCGGCCTTGATAATATCGCAGTTGTCATCGCCCAGAATAGAAATGGGAGGTGAAGATATTGCTGCAAAAGGGTACTTTTTTAGGTGGAAGATATGAGATACTCGAGCATATTGGCTCAGGAGGAATGGCAGATGTATATAAAGCCAGATGCCATAAGTTAAACCGTTATGTAGCAATAAAGGTTCTGCGCCGGGAATATTGTGATAATGAGAGCTTTGTAAGAAAGTTTACAGTAGAAGCACAGTCAACCGCAGGATTAACACACCCGAATATCGTAAATATTTATGATGCGGGAAATGAAGAGGGTGTACATTATATCGTAATGGAACTTGCAGAAGGAATGACTCTCAAACGATATATCAGACGTTACGGAAGACTCAGTGCCAGAGAGACTGTAGACTTTGCAATTCAGATTGCAAGCGGACTGCAGGCAGCGCATGAACATCACATTATTCACAGAGATATTAAGCCGCAGAATATTTTGGTATCAGATAGTGGTACGATAAAAGTGACAGATTTTGGAATTGCCAGAGCAGCAACTGGGGATGATACGATTTCTTCCAGTGCGATGGGATCTGTGCGCTACCTTTCGCCGGAGCAGGCAAGGGGCGGCTACGCAGACGAAAGAAGCGATATTTATTCTCTGGGAATTACTATTTATGAGATGGCAACTGGAAAGGTTCCGTTTGATGGAGAGAATACAGTAGCAATCGCACTCATGCATTTAAGAGATGAAATTACACCACCAAGATGTTATTTCCCGGATATTCCGGCAAGTCTTGAAAAGATTATCTTAAAATGTACGATGAAACAGCCAGAACAGCGTTATCAGAGTGCGGCAGAACTGATTCTTGATTTACAGAAAGTATTTCTTTCTCCAGATGGAAGTTATGTGTATGTGAATCCGCTCGTAGATGATTCTCCAACAATTCAGAGAAATAAAGAGGATATTACAAAGATAAGAAAGTCATTAAATAAGTCTGGCAACCGAAGAAAAGAGGATAGCACAAAAGACAGAATACGAATTAATGAAGAAAATGAAGAGGATGAGGATTATAAAGACGATAAAGAAATGAATCCAAAGCTCGAAAAGATGATTCTTTTAATTACGGTTCTGTTTGGTGTTTTAGTTGCCTGTGTTGTATTTTATTTTATAGGAAATTCATTGCATTTATTCCAGCCATCTTCTGGAACAACACAGCAGAGTACAGAACAGACAACGCAGGACAGAACAAAAGCAACGACAACGGAAGAGAAAAAGACAGAATATGTTAAGATGCCAAAATTACTTGATCTGACGAAGAATGCAGCAGAGGATGAGATGAAGGCAATTGGTTTGAAGGCAGACTTTGCATATGAAAAGGGAAGCAGCAGCGATGACAGCGATCTTATTGTTGTGAAGCAGCAGTATAAAAAAGGAGAATCTCTCGCCGTTGGAACGAAAGTGAAGCTTACGCTTGGCAAAAAGGAATCTTCCACTACTGCAGCAGAAAAGGTGGAAGTACCGGCTTTGGTGAATTATACAGAAAAGAAAGCAGAGCAGGAGTTAAAGAAGCTTGGCCTTAAGGTGAAGAAAGCATATGCTAATAGCGATACGGTCAAAGAAGGCTATGTGATTAAGCAGAGTCCAAAAGGCGGAAGTATCGTAAACACAGGATTTGCAGTAACAATTACTATCAGCAAAGGCGTGAGCAAGACAACAGTGCCATCCTTAATTGGAGTTTCTCAGAGTGTTGCCGAAAGAGAGCTAAACAGAGTGGGATTAAAGCTTGGTTCTGTCAGCTACGATTACAGTGGTGAAGTTGGCGAAGGCGATGTCATTTCCCAGGGAATCGAGTCAGGAACATCTGTAGACAAAGGTACTAAAGTACCGATTGTGCTCAGTCTTGGTGAGCAGGAAAGTTACCGCTACGAAGGCAGCGTGACAATTGATGAACAGCCATTTGATGACGGAGCAAACGGAAGTGTAAAACTTGTGCTCAAACAGGACTCCTGGGAAAGCACGATTTATTCAAAGAGCAGTGTAAGCAATGATGATTTTCCTTTAAATGTTACATTTGAGGGCGACAGAGAAGGCTCAGGAAGCGTGATTATGTATATTGATGGAAAAGAGTATAATACTTACGATGTAAGTTTAAATGCTATTTCAGATTAAGGGAGAGCGTCGCAGTAACGGCTGATTGGCTGTTACTGCCGACGCTTTTGTTTCAATATGTACTACTTTTACGGAGGAAAGAATGACAGGAAAAATAATGAAAGGAATCGGAGGATTTTACTATGTATATGTAGAGGGCAGCGGACTGTATGAGTGTCGTGCCAGAGGAATCTTTCGTAACAAGAAAATGAAACCGAATGTCGGAGACGTTGTGGATATTGATATTTTATCAGAAGAAGAAAAAACAGGAAATCTAGTAAAGATTCACAAAAGAAAAAATCAGCTCATCCGTCCGATGGCAGCAAATGTAGACCAGGCGCTTGTTATCTTTGCAGTTCATGAACCCGAACCTAACTTTCACTTGCTGAATCGATTTCTGATCACAATGGAACAGCAGGAAATACCGGTAATTATCTGCTTTAATAAGACAGACTTAGCAACAACAGAGCAAATGCAACAGCTTGAAAAAGATTATGAAAACAGTGGATGTCAGGTGATTTTCCAGGCAGCAGCAACAGGAGAAGGGATTACACAGATAGAAGAACTCCTTCGTGGCAGGACAACAATTATGGCAGGTCCGTCTGGTGTCGGGAAATCTTCTACTTTAAACTGTATTAGTAAAGAAAAACAGATGGAAACCGGTGCAGTCAGTGAAAAAATCAAGCGGGGAAAACACACAACAAGACATTCCGAATTAATTCACATTGGAGAGGATACCTACTTGATGGACACACCAGGATTTAGCTCCCTCTTTCTCGAAAATATCGAAAAAGAAGACCTGAAATATTATTTCCCAGAATTTGAACCTTACGAAAATACCTGCCGCTTTAATGGATGCTGTCATATCCATGAACCAGGATGTGAAGTAAAAAAAGCCTTAGAAGAAGGTAAAATCAGCAAACTACGCTATGATGATTACTGTATGTTTTATGAAGAATTAGCACAGCAAAAGAAATGGTAATGACTGATGAAACTTGTTTTTCTTCATGGTAGAAAAATCTTTTGAGAAAGTAAGTTATTTATCCTCTTACAGCAAGAAGACTCCGACCTCTAAGGTGGGAGATGAATTGCCAAAAGATTAGAAGAACAAATAAGATAGATTGCTTTGATTAGATGCAGTTAGATATAAAAAGTGAAATATAATATCAGAAGGGAATGAAATATACCATGCAAAACGGAAAGACATTATTAATCGTCAGTGGGGGAAGTATTGATATAAACTTTAGTAAAGAATATATAAAAGATAAAAAATATGACCGAATCATCGCTGCCGATTCCGGACTGGCACACTGTAAAGAAATCGGCATAGAACCAACCGACATTCTCGGTGATTTCGACAGCCTTAAAAATAAGGAACTTCTTGAAGAATATAGAAAAAAAGGTATCCCTCTTCGTGAATTCCCAACAAGAAAAGATTACACAGACACCCATCTTGCAGTAAAATACGCAGTAGATTTAAAACCACAGAGAGTAACAATTCTCGGTGCAACCGGAACGAGATATGACCATGCATTAGCAAATATCAGCCTGCTCGCATTCTTGAAAGATAATGGAATCGAAGCCAAAATCATTGATGCACACAACGAAATCGAAATGCTTCACGGTCCCGAAGAACGAAAATATCTCCGTTCCGATATCAAAAATCCACAAAATCCTGGGAAAGAATACTTCTCCATAATTGCTTTTTCCCCAGAAGTAACAGGAATAGACGAAGAAGGATTCTCCTACTCACTGAAAAATGGCACACTGTACAACAAAGAAAGCGTGGGGGTAAGCAATGAGATTATGGCGAAAGAAGCAACACTTCGCGTCAAAACAGGCTATCTCTTAGTTCTAATCACAAGGGATTGATTGCTATTTAATTCATTAAGAGACAAACGCCC
>ERZ827450.3011-NODE-3011-length-12318-cov-3.641931_pt1 | contig 12318 bp, 10 predicted proteins | sample MGYA00519773_ERZ827450 | MGnify/ENA primary metagenome ERZ827450 (study PRJEB31778, sample SAMEA3449306) | human gut metagenome | biome: human gut; feature: human-associated habitat; material: faeces | place: United Kingdom | collected 2010/2012 ...
GTAGAGCACAACCTTGCCAAGGTTGGGGCCGCGGGTTCGAGTCCCGTCTCGCGCTCTAATATAAAAAAGAGTGATTCCAAAAGGAATCGCTCTTTTTTACTTCGAGCCCCGCCGTGGCTCGAAGTTCGAGGTCTCGGCTGCCGCCTCGGTTGACTATACTGTTAGAAGTATTTCGACACCATTTTCTTCGATTGCTTTTAAGTCTTCTTCTAATGCATCGTCATCGGTAATAAGAACATCTAAAGCGTTAATAGGACAAATACTTATAATAGAATCTGTGCCAATTTTACTGGTAGGGTAAAGTCCATAAACTTTTTTTGCAGACGCAAGAAGAGTGTTATACAGACATAAATTTATGGTTCGCTGGATGGATAATCCGAAGTCAGCACCACTTGCTTATGTGTAAAAAAACAGATGTCAATTCTCTTGAATTACGGAAACTAAAAAATCCGCCATCCGTTTATTTTACACAAACAACAAGCGGTAGCCCTTGCATTTTTTTTCATATTTTGATAAACTGTAAAATTGAGAATAGAACTAACTATATTATTGTGTTTTAGACGCAGAAATGAGGCAGATATGGAATTAATTAGTATACGCGATTTGTATCGCAACCAGGAAAAGTATGTAGAACAGACGGTTACGGTCGGAGGATGGTTAAGAAGCGTCAGAGATTCCAAAACATTTGGATTCTTAGTGGTTCATGATGGAACATTTTTCGAGCCGCTTCAGGTGGTATATTCAGATAAACTTGATAATTTTTCAGCAATTTCCAAATTGAATGTAGGAGCAGCCGTGATTGTTACGGGAAAAGTAGTAGCAACACCGGGAACGAAACAGCCATTTGAGATTCAGGCAGATGAGGTTGTTGTAGAAGGTGAGTCTGCACCGGATTATCCATTGCAGAAAAAGAGACACTCCTTTGAGTATCTTCGTACGATTTCCCATCTTCGTCCGAGAACAAATACATTTCAGGCAGTGTTCCGTGTGCGTTCTTTGATTGCGTATGCGATTCATAAATTCTTCCAGGAGAGAGAATTTGTTTATGTACACACGCCATTGATTACCGGAAGTGACTGTGAAGGTGCCGGTGAAATGTTCCGTGTGACGACATTGGATATGGAAAACCTTCCGATGACAGAAGAAGGAAAAGTAGATTACACAAAGGATTTCTTCCGCAAAGAAACTAACCTTACCGTAAGTGGTCAGTTAAATGGTGAAACGTATGCGATGGCGTTTAAAAATATTTATACATTTGGACCGACATTCCGTGCGGAAAATTCAAATACGACGCGCCATGCGGCAGAATTTTGGATGATTGAGCCGGAAATTGCATTTGCGGATTTGAAGGATGACATGATGTTAGCTGAGAGCATGTTGAAATATGTTATCCGCTATGTAATGGATACCTGTCCTCAGGATCTGCAGTTTTTCAACCAGTTTGTGGATAAGGGTCTGATCGACCGGCTGACCCATATTGTGGAATCGGATTTTGCTCATGTGACCTATACGGAAGCGGTGGAGATCCTGAAAAAGCATAACAGCCAGTTCGAGTACCAGGTGGACTGGGGCGTGGATTTGCAGACTGAGCATGAGAAATACCTGACTGAGCAGGTGTTCCAGAAGCCGGTATTTGTTACGGATTATCCCAAGGAGATCAAGTCCTTCTATATGCGCATGAATGACGACGGCAGGACTGTGGCCGCCATGGACATGCTGGTGCCGGGCATCGGGGAGATCATCGGCGGCAGCCAGCGTGAGGAGCGCCTGGATCGGCTGACCGCGCGGATGAAGGAGCTGGGCCTCAAGGAAGCGGATTACTGGTGGTATTTGGATCTGCGCCGCTTCGGAACCAACAAGCACGCGGGATTTGGCCTGGGCTTTGAGCGGCTGATTATGTACCTTACCGGAATTCAGAACATCCGGGACGTGCTTCCATTCCCAAGGACTACGGGAGTAGCGGAGTTTTAAGAGGAAAGAACCTTTTTTCGGAATTTGCATATCCTATCAGTATAAGGGCAGGCGGCGGCCTGCCTTTTCTTTTGTGAAAAACGTTGAAAATGCAGGAAAAACTAAAAAGACTTGCATTTTTCCGTTGGATGGTTTAAAATAACCTATGGTTTTGGCTGATGATTGCAATTACCGCAAGGAGGATTCTCATGTTGGATTATTTATCGCTTGATAAAGCGCAGCTGCGGCAGAAGCAGCGGCTTTTGCAAAAGTCCTACGATGATTTTAAGGCAAAAGGATTAAAGCTGGATATGTCCAGAGGCAAGCCGGGAGCGGATCAGACCGACTTGTCCGGAGGCATGTTCGACATTTTAAATAAGGATTCGGATTTTCGCTGCAAAAGCGGGGTGGACTGCCGTAATTACGGTTTGCTGGAGGGTATTCCGGAAATGCGCGAGATGTTCGCTCAAATGCTGGGAGTATCGGCGGAAAATGTGTTTGTGGGAGGCAACTCCAGCCTCAATATGATGTTCGACGCCATTTCCTGTATGATGAGCCAGGGAATCGGCGGATGCGAGCCCTGGAACCGTCAGGGCGCCATTAAATTCCTGTGTCCGGTGCCTGGCTATGACCGTCATTTTGGAATTACGGAATTTTTCGGCATCGAGATGATCAATGTTCCCATGACTGACTTAGGCCCCGATATGAATATCGTGGAGGAATTGGCCGCATCTGATGACAAAATCAAGGGAATCTGGTGTGTGCCAAAGTATTCCAATCCCCAGGGAATTACTTATTCAGATGAAACCGTCCGCCGCTTCGCGGCACTGAAGCCTGCGGCTAAGGATTTTCGCATTATGTGGGATAACGCCTACGCGGTTCATGATTTAAATGATACGCCGGACCATCTCTTAAACCTGATGGATGAATGCCGAAAAAACGGCAGCGAGGATCTTCCTATTCTGTTCTGCTCCACGTCGAAGATTACCTTCCCAGGCTCCGGCGTAGCCGCTATGGCGGCATCGGAAAGCAATATGGCGGTGTTTAAGAGAAAGTACCAATATCAAACCATTGGCTATGATAAGCTGAACCAATTGAAGCATGTACGCTATTTTGGAGATTATCAGGGGCTTCTGGATCATATGCAGCTTCATCGGGCGATTTTAGAGCCGAAATTTCAGACTGTGCTCAGCATTTTGGATGAGGAATTGCTGGGAAGGGGAGTAGCCGCCTGGACAAAGCCGAACGGCGGTTATTTTGTCAGCGTCAACGTGCTTTCCGGCTGCGCTTCCAAGGTGGTTGCTCTGTGCAAGGAGGCAGGCGTAGCGCTGACCAATGCCGGGGCTACCTATCCCTACGGCAAGGACCCTAACGACAGCAACATCCGTTTAGCGCCCACCTACCCGCCGGTCTGCGAGCTGGAGACGGCGATGCAGCTTTTCTGCATCTGCGTCAAGCTGGCGGCGGTGGAAAAGCTTCTGGAAAAAATGTAAGGGAAAGAATCCATTATCACGGTATTTGCGCTGCAAACGGCCGCCGGAGCATCCGGCGGCCGTTGCTTTTGACCGCTTCAGCAAGGCGGCTGTCAGGGGAAGCACAGGGCGTTGGAAAGCGGCGGGCGGCAGTGTGGAAACGGAGGCGGCGAAGGATTTTTAGGCGGGCGGAATTATGAGGCCATCTTCCGGCCGGTACTGTCAGGGCAGCGGATGCCGGAGGCTTATTCGGCAAACAGAACGCTTCACGGTTAATGGGCTGCGGGGGATAAAACACCCTGATTTTCTTGCTGCGGCAGGCCCGTTGCCGTGCAAAGCCCGACAGACGATTCTATATGAAAATTCGCGGCGGTTTTTTCTGGAAATTTAACTGTGGTACGTAAATATTTCCAAATTCTGCCTTGCTGCGGCAGGACATTCCATTGACTTTTTCGTCTAAAAAACATATAATTAATTTTGTTACGTCTGCGAGTGGATATCGAAAGCTGTTTTGGGGGACGTTTTCTCATATTTCTTCGCGGATACCAAACTACATTGGAGGATTTGCGCATGAAGCGAGTAGCAAAACCGGTATTTTTTATCGTTGCCCTCCTGATCATCGCCCTGAGCTGTATGGCGTTTTTCGGCGTCCACGGCAGGAACGGAGATATCCCCGTTACCTACATAAAGGGGCTTAACGATATCAGATGGGGTATTGACATCAAAGGCGGCGTGGAGGCTACCTTCAGCCCCGCGGACGGCGTGCAGGCTACAAGAGAGGATATGGAGTCCGCGAAGGCCATTATTGAACTCCGTATGGTGAATAACAACATCACCGATTATGAGCTTTACGCGGATTACGATAACGGAAAGGTCATCGTCCGCTTTCCTTGGAAAGAGGATGAGACCGACTTCGATCCGGAAGCTGCCGTAGAGGAGCTTTCCGCAACCGCCCTGCTGACCTTCCGGGAGGGCGGGGAATATGAAACCACCGAGGTGGGCTCGGACGGACAGCCGATCTATAAGACGCCTGCGGGAACTACCGCTGAGAACGTGATTATGGACGGTAAGGACGTGGTGTCCGCCAAGGCCGGTATGATCCAGGACGATAACGGCGCTCAGCAGTTCGTAGTGGATCTGGAATTTAACGACGAGGGCAGGGAGCTGTTCGGCGAGGCCACCAGCCGGCTGGTGGGACAAACCATCTCCATTTGGATGGACGACGTGATGATCTCTCAGGCTACGGTAAAGGAAGCGATCACCGAAGGAAAATGTAATATCTCCGGCAGCTTCACTTCCTCTGAGGCAGCCACTTTAGCCAGCAAGATTCAGGCCGGCGCCTTGCCCTTTAAACTGGAAACCACGAACCTGAGAACCATTAACCCGACCCTGGGTGCTTCCGCCCTGAACGCGATGGCTTTGGCCGGCGCGATCGCTTTGGTGCTGGTCTGCCTGTTTATGTTAATTGTATACAGGGTGCCGGGCTTTGTAGCCTGCATCGCCCTGCTGGGACAGGTCGCCTTGTCTCTGGCCTGTGTCTCCGGCTTCTTTAACTTTGTGCCCAGCTTCACCCTGACCTTGCCTGGCATCGCCGGCGTGATTCTTTCCATTGGTATGGGTGTGGACGCCAATATTATTACCAACGAGCGCATCAAGGAGGAACTGAGAGCTGGCAAAACCTTGGATGGCGCCATCCGTACCGGCAGCAAGACAAGCTTCGCCGCGATTTTTGACGGCAATATTACGGTAATCATCGTGGCCGTGATCCTGATGCTGGTGTTCGGGCCGAGCAATATCTTGTCCGGCATTTTCGGCGCTTCCACTACCGGGACTATTTACTCCTTCGGCTATACCCTGCTGGTGGGCGTCATCGGCAACTTCCTCATGGGCGTCACCGCCTCCCGCCTGATGCTTTCTTCCCTGTCGGGATATAAGTTCATGCGCAAAAAATCTTGGTATGGAGGTGGCGCAGAATGAAATTCCATCAGTTTAAAATCAGATTTGTAGAAAATAAGAAGATTTTCTTCGGGATTTCTATCGCTGTATTGCTGATCGGCGTAATCTTTAATGTGATCTTCGGCGCGAGGCTGGATATTCAGTTTACCGGCGGCGCGATCGTGAACTACTCTTTTACCGGAGAGATCAATACCGACGAGCTGGCAGCTCTGGTAGAGGAAACTACCGGAAAAAGCGTCAATGTCAATGAGAGCACCGACATTGTGGCTGGTGAGGATGGCACGATTAACAATAACGTATCTATCGAGTTTGCCGGCAACGACGCCTTGTCCCTGGAGGGCCAAAAGGCTATGGAGGACGCGATTCAGGAAAAATATCCGGATAACGGCTTTCAAAAGCTGGAGTCTGACTCGGTTGACCCGGTCAACGGGGAAAAGTTCCTGCTGAAATGTCTTTGCGCGGTAGGCTTAGCCGCCGTGCTGATGATTATTTATATCGCTTTCCGGTTCCGCAAGATCGGCGGATGGTCCGCCGGCGTGGTAGCTGTTATCGCGCTGCTGCACGACGTGGCGGTTATTTACTTTACCTTTGTGGTGTTCCGGATGCCGGTAGACGACAATTTCATCGCTGTGGTTCTGACGATACTGGGCTACTCGCTGAACGATACCATCATCATTTACGACCGTATTCGTGAAAACAGGAGGATTATGGGCCCCAGAGCCGAGATCGGCGAACTGGTCAATACCAGCATCAATCAGACCCTGACCCGTACCATCAATACCTCTGTGGCTACTGTAATGGCCGTAGGCGTTGTAGTCGTGGTGGGCCTGGTATACAATTTGTCTTCTGTGGTAACCTTCGCCCTCCCGCTGATGTTCGGTATCATCTGCGGCTGCTATTCCAGCACCTGTATTACCGGCCCTCTTTGGGTGGTATGGCGCCGGTACCGCGCGAAAAAATTGGATGCAAAAAAAGCATAAATCCGGTAAAGCTAACATAGAGAATTTGAAAAGGCCATTCGCGGCGCGCGGATGGCCTTTTTGAAAGGAGGAAAAGCTTTGGCGCTGGGAATTTCAACGGCCTGCCTTTATCCTATGGCGATGGAGGACAGCCTGCAGACCCTGATCGATTCAGGATTTCGGGAATTCGAAATTTTTATCAATACCTATTCCGAGATGGAGCCGGAATTTCTGACCATGCTGGAAGAAAAGCTGAAGCCTCAGGGATGCCGGGTGAAGTCCTTGCATCCATTTACCTCAGGGTTTGAATCTTATCTGTTGTTTTCCAATTACGAGCGGCGGTTTCAGGATGGCGCTTCCTTTTACCGCAGGTATTTTGAAATGGCCCGGCGGCTGGGAGCGGAAGTCCTAGTGATTCACGGTGACCGCAGCTTTGAAAAAAGCGGCCTGAATGACCGGGAATACTATGACCGGTTTGGAATCCTTTCCCGGATCGCCAGAGAATACGGCGTCACGCTGGCTCAGGAAAACGTAAACGCCTTCCGCAGCCAGGACTGCGGCTTTATACGGAATATGCGGGAATATTTAAAAGAAGACGCAAGCTTTGTGCTGGATGTGAAGCAGGCCGTCCGCTCGGGAAGGGATCCCTATGAAATGTGCGAGGCTATGGGAAAAAACTTAGTTCATATCCATATTAATGACAACAGGCCCGGACGCGACTGCCTGCTGCCGGGACGCGGGGAAATGGATTACGCGCGGCTGCTGAGTATTCTCAGAGAGAACCATTATCGAGGGGATTTCATTATCGAGGTGTATCGGAAGGATTTTGCTCAGATTTCCGAGCTGGCAGACGCTTACCGCTTTCTTCAATCCGCTGGCTTTGAGTCCTGCTTTGGATAAATTTTCTTGCGGGGAAAGAAACTGTGTGTTATACTACAATTGTAGCAATGCTTTCGCTTTTATCGTGAAATTGATTTTTGTCACGCGCTTTATTAAAGGAGGGAAAGAGTTTTGAAGTGTCCGTTTTGTGGTTATGAGGAAAGCAGGGTAGTGGACTCCAGGCCCGCCGACGACGGGGAAAGAATCCGCAGAAGACGGGAATGCCTGGGCTGCGGCAAGCGCTTCACCACCTATGAGGTGATCGAGACGGTTCCTGTAATTGTCATTAAAAAGGATAAGTCCCGGGAAGTGTTCGACCGGAATAAGCTGATTAACGGCCTGCTGAGGGCTTGCGCCAACCGGCCGATTTCCATTGCCGCCATTGAAAAAATGGTGGATGATATTGAGGCGAAGCTTCAAAATTCTCTCGACCGGGAGGTTTCCTCCACTCTGATTGGGGAGTATGCCATGGAGGCGCTGAAAGAGGTAGATGAGGTAGCCTATGTGCGTTTTGCTTCAGTCTACCGGCAGTTCAAGGATATTAATTCCTTCCTGGAGGAATTAAACCAGTTGATGAAAAACAAGAATTAGAAAAAGCTTAAGCCGCCGGATTCCGAATCCGGCGGCTTTTTTTGCCTTTCAAAACATAAGAATGCCGCTTAAGGCATAAGCTTCACTAAGGGGGGATTGCGGTGAGATTTTTTGTGCTGACCAAAAAGAAGCTGTTAGCCTTTGGATGCTGTGTGCTGGTAGGAGCGCTGGCGGTAATGATCGGATTCCAAGGGGCGGGCGCTATTTTGCAGACGGTGGCGTCTCCGCGGAAAAGCCCGATTTATTCCGTACAAAGAGAGGATAAGGTGGTTTCCCTTACCTTCGATACCGCTTGGGGAAACGGGCAGACAGAGGATATCCTGAATATTCTGGAGCAATACGAAGTGAAAAGCACCTTTTTTGTCACAGGGGAATGGGCCCAGGAATATCCGGAAATGGTGAAAGCGATGAGCGGCCAGGGACACGACGTATGCAACTATTCCGACACACATCCCCATATGCCTCAGGTCGGAAAGGAACAGCAGCTGGCGGAAATTACCGGATGCAATGAAAAAATTAAGGAGATCACCGGACTTAGTCCTATTTTATTCCGGGCGCCCTACGGCGATTACGATAATTCGGTGGTGGAAGCCGCCAATGACCTGGGAATGTACTGTATCCAGTGGAATATTGACAGCTACGACTGGCAGGATCCTTCTCCGGAAAACATGAAAAACAGGCTCTCGTCCCAGTTGAAGCCAGGCTCCATCATCCTTCTGCACAACGGCGCAGAGGCCACGGTTCAAACCTTGCCCGCCGCGATAGCGGCTATCCAGGGAGAGGGATATCAAATTGTACCGGTTTCCCAGCTGCTGCTGTCCGGTTCCTACCTTGTGGACCATGAGGGCAGGCAGGTCCCGCAGCCGTAGCGCCCCGCGGCTTAGAATTTTGAAGATGCGTTTAACAAAATGCTGTAATCATCAGGAGGTTTATCGTCAAATAACTGAAATAAAGTCAGATCTCCGATTTTACCATTACCATAGGCCTTTTGGTGAAAGCACGCGAAAAGCTTAGGGAGGATCAGTAAAAACTGATCCTCCCTACGCTTTTTGTTTTAAGACTCAGCTTACAAATCGATTTTATCCAAAATACCAGAGAGCTTGGCGATGGCCACGCCGTAATTGGTAATAGGCACGCCTTGGCTTTTAGCCCGGTCAATACGGGACATGACATGGCGGCGGTTAAACATGCAGGCGCCGCAGTGGATAATCAGGTCATAGCCGGATAAATCCTCGGGAAAGGCGGGCCCTCCCACTACGTCCACCGCGAGCCCCTGGCCCACCTTGTTTCGCAGCATCCGCGGCAGCTTTTCGCGGCCAATGTCCTCTGATAAAGGAGCGTGTGTGCAGGCCTCAGCGATCAGCACCTTGGAGTGTTCCGTCAGGCTCTCGATGGCAGCCGCGCCCTGGAAACTCGGAGAGATCTCCTTTGTAGTTAGCGAACAGCACCGAGAAGGAGGTGAGCCTGCTCTCTTTTGGCTTTTTGTCGTAAACGGTTTTAAACACTTGAGAATCAGTGATAATCCATTTCGGCGGCTGCTTCAAAGCGGAAAGGGCCTCATCCAGCTTGTCTGTGGTACAGCTCATCACCAGACATCTGTGATCCAAAAGATCCCGGATAGTCTGCACCTGGGGCAAAATCAGCCGGCCCTTTGGCGCTTGGAGGCATTACCAGAAGCACACAATCCCCCTGAGACACCAGATGTCCCGTGATGCTCTCCTGCTCGTAATCCTCGGGCAGAAGCCGGATCAGCTCCTCACGAACCTTGTCGATGCCTTCCCGGGTTTTGGTGCTGACCAGTACGGGGGAAAGGCCGTAATCCCTTTTCAGGGCGTCCGCATAGGCTTGGGGGTTCTCTAAAAGATCCAGCTTATTCACCACGGCCAGAATCGGCGTTTTTTTCTGTTTCAAAAGAGAAAGCCACTCTTTTTCCTCGGTGACGGGACGGCCGTCAAACACCAGAACAGCGATGTCTGTTTTCTCCAAAGCCTGTCGGGTTTTTTCCACCCTAAGCCTGCCCAGTTCGCCCTCGTCGTCAAAGCCGGCGGTATCGATCAGCATGCAGGGGCCGATGCCGTGAATCTCCATGGCCTTATAAACAGGATCCGTGGTGGTGCCGGCGAAATCGGAAACCAAAGCGGTCTCTTGGTTGGTGATGGCGTTGATCAGAGAGGATTTCCCGCTGTTCCGCTTACCATATAAACCAATATGGACGCGGTTGGCGCTTGGGGTGCTTGACAGGCTCATGGCTGGAGCCTCCTTTCAAAAATACACGGTGTATTTGGTGCGCGGGCAAAGAGCGAAGCCGCTGCTCATGCGTTTCGCTATTTGCAATTAAATTTTTGGCATTAGTGGTATTACAGCTTCCCGAAGGGCGGCGGACCTTCGCGAAAGAACAGCTGATCCTCCGGCAAGGATTTTATCGCTATTATTCAACCACCGCGGCACCGGGAAAGCTGCGGGATATTCTTAAAAACGGAAATCCCGCATGCCGTTTTCCATTTCGTTCAGGTGCTTCAGCACCACCTGGCGGACCTTTTCGCTGGGAATCTTGGGAATTTCGCTTTGGATCAGCTTTAAGCCCTTTTCCTTGGTATCGGGCGACGCGTAATCCTCTAAGTATTCCTTCAGGGTCATTAAAGCGTTAGGCTGGCAGCAGTTGGCGATCTGCCCGCTTTTTACCAGGCGCATAAACCGGTCGCCGGTGCGGCCCTCCCGGTAGCAGGCAGTGCAGAAGCTGGGAATATACCCCATCCCCAGCAGCCAGTTGACTACCTGGTCCAGGGTACGGGTGTCGCTGACCTCGAACTGGGCGGAATCCTCTTCCTCCTCCTCGCAGTAGCCGCCTACAGAGGTGCGGGAGCCGCCGCTGATTTGGGAAACGCCCAGATGGAGCACTCTTTCCCGGGTTTTCTGGGTTTCCCGGGTGGAGATGATAATACCGGTGTAAGGGACAGCGATCCGGAGAACCGCTACGATTTTAGCGAAAATATCGTCGTTGATCCCGTTTTCAAATTCGTCGGGATTGATGTCGTCGGCAGGGCGGATTCTCGGCACGCTGATGGTGTGAGGGCCGACGCCCTTAGCGGCCTCCAGATGCTCGGCGTGCATCAGCAGGCCCACAAAATCATAGCGGTAGAGGTTCAGGCCGAACAGGACGCCGCAGCCTACGTCGTCGATGCCGCCGTCCATCGCCCGGTCCATGGCCTCTGTGTGGTAAGCATAGTTGGATTTCGGGCCGGTAGGATGAAGCTGCTCGTAAGCCTTCTTATTGTAGGTTTCCTGGAACAAAATGTAGGTGCCGATGCCGGCCTCCTTCAGCTTGCGGTAATTTTCCACCGTAGTGGCGGCGATGTTTACATTCACCCGGCGGATGGCGCCGTTTTTATGCTTGATGGAATAGATAGTCTTAATGCTTTCCAGAACATACTCAATGGGATTGTTCACCGGATCCTCGCCGGTTTCCAGAGCCAGGCGCTTGTGTCCCATATCCTGAAGGGCGATGACCTCCCTGCGGATTTCATCCTGGGTCAGCTTTTTCCGGCAGATATGCTTGTTTTTGTAGTGGTAGGGACAGTAGGTGCAGCCGTTGACACAGTAATTGGACAGATACAGCGGGGCGAACATAACGATACGGTTCCCGTAGAAATCTTTTTTAATTTGTTCCGCCAAACGATACATTTTCTCGTTTTCCTCCGGCAGATCGCAGTCCAGAAGCACCGCCGCCTCCCGGTGGGTCAAGCCCTTCAGGCTTGCTGCCTTTTGCAGCAGGGCTTCGATCAGCTCCTTGTTGGATTTATTTTTCTCCGCGTAGTCCAGAGTGTCTAAAATCTCCTCGTCACTGATAAATTCTTCCGCTTTGCTGGATTTTACATCATACATAACGCTCTATCTTCTTTCTTTCAAAAATATTTTGGATGGAAATATGATTTGTCAGCGGGGAACACGTTCCAACGCTGTAATCTGCTGTTCTAAAAGCTTGCGGTCCTCGATTACGTGGGTTTCTCCGAGCTTTGCCGGATAAATCTCGTAATACCGCTTATATTTAGTGGGAGTAACCTTTCGCATTACCACGTTGGCTCCGCAGGAGAACACATCGTTTTTTTCACTGCCGCTCAGAACGCCAAGAGAAGTGGTAGCGGGAAGGTTCAGCTTGGGAAGCAGGATGCGGGCGAGAGCCACAACCCGTTTGGTGGTTTCGGTGCTGCCGCTGGAAAGCTCTCGCAAAGGCGTGTCGGGATGGGGAATAAAGGGTCCCATGCCGGCCATATCGCAGCCAATCTCCTGAAGCAGGAGAAGGTCGTCGGCCAGGGTTTCCGCTGTTTGACCGGGCAGGCCGATCATAAATCCGCTGCCGGTTTCATAACCCAGACGCTTTAAGACTTTTAGACAGGCTATCCGCCGCTGTAAAGAGGAATCTGGATGAAGAGCGGAGTAAATTTCAGGGTCGGCGGTTTCGTGCTTCAGCAGATACCGGTCGGCGCCGCATTCCCGCAGATACGCGTAAGCCT
>ERZ827450.3033-NODE-3033-length-12227-cov-3.095794_pt1 | contig 12227 bp, 8 predicted proteins | sample MGYA00519773_ERZ827450 | MGnify/ENA primary metagenome ERZ827450 (study PRJEB31778, sample SAMEA3449306) | human gut metagenome | biome: human gut; feature: human-associated habitat; material: faeces | place: United Kingdom | collected 2010/2012 ...
GTGATTATCTTTATAACCTTCATGATGAAATTGCCGCAGAGGTCAACAGGCGGCTTTCTGGCGGCACTTCTACGGGCGGGGGTGTAACTACTACCCCCAGCACTGGAAACGCCGCCACGGGCGGCACAGGGGCCACAGTGAAGCCCTATTTGGTGCGGGTGACGGTTTCCGATCTGTATATCAGAAAAGGCCCCGGAACCAACTACGGGAAGAATGGTTTCATTGCGCCCGGTGTTTATACCATCGTGGAGGAAAGCACCGGCGCAGGTGCTACCGAATGGGGCAAGCTGAAAAGCGGCGCTGGCTGGATCAGTCTTGACTACGCAAAAACGGTGTGATACCGTGTTAATAGTTTGTTACTAATACCCCCGATTTGACCCACTTTCAATGGGCTGAAATGTTCAATATTTGGGCGCTTCGGAGCGTTGCAGAGCATACTAATTCATGGTAAAATAGGTTCATACTATGTATGAAGGAGCCTTTACATGCCGACCGCACAGGAAATTCTCAAACAGTACTTCGGCTATGACAGCTTCCGTCCGGGACAGGACGAGCTCGTGCAGGCCATTCTTTCCGGGCGCGACACGCTCGGCATCATGCCGACCGGCGCCGGCAAGTCCATCTGCTATCAGGTCCCGGCGCTCGCGCTGCCCGGACTGACGCTCGTCATCTCGCCGCTCATCTCGCTGATGAAGGATCAGGTCGGCGCGCTGAATGAGGCCGGCGTCCCGGCCGCCTGCATCAACAGCGCCCTGTCGTTCGAGGAGATGCGCGACGCGCTGTATTTCGCCGGACGCGGGGAATACAAGCTGCTCTATGTCGCGCCCGAGCGGCTGACCGCGCCGTTCTTCCTCGATTTCGCACGCCGCGTGCCGATTTCCATGGTGACGGTGGACGAGGCGCACTGCATCTCGCAGTGGGGACAGGATTTCCGCCCGAGCTATCTGAAGATCCGCGACTTTCTTGCCGCCCTGCCCCAGCGCCCGCTCGTTTCCGCCTTCACCGCGACCGCGACCGCCGAGGTCCGCGACGACATCATCCGTGCGCTCGGTCTCGAGGACCCGTTCGTCATCACGACCGGCTTCGACCGCCCCAATCTGTACTTCGCGGTCGAAAAACCGTCCTCCAAGCCCTCTGCCCTGCTTGCGCACCTGCTCCAGCGGCGCGACAAGAGCGGCATCGTCTACTGCTCGACGCGCAAGACGGTCGAGGAGGTGTGCGACATGCTGCTGAGCCGCGGTCTGCCCGCGACGCGCTACCACGCCGGTCTCGACCCCGAGGAGCGCCTCGCCAATCAGGACGACTTCCTGTACGACCGCAAGACCATCATGGTCGCGACCAACGCCTTCGGCATGGGCATCGACAAGTCCAACGTCTCGTTCGTCATTCACTATAATATGCCGAAGAACATGGAGAGCTATTATCAGGAGGCCGGACGCGCCGGACGCGACGGCGAAGCGGCGGACTGCATCCTGCTGTACAACGGGCAGGATGTGCGTACTGCGGAATTTCTCATCGAGCACAGCCACGAGAATGACGACGACTCCCTCGACGAGAAAACGCGCCGTGCGCTCATTGAGCGCGATATGGAGCGCCTCCGTCAGATGACGTCCTACGCAATGACGACCGACTGTCTGCGCCGGTATATCCTGAACTATTTCGGTGAAAAGGCGCCCGCCTGCTGCGGTCACTGCGGAAACTGCGACACGAATTTCGAAGAAGTAGACGCGACGATGGACGCGCGCAAGATCCTGTCCTGCGTCTACCGTCTCGACGAGCGGCGGCTGCATTTCGGCAAAACCGTCGTCGCCGCCGTGCTCACAGGCAGCAAAAGCGAGCAGATCGGCCGTTTCAGCCTCCACACGCTCTCGACCTACGGCATCATGAGCGAGCAGACCGCCGTGCGCGTGCGGCAGCTCATCGACGTCCTGCTCGAGCGCGGCCTGCTGACCGCCGACCCCGAGCGTTACAACGCACTTTTCCTCACGAAGACCGGCAACGCCCTCATGCGCGGCCGGGGTGAGCTGCATATCCGCCTGCCGCGCGAGAAAAAGCCCGAGACCGTCCGCCGCACCGAGGAGCTGTCCGCCGATGTGGATGAAAAGCTGTTCGAAAAGCTGCGCGCACTGCGCACAAAGGTCGCACAGCGCGCCGGTGTGCCGCCGTATGTCGTGTTCTCGAACGCGACGCTCGCGGACATGGCCGCGCGGCAGCCGAAGAGCGAATACGAGCTGCTCGGCGTGCGCGGCGTAGGCGAGGCCAAGGCGCGCCGTTACGGCGCGGAATTCGTCGACTGCATCCGCGACTATCTGGAGGAAAACTGATTATTTTTCTGCTTTTCGCCGCTCGATCATGCCGTAAAGCTCCTCGAGCGCATCCGACAGCGTGCCGACCCGGTCGATCAGGCCGATCTCCTGCGCCTCGCGGCCGGAAATGACCGTACCGACGTCGGCAGTCAGCTGTCCGGTCTCGCGCATCAGACCGGCCAGCCGTTCCGGCTGAATATGCGAATGCCCCGTGATGAAATCGCTGATGCGCTCCTGTATCTTCGCGAGATATTCAAACGCCTGCGGCACCGCGATGATCGTCCCGTTGATGCGCACGGGATGAATGGTCATGGCGGCGGAAGCCGCGATAAAGCTGCGCCTTGCCGCTACCGCGAGCGGCACGCCGATCGAATGCCCGCCGCCGAGCACGAGCGAAACGGTGGGCTTTGTCATACCCGCGATCAGCTCCGCGATGGCGAGTCCGGCCTCGACGTCGCCGCCTACCGTGTTCAGCAGCACGAGCAGACCGTCGATGTCCTCCGCCTGCTCGACCGCCGCGATCTGCGGGATGAGATGCTCGTACTTGGTGGTCTTGTTCTGCGCCGGCAGCTCCATATGGCCCTCGATCTGGCCGACGATGGTGATGCAGTGCACGTTCCCCCGCGCGGTATGCGCGGTGATGGAGCCGGTCTCGGCGATGCTGCTGCGCTCGGGCGCCGGGACGGCGGTGATCTCTTCTGCCATGGATACGCTCCTCTCCGTCTGTGGATAATTCTCTCGTCTGTGTGAGTTTTCCACAGACGCGCCGGTTTTATGTACACCGCCCGCTCGACAAAATATTACAGACGGTAAATGCCAAATCGGCCACTGGTCAGCAGATTGACCGCCCTATACAAAAAGTTATCCACTTTATCCACAACGTTATCCCCAGCACACCTGTGGAAACCCCTGTGGATAAAGTGGATTACTCGCCGGGAACGCCGCCCCTCTCCCCTGTTTTTCCGCGCAGGCCGCTTATTCCCCAAACACCACTTGCCGTATATCGGGAAATTTGCTACAATACTAATACAGAATGCGACTACACGCAAAATTTTTATGGAGTTGATAAATAATGAGCAATCCTATCGTTACCATCGAAATGGAAAACGGCGGCATCATCCGCGCCGAGCTGTACCCCGAGGTTGCGCCGAACACCGTCCGCAACTTTGTCTCCCTGGCGGGCAAGGGCTTCTATGACGGCACCATCTTCCACCGCGTCATCCCGGGCTTCATGATCCAGGGCGGCGACCCGGACGGCACCGGCATGGGCGGCCCCGGTTACCGGATCAAGGGGGAATTTACCGCCAACCGGTTTCAAAACGATTTGAAGCACACCAAGGGAGTTATTTCCATGGCCCGGTCCGGCCATCCGGACAGCGCCGGCTCTCAGTTTTTTATCATGGTGGATGATGCTCCCCATTTGGACGGCCAGTACGCTTCCTTCGGTAAGGTAATAGAAGGAATTGAGGTAGCGGATCAGATCGTATCCGTCGCTACCAATTACAGCGACCGTCCTCTGGAGGAGCAGAGGATGAGGTCTGTCACGGTAGAGACGTTTGGGGAGACTTATCCTCAGCCGAAGAAAGCGTAAAAAGAATCATGGGAGTCCCCGGTCTCACAGCCCTTGCGCGTGCGGCCGCGAAGGAAACGCGGCCCCTCAAGCAAGCGGAACCGGCGGAGGGAGTTCCAATAAACTATCGGATCAGCAATCCAGAAAGAACAGTGCGGGCTGCCGTTGCTCCGGAAAAGGAAACGCGGCCGAAAAAGAGCGCCTTACGGCGCTTTTGGAGCTTTTGTGCCTTTCACGGATGCGGCGCGCTGCTGGAAACCGCCTGCTTTGCGGGCAGCCGGAGCTTTCAGTGAATTGTTTTCCGCCTAACTGGCTTGACAGGTGTTCCGATACGAAAAAACAGGAAAAAGGATGCGGAGAAATCCGCATCCTTTTTTGAACAAATAAAGTACTTTTTAGCCGCGAATATACAGGAATCCCGGATCTTTTCCGGAACCTGCTAAGAAACAGCGGAATTTCCAGGCTTCTGTTTAAAAGCTGAGAAATCATTAGACAGTCCTGTCCCAAGCGTTTTTTGCAAACTCAATCCTCAGCCCAATCCCTGGCCCTGGTGACGGCTTTTTTCCAGCCCTTCAGCAGGCTTTCCCGGCGCTCCGGGTCCATGCTGGGCGTGTAAACCTTATCGATGGCCCAAAGCTCCTTGATCTGCTGCAAGCTGTCCCACGCACCGGTGGCCAAGCCCGCCAAATAGGCGGCGCCTAAGGCGGTGGTTTCCCGGATCATGGGCCGGCGCAGAGAGCGTCCCATAATATCGGACTGGAACTGCATCAAAAAGTCGCTGCGGCTGGCGCCGCCGTCAACCCGGAGCTCCTGGATTTCCAGGCCGGTATCCGCGATCATGGCATCCAGCACATCCTTGGTCTGATAGGCGATAGACTCCTGGGCAGCCCGGATAATATGGTTCCGGTTGGCGCCCCGGGTCAGGCCCACAATGACGCCTCTGGCGTACATATCCCAGTAGGGCGCTCCCAGGCCAGTAAAGGCAGGCACGATGTATACCCCGGCCGTATCGTCTACCTTGGAAGCGAAATAGTCCGCGTCCGGAGCCTCGTCGAATAAACGGAGCTCATCCCGCAGCCATTGAATCACCGCCCCGCCGACAAATACGCTGCCCTCCAGCACATAGCGCAGATCTCCGGGAAGGCTGGCCGCGATGGTGGTCAGCAGCCCGTTTTGGGATACGCATGGCTCGGAACCGGTATTCATCAGCAGGAAGCAGCCGGTGCCGTATGTATTTTTCGCCATCCCCTTGTCAAAGCAGGTCTGGCCAAACAGCGCCGCCTGCTGGTCTCCGGCGATCCCGGCGATGGGAACCTCTACGCCGCTGATGTTATAGGTGCCGTAAACCTCGCTGCTGGAACAGACCTTCGGCAGCATGGATTTGGGAATCTGCAGCCTTTCCAGAATCTTATCATCCCAGCACAGCTTATGGATGTCAAACAGCATCGTGCGGGAAGCGTTGGTGTAGTCGGTGACGTGAACCCTGCCGCCTGTCATGTTCCAAATCAGCCAGGTGTCCACCGTGCCGAACAGAAGCTCCCCGCGCTGGGCCCGTTCACGGGCGCCCTCCACATGGTCCAGAATCCATTTGATTTTGGTGCCGCTGAAATAGGCGTCGATGATGAGTCCGGTGGTTTCCCGGATGTAAGGCTCCAGCCCTTCGGCCTTCAGCTTTTCACATTCCTCTGCGGTGCGGCGGCACTGCCATACAATGGCGTTGTAAATGGGACGGCCGGTATTCTTATCCCAGACAATGGTAGTCTCCCGCTGGTTAGTGATGCCGATGCCGTAAATATCCTCGGGAGAAACGCCGCCTTTCAGTAAGGCCTCTGTCAGGACGGAAATCTGGCTGGCGTAGATATCCATCGGGTCGTGCTCCACGTAGCCGGCTTTCGGATAATGCTGGGCGAATTCCTGCTGCGCCATGGAAATAATGTTTTGATTGCGGTCGAAAATGATCGCCCGGGAACTGGTGGTTCCCTGGTCCAGTGAAACCAGATACTGCTTCATTATGGTGACCTCCCTGATTGAAAATAAATTTGAATAGTTTTCAACAATCAATGATTTAATTATAGCTTTTTTTTGAGAGGACACAAGAGCTATTTTAAAATTTTATCTTGCCGATTTTTAAGCCCCGATAACAAATTTTCGATAATTTTCGCCCTTTTATTGAAATTATTTTCTTTTGTGATAAAATAAAAACACGTAGAGGGCCATTATGCTGCTTTTTATTCTACTTTTGATATAAAATTGATCGGGGAATGTTGTGATGTCATGAAAGCAATCGGTGCCGGACATAATATGGTGGATGTGAAAAAAATCAACCGAGGGTTGATCCTGTATTTGATTTATCAAAACAAGGGGCTTTCCAGAAAGGCGCTGGCAGCGAAGACAGGGCTGACGCCGGCGGCGATTACGCTGATTATCGGCGATATGCTCCGGGAGGGCTTGCTGGTGGAAACCCATACGGTTCACAATGGGAACAGCCTGGGACGGAAGGAAGTTATTTTAGACATTAACCTGTGCGCTTATGTAGCCTTGGGGATTTATTTAGAACCATGCCGGGCGAAAATTTTATGCTGCGACCTGTCGAACCGGGAGATCTTTCAAACAGAACTGACAAGCGGGGAGAAGGAAGGCTCCTTTTCCAGCTTTTTAGACAAGCTGGCGGAGAAAATTTCGAGTCTGCTGGAGGAATATGGAATTAAAACCCGATACCGCCTCATCGGCGCGGGCGTCGCCTTGCCGGCAGACGGCTCTGAGGAAGGAAACGATGAGGCGGCTCCGGAATACGAAAAAAAGAGAGGAATGGTTCAGAAGGAGCTGTCCCGCAAATTAGGCGTGGACGTTTGGGCGGACAGCCTAACCTGCACCATGGCCGCCGCAGATGTCTTTCTTTCCGGCGAAACCATGGGACAGAATATTCTGTTTGTGAAATATGGCCCGAAGATAGACGCGGGCTATCTGTCCCTGACCTATTATCCGCAGGAATACCGGTCGAAACCGGTTTCCCTGGATCACTTTCTGATTGATCCGATGGGGAAGGACTGCGGATGCGGGAATAGGGGCTGCCTGCATACGCTGGCCGGGTTTCAGGAGCTGGCGGAAGAGCTTCGGGGAATTTATTCGGAGGAAAAAACGCCGGAGCTTGTCAGGATGACCCAGGGCCATAAAGAGCAGGTAGTGGGCAGCCGGCTCCGGGAGTTTTACCATGCCGCTGACCCCGCGGTCAGGGAGGTAATCGAGAAAGGCGCCTTTTATCTGGCCATGACGTTGAAAAACTGCCTGGTCATGCTGAATTTATCCACCGTAGTGGTGTACGGGGATTTGTTTTTTGACTCCGAGTATTGGGAGTGCTTCAGCCGTTTTCTGGATATTCTCCGTTGCAGGGGAAGGGTTCGTTTGAGCGGGTTCCACAAGGAAATTGAGACGGAGGGGCCGGCGTTTTCCATGGTGGGCCGGTTTTTCGCAAACGGCGGCCTCTTGGAAAAGGTGAGAAAGTAGGGAAGCGTGGCGTTATGGAAAAATTGCTGGTAAGCGGATGTCTTTTGGGGCATCCTTGCCGTTACGACGGAAAGGCCAAAAGAAACGAGGCGGTTTGCGCCTTGCGGGAAAAATGGGAACTGATTTCCGTGTGCCCCGAAACGATGGGCGGGTTAAAGGCTCCCAGGGAACCGGCGGAACAGAGGATGGTCGATGGCTGCCGGAGGGTTATTTCCAGAGATGGAAGGGACTTGACGGCGTTTTTTGAAAAGGGCGCGCAAAGGGTGCTGGATTTGGCTCTGGAGAAGGGCTGCAGATTTGCCGTTTTAAAGGAAAACAGCCCCTCCTGCGGGTGCGGCTGCATTTACGACGGCACCTTTACCGGCCGGAAAATTCCCGGAATGGGGATAGCGGCCGGCTTGCTGACGAATCACGGGATCACCGTGGTGGGAGAAACCGGTCTGGAAAAGCTGCCGGATGGGGCCGTTCCCGGCCGTGAACAGGAATAGAAGCAGGGGGCAAGAGCATTTTTCAGAGTCCTCTGAGCAGGATAGGAGCCCGGAGGCAGCGGCGGGGCCCAGAGGCGGAGAAGAATCAGAGGCTGCGGGATTTTTCAAGGGAAAGCGGGGCAGGGAATAAACCGTTGCTGCTGGCAATTAGGTTAAGATGCCTGCGGCCTTGGCGCGATGATTTCAGGAACTGTCTCCGGCTGGCTGGGAAAGATGGAAAAGTAAATATTTAGTGAACTTACCCGGCAAAAACAGGATCGGAAGGAAAATGTGCTATAATAACGGTAACGCACATTTTCCTTTTTGTTGTTTAACGGGCTTTGCGGCAGCTTAAAATCTTTTCAAAAAGCCATGGAATAGCTATGATGATAAAACAGTATTCCACTGCCGGCATATGACAGACTGAAAATTTGGGAAAACAGGATCTACTGGTCCGCCTGATAAAAGGAGGGGCTTTGTGAGCAGCACGAAGAAGTTTTTCAAATCCTCTATGGTCTATTTTATGGGAAATGTTCTGACCAAGATCATTTCCTTTTTTCTATTGCCCTTATATACCACCCGCATCAGCACGGATGAATACGGCTATTTTAATACGTCCACCAACTACCTGGATATTCTGATCGCCATCCTCTGTATGGAGATCTGGTCCGTCATTATGCGGTTTATGTTCGACTATGAGGGCCGTCGGGGCAAGGAAAAAGCCATCACCAACGGCCTGGTGATTTTTTGTGTGTCGCTGCTGGGATACTGCGCCGTTTTCGCTGTGCTGGCCCTGGCCCTGGATTTACAGTACCTGCTCCTGATTTTTATCATGGGGCTTTGCAGCATGATTCAGGCGATCTACACCTATACCACCAGAGGCCTGGGCTACAACGCGGTTTTTGCCGTTTCCGGCATCGTAGGAAGCCTGGTGAATTCCCTGACCAATGTGGCGCTGATTTTGGGCTTTTCCATGACGGTAAAATCTCTTTACCTGGCGGCGATCGCCGGGTATGTGGTGCAGATTCTGATGCTGGAAAGAAAGGTTCATTTGCTCAGAGCCATCCATCCTAAGCTGGTGAGGCCCAGGCTGCTGAAGCGGATGCTGCGGTTCTCTCTGCCCTTGGCCGCCAACGCGGTGTGCGCCTGTTTTTTGACCAACTATAACAGCATCATGGTCACAAATCTGCTGGGGCTCAGCGAAAACGGGGTGTTCAGCGCCGCCGGGAAATTCGCCGTAGCCCTGACTCTGGTGTCCAGCTGCTTTTCCATGGCCTGGCAGGAGCTGTTTTTCTCCAAGGGAGGCGAGGAGGATAAGGGCGCCTTCTATACCCGGGCAATGTCCTACTATTACCGTTTTTTGACGCTGACTCTGGCGCTTTTGCTCCCGGTCGTCAATGTGGTGTTTTCGTTTTTCATCGGCCCGGAGTATGCCGGCGCCTTTCCGTTGGTGCCTCTGTATCTCATTTCGACCGGCGCCAGTATTTACTCCGGCTTTTTAGGGTATATCTTCAGCTCGGACAAACGGACCAACGTGGTAATGGTTTCCACGTTGGCGGCGGCGGCTGTCAACGTGGCCTGCCTGCACCTGACGATCCGCTGGATCGGCGCCCAGGCTGCCAGCCTGGCCTTGCTGCTGGGCTTCGCGGCGTGTATCGTAATCCGCCAGGCGATTTTGAAAAAGGAAACCGGAGCGAAATTTCCGTTTCCCTTTTTTCTGTTTTCCGCCGTCCTGCTGGGAGTGTCCGGATATGTATATTTCGCCTTTGGCAGGCTGGTGAATTTCTGCTATGGACTGGGCGTGTTCGCGCTGTTCTGCTTTTTGTTTCGGGATTTGCTCAAAAGCCTGCTGCAAAGCGGCAGAGCCTTCCTGACACGGCGGAAGGGGGGCAAAAAGGCTTCCGGCTCCAGGGAATAGTTTTTTGACAGGGAGCTTTATCCTAAAAGCCTGTGGCGCCGGTTCCACGGTAAAAGCTGAAAAACGCGGCGGAAGCCGGCCTAAAGGTGCCTGGCGCAGGGCCCGGTGGTATCCCGGAGGATCAGCTGGGGCCGCAGCAGCAGACGCCCCATGGGGATCTTATTCCGAAGTCCTTCCAGCATATAAAAGGCGGCTCTTCCCAAAGAGAGGCTGTCCTGGCGAACCACGGTAAAGGGTTCCTTTTTTTCTGACGCTTCCAGACGGCCGCTAAGCCCCAGCACGCTGATCTCCTCCGGAATCCGGCGGCCCATCGCCCGCAGGCAGGCAAGCACAGAGCTGGAAGCCTGACTGCCCGCGCACAGTACAGCCGTGGCGCCAAAGGACAAAAGCCGGTCCACAAAGGGGCGGACGCTTTCTTCTCCGCGGCAGTCGGCATACAGGGTGTCCTGATACGTTAGCTGAAGAACCTCCAGAGCGTCCCGATAAGCCGCAGCCCACAGCCCGGATAACGGAAAATCCGGCAAACCGTTCAATAGAGCGATCCTTTTGTGCCCGAGCTGGCAGAGATGCTCTACCGCCATAAAGACGCCGCGCCTGTGGTCGCTTCCAACACTGCCTGAACAGGGGCCGTTGGATTCCTCTTCCCAAAAGACCAATGGGAAGGCTGAGTTAATTAAGTTTTTTAAATAATTGGCTTGAAAAAAAGAATCGAGCGGCTGCTTTATCAGAAATGCACCGGCGTAATTATGGCGGAGCAAAAAGGTATCCAAAGCTTCCTGAGAGGACAGAAGCCCCTGAAAGGGCGCCAAATCGGCTTGCCAGCCGTTTTGGGCGGCCGTAGTTCGGAACCCCATGGCCAGATCATAGCCGAATTGGCCAGCGGAAAGAAATTCTTCCCTTTCCGCTAAAACGCAGACCTTCCGCACGCCGGATTTTTGCACCTTTCGGCCGGCGTAACCCATCTCAACAGCGGTTTTTAAAATCAATGCCCTTGTGCTTTCGCTGACGTCGTTAGCGCCGTTAAGCCCCTTAGAAACCGTGCTTACCGCAACGCCCAGCCGCCGGGCGATATCCGTGATGGTTACCATGGCCGAACCTCCTGACTTGATAGGATTCTACAATTTAGTAGTATACCTCTGGTTTTCAAAATTGACAAGCGCTGATACCAAAGGTTTTTCGGCCCCGCTTCCGGTCCTCAAGGGACGCTGTCTGTAAAAAATCCGGAAATACCGGGCTCCGGCGGCCGGGACGTTTCTTGACAGCACAAAAAGAAATTGGTAAAATGTTCCTGAAAATATCCCGGGTTTTACGGAAAAATCCTGACTTTTTACGCCACAATAAACATAGATTGTTTTGATGACCAGTGAAACAGAAAAGAGGAACAAAATGAGTCAATTTCAAAAAGATGTGATATCCTTTCTCAGACTGCAATACGGCAAAGCTCTGGCGGAGGCAGATGCGACGGAGATATACCACAGCGTCTCTGCGGCCGCCATGTGCCAGGCCAGAAAAAACTGGGGGCGGCTTGAAGAAGGGAAAAAGGTGTGCTATTTTTCCGCGGAGTTTCTGGTGGGCCGGCTGGTTTCCGGCAACCTGGTGAATTTAGGGCTGGCGGATCAAACAGAAGAGCTGCTGCGGGAAAACGGAGTGGATGCTTCCGTACTGGAGGAAATCGAGGATGACGCCCTGGGAAACGGCGGCTTGGGCCGTCTGGCGGCCTGCTTTTTGGATTCCGCCGCAACCCACGGCATTGCCATGAACGGCTATGGCATCCGCTACCGGTATGGTTTGTTCCGTCAATCTTTTGAGAACGGGTTCCAAAAGGAGACGGCTGACCAGTGGCTGCGCTTCGGGGATCCCTGGTCGGTGCGCCGGGAGGATGAAAGGGTCCGGGTGGATTTCAAGGGTCAAAGCGTTTGGGCGGTGCCTTATGATTATCCGGTGATCGGCTACGGCGGCAGAACGGTAAATACCATGCGGCTGTGGCAGGCGGAACCGATGGAGGAATTCCGGTTCGATCTGTTCAATGAGCAGAAATATGATAAGGCCTATGAGGAAAGAAACCGGGCGGAAGCGATTTCCGCGGTTCTGTATCCCAACGACGATACTGACGCAGGCAAGCGCCTGCGTCTAAAGCAGCAGTACTTTTTCAGCAGCGCCTCTCTGCGGGATCTGGTGAAAAAATATGAGGGAAAATATGGCGGCGATTTTTCCCATTTTTCAGAGGAGTACGCGATCCAGCTTAACGATACCCATCCGGTGGTATCGATCCCGGAGCTGCTGCGGATTTTCATGGAGGAAAAAGGAATGTCCTTTCGGCAGGCGTTCCCGATTATCCGGCAGACCTTCGCCTATACCAACCACACGGTCATGGCGGAGGCCCTGGAGAAGTGGAGCGTGAAGCTGTTCCGTTCTGTGATCCCGCAGGTGTACCGCTATGTGATGATGCTCCAGCGGTCTTT
>ERZ827450.3034-NODE-3034-length-12224-cov-3.437094_pt1 | contig 12224 bp, 9 predicted proteins | sample MGYA00519773_ERZ827450 | MGnify/ENA primary metagenome ERZ827450 (study PRJEB31778, sample SAMEA3449306) | human gut metagenome | biome: human gut; feature: human-associated habitat; material: faeces | place: United Kingdom | collected 2010/2012 ...
CATAGGCGTTCTCCATCGGAATCCATTTTCCCTCAAAGGCGCACAGCGCCGCAGGGCCGTTGCGCGCCAGAATGCGCGCCTTCTGCGCCTCGACATTGCGGATGGCGAAGAGCGTGCCGACCGTCAGCACGACGCCGATGGCGAGGCAGACGATCCAGTTCTGGATAAAGCCCGCGAGCACAAAGCACACAAAGCTCAGGCACGCGACCGTGATGGCATAGGGCAGCTGCGTGGCGACGTGGTTGACATGCTCCACCTGCGCACCGGCGGAGGACATGATGGTCGTGTCGGAGATGGGGGAGCAGTGGTCGCCGCACACGGCGCCCGCGCAGCAGGCGGAAATACCGATGTAGAGCAGCGCGCTGTCGCTGGGGAAGATGGCTGTGACAATGGGGATCAGGATGCCGAACGTGCCCCAGGACGTGCCGGAGGCAAAGGCCAGCACGCACGCGACAAGGAAGATGACGGCGGGCAGCATATTGTAAAGGCCCTCAGAGGCAGCGTACATCAGATCGTGCACATAGTCTGCGGCACCCAGCGCGTTGAGCGTGGTCTTGAGGGAGACGGCCAGTGTCAGGATGATGATCGGGGAGATCATGGCCTGGAAGCCCTTGGGGATGCAGCCCATAGCCTCGCGGAAGCCGACGACGCGGCGGGCGACGAGGTAGATGACCGTGAGCACCAGCGCGATGATGCCGCCCCAGGGGAGGCCGACGAACGCGTTCGTGTTGCCGAACGCACCGATGAAGTCGCCGGCGTAATCGGTGCAGCCGGACGTGTCAGCGCCGAAGAAGCCGCCGACGTAGAGCATGCCGATGGTGCAGAGGATGATGAGCATAATGACGGGAATGACAAGGTCGATGACGCGGCCCTTGGGGTTGGCGTTCTCCTCGGTGCTGCCGGCGCTGCCGGAGAGGTCACCCGTATTGCGGGCGCGCTCTTCAAAGCCGCGCATCGGGCCGTAGTCGAACTTGAGCAGCGTGAGCGTGATGATGAAGACGAATGTCAGAAGGGAATAGAAGTTATAGGGAATGGCTCGGATGAAGAGCTGGATGCCGGAAATGCCGGTGTCGAGGTCTTCGGCCGTGGAGGACACGGCGGCCGCCCAGGACGAGATCGGCGCGATCATGCACACGGGAGCGGCAGTGGCGTCGATGAGGTAGGCGAGCTTGGGACGAGAGATCTGGTGGCGGTCGGTCACCGGACGCATGACCGAGCCCACGGTCAGGCAGTTAAAGTAGTCGTCGATGAAAATGAGGATGCCGAGGATGAACGTCGCAAGCTGTGCGCCCACGCGGGTGTGGATGTTCTTTTCCGCCCAGCGGCCAAAGGCCGCGCTGCCGCCTGCTAAGTTGACAAGCGCCACGATGATGCCGAGCAGGACGAGGAAGAGGAAGATGCCCGCGTTGTCCGCGATCGCGGCGATGATGCCATCGTTAACGATCATGTCGATCGTGGCGACGGGGGCAAAGTCGCAGGCGAAGAGCGCGCCGATCACGACGCCGATAAAGAGAGACGAGTACGCCTCCTTGGTGATCAGCGCCAGCGTGATGGCGATGATGGGGGGCACGAGCGCCCAGAAGGTTCCGACGAATTGCATGATGTTTCTCCTTTCCTGTGATACAAACACAGAGCAAAAAATTAAGCCATGATTTCCATCATGACTTAACACAAAAACATCAAACAACCGATGTGAAACACATCAAAGCTCCTGATCGCGTCGATCATGACAGCACTCCGTCCTTCCGGACGACAGTCCGCCGGGTATTTCCCGACGACCCAAGTATCGACAAAACAGGGATTTTATCGACCCTTCGGCGGCGTCCCCTTTCGCACCCCGCGGTCTCCTGCCGTTTTTGTCGGGGGCTACTCATGTCAGCCGCGCCTCTATCAAGACTTATGAAATTGTTTGCAGTATACACCTTTTTTCGATTCTGTCAAGCAAGAAAAGCATGTTTTGCCGAAAAATAGTCAAAGATTATACGGATGGGCGCCAAATGACGAAAAAAGCAAACAGCTTTTTGTGAAAAACGGAGAGGACTCAAGCCCCGCAGTACGCGAGCTTGAGCAGGCGGCAGAAAAGCTCGCTCCACGTGAGGTGCGGTATGCTTTCGCCCGCGAGCAGCGGAAGCGATGCGACCGGTGTGCCGTTTGCGTCGAAAATATCGAGCGTGCCGAGCGGCTCGCCCTCCTCGACGGGCGCATCAATGCTCTCGGGCAGCGAGACGGCCTGCGTCAGGCCGTTTGCGCGGCTCTTTTCGAGAAGCAGGGCGTTTTCACTCGTCAGAACGCTCTGCACCGTCTTCTGCGTGCCGAGCGTCACGGGCACGGCGGGCAGCGGCGATTCGGGGGTGACGGTGACGAGCGAATACGCCGCAAATCCGTAATTCAAAAGTGCTTTGGCGTCAGAAAAGCGCTTGTCGCTCGTGCTGCCGCCCAGAATGACTGCGATGAGCTCCATGCCGTCCTTCTCCGCGGTCGCGCTGATGCAGTATTTGGCCGAATCGGTCGAGCCGGTCTTGAGTCCCGTCGCGCCGGGGTAAAAGCGCACGAGCTTGTTGGTGTTGACGAGCATGGACGCCCCGTCGCGCAGCGAGTCCATCCAGATCGTCGTAAAGCGGCGGATGTCAGGGTGGCGCCAAATGAGCTCGCGTGACATGAGCGCGATGTCGTAGGCCGAGGTGACATGCCCCTCCGCGGGCAGGCCCGTGCAGTTGACAAAGTGCGTGTCGTTCATGCCGAGCTCTTTGGCTCGCTCGTTCATGCGCGCGACAAAGGCGTCGACCGAGCCGTAGAGCGTTTCGCCCAAAATGTTGCACGCCTCGTTCGCCGAGACGATGAGCATGCAGTTGAGCAGCTGCTCGACCGTCATCGTTTCGCCGGGGACGATGTTTGCCGTGCTGCCGTCGCTGGAGAGCCCCTCGAACGCCGATTCCGTCGCAGTGACGGAGTCGGTCAGCGCGATCTTGCCCTCGTCGATGGCTTCAAACACCAGCAGCGCGACCATCACCTTTGTGAGCGACGCGGGGAAGTTCTCCTGATGGGCGTTTTTCTCGTAGAGAATTTCGCCCGTGTCGGCCTCGATGAGAAGACCGGCCTTCGCGTCGAGCGTGAAGTCCTCATAGGCGTCGGCGCTCGTCAGCGAAAAGAGCGGGAGCAGGAGCGCAAAAGATAAAAAAAGTGAAAACAAGCGGCGTTTTTTCATGGAAATATACCTCGTTGTATGATACAATCAAATATGGAATACAGTGAAGAGGAGCGCGCCGTTCGGCACGCTTCGACATCAGTATAGCAAAAAAGGCAGGCGAGCGCAACCGTGGAAAAGCAAGAAAAGAAAACCAAAGTCAGCGGCGTCTACCTTGTGCTCGCCGCGCTGACAGTGCTGTTCGCCGTTTCGCTCGTTTTTCTGCACAAAACGGCCTACGAGGGTGCCTCGCACGGGAATTACACCGTGACGACGCAGGACAAGACCGACGAGATCACCGCACCCACGCGCGTTGTGACGCTCGTGAACGTCAACACCGCGACGGCGGAGGAGCTTGAAACGCTGACGGGCATCGGCCCGTCGCTCGCGCAGGCGATCATCGACTACCGCGCAGAGCACGGCGATTTTACGGCGGCGGAGGACCTTTTGAACGTCAAGGGCATCGGAGAGGCGAAGCTCGAGGGATTCCGCGCGGAGATCACATTCACGGAGGAGGATGGCAATGAAAATTCTGGTGGTTGACGACGAGCAGCTTCTCGTCAAGGGCATGAAATTCAATCTGGAAAACGAGGGCTACACGGTCGAGACCGCCTACGACGGCGCGACCGCCATCGACATGGCGAAAAGCGGCGGGTTCGACCTCATCATCCTCGATCTGATGATGCCGCAGGTGGACGGGCTGACGGCCTGCATGCGCATCCGCGAATTTTCCAATGTGCCCATCATCATGCTGACCGCCCGCAGCGAGGACGCCGACAAGATCATCGGTCTTGAGTCCGGCGCGGACGACTATATCACAAAGCCGTTCAACATCTTAGAGCTCAAAGCGCGCATCCGCGCGCTGCTGCGCCGCGCGAACGCCGCACCGCAGCAGAAGCAGCCTGAAACGCTCCTGTTGACCGCGGGCGGCATCACGCTCGACCCCGAGCAGCGCGTCGCCGTCAAAAACGGCGAGATCGTCGAGCTCACGGCCAAGGAATACGACCTCATCGAGCTTCTTGTCAAGAATCCGCGCCGCGTTTACTCGCGCGAAAATCTGATGGACCTCGTCTGGGGCTACACCTACGCAGGCGACTACCGCACAGTGGATGTGCACATCCGGCGGCTTCGCGAAAAGCTCGAGGAAAACCCCGCCGCGCCGCAGCACATCCTGACCAAATGGGGCGTGGGGTACTACTTGAAGGACTGATTTCCCACTAAAAGAAAGAGAAGGGGGGGCAGCGCCGTGCAGATGCATGCGAGCCTGCAGCGAAAATTCAGCTTCAGCTATATCGCCATCATTCTGGCGGTGCTGATCCTGCTGAACACGTATCCGCTCATCACGTCGGAAAACCTGACGTTCCGCTCTAAGCAGAGCTCGCTGCAGGGCAGCGTCTCCGTGATGGTGACGGCGCTTTCGGGCCTTGAGGAGCTGAGCGAGGAGAATGTTGCGGGCGCGATGACGCTCGTGGAGGAGACGGGGATCTCCCGCGTGCTTGTGACGGACGCCTCGGGCCGCGTGCTGTACGACACGCGCGAGACTGACGGCGCGATCGGCCGCTACGCCTTTTATACAGAGCTTGTGCAGGCGCTTCGCGGGGAGGACGTCTTCTACACCGAATTTTCGGACAAGGCGTTCAAAAGCCGCGCGGCCTCGCCGGTCATCTACCACAGCCAGACCATCGGCGCGGTCTACGCCTACGAATACGACACCGAGCAGGCGGAGCTGCTGTTGTCCTTGCAGCGAAATCTCCTGACGATTTCGGCGGTCGTGCTGGTGTTCGCCGGCGGGATCAGCGTGCTCTTATCCCGCGTGCTGACGCGGCGCTTCGGCGTACTGACCGACGCCATCCGCAAGATGCGCGAGGGCTCGTACAGCCACCGCGCCGAGGTCGGCGGGCACGACGAGATCAGCGAGCTCGCCGCCGAGTTCAACGACATGGCTGACCGGTTGCAAACGACGGAGGACGCGCGCCGCCGCTTCGTGTCGGATGCGAGCCACGAGCTCAAAACGCCGCTGGCCGGTATCAGGCTTCTCTCTGACTCCATTTTGCAGACGGAGAACATGGACGCGCAGACCGTGCGCGAATTTGTCGGTGATATCGAGCAGGAGTCCGAGCGCCTGGCGCGCATCACGGAAAATCTGCTGCGATTGACGCGCCTGGACAGCGGCATGCTGCCCGAGGCGCAGCGCGTCGACCTCTCGTCCGTGATGGCGCGCGTGGTGCGCATGCTGCGCCTTGTGGCCGAGGAAAAGCAGGTCGACCTCTCATATGAAATTCGCCGCGAGGGACAGACCCTTGCGAGCGAGGATGAAATTCACGAGATCATCTACAACCTGACGGAAAACGCCATCAAGTATAACCGCCCCGGCGGCTTTGTGAAGCTGCTGCTCGCGGGGGATGAAAAGGACTGCCTTCTCACCGTCAGCGACAATGGCATCGGCATTCCGGATGGGGACATGCCCCGCATTTTCGACCGCTTCTACCGCGTGGACAAGATGCGCTCGCGCGCCGCGGGCGGTACAGGCCTTGGCCTTTCCATCGCCGCCGACACGGCGCGCCGCCGCGGCGGCAGCATCGAGGTCCGCGCCCGCGAGGGCGGCGGCACGGTGTTTACCGTGCGCCTGCCGCGCTGCGAAGAGGGAGGGGATGAGACATGAGAAGACGTCTTTCCCTGACTGCGGCATTAGTCCTCCTGCTTTCGCTTCTCTGCGCCTGCGCGGCCCAGCACGCGCAGGAAATGGACGAGAACGGCTACGAGCTCTATTTTCTCAGCGATCCCAACTCCGCGGGCGGCGGCGACGCCATCCGCACGCAGGAAAAGCGTCTGACGCTCGACGGCGCGATGGAGACCGAAGACTGTGTCCGCGCGCTGATGGAGGCGCTGCTCGCAGGGCCCGACGAGCCGTCGCTCTCGTCGCCCATCCCGGAGGGAACGGCGCTCAAGTCGCTCAAGGTGTCGGGCCGCCGCGCGCAGATCGACTTGAGCGCACAGTATGCGCGCCTGACGGGCATCGACCTGTCGCTCGCTGACTACTGCATCACGCTGACGCTGACGCAGCTGCCGAATGTGAACGCTGTGAGCATCACGGCGGACGGGCGCGAGCTACCGTACCGCGAGACGCAAGTACTGCTCTCGGCGGATACACTGCTTTCCTCACGTGAGAGTGGCCTGCGGCCGATCACCGTGTCGCTTTATTTCCTCGACAGCAAGACGGGCGAGCTGCGCGCCGAGCAGCAGACGCTCGCGCTCTACGAGGGCCAGACGCGCGTGAACGCGCTGCTTGAAGCGCTCGCGCAGGGGCCGGAGGACGATTCGCTCGTTTCGCTCCTGCCGGAGGACTTTGCGGTCATCTCCTCTCGCATCGAAAACGGCGTGTGCTATCTGAATCTCCCGGCTAACGTCTCACTGCCGGAGAACGAGGCGGAGCGCGATTTGATGCTGAGCGCGCTCGAGCAGTCCATTTTGTCGCTCGGCGGCGTGGACGAGGTGCAGTTTTTGATCGAAGGCTCGGCCGAGCCCGACGGCTACCGGTAAAAAGGCCCTCCGCAGAAATGCGGAGGGCCTTATCATATCTTGCACTATTTTACGCTCACTCGCGCGCGAGCATCGCCGCGCCGATCACGCCCGCGCGGTAGCCGAGCGTGCAGAGCTCGATGCGCGTGTGCGAGACGGCATAGCGCGAGCCGAACGAACGCTCGCGCACCCTTTCGCGCAGCGGCAGGAGCAGCGCGTCGCCCTGATTTGCTACGCCGCCCGAGAGGGCCAGCACTTCGGGGAAGAAAATGTTGACAAGATTTGTGAGCCCGCAGGCCAGATGCTCGATGTAGTCCTCCACGACCTGCGCGCCCGCCTCGTCGCCGCGCTCCTTGGCGAGAAACGCTGTGCGGCCGTCGACACCGCCCTGCTCCGCGGCAATCGCGTGCAGCAGGCTCTCGGGGTGCGCGGCCATGGTGCGCTTCGTATCGCGAATCAGCGCCGTGGCGGAGGAGTAGGCCTCGAAGCATCCGCGGCTGCCGCAGGTGCACTCTTCGCCGTTTTCCGCGATGACCATGTGGCCGATCTCGCTCGCCGCGCCCGTGTAGCCTGTCAGGAGCTTGCCGCCGAGCACCACGCCGCCGCCGACGCCCGTGCCGAGCGTGACGACGATGGTGCTCTCCGCGCCGCGGCCGCAGCCGAACAGCGCCTCGCCCAGCGCCGCAGCGTTTGCGTCGTTGCCGAGGTGGATGGGAAGCGCAGTGTGCGCGCGCAGCGCGCTTCGCAGGTCGAAGTTCACAAAATTCAGGTTCGCCGCAAAGCGCACGATGCCGCTCGCGTCGTCCACCGTGCCGGGGCAGCCGACGCCCACGCCGCCGACGGTGTCCTCGCCGATAGAGAGCTGCGCGATGACCTGACCGATGCGTCCCGCGACCGCCTCGGGGCCGAGATCGACGTGCGTCGGGATAGAATGCTCCTTTAAGATCTCGCCCTCTGCGCTCACGAGTGCGCCCTTGATGTTCGTGCCGCCGAGGTCGATGCCGATATAGTTCATAAAAACGCCCTCCCGGGTGAAATGTGTCCCCATTGTATGCCGCGGCGACGGAAAATGCAAGAGCTCGCACGCGGAAGAAAAAAGTTTCTTAAAAAAATCATAAGGGTGAAACTTTTTGGAAGATTTCTCGTCTAAGAGAGTGTACGGAACGAAAAAAGCTCCGCACAGTCAAGAGAGAAAGAAGACGATGAAAGGAGAAACAAAATGAACCGCTGGGGACCGATGAGCGCCCTCGCACTTGCCGCCGCGCTGCTGCTCGCGGGCTGCGGAGGCGACTGCGGGCTTGACGATGACGACAGCGCCGACGAGCTGCAGATCACCTACGAAGACATCTGTGAGAGGAATAAGATCTCCGCGCTGCTTGAACGGCACAAGGTGGTGACTATTGTACGGGAGAGCACAGACAGCAGCAACGGCGGTCAGGACGTCAAGAGCACTGACCAGTACACGCGCGACGAAGAAGGTCGGCTGCAAAGCTGGAGCCACGGCTGGTATTATGATGAGTACGGTGCAGACGATATTTATAGCGTGAATGTCTGCCTGGATGAAGTGCCGGACGGTATGTGCATTATCGCTGGAACAAATGATGACGGCAGCACTCGAATTGCCAGTGTGATCGCCTGCGGAACGGATGAGTGGTACGAGAAAAGCACCGCGCGGGAATCGTTTTTGCCCGTAGCCGGTGACGGCATCACCGTGGAGGTCGAAGAGCCGTATGAGCAGGACGGCCAGCTCGTGTTTCCGATCAAGCATTATATCACCGACGATGACACTGACTACTCGCTGCGATGGCTCTATGTCGATCCAACCTCCGATGACCTGATATCGATCAAGTCGGAGCGGCACAGAAAAGACTTGCAGGGAAAAGACACCTGCTTTGCCACGGGAAGCTATACGTTCAGCTATGACCGTCCTTATGAACCGGAGGAAGACCTCTACGCGCTGATGCTGTCGGACGATGTTCCCAAGCATAAAATCACGCTCGTGTGGGACCCGGGCACCGCGCAGGAGCACGAGCAGCACTTTACCGTGCCGAGCGCAGCGTACTTTTCCCCAGAGAGTGGTAAGGGCGTCATGCTTTACTACGACGCCGCCATGACGCAGGAGTATCAAACCCCTGAGATCGAGTGGCCGGACGGCGAAAGCATGACCGTCTATGTGAAAAGCGTCGATCAAGACTGACGGGAGATGAGAGAGGAGAGCACACCATGAAAAGCTGGAAGAGAGCCGTCACCGTTGCTTTATGCGCTGCGAGCTTACTTGCAGGCTGCGGAGGCGACTGCGGGCTGAGTGATGACGACAGCGCCGATGAGCCGCAGATCACGCTCGAGCAGTTGCGGGCTGCGAACGATCAGCGCTCGCTGCTCGAAAAGCACGACACTGTGACCGTGACTGTGCAGGAGAGCGACCAGAATGACGCCGTGACGTATACGGCGAAGTTTCAGTACACCCGTGGTGTGGAGGATGTGCTGGCCTGGTATCATTGCCAGTACACCGAAAACAGCACCAGCGGCAAAGCCGAGCTATGGGGTCAGGCGAACGGAGCGATGGATGCCGCGCGTATGGAGAGCGACAGCACCGAGGATCTGAGCCTGAGCATCTACCTTGAGGGAAAGTATGAACAGTACGTTCTCGACATGATCCCCCGATGCCCTGCTTTGGAAGAGGATGTGGAGCAGACGGTCGACAGCTGCAGCGAGCAGGACGGCGAGCTGCTGCTCTCTGTTACCGCGCGTTATCTGGCTTCCGATGGAGATTATTACACGGTGCACTACCGCGTTGACCCTGCGACGAATGAGGTGTTGGAAGCGTCGGTGACCGACTACATCAAAAAGGAAAGCGGCGAGGTATCCAAACTACATACAACGCGCTACCGCTGGAGCTACGACGAGCCTTATCAAGCAGAACGCAATGTGATGAACGAGGTTCTGTTTTCGACGGACAGCACGGAGGACGTCTGCGATCTGACGTACTTCTATCCCGCGCCGGGCTCGGAGAAGGGCTGGGACGTCGGGGAGAACGGCTGGAGCGTCAGCGAGATCCGCGTGGCGCATGGCACGCGCATCCTCTTCCTCGACAGTGCGGATCTCGCGCTTTATGTGGACAGGGAGCTGACCAAGCCCATCGACTTCTACGACGGCATCGACACGAGCGGCGAGAGTGCAACGGTCTACATCGTGCCGCTGGAAAAGAACCATTAAAAAGCTTTAGAATGCGGGCGCGAGCCCGCGTCCAAATAAGGAGGAAACTAAGATGAAAAACTGGAAGAAAGCAAGCATTGGCGCGCTTTGCGTCGTGAGCCTGCTCGCGGGCTGCGGCACGCAGGGCGGCGACACGAACAACAACGATAAAAACGCCGACGAGCCGAAGGAAATTTCGCTCGAGCAGGTGCGCGCGGACAACATTCCCGAAAAGCTGCTCGAAGAACACGACACGGTGACCGTGAGCATTCAGGGCACCGACCAGGACAGCAAAGAGACCTACACAGCCAAGGTGCAGTATACGCGCGATGATAAGGGAAACCTGCTGCTGGCCTCGCACTACAGCTACACCGCCGACAGCCCCGTGGGCGAGGATGAATTCTTCGCTCAGGCCTGCCTGTCGATCGAGGGAAACGGCGTGTATCTCAGCAAAATGGAAAGCGACGGCCGCCTGAATATGAACTGCTATCCGAGCGGCGAGTATGAGAGCTACATTCAGGCGATGCTGCCCGCCTGCGGCGAATTGCAGGACGACGGCTCGGTCGAGACCATCGACGATCAGAGCGAGCAGGACGGCGCAGTGGTGATCTCGACGACCACGACCTACAGCGACATGCCGGACTACTACTTTACGACCCTCTACTATGTCGACCCCGCGACGGGCGAGCTTCTTGCCAAGTCCGTGACAGATTACAGCAAGGATGAGAGCGGTGAGGCATCCGTCCTCGGCACGACGCTCTATGACTGGAGCTATGGCGAGTCCTATCTGCCGGACAAGGAGCTGGCGGCCGAGGCCTTCAACAGCGATGAGGTCTGCGCGCTGACGCTCGTCTATAACCCCGGCGCGGCGGACGAGGAGACGCAGGAGATCTCCATCAAGCGCGGCACGTATGTCACGTTTGTGAGCAGCACCGGCAATCTTCTCTATGCGGACGCGGCGCTGACGCAGCCCATCGACGACACCGTGTCCATCGACACAAATGGCGAAGAGATGACGGTCTACGTCGTGCCCGACGTGCCGCTGAACTAAAACGGCATGAACTTAAAAAACGGCGGACTTCAAAAAAGTCCGCCGTTTTTTTCAAAAAGGATGAAACATTTTTCGATAAATTCCGTCTAAATAATACAGGAAAGAGGCTCAGCGCGAGAATTAAGGAACTCTTAAATAATTTGTAACCAAATCGCGCCTGATTGTAACGACTTCTTCATAAGATGAGATTATAATGGACCCAAGATTAAAATTGAGGAGAAACTGCGATGGCAAATGACCAGAAGCCCGTCATCTCGGTGCGAAAGCTCCGAAAGGTCTACATGATGGGGCAGGAGCACGTGGTCGCACTGCACAATATTGACCTCGACATCCCGCGGGGCGAGGTGTGCTGTATCTTCGGCACGTCCGGCAGCGGCAAATCGACGCTGCTCAACCAGTTAGCGGGACTCGAAAAGCCCACGCGCGGCGTGGTGCGCATCGGCGGCGTGCCGATCTCACAGCTCAACGAAAATCAGCTCGCAGCCTTTCGGCAGAAGCATATCGGCTTCGTCTTCCAGTCCTACAACCTGCTGCCGGAGCTGACGGCGGCGGAAAACGTGGCCATGCCGCTGATGTTCAAGGGCATCGACCCGGATGTGCGGCTGCTGGAGGCGAAGAAAATGCTCTGCCGCGTGGGACTCAAAGACCGCATGGACCACTTTCCGAACCAGATGTCCGGCGGACAGCAGCAGCGCGTGGGCATCGCGCGCGCGTTCGTCACGCACCCCGAGGTCGTGTTCGCCGACGAGCCGACCGGCAACCTCGACACAAGGACGACGAAAGAGGTCATGCACATGATCCGCGGCTTTGCCAAGCGCTTCCACCAGACGATCGTGCTCGTTTCGCACGATCCGGAGATGACCGAGTATGCCGACCGCATCGTCACGCTCATCGACGGCAGGATCGTCAGCAACGTAGAAAATCAGGTCAAGGCGGAGATCGACGCCGCACCTTACATCGAATAACGGAGGAAATCGAACATGAAACGCATTTCAAGATCCCTGCTCTCGCTCTGCCTTGCCCTTGTGCTGTGCGCAGCGCTGCTGCCGAATGTGAATGTGGCAAAGGCTGCCGGTGAGGGAGACGGCAGCAGTGGCGGAGCCTTTATGGTCACAGGTTACGATGTCAGTTCGTCGAGTATCACGGCGGGCGACAAGGTGACCGTCACGCTTTACCTGTACCGCACAGATGGCATAGAGGGTGAAGACAGCCCTATTTCAATCATTCGGGGCGTCGACAGCTTCCAGGGCAACAGCACCTTTTATCCGAGGGGCG
>ERZ827450.3036-NODE-3036-length-12211-cov-3.582675_pt1 | contig 12211 bp, 6 predicted proteins | sample MGYA00519773_ERZ827450 | MGnify/ENA primary metagenome ERZ827450 (study PRJEB31778, sample SAMEA3449306) | human gut metagenome | biome: human gut; feature: human-associated habitat; material: faeces | place: United Kingdom | collected 2010/2012 ...
CTGATACTGAAAGAGTAATAGCAGAGTTATTTTTATCGGTCCAGAGTCTGTCGGTATCTCCATTGGATTTTCCAACAGGGTTAAAATCAAATGCTAAGTTGGCTATGATTGGTTCAACATCAATATCAAGTTTAGTGATATTAACTGATAAAATCTTAGTCACTTTACGACATGAGATGGTCAGGTTATGTTTTCCTTCAGTGGATGACTTATAACTCCAGATTTGAGCAGAACGATTTACAGAAAGAGTGCTCTGTACTTTACCATCAATTGATAGTTTTACAGAGGCTGGATTGTGATCAGGATCATATACAACATATTTAATACTTGTTGCCTGGTACTGTTGTGCTGTAAATTCCTGTTGAGCACATCCAATAATAGGAGTTCTATTTGTAGGATCAACACAAATAATATCCTTACAAATAGTATTTGAGGTTATTTCTTTATTGTTAATTGTCGCAGTCATATATACTTTGAGTAAATGGCTGCCATGTTCCTGTTTAGGAATATTATAAGACATAATTCTACCGGAAGACTGAGTTTCAACAGTGCCTAAGTCTTTTCCATCAAGAATAAAATGAAGAGTCTTATTGACATTTCCGTAAGGTGTATACCTAAATACTACATCTGTATTTGTATATAACAAAGTATCATCAAATGTGCTTTCAAGTTTGAATTCTACAATAGTAACAGTCCATGTCTTAGTGGCAAGTGTCCCAAAACTGTCGGTAATAGTTAATCTAATAGTATTTGCACCGACATTAAGATATTCAGTGATATCAAAACTATTGTTTCCTTGCGCAGCCGTATTCGTAGCTACAATAGTATTACCAACTTTCCACACAGCAGTACCGGCTCCAGTTGTATCACCAGTATTATCTACAGATGAAAAACTATATTCAATAATTGCTTTTGAACCAAGTAAGAAAATAGCATCTGCATTTGTGATTCTTTCAATAGTAATAGTAGTAGTATCTGAGGAAGATCCTCCACCACCTTCAATTTTAAAGCTTTTCTGGATTTCTCCATCCTTTAAAAATGTAAAAATACTATTTTCGTATGTAACATCGTACTCTGCAGCCGCAGGATTTTTTTTGATTTCTTCAATGGCGGCTTTAACATCTGTAATATCTGTATTAATTCCTTCAAACTGAGTATCATAAGAAGTCATATTTTGTTTCAAGATATCTACAGCATTTTTGGCCTCATCAGATTTTGTAGTAGCACTTTCTACTTTCTTCTCAATGTTTGAAATAGTAGTTTTTATCTCTGAGACAGCAGTAGTATTGGCATTTACATTCTTTTCGATTTCAGTTTTAGCTGTTTCAAGTGGACCAATTCGATTAGAGATTACTGTATCTTTCTCGTCCATTTCTGCTTCAAGTTCCTGCTTCAATGCAGCTCTCCACTCAGCAGATGGCTCAATAGAACTAAGTTCTACAGTCTGAATAATAGTTTCTCCATCTTTGAATACTAATGAACCTTTTCCATTGACAACAGAATACTCAACTATGAGGTTTGCAAGACTGTTAATAGTAATAGGTTCTCCAATAAGTTCCGTTCCATCTTTAAACACTAAATTTCCAGTTGTGTTGTCATATTCAACTTTTAAGTTCTTCAAACTGTCAATACCGGAAATAGCAGTGTTTAATTCTTTGACTTTTGTATCAACTTCTGTTTTTGTATAATATGCTTTCAGAGATTCAGTTACTGTTCCATTAAGATCATTCATAACAGATGTTTTTACATCTGCTTTTATATCATCTACATTAATAGAAGCAGCGGAAGCTTTTGCTTCATCTGCGTATTGTTTTGCTTCGGCTACATGACCAAGAATCATATTTACAAAACTTGTATACCAATCTTCAGAAGGTTCAATGATTCCGTCATAATTTAATCCTTGAAGAACAGTAAACTTACCATTTGGTCTGGTTCTCCAAATATAATTGTTTCCTTTTTCATTTACGCCAGTAGCCATAATTTCAAAAATTATATCTCCGGCATTTGCTGTAACAGCAGCATCAATCAACCAACCAAATCGAATATAAGTATTGTTGGAAGCTACATTGATAACTGTCGCTACTTTACCTTTTTTCTCAGCTATAGATTCATATCTTATCTGGATGAGCATATCCATAAGATCCATACCATCCCAATATCTTGGAATCCTAAATGGCATATACTGGCTGTTTTCTTCCTGCATAATATTAATCTGTGTAGCATCAACGGTAATATTTTTTAAGTTATCCACTGTTGAATATGCATCGTCTTGATATTTGGTATATACTTCATAACGACCATCAGTACATAATGTATATTCCTCAGTGTCTACGGCTAACTCAGCACTCAAAGTCATTGCCGAATTAGCCGCAGCAGCAATTTTAGAATCTTTAAATGACATATCATGACTCCTTTACTTTAATAATTTATCCAGATCGACAACCTGATCAAGATGAACAACTCCATCCTGTGTGCCATCAGGATCTTTACCTGTCATATCTTCGGCTACCATAGCAGAAAGATCTTTTACAACGATACCATTTCCAGTATCTTCACCATTTCTGTCTGTTAAAGTGATTTTTCTGTTTTCTGTATTAAGACGAATATCTTTCACCATACCTTCATAAGTTGCTTTATTCTGAGCATTGAGATCTTTAATCATTCCTTCCATAGCAAGGAGCCTCTGATCAATTTCAGTAAACAATTCAGAAGGTTCATATTTATCAAATTGTACAAGTGGAGTAATATGAATAACACCTGATGTGGTTTTTCGAATATAAGAAGTGTACGTTCCATCTTCATTAGCAACAAGTTTTAAGAACGTGAAAGATACTTCGATATCCCCGGCTTCAGCAGTAAGTGCTGCATCGACAGGGATTAAATACTGGATATAATTCTGTTCATATTCAAGATTATTTATAATAAGTTGTGTCATTTTAATTTTGTCTGACACTGGGAGCTTATACTTCATATAAACAGTTGTATCTGACATATCAATCTGTTCCCGGTACATTTTACTTGTTACAATCTGAATCTTATCTACATAATTGCTTCTTTCCACAATTGATTCTTTGACCGTTGTTACAACAGTATTTTCATCTGTAATTTTTAGTGTATACATAACTGCCTCCTTCCTTATTTAGTCTGAGTTTTTTCTAAAGCTTCAATTCTAGTCTGTAGTGACTTAATAGTTTCCTGCAGTGTTGTGACTGATGAATTCGCATTATCAGCACTTTTCTTGATCTCAGCAGTATTCTGAGTCAAAGTAGTAATATTGTTCTGTATTGTTTCGATATTATTGGTCATGCTAAGTAATGATGTATTGATCTGTTCAATTGAAGTGTTAGAAGAAGAATCTGCAGACTGCAGATCAGAGATAGATTTCTGTACTGCAGTCATAGATTCTTTCAATTTATCCACATCAGCTCCCAGCTGAGTAAGTTTTCTTCCAACAACAAGGGCATCAGCGAATGCACCCTGTTTAGATAATGTCATATCTGATTCAGGGAGATTAGCCAGATAATTGTAATCATACTTAACAACACCAACAGAGGTTTGAATTCCCTGAATATATGTTGCCATTATTACTCACCTTTTTCTACAAATTCATATAGTACTGTCATATCAAGCATAGACAGTTTGTCTTCATTAGATTTAAGCATTTTCTTGAGAGATTCCTCTGGAATCATCTCAACATCAAGTTCACATGTTTTATCATAAATTTTCTGCAGACTTTCTTGGATTTCAGGGATGATTTTATCTTTTATGTCATCATTAAGAACACGATTACCTGTTTCATTACCGTTTTCGTCAACAATAGGATGTGAGTTTTCCTCTGTAAAATAAGAATCAACTAACTCCTGCTCGACCTCTGAGATTTTATCTACCTGCGCCTTAAGAGCCTTTAGATTCATTGTATTCGCCCAGAATACATCAACATCTCCTGCGATTAAATCCGCACGACTCTTCATAGAATTTAATGTTTTATACATTGCCATAATGTCTGCATTTACAATAACTTTTTTCATAATCCTTGTACTCCTTTTATATTAATATGTAACTTTATTTTCTCTGACGAGTTCTTCAATAGCATCATTTAGATATGCTTCAAAGTCAGAATATAATGTTTCGATAGCCGCTTTAGAATCTTCTGTAATCAAAGCCTTAGCTTTATCAATAGCCATCTGTTTAGCAGTTTTCTGAGCTTCTGCATCAAACTTACCTTCCTTCTTCAAAGCATCTACATAAGTCTGATTAACTGTGAGTACTGCTTTACTAATAGCATCAGTAGCAGCGTCTATATATTTTACGAGCTGATCATTCTCCAAGTTCTTTTCCTGTTCTTTAATCTTTACTTTTAGGAAGAGGATTCCATAAGTAATAAGAAGTGGAAGAATACCAGTAATGATCAGATATAATACGTCCTGAATACCCTGTTTAATATCCATAGTTATTCCTCCTAACCGACTGCTTCATTATCTGAAGAGTTTTGCTGTCTAAGTTGTTCCATTGCAGAATCATAAGTAATGCCTCCTGTGCAGTTTTCTGCACGAGCCTTTGCATAATAAGCCCAAACTGTAGGGACGAGTGTTGCTGGAATAGCAATGAGAGCGTAGAGAGCAGATAAATCTCCATAGGTCATGATTGCTTTTTCTACAAAATGAATAATCTGTAGATTAAGTAAAAGTACAGCAACAAGTATCAATTTACTTGTAGAGACTCTTGGAATATTGAATCTCTTAACCTTTGCTGCCTTCAGATTTCGTTTCATTTCAATCTGCCGATTTTGGGCTTTAATTTTCTTTAATTCAAGTTCATATTCTCGACTGGTCAAATATTTCACCTTCTTTACATAATAAAAGACCACGATTGCTCATGGCCTCTTATTTATTCAGGAATAATTCCATATACGTATGTTTCAAACTCTGTAAAGTCTTTCAGAACTGATTCTTTATTAGCTTTGAATGCTTCACCATCTTGAATGGATTTGTTAATAGAAACGTCACCATTCTTACTTACAGATGCGTTTGCATAAGCGACATTCTTTTGATTTTCTGCTTCCCCAACATAAATATTTGCACTTACATTAGTTGTTGTATTAATTTTAATCATGCTAATTCCTCCAATTTTTGTTTTATGATTGCAATTTCTCCTTGCAATGAGAGAATAGTGTTTTTAAGTTTTTGATTTTCTTGAGATAATTCTTGAATAGCTTTTACTTCATAACCTTGAAGATACAAGGAATCCACAGATTTAATATTCATAGATCCATCTTCTTCATATCCTCCACCAAATGTAAAATGTTGATCAAGAGTTTCTAATTCATCTGCTATGAATCCAATATCTTGATGTTCTCCACTTCGTATCCAATCAAATTGACGAATTTTTATAGAATTAATAATATCTAAAGCTTTTCTATTTGAATTTGAAATATTTGTTTTTAATCTAATATCCGAATAATTTGATTTGAATCCATGTGTTTCCCACGATGATGAAGAACCCCATCTACCATTGACTTTTAATACATAATTGCTACTTTCATGATATGTTCCGATCCATGCAGTATAGGTATTGCCGCCCGCTGTTCCAGATGTAACAATAGGTCTAGTTGTGCCATCTTTCGCAATTGCTTCTGATGGAGTAGAATTTCCACCAGAACTTGTTGGTAATTGTACAGAGCTTAATTGATAACCGTTATTATTATATAAATATAGATATCCATTAGAAACATCTATTTTGCTTCCAAATGCACCTTCAACCCAACTTGTAGTAGCATATCCATAAAGAGATTGATGTTGAGTTAAATATCCTTTCCCAGTTACCCAGTCTTGTGTTGCAAGGTTATAATTCGTAAATCCAGAACTACGTGTAGTTCCATCAATTTTAAGACTGATTGAACCACCGCCTGTAGAAATCTTATTTCCATATTCATCATAGTAATTTTTAGCATATACAGCATTCCAAGGAGCATCTGTACTTCCGAGGTTACAAGTTCCGCCTTTTTCCAACGAATATGTATCAACATCTGTATAGCTAGTTGATGTTTTTAATTTATATGGAGTTAATGCGGGTGTACCATCGTTATTAATTGCAACCCACATATTATGATTACTATTCATAATTACGGTATGACAATGACCAAATCCTTTATAATCTACAGGAGAACTGTTATTCAACTTAGAATGGGAATGTGATCGTGCAGCGATCCCTAAATTAGATAATGTATTATTTCCGCTTGCCAATTCAACATTATTAATTTTAGGTTTATTTGTAAGTCCATTATAATTAGTTGTGCCGCCTTCACCTAAATTAGCCAGTGAAGTATAAGTTTTTTTATCACCAGTAAGATAAATAGCATCTACATAAATACATGCATATGGATTAGCTGTTGCTCCAATGCTTATCTGAGAAGTAGTATCTTTAGTTTTACTTACTGTAATATTACCATATGCATCGGTTTCAGTTGATAACAAATATGGTAATAAACTAATAGATAACATTCCTGTAGTCGTACTTTCCATACCTACTGCAAAGTTACCGTTTTTATAAGGAAGAATAGTGTGATGATGATTATAACCATTAAAGTCAAATGTGTCTGTTGGTTTCCACATAATTGATTTATATGGCACTCCTTTATACTGTCCTAATGAATCAGTAATATTAAGTTTATTAACATTTAACCATCCATTTGTATTAATATCATCTGCAATTAATGTTAGAACTCTTGCGCCTTGTTCTTTTATCAGAAGCATTCCATGCATTTTTGAAGAGTCTAAAGATGAATCTATCAACCCAAATCCAATTTGAGTTGTATTAGTTCCCCAGTCAAATGCAGTAATTACTTGTACTGAATCAGTTGGTTCACCAGTTCCAACATCGTTATAATAAATAGAATATGATTGCTTTGCAGTAATAGATGTAGCAATAACACTACCTGTAAAACTTCCAGTTGCACCAGAAAGTTCTCCTTTAAAACTACCTCTTGCAGCTTTTAATTCTCCAGAAAAGCTACCTGTTGCTGCAACTAATTCACCAGAAAAACTTCCGGTAGCAGCTGATAGTTTACCACCAAAAGTTGCATTCCCTTGATTATCTATATTTAACTGATTGCCAAGTTTTAAACCATCTGGATTCAAACTTATGGATCCATCTCTGTTACTTAATGAATTTGCAGATATATTCCAACCGCCAATAGTTCCTCCATCAGCGTAAATAGTTCCTGAAAATGTACCAGAGTTAGCATAAAGTTTACCATTTGGATCAACTCTGAAATTCCCACCACCAAGAGCAATTCCGTCTGTACCAATATACACATTTTTATCTTTTGATATTGATGTTGGTTGTTCAGGAAAGGTATCCATACCAGAATATAGTTTTCCCGCTTCAATATGGAAACCGCCAATACCACCAATATAACCTTTATTAGCTATAATGGTTCCCTCAACAGTGCTGTCACCACGAATATAAGCATTACCATTAGAATCAACAGCAAAATTTTTACCTTTAATAGCACCGTTCTCTGATAAATCAAACCAGATACCTTTAAGTGAATAATTAGATGTCAGATCATCTTCAAATATTTTTGATCTGATTGCATCAACTTTAATAGAATCAGCAGTAATAGTATTGGTTTCAATAATACCACCGTCGATTTTAGTTTTACCTGGTCCAGTGTGTGTATTCATTGCAGTGATAATACCATTAATGTCAATGGTGCTGGCATCAATGCTAATATGGTCAGAAATCATCTGAATAAATTTATCAGTAACTGTGAACTCAGACTCTTTGTCACCAGTTACCATAAAACTGATTTTATCTGCATTCTGAGTAATAGAAGAGGTGTTTGCTTTAATTTTTTCTTGAGCTTCAGAAAGATCTGTTTGCATACTGCTTACAGTAGATGTAATCCCAGAAACATTTTGTTTGATATCAGAAAAATCTGTTCGGATAGATTCTTGATCTTTAAGATATTGAGTATTACTAACCTTAGTTTCGATTTGTCCGGTCAGAGTATCTGTAACATTCTTAATCTGCTTTGTGTAGTCATCTGTAATAGTCGTCTTTTCTATTCCCCACCATTGATTTCCTTTGCCATCATAAATATTAGTGATGTCAATACCACCTTGTTCATTTGGTTCTATGATTTGGAATCCAAGTTTGTCTTTGGTAATGGTGGCGTTATTAATCATGTCTCCAAGAATTGTATTATCTGGAATACCTGTCTGGGTAATACCATTTTCATCAAATAAAGCGGCTCTGTCTCCATTTTTAACAATAAAGTTGAAATCCCCTTTACCGTCCATACCAATCTGCACACGAACATTTCCTTTGGAATCATAAAACTGTTGGGTACTTTCTTGAAATGCAATAGTAGGTTTATTGTCTTTAGAGATAAGTACAATTTGATTTGCAAGAGCATTTTGAGCCATTAAATCTCCAACTGCAATTTTCTTTGCGATGAGATTAGTAATAACAGCCTGATCAATTTCTGCATTTTCTACAGTAAGATGAATTGTATGTAATTCTCCAACTCCTGCATGACCTGCAAGAAGATTTTTCACATTAATCATATCAGCATTAATCTGGTTAGATTCTATAATCTTAGCTGACAGCTTTTCAATATTTGCCTGTTCCGCTTCGAGAATACGAGTTGTGATCTTATCTGCGGAAATAAGTTTTACATCGAGATATTTCATGAAAGCAGTATCAACAGTAAGCTTATCAAATACACCTTCTTTTGCTTTCACGAGTTCTGCAATAATTGTATCAGCGGTAATGGTTCCGCCAGACCCGGTTCCGCCAGATCCGGATCCTCCTGTAGTAGTCCCACCGAGCATTGAATTGAATAGAGGATTTGAAAAGATTTGCTTAATAGCTTCTGATGTAATGACATAATCAGAAGTAGAAGATTTGTTGATTGAATTAACACGACCACCGGTTCTGTCAGAGGTCTGATTTAATGCATTTGTTAAAAATTCGTTATCATTTGTTAATTTTGATTTATATTGAACCATGTTGGAAAAAGTAACTTCCATCGTTTCATCCATATCACAAGGATTATATCTGATTTCTACAACACGAAGTTTTACATATCGTGTATCAGATAGTCCTAATCGAACAAAATCATTTACTGCAAGCTGATCATGATATTCTCTGAATTCTGGAAGAGCATAAATATTTCCAATTTCATCTGTATAAGTATATTGTGGATGAGATTCTACATACAATTCTTCTACAGCATCTTTATATAATGTAATCGCTTTATCGACTGCATCAACTGTACTATCAAGAGTCGTAATAATAATATTTTCATTTGAATAAGTTGCTTGATTATACAGGCTCTTAATAATATACGTTTCCTTATCTGTAAACGCTGGATATTTTTCCTGTACTTTACCAAAATTTTCCATTAAAACATCTTTGGCAATCTGGTTTCGTTTTTCTTGAATTTCAGGTTTCTTAGCCGCATCATATTCAGCTTGACGTTCCTTTAATGCAGTCTCAGCCTGATCTTTTAAATTCAAATAATCCAGATATTTCTGATGCATTTGAGTGAAATATGCCTCTTCGTATCCAGAAAGAGGATTATATCCATCTGCATATCCATTCTTTTTTAGTTCCTTGATACATGAATCATATATGGCAATTTTAGTTTTTAATTCTGCAATGCCGTATAATTTCCAATCTGTTTCATACGCTTTCATGATTGTTTCAGACTGCGTAAAGTATCCAAATTGAGATGGGGCATCTCCCATTTCAAGCTGCATACCACAGACAGTAAAGTCAGAACTTCCTGTAAATGCCACATCAATAAGATGTGATGTTAGATTGAAAGAAGTATAAACTCTGGTCCAAGAAGATGTGATGTTATAAGAAATATTCTTTCTGTCCTCTCCGGTGTTATTATAACCAAGATAAAATGTACCGGATCCTTTTACAAAACAACTAAGAGTATATCTCTGAGATGGTTCGATACTGATATTGTGTTGATAGATACCACCATCTGTACCGGTTACTTTAACTCCACGAGTAATTCCGTATGCAGGTGCGTCATTAATTTGTACTGTTTGGAACGAAGAAGTTCCGGAACCTACCATATACCAATCTTGACCTAATACAACTGGATTTACACATGAGATGATGTTTCCCTTACCGAAACCCTCTATAGTTTCGTCTTGAGCTTGTAACGCAGCCACAATGGATGGAAGAGTATAGTTCATGATTGATTCGTACATAGGCCAATCGGATGAGTTTTTCAAATCTTCAAGATCAAAATTTCCTTCTTCATCAACATGAATAGACTCAAAACCTTTGATTATAGCCATGTTTGAATCATATGCATCTTTTAGATCTTCAACTTTTTGTCCGAACCAATTTGTCTGAGCAGTATCAATAGGGACTCTATTCATCAATTCAGCAAGAATGTCAAGATTTTTATTATACTCCCTAGATAGATTACAGTATTCATCTCTTCTTGATTCTATGTATTTTTGCCAAGCTGTATATTTTTCTTGTAGGACAATGTTCATATATGGTTCACGACAAAAATGAGAACAATCTGTAATTACAGAGTTTCCAAAATTTGCGAGATCGATATTGTAATCGTCAAGTCCATCAACATAAAATTGTGTTACCAAACTGTCGTCTCTTGATATTGTTACGCTATCTTGAATATTACGAAAACCAAGTACTACATTTGTATCTTTACCTAAACTATCCGGCTTATATACATTAATTAATAAATTTTCGGTATCAAATTCAAAAACACATTTATATGCAGGAGCAGCAGTTTGGGTGAAAAACGCATATACATTTTGATCGTTCACATCGAAATTACAGATTTCATTTGGAAGTAATACCTTATCATCATCCGGAGTGATGTTGTCTACATATCCGATCTTCCATCCAGGTACATCCGCATGTTTCAGCACAATATGTAGAAAACTTAGATCTTCATTCTCTGGATTATAAAATTTAATTTGATAAAACTTATTAATATCATGATTTTTTTGGTACATCATTTCATAAGAATCTTCTTCACCCATGTTAATTTTAAAATTTTTTAGTTTATATTGAGTAAGAGAGATTTCATATGATTCGGCGGTAATATCCTTTGTACATTGTGTTCCGTCATTTGTCTCTGTTGGAGGATCCATAATTTTATACCAGATTCCGTCACAATACAATTCCATCATTTCATCAAGTTCTTCATATCCTTGAGATTCTACGCCATCTACATATTTATCAACTGTGAAAGTTAATTCTGCAGTATTATTAGTTCTTAACGTAACAGAAACAGTAGAAGTATCAATTCCACCTAATGCACAAAAGAATCGTTTCCCAGGTTTAGCCAAATAAATGATTGCAGATTCTGTATTTCCATAAACATCATAGTTATGAGTCATTCTCATGCAAAGGCACCAACCTTTCTTGGTTCTCTGTATGATATTTCAAATGTAGCATCACCTGTAAATTCAAAGATATTTTCTCCGTAAGCAAGACGAGGCCAATAAATGTCATCTATATCCTCAATGCCTAAGTCTTCAAATGATACAATAGAATTTGTGATGTCATAAATTTTTAAATTTCTACAATCTATATAGAAATCATCACTTTTTAATGCATTAATTTTCATTGTTCTATCATTATCGGTTTTATTCTTTATAGTAATTATCCCATGAGATTTTGGAGAAACTTTAATTGTGGGGTATACATAATCTTCCCAACAATCAGAATTGTTCTGGATAGAATATTCTCTAGGAAGAGTAGAAGAGGAAGTTGTTTTACATAAAATAAGAGGAGTATATCCCCATTGACTATCACAAGTTACTGTGTATGTTAGTTCATATGGAAGAGATGCATGTTCTGTAGATACCTCTGTAATTGTAGCAAAAAATTCGATTTCTTCTGAAAAATAATCGTCTCCAATAAATTTAAGAAGCCTTGGATATTGAGGGGATGTTAACCATGCATTAATGATTCTAATATTATTTGAAGTTAAATAATCAGAATCATTTGGAATAATAATTCCATTTTTTATATCAGCTGTATAATTCATAGAAAATTTTAAAATTCCATTATCTAAATATGGAGTATATGTTGGATCGTATTTTAAAATTCCATTTTTTAATTCTGGAACTACATTTTTGTTTCTGCATGGATTTCTCATTACGCCCATTTTGAATGAATAATTATCACCATATAATGTTCC
>ERZ827450.3042-NODE-3042-length-12188-cov-3.234484_pt1 | contig 12188 bp, 10 predicted proteins | sample MGYA00519773_ERZ827450 | MGnify/ENA primary metagenome ERZ827450 (study PRJEB31778, sample SAMEA3449306) | human gut metagenome | biome: human gut; feature: human-associated habitat; material: faeces | place: United Kingdom | collected 2010/2012 ...
AGGCAATGGAATATGAAGTATACGTTGATGAGCGTCGTAACGGTAAGCTGCAGATGGCAAGAATGCAGTGGTACGCTGATTACAATGCCTCTAATTTTACATCTACTCCCAGTTTCTTCCAGTCTATTGCATTTTTCATACCCATGCGTATCATCTTTTCGTCATCAACAATCAGTACTCTATACACACGTCCACTCGCCTCCTGCTGTGTTCTCTTTGATTTCTGTCTGATATGGCAGATGGATCACGACAGTTACTCCACCCGAATCATTCTTCTGGTAATTAAGACCATATCCCTCCCCAAAAAGAAGTTCAATCCTCTTGTTTACGTTTCGCACTCCATATCCAAAGGAATCCTCGTATCTGGAGAGCTGTTCATTCATTTCATCTATCTGTTCCTGACTCATTCCTGTGCCTGTATCTGATACTTTTATGATAACTTCATCCTCATTTTTATATGCTGTAAGATAAAGTGTACCTGTTTTTCCCTCTTTTACTTTCATTCCATGATAAATGGAATTCTCTACCAGTGGCTGCAGGGTCAGCTTCGGTATCAGGCTTTCTTCCACCTGAGATTCTACAACAATCTCACTTCCGATAATGTTGTCGTATCTCATGTTCTGGATAATCATATAATTCCTGATATGCTCTACTTCTTCTCTGATCGTGATCACGTCATGTCCTTTGCTGAGACAGATCCTGTAATATTTCGCCAGCGCCTTTACCATTGTGGAAATCTCTTTATTTCCTTCGGCAATCGCCTGCCAGTGGATACATTCCAGTGTATTATAAAGAAAATGCGGCTGAATCTGCGACTGAAGGGCATTAAAACGAATCTGCTCCAGCTGATGCTGTTCCAGTTTTACCTGTTCCATCAACACCTCGATTTCATCCATCATAGAGTTAAAACCAATTGCAAGCTTGGCAAAATCCTCGCCCATATTGTCAACATTGATTCTTGTTCTCAGGGAACCTGTTGCAACATAATCCATCTTAGATACTACCTTATTAAGGGGCTGATACATTTTCCTGACCAGTGCTCTTATAATAATGCTTACTATGATCAGCACTATGATCAGAACCAGAATCACAACAACCATTATATGGAATCCTGATTCCATCAGTTTATAAAAAGAAATCGAACTGACTACATAATAATTCCAGTTCTTAATCTTCTGGCATACATACATATTCCCATTCTTGGTAAATATCTGTATCCCTTTTTCCATCTCATCTATGTAATTTACGTAACGGCCTGTCTCCTCTTTATCATTCGAAAGCAGTATCATTCCACCTGTGTCAACTACTCTTGTTTCTGCTGAAGAATTTCCTACAGCCAGCATCCTCTGTACTGCCGGATCATCGAAATTCATGCACAGAAGCCCTCTTGCATCAGATACTTTTCTGGTATCATATAATGGATAATACAGACTCAGCGTATATCTGTTCCCTTTATAATAATCATTGTTATAGGAAACTTTCAGCGTTCCTTTCTGCGCATATTTGCATCTCTCATATGCCTGGGGATACACTTCTTCAAACTGCGTAACTGATAAAGAACCCTTTCCTCTGTAGTAGTAACTCTTATAATCCGAACTGACAATGGCAGCAAAGTTCAGACTCTCATACATATTATTCAGATTCTCCAGCTTGCTGTAAACTGCATCAATGTCTGCTGTCTTCAGCTCATTTTTCTGCACCTGCCTGCAGTAATTCTGCACAGAATCATCCATGATCGTACCCAATACGATTTCTTTATATGAATCCATTGATCCCTTAAAAGATTCCGCAACTGTATTATTCTGCATCTGCAGAAGTTCTACAGACTGCTCTTTCATCGATGCTATAGAAAAAGTCAGAGAAACACCTGCAACCGTCAGCGTTACAATAAGAATACTGACGGTCACAAGTAAAAGTATTTTTTTATCAAATTTCCAGTGGCTGAATTTTGTTTTCCATTTGTTCATGTTGTCTTTCCTCATCTGTCACATAATTTCACATATACCCACATGATCAAGGGGGATTTTATCTCCCCAATATCATACCATGTTCAATGGTAAATGGATACAACAGATTTCGCAGAAAGAATCAACCCTTTACAGCACCTGCAGTCATACCTTTTACCAGTTTATCCTGGAAAATAATAAACATGATAACCATTGGTAAAAGTGTTAATGTAAGAACCGCCATGATCATTGGTGTATTCATAGAATACTGTCCCTGAAATTCCCAGATTGCCAACGGCAGGGTACGATTCTGGGCAGACTGTGTCAGTGTATTTACAAATGAGAATTCATTCCACATATTTACACCATTGTAAATTGCCAGTGTCGCCATTCCGGGTTTGGAAAGCGGCAGGATCATGGAGAAGAACATCTGAATCTTTCCACATCCGTCAATTTCAGCAGATTCTTCGATTTCTCTCGGAATCTCTTTCATAAAGCTGGTCAGGATAAATACGGAAATCGGAACTGCGAATGCGACATACGGTCCGATCAATGACCAGATTGTATCATAAAGTCCTGTTGACTTTGCCATTTTGAATACAGGGATCAATGTAATATGTACAGGAATAGACATACAGGCTACAATGATCGCATAAATCGGCTGTGCCATTTTAAACTTAAATCTTGCCAGAGGATAAGAAGCGCATGCTGAAATAAACAGCAGCAGGATCAGGGAGACTGCAAGAACGATCACACTGTTCTTGAAGTAATTTGCAAACCCTCCTGTAAGTACCTCAGTGTAATTGGACCAGTTCAGTTGATCAGGAAGCTGGAATACACCCTTGGTAAGCATCTCAAATTTCTCTTTGAATGAGTTCAGCACCATGAATATAAAAGGTGTAAATGATACAATTGCTGCACCGATAGCAAGAACAAAAGCAATGACCCAAGCTATGATGCTTTTTCTTCTACTTTTCTTATAGCTGTCCATCCCTTAATCCTCCTGTTTTCCGTTTATAAGTTTCATAGTAATCATAGATACCATTGTAATCAGGATAAACATACCTCCTGCAATGGCTGAGCCATAACCCATGTTAAAGTTCTTGAATGATTCTTTGTACATATAGGTTGCCATCAGCTCTGTAGCAGTACCAGGACCGCCACCTGTCATAACATAGATCAAATCGAAGTATTTCAGAGATCCAACCATTGAAAGGATAGCTGCACTCTTAATTGACGGAATAAGAAGTGGAAGTGCAATCTTCCAGAAATACTGTCCTCTTGTAGCACCATCGATTCTTGCTGCTTCAAATACATCATATGGGATGTTTGTATAACCAGCCATAAAGTAAACCATGTAGAATGGTGTAAACTGCCATGCAATGATAAGAATAACTGTGAGCAATGCTAATTTTGGATTACCAAGAAGGTCAATGTTGCTTCCTCCGAACCATCCGGAAATTGTGCTGACAATACCTCCGTTTGTTGCAAGTGCGTATGTGAAAAGGAAACCAATTGCAACAGAAGACATAAGCATTGGAATAAACCAGATAACCTTGAAAATTGTAAGTTTCTTACCGCCAAAGTCAAGGAATGTTGCCATTGCAAGTCCTAACGGAATCTGGATAATGATAGATAGGATCATGATAATAACGTTGTTCTTAAATGCTATCCAGAATTTTGTATCTTTGATCAGTTTTGCCCAGTTTGCAAGTCCTACCATCTTCTTGTCTGCGGAAATACCATTCCACTGGTATCCGCTTGTAATAAATGTATCAATAATCGGATACGCGATAAATACTACTAATAAAATGATAACAGGTGCCAGAAAAAGTGCTGCTGTCTGACGTGTTTTTCTCTGTCTTAACTGAACCAGAGATATCCCTTTTTCATTCATTTTGGTGCCTCCTTTTTAATACTTTCTGAGATTTGATCATCTGACCTAACGTATGCCAGAGTATGTTTGAAAAATGCTTTCGGAATATGTTAGAGATATATTTCTGAGATGGTTTTTATATATTTTCTGACATGCTGTCTGATATGTAATTTGACATTGAAATGATTTTTCAAGCACGCTCTGTGTACTCACATATTGTTTTTCAAGATAAAGGGTTCTGCACTTTCAGCATGTGCAGAACCCTTCTTTTCTACCCTTACTCAGGTCAGAATGAATGCCTGCTTTCCTTTAAAGATTATTCAGCATCATCTGCTGCTGCATCATCTGTAGCTTCTTCTGCAGTATCATCTGCTGCGCCGGAATCAGATTTGGTACTTAAATATTCGTCCATTGCTTTCTGCATTTCTTCCTGTGCTTCCTGAGGAGTCTTTGTCAGACCAAATACTTCCTGTAAGCCATCAAGATGTGCAGATGCAACAGATGTTGGCAGATACTGGTCATACCACAACTGGATAGAAGATGCTTCCTGGGCTGCATCAAAGATTTCCTTTACAACAGGGTCTTTGATGTGGTCTCCTGCATCTTTTACAGGAACAATCTTGTTGTTAGAGTATGTAATGTCTGCAACTTCATCAGATAAATGATCTGCTGCACATTCAAATGCTGCTGCAAGTTTATCACCTTCACAGTTAAAGGAAATGAACTGATCACCTACAGTACCGATCTGGATTGTAGGATCAGCATCGGAATCATCAATTGCAGGGAATGGGAACCAGCCGATCTTCTGATAGAATTCCTCACTGTCAGTCTGGAATGTTCCTGCATACCATGAGCCACAGAGAAGCATACCTGCTGTCTCCTGATACATTAACTGTTTTGCCTGTCCGTCATCTTCGCTTAAGGAGTTTACGCCATCCGGGAAGTATCCGTTGTTAACCCACTCCTGAATCTTCTCACCTGCTTTGATGAAGCAGTCATCTGTGAATTTACCGGTTCCTGCAACTGCATTCTGGAATGGTTCCAGTCCGCCATAACGTGCTGCCAGAGACATGAAATACATGGAACCTGTCCATTTGGAAGCATTAGCAAGTGCAAAAGGTGTAATTCCGTTTTCTTTTAATGTTGCACAGATATTTTCCAGATCAGCTAATGTCTTCGGTTCTTCAAGTCCGTACTTTTCAAACATATCTTTGTTGTAGAAGATACCTGCCAGAGAAACATTCAGATATGGGATTGCATATACATGTCCGTTGTAGCTTCCCTGTTCAATAGCTGCATCCAGAAGTTTATCTTTAACATCGGACTGATCAAGAAGATCATCAATCGGCTGAGCAAATCCGGAATCAATATATTCATACATCGGACCACCGGACCAGCTTGAGTACATATCAGGACACTCACCGGAGCTCATCGCGATAACAAGTTTTTCCTTGTATGTATCGTTCTGGATAGCTACCTGATTTACAGTATAGCCTGACTCTGTTTCTTTGTTAAACTTGTCTACTGCTGCAGTAACAATATCTTTGTCCGGGCTCTCTACCGCGATATTCCAGTAAGTAATTTCTTTGTCGTCAGCTGCAAATGCAGTTGTCTGCGCTGCCATCGGTACCACCATAGCTGCTGTCATGGCAAGTGCCATAATCTTGTACATTCTTTTTTTCATTTCTTGTTTCCTCCTTTTTTATTCACTTTGTATATTTAAGTGTATTTATCATAGCATTCCATTCACATAATGCCCATAAAATATTCTATCCAAAATCTATAAATTTCTATCTTTCCGTTTTCTGTGTGCAGAAAATTATAGATATCTGTACTGGAATCTTTCCAAAAATGTCTTCTGAGAACCAGCAAAAATTACTTTCAAATTTTAATTTTTTTATTATTTTTTGACTATTTTTCCATTATTTGCTTTAATATAAAAAGGAAGTCCCACCTACTGCTCATTACATTTTACAATTAAAGCAGAGGACTTACCTGATTCAGTTAACCTTTCAATCTATAGGAGGTCGTTTACATATTATGAGAAATTTTGAATATTATACACCAACACAGATTCTCTTTGGCAAAGATACCCACCTTCAGGCAGGTTCCCTGCTGAAGAAGTATGGAGCAAAAAAAGTTCTGATCCATTATGGAGGTCAGAGTGCTGTCCGTTCCGGACTGATTGATGAGATCACTTCTAATCTGAAAGAAGAAGGTCTTGAATACATCACCCTGGGTGGTGTCATTCCTAATCCACTTCTTTCCAAAGTCCGCGAGGGAATCGAATTATGCCAAAAAGAACATGTAGACTTTATCCTTGCTGTAGGAGGAGGAAGTGTTATTGACTCTTCCAAAGCCATCGGCTATGGCGTTGCCAATCCGAACAATGATGTCTGGGATTTCTGTCTGAAAAAAGCTGTTCCAACCGGCTGTCTGCCCATTGGTGTCATCCTTACAATTGCAGCTTCCGGAAGTGAAATGAGCAGTTCCAGTGTTATCACAAATGAAGAAACAAAAGAAAAACGTGGATGTGCAAAGACAGATTACTGCAGGCCGAAATTTGCCATCTTAAATCCACGTCTCACCTACACACTCCCACAGTATCAGACAGAAAGCGGATGTGTAGATATCCTCATGCACACCATGGAGCGGTATTTTGTAAATATTGAAACTATGGAGATTACAGACAGCATCAGCGAAGCTCTGATGCAGACAGTCATTTACAATGCCCGTATTCTTATGAAAGAACCAGACAATTACAGCGCCAGGGCAGAAATTATGTGGGCAGGAAGCCTTTCCCACAACGGTCTGACCGGATGCGGTACAGGTGGTGGTGACTGGGCATGCCACCAGCTTGAACATGAACTGGGAGGTGTCTACAATGTAACTCACGGAGCAGGTCTGGCAGCTATCTGGGGAAGCTGGGCACGATACGTCTACGAGGTGAACCCTGAACGTTTTGCTCAGTTTGCCACCAATGTATTTGACATTCCATGTGGAACTGATTATAAAGAAACAGCCCTTGCAGGAATTGAAGCAATGGAAAATTTTTTCCGGTCTGTAGAAATGCCCACCAGTTTACATGAACTGGGTCTGGATCTCACAGATCAGCAAATTCATGATCTTGCATTCAAATGCAGTTTTGAGGACACTCGCACCATTGGAGTCTTTAAACAGCTCAATATGAGAGATATGGAAAAAATCTACCTTATGGCAAGATAAAATAAATTTTTGTTATAATTTTCTCTTTTTTCGCAAAAATCATAAAAATTACTTGCATTCAAACAATCAATATGCTATTATAAGGCCTGTGATACACAACAGTTCACAGACCAAATGCCCAGATAGCTCAGTTGGTAGAGCAGAGGACTGAAAATCCTCGTGTCGCTGGTTCGATTCCAGCTTTGGGCACTAAACAAAGAGATTAAGATGAAAGCTGAAACTGTTAAAGGTTTCAGCTTTTTATTTTATAAAAGTGTATTGTAAATTATATTGGAATAACAGAGGAGGATATTGTTTATATGGTATTCAATGTAGGTCAGGTTATAAAGATGAAAAAAGCTCATCCATGTGGAACTAACGCTTGGGAGATACTCCGGGTTGGAATGGACTTCAGACTTAGATGTACTGGATGTGATCACCAGGTGATGGTGTCCAGAAAACTGGTTGAAAAGAATTTTAAAGGTTTTATAGAAGAGAAGTAAAGTAAAATTTGTAAAAACGTATAAAATATTGGAGTAATAATAAAAAATACCTTCAAAAATAATGTTGATCAAGACAAGAAAAAAATGTAATAAAAGAAACAGGATTATGACTAGGCGATCATAATCCTGTTTCTTTTATATAAGTTTTTTTGTGAGCTGGTATGGGAGAATATGTCTCATAAACTAGCAATTACCCTCTGTTCATGCAATCCATAGGGAGGAGCGCAGCCGTTTGGCGACTGCGCCAATTAAGGGATTGGGGGTGTAGTCATTGCTGACTACAAAAGGGAGTAAATAACAAAAAATAGTAAATTGTCAATGTTATAAAATTGTGGTCGTAAGCAATTGTTATAGTATGTATGACTCGTTCATCTCTTGCTTACAAGTTGATAATATGACAAAAATGTTTTTAGTGCAATAGCATTTGACTGTTTTCCACCATATTTACATATTTATAATAAATTTTGACTGTTTTTGATTGAAAATGCATATTGTAAGGTGATTGCATGAATATAAAAAATAAAATAAAAAATAAAAAGGTTATTAATACTGTTCAAACAACCGGTTTATATGATATAACTTTAATTATGTGACGTGATAATACATTATCTTACAATGAATTATCACATACAAATACTATACAAAAAGAAAAAGATCAGGGAGGATCAAGATGAAGAGCAGCAAGAAAAATCTAATTGCTATCGCCGTGGTGATTTTGATTATCGCGGTTCTTGGAATTGTGTCCATATATGTGGATAAGATTCCATCACCATCGACCTATGCAACGTTCTGGGCGCTTGTACCATCGGTTGTGGCCATCACACTTGCTCTTATAACAAAAGAAGTTTACAGTTCACTTTTTATAGGAATTGTAATAGGCGGTGTGTTTGCATCAGGTTTTAGTTTTACAGGTAGTATATCAAACGTATTGCAGGATGGACTTATAGCTCAGCTTTCAGATTCCTACAATGTGGGGATACTTATATTCCTTGTCATCCTGGGAACGATAGTTGCCCTTATGAACAAGGCTGGAGGTTCAAAGGCATTTGGAGACTGGGCAGCGACTCATATCAAGACCAGACAGGGCGCGCAGCTCTGTACAGTACTGTTAGGTGTACTTATATTTATTGATGATTATTTCAATTGTCTCACGGTTGGTAGTGTCATGAAGCCAGTGACTGACAAACACAGGATATCGAGAGCGAAGTTTGCGTATATTATAGATGCCACAGCAGCACCTATATGTATTATTGCACCGGTGTCATCCTGGGCTGCGGCTGTCAGTGGATTTGTAAAAGGTGAGGATGGATTTGGCCTGTTTATAAAGGCTATACCATATAACTATTACTCATTCCTAACTTTGGCTATGATGCTCGCTATGATAGTTATGAAGGTAGAGTTTGGCCCTATGGAAAAGCACGAACTGAATGCGCTGAAGGGTGATCTTCTCTCACTTGGAGATGGGAAGAAAACTGTCACAGCTGAGGAGACAGACGTTGTCAACAGTAATGGAAAGGTTATAGACCTTATAATACCGATCATCTGTCTTGTTGTATGCTGTGTTATAGGAATGATCTACACAGGTGGATTTTTCAGTGGAACAGGATTTGTCGAGGCATTTTCGAACAGTGATGCTTCAGTTGGACTAGCAATAGGAAGTTTGTTTGGTCTGCTGATCACTATCTTATTATATGTGATAAGAGGTGTACTTGACTTCAGTAAATGCATGGAGGCGATACCAGAGGGCTTCAAGGCTATGGTTCCTGCAATATTGATTCTGACATTTGCATGGACTCTTAAGGGAACCACAGATATGATGGGCGCAAAGGATTTCGTGCAGAATGCTATGGAATCAGCGTCAGGAAGTCTGTTCAGCCTTTTGCCGGCGGTTATATTCATTGTAGGTTGCCTTATGGCATTCGCTACAGGAACATCATGGGGAACATTTGGAATACTCATTCCTATCGTGTGTGCTGTATTTGAGGGAAAGAACAACGAGCTTATGATAGTAGCTATCTCAGCATGTATGGCGGGAGCTGTATGCGGAGATCACTGCTCACCTATATCAGATACCACGATAATGGCATCAGCCGGAGCACAGTGCAACCATGTAAACCATGTATCAACACAGCTTCCATATGCCATAACGGCTGCAGCGCTGTCATTTATATCATACGCTATAGTCGGACCGCTCACATACAGACTGCATGTTAAGTGGTTTGTGATGCTGCCAATATTTATAGCACTTATGGTTCTGTTTGTATTTATACTTAAGGTTATCAAACAGAAAAATCCGGAAAGTTATGCAAGTGCCGACGCAAAGGTGGCTGACGCAGAATAATAAAGTATTTAAGTAATAAAATAAAAAAAGTGTTGACTTATAAGTGAGTATAAGTTAATATGTGAGAGTAGAGTTTTCATTTATTTGAATCCTCTCTCCCCTCATTATGGTGACCAGGTAATCCCTGGTCACTTTTTTTGCTTATAATTATATAATATAGGGAATTCTATGAGAAAATTAATATGAAATAGCTTTATATTTGTTAATTTGAGTTGATATGTGATATGGTATATTCTGTAAAAGGCAGTTAATGTTACATATGCTGAACGCAGTGGTATAAAGGTAAAAGGAAAGTGAGTAAAAATGCAGGAAAACACAGAATTAAACAGGGAGATATCAAACGAGGAGCTACAGAAAGCCGTAGGGATAATAAACAGGCTTTTCAGTTATTATAACAGCAAAGTTGTTGGACAGCCAGGACTGGGATATTCACTTTTGGTCGCAATGATGACAAATGGACATGTTCTGCTGGAGTCAGTCCCGGGACTTGCTAAGACGACTGCAGCCCGCGTTATGACTGAGGCGGTGAATGGTTCTTTTTCAAGAATACAGTGCACACCGGATCTTATACCAAGTGATATCATAGGAACTCAGATGTACAATATGGCGACAAATACATTTGAGGATAAGATCGGTCCAGTATATTCCAATTTTGTACTTCTCGATGAGATCAATAGATCAAGTGCAAAGACTCAGAGCGCTATGCTTGAGGCGATGCAGGAAAGGGAGGTAAGTATAGGGGGCAAGACCTACAAGCTCCCGGAGGTGTTCGTTGTAATAGCGACACAGAATCCGATAGAATCCGAGGGTACATACGTGCTGTCTGAGGCTCAGCTTGATAGATTCCTTCTGAAGGAGACACTCACATATCCAAATCCGGCAGATGAGATTGAGATATTAAACAGAGTGGAGTCAGATGTATTTACAAATATCAGCGCGGTGGCATCCATGGAGGATGTGCTGTATCTTCAGAAGCTGTGCAGGAGAGTATATATAGATCCGGCTATAAAGAAATACATAGTCGATATTGTTCAGGCATCGAGAAATACTGATAAATTTATGGATCCAAAGCTTGCCCAGTATGTTGCCATGGGAGCAAGTACAAGAGCGGCAATAGCATTTATGGAGACTGCAAAGGCGGTCGCACTCATAAATGGCAGAAGATACTGCGTGCCTGACGATGTAAAGGCACTTAGATATTCGGTTCTCAGACACAGGATCATGCTGACATTTGCCGCTGTGGCAGATGACATAAAGGTAGAACAGATAATAGATGCGATCGTAGGTGCTGTAAAGACTCCATAGCCTACGGTGCTGACCGCAGATGGAAAATGGAACTTCTTCAGAGAGAGCAGGTAAAAATATATGAAGATGACATATGTCCCTCTCATACAGGGCAATATGAAAGGCATGAAGACGATCTACACGACAAGGGCGACATCAAGGATAATTGACGGTTCATACAATTCCATATATAAGGGAAGAAGCATGAACTTTGACGAACTCAGAGAGTATGTTGCCGGGGACGATATAAAGGATGTGGATTGGAATGCGACTGCGCGCAGCCAGAAGGTCCTTGTTAGACAGTATATAGCGGAGAAAAAACATAATATTATGCTGGTACTCGACACTAACAGGAGAATGCTTGCAAACGCGAACGAGACGCAGGAAAAGAAAAACGTGGCGCTCATGGCGGCAGGAACTTTGGCATGTATGGTGAGTGCAAATGGAGATTATATAAGCGCAACGTATTCAGACAAATCATCCATTCGGCATTTCCCATTTAAGACAGGGCTCTTCAATGTGGAAAATATTATGGCAGCATATGACAGAGATACATCCATGGACAATGATTCAGATCTAAGTGCGGCACTCGAGTTCATATCAAAGAATATCAGAAGGAAGATGATCATGTTGATAGTTACAGATATGGATGGCATGAACAGACTTTCTGGCAGGCTTTTAAAACAGCTGAAGGCAACGAATGACATACTTCTGATATGTGTGGATGATGTCGACATAAAGGGAAAACGTGTCTATGACATGGCGGCAAGACATTATCTGCCGGATTTTATTTCGGAGGATAAAAAGATTGCCCGCAATGAAAAAATACGCAGACAGAAGGTTGCAGAGGAATGCGCGGAGAAGATGAAGTCCGTTGGAATGACATATCAGATCATTGATTCGACAGAGGACATGGATGAAAAGATAGCTGAACTGTTAGGCAGGCACAGGCAGGAGAGCTCGGCTGTCTACAGATAATCAGATGGATAAAGGAGAGTAAATATGGAGAGTTCAGTAAGCCTTCAGGAACCATT
>ERZ827450.3043-NODE-3043-length-12187-cov-2.486812_pt1 | contig 12187 bp, 8 predicted proteins | sample MGYA00519773_ERZ827450 | MGnify/ENA primary metagenome ERZ827450 (study PRJEB31778, sample SAMEA3449306) | human gut metagenome | biome: human gut; feature: human-associated habitat; material: faeces | place: United Kingdom | collected 2010/2012 ...
TATGAATCCGGATTATGTTGCAAAAGCGAAAGAATTATATGGTATCACCGGCAGTCAGATTGCTGCTTTAAACTGGGGAAACTTCTTCACCATCAATCTTCTTCCTGTTACAATCGGTAACATTATCGGTGGCGGATTTATCATCGGCGGATTATTCTTCTATCTGCACGGAAAGAACTGTAAATAAAGGCTTGACGGAATCGTGGATCTTCTGACGATCATTCCCGCTTTCTTCCTTTCCGGATTTGTTATCTTTCGGATGCTGCGTGTAGCATGTCTACACTTCTTACCGTAGGCTATGGTGACATTTACCCAATTACAACTCTGGGACGTATAATGGCAATCTGCATCGCTTATCTGGGGGTTGGTGTCGTTGCTATTCCTATCGGTATTATCAGCGCCGGTTTCGTTGAACAATATCAGCGAAAAAGCAATATTTCCGATCTCAAAGATATGGATATAAAAGAAAATACATTCTACGGTTAAATGATATTATGATCATACGCGCAGAAGGCCTGGATAGTTGATACGCTATCCAGACCTTCTATTCTTTTCATCATTTTCTATTCCTGAACCAATCTAGTAATCTTTCCCGGCTCTTATAAGTTTTATTTTTCCAATTCCCGGATCATTTCTACAAGCTTCTCTGCAGTTGCTTCAATTCCAAGCCTGGAACTGTTAATACACAGATCGTACTCATATGGCCTTCCCCAGTTTCTGCCGGTATAATAGTCGTAATAAGCTTTTCTGTCTTTGTCCTTTTTTCTTACCATGGCTGTTGCAGACTTTTCATCTATAGACAACTGTTCCATCTTTCTCTTCACACGCCATTCAAACGGGGCTGCAATAAACAGACTAATATGATCAATCTTTGCTTGTTCCAATATATAGTCCGCACAGCGTCCGACAAATACACAATCTCCTTTTTCTGCAAGTTCTCGTATGATCGAATTATATGCCAGATGCAAAGCATCATTCGCCGTCATTCCATTCAGTTCCTGGTTCGGCACATCATACCATACCTCATGCAGCCACGGATTACGCTTTTTCTCATCTGCTTTTTCCAGCACATCTTTTGGCATCGCTATGATCTTCTCTGCTGCCCTGTCTATTAAATCTCTGTCATATAATTCCAGTCCAAGCTTTTCTGCAACTTTTCTTCCGATTTCGTGGCCACCGCTTCCAAATTCTCTTCCGATACATATAATCATAAGCTTTTCCTCCTTTGTAAGTACCGATTCTCTCGTTTATCTTAAATATAGCTCTTTTCACTGTATTTTTAAACCAACAATCTGAAGGAAATGTCTATTATCAAAATCTTCTTTGCCCGATCTGCATATTTTCTATTTTTTTCTCACAAGCTTCACAACCGTCTCAATATGATCACAAAACGGAAAATTATCCACCGGCTGGATCTTCACAGCCTGGTATCCATGTCTGGTCAGATATTTTAAATCTCTCGCCAGTGTCTCCGGATTGCAGGACACATAGACCACTCTCTTTGGGCCAAGCTTTATCACAGAAGAAAGGAATTTCTCATCACTTCCGGCTCTCGGCGGATCCATGAATACGACGTCTGCTTTTTGGTTCTTCGAAGCCATATCTACCATGAATCTTCCCGCATCACCTGCATAGATCTCGGCATTTGTGATGCCATTTTCTTTTGCATTGATTCTTGCGTCTTTTACCGCATCTTTGTTCAGTTCTACTCCGATCACTTTCTTCGCATTCTTAGCCGCGATCAGACCAATTGTACCGGTTCCGCAGTATGCATCGATCACTGTCTCTTTTCCGGTCAGTTCCGCATAGTCCATGGCTGTATTATAGAGAACTTCTGTCTGCACCGGATTTACCTGATAGAACGATTTTGGAGAAATGCGGAATGTACATCCGCATAACTTGTCTTTGATAAATCCCGGTCCGTAGATCGGCTTTTCCTTTTCTCCCAGTACCATACTGGTCTGCTTGTTATTCACATTCAGTACTACGGTTGTGATCTCCGGATGCACTTTTCTCAAAGCCTTCACAAAGTTATTCTTTGATGGCAGGATCGGTGAGCCCAGTACCAGCACCACCATGATCTCACCAGTTTCAAATCCTCTGCGGACCAGCACATGTCTTAAAAGCCCATATCCGGTATCTTCGTTGTATGTCTTAATCTTAAAAGACGGCAGAAGTTCACGGATCGTGCGGATGATCTCCTGACTCTTCTTATCTTCGATCAGACACTCTTCCACTGCGATCACACGGTGCGTTCCTTCTGCATAAATGCCGGATATGACATTGCCCTTCTTGTCACGGTCAAATACCGCATGTACTTTATTTCTGTAAAAATATGGATGTTCCATGCCAATGATCGGGCTGACTTTGCAGAATCCGCCTAACAGCTGTTCTTCCTGCTTCTGCTTTCTTTTCAGCTGTTCTTTATACGGCATCTTCTGGAACTGGCAACCGCCACATTTTTTATCAATCTTACATGCAGATTCATTCTTTGTCTGCTTTCCGTCTTTCTGTTTCTTATTTTGTATCTTACTCTTCTGCCCGGATTGCCCAGCGCATTTTCGTGCATTTCGCACGGCTGTTGCGGAAGCATTCTTCTTTGGACGGTCGGATGACGTCTTTTGCGATCTCACTGTACAGTCCCTCCTTTTTCCATTGCTTGAATGACGGTCCTCTCCGGAATGGAATGTGAGGATTGCAACTTTTCCGCCCGGCTTTAATACACCCGGCAGCTTATCCAGGAAATCATACAATACTTCAAACTCATTATTCACATCAATACGAAGTGCCTGGAATACTCGCTGGCTGGATTTCCGTACTGCTTCTTTTCTTTCTTTTTCCGGGATAAATGCAAGTGTCTCTTCGATCACCTGATGAAGTCCCGTTGTTGTCTCGATCTTGCCGCCTTTGCGGATCTTCTCTGTGATTGCTTCTGCGATTTCTTCTGCATATGGCTCATCCGAATTTTCAATCAACATGCCGGTAAGCTCTTCTTTGGAAATATCCCGCAGTCTTTCTGCTGCGCTGATTCCTTTTTCCGGATTCATACGCAGATCTAAAGGTCCCTCTGCCTTGAATGTAAAACCACGGTCCGGATTGTCAATCTGCATAGATGACACACCCAGATCTGCCAGTACGAAATCAAACTTTCCGGCCTCTTCTGCCACTTTATCGATATTTGCGAAATTCTCAAGCTTTACCGTAAGGATATCCGGCCCGAATCCCTTTTCTTCCAGTCGTTTCTTTGTCTTCGCCGATTCGATCGGGTCTACATCCAGACCATAGATATGCCCTTCTCCCTGCAGTTTTTCCAGCATCTTCGACGTATGACCGCCGTATCCCAATGTTGCATCCAATCCCTGCTGTCCCGGCTGAATATCAAAAAAGTCCAGAATCTCATTCACACAGATAGAAATATGCATCCCCGCCGGTGTTCCGCCTTTCTTGATGACTTTGGAAATGGTATCTGCATACTTTTCCGGATTCAGCTCTTTGTATTTTTCTTTATAATTTCTCGGATGTGTTCCGGAATACCGGACTCTCCGTTTATGTTTCTTCTCCTGATTTTCCTGATTCTCCATAATCTCTCTCCCATTTTGTCAGTTGTTCCGGTATATCTACATCCCGAAGTTCTGATTCTTCTGTTTCGCAGAGCAGCACATCATCCATATGTGCTCCGATGATCTGTTTCCCGCCCTTGTCGCCGGAAAGCCTGCTAAGTTCATCAAAAAAGCATCGATCCCACAATACAGGATTTCCCATTTTGCCCTTTCGCCCGGCACATACGATCTTTCCAGGATATTTCTTACCTATATCAAGCATACGGGCAAATGTTGCGGCTGTCAATCCCGGCTGGTCACATACAATGAACATTGCACCTTTTAATTCTGGATTTTCTTCCAGTGCTTTCTGTAGTCCTAATCTCAGGGAATGTGAGATTCCAAGATCCGGTTCCCAGTTCTCCACTACCAACATACCCTGTGCTTCTGCTGCACGTTCTATCTCTTCGAATCTCGTCACCGCTACCTGTATACATAACGGAAATGCCCGCATCTTACGAAGGGTATGTTCGAACATTCTTCCCCCGTCCAGTTCTTCTAACAGCTTATTACTGCCATATCTGCTTGACTTTCCTGCTGCCAGAAGGATCATTGCATAATCCTTATCCGCCAGACGTGCTTCTGTCGCCCGCACTACAGAACTGCCGATCTTATTCGCCTTATCCGAAATCAGGTAACACAATTTTCTGTCTTTTCTTGGATCTACATCTCCGATCTTCAGACCTTTTTTCACCTGCACACCTTCCTGCAGCATGCCTCGGATCACACCGTCCAGCTGGGAATATACAGGTTTTCCTCCTGTTACGGCAAGAAGCTGTCCCTTCTTTACAATATCTCCGATCTGTGCCTTTGGCTCCATTCGGCCATTGCCAGACGCACGGATCAGGCGCTCCAGCGCATAACCGCCCACATATCCAGGGACGCCGGTATTCGGAATCGGCTGTCCGTCATAGATGATATCCGCAAGCGTCTCACCACGCATCGTTTCTATCACAGCATGAACATCTTTTCCCGCAGTAAATCCCGGACCGAGACCGATCACATACGGTGCATCCGTCCGTCTGGTCCCCATATTTTTCTTTGCAAGGATGGCATCCACAAGTAGATCCGGGTGAAATTCCTTGCAGATCTCGGCTTTCGGATCTACGATCACGGCAATCTTATTTTCTTCCAGTACAGCCAACGCTTCCTGATAACTCCGGACAAGGATTCCTTCTATCCCTTCCACTTTTGCCCTGCCTTCATAAACGGCTCTGGACATCGCCACTTCCCTTCTTACGGTAAGCGGCACTGCAATATCCGTCATGATCACCTGAAAGCCCGCCCGATAAAGCGCTACACCCACGCCGGTAGCCAGGTCTCCGGATCCCCGGACCAATGCCTTTTTCTTATTTTTATAAATTTCTGACATATCTACCATCTTTCTTCCAGCGGAATCAGGTCCGATGTTACGTGGACTTTGCTGATCTGTCTTGAAAACTCTGTATCTTTTGTATTCTTCTCTGATATATACTTCTCTGACAGCTTCTTTTCAATATCTTCCGCAAGCTGCATTGCCATCTGTTTTTCTTCCTCTGTATCAGCCTGATTCAGTATAACCTGATATTCCATCTCATACGTCACACATTTGCGTCCTGCACTCCGCCTTACCGCAAGTGTCATGATATCTTCTGGACGCAAAATATCTTCCCCTGTCTTTCCAAGAATTTTCTCCACTTCTCCGATACGAAAACATACATCCTTTATCTTTTTTCCAATCGCACGCATCCCATAGACATTCAGAACTATGCCCGTTTTCTCACAGATCACCGGCTCATGTTCTGCAGGAGCTTTCACTGGAAAATGCTTTGCCCCGTCCGCTTCCAGAAGCAAAAGTACAGGTTCCCGGCTTACTTCTTCCAGAAACTCCTTCTGAAATGATGCAAGCTTTCCTTTCCGTATCTCACGCCCCATCCACACAGCTTCGTAATCCGACAGCTTCTTCCAGAACATTTTCATCGATGGCTCTCCCAGAAAATATTCCGCATTTGTTTTTTGTATATGCGTCGTTGTTGAGACCGCGCATGGAATCCTTCCATCCGAATTTTCCATACACTCCCGGAGCATTGCACGGATCACCGTTGTCTTTCCGCCGCCCCCTACGACCGATACTATCTTATGAAAATCTTCTTTATAAATTCCAACAGCCTGGCATAAACTGCCAGGCTCTTTCCATTCACCATTCGTATAACTTTTTATCATATATGAATTATTTCTCAGCTTTCTTTTGTGTTCTCGGAAGTGTTAAGTTTAACACAATTGCTACGATCGTTGCTAGTACCACCGGTGATTTTCCAAAGATCGTCGTTACCCATTCCGGGAACTGTGCCAGAGACGCATTTGCTTGTGTCACACCCATTCCGACTGCAACCGCAAGTCCTACTACTGTTGTATTGCGGAAATCCATCGGCTCCGTTGTGATCAGTTTGATACCTGTCATTGTGATCGATGCAAATACCGAGATTGTCGCACCGCCGAGTACACAGTAAGGAATCGTTGTCAGTAAAGAAGAAAACTTCGGAATCAGTCCTGCTGCCAGTAAGATCACGGCGGCCATTCCCATTACCACACGGCTGACTACCTTCGTTGTAGATACAATACCTACATTCTGGCTGTATGTTGCCGTCGGAAGTCCACCGAAGAATGCACAGATAATATTACTGATACCATAGCCCACGATTCCACCTGTCAGTTCTTCGTCTGTCGGCATACGGTCCATAGAACCTGTTGTCGTTGCAGAGAAGTCTCCGATTGCCTGTACCGCATTGATTGCGAACAGGATTCCAATTGCCACACATGCGGAAGGCTCGAATTTGATACCAAAATGCATTGGCTTTGGAAGTTGGAAGAATGATGCCTGTGCAACCGATGAAAAATCTATCATTCCAAAGAATAATGCCACAATATATCCTCCAATGATTCCGATCAGAATCGATGCCAGTTTCCACACACCTTTTCCATAATGGTTCAATACCGTAACGATCACAAGGGTAATCAGTGCTACCAGCCAGTTCTGCCATGCACCGTATGATTTACTGCTTGCACCGCCTGCCATATAGTTGATTGCCGTCGGATACAGAGACAGTCCAATAGAAAATACAACCGTTCCGGTAATCAGCGGCGGGAAAAATTTACGGATTCTCTTAATATTCAGTCCGACTAACAATGCGATCACACCACCAACGATCTGTGCTCCCAGAATCGTTGCAATGTCAAAATCTGCTGCGATTGCCTGCATACTCGGAACATATGCGAAACTGATTCCCATCATGACCGGAAGTCCTGCTCCGATAGTGAACCATTTTGTCTTTATAAAAGGAAATAACTGCAATAATGTAGTCAGTGCCGACATCACCAGTGCAGCCTGTATTAAAATAACGGAATCTTCCTGCGAAAGCCCTGCCACACCTGCAACAATGATCGATGGTGTTACACATCCGACGATCATCGCAAGCACATGCTGGATTGCAAGCGGCAGTGCCTGTCCGATAGAAGGTTTCCCATAAAAATCAAATAATGCCTGATCCATCTGTTTTGCTTCTTTTGTACTCATACATATCCTCCCGTGTACATTCTGCTCTCATATTTTCAACCTTAAATATTATATATTTTTCTGCTTTTTTTGGGTAGACCTGTAGTTATTGAATGTTTTAATGAAACCTTATAAGCTGTGGTTATCAGAGCTATTACATTTCGTTATACACGCATTACATTTTATCATGATAAAGTGCTAAAATTCATGATACAATGACAGATAGAGATTAAAGACAAACGGAGGAATGAACAATGGGAATTTTGTCTAATATTGAACCAAAAGAAGTATTTCAGTACTTCGAAGAATTAAGTATGGTACCAAGAAGTACCTTCCACACAAAAAAGATCAGTGATTTTTGTGTAGAATTTGCGAAAGCACACAATCTGGAATATATCCAGGATGAAATGAACAACGTTATCATCAAAAAACCTGGTACTGCCGGATATGAAGACAGTGATCCGGTCATCATCCAGGGACATCTGGACATGGTTGCTACAAAGACAACCGACAGCGATCACGATTTTGAGAATGATCCGTTAGACCTTTTTGTAGATGGCGATCTGATTGGGGCAAAGAACACCACTCTCGGCGGTGACGACGGTATCGCAGTCGCTTATGCTATGGCAATTCTTGCCAGCACAGATATCCCGCATCCACCGATCGAGGCTGTATTTACAGTTGATGAAGAGATCGGTATGGGCGGTGCACATCACCTCGATACATCCGTATTAAAAGGAAAGATCTGCCTGAACATCGACTCTGAGATTGAAGGCGTTATGACAGTCGGATGTGCCGGCGGATACATTTATGATACTTTTATCCCGATCGAATGGAGTGAAGAAAGCGGAACCAAGATGACAATCTCCCTTTCCAATCTGCAGGGAGGACATTCCGGTGCCGAGATTCAGAAGCAGCTCGGAAATGCACATAAGATCATGGGACGTGTTCTGTATGCACTTGCAAAAGATTACGACTTTAACATCGTAAGTACAAACGGCGGAAATGCGGCAAACGTAATCGCACAGTACAATACGACTGAGATCATCGCAGATCCTGCACAGGCTCAGGATATCATAGATGCTGTTGCCGGACTGGAACAGACTATCTACGCTGAATTTGCCGGACAGGAACCTACTTTATCTCTGAAAGCAGTTTCCGATGGCGAGACGACCTTAAAGGCTTTTGATGCAGATACTACTTCACATGTAATCGGATTCCTTTATGGAGCGATCGACGGTGTACAGTGCTATGACCGTGCATTCCCTACCGCTGTAGAATCTTCCCTGAACACAGGTATTGTTGAGACTACTGAAGACACTGTAAAGATTAAATTCCAGGTTCGAAGCTCTGTCGCTACCAAGTTAGATGATATGCAGAACAAACTGGATCTTGCAACGGATCTTGCAAGCGCATCCCGTGAGATTTCCGGTGAATATCCGGCATGGAGCTACAATGCCGATTCTGTGATCCGTCCTAAGGCAATCGAACTTTATAAAGAAATGTTCGGAAAAGAACCTACTGTTGAGACAACTCACGGCGGACTGGAATGTGGAATCTTATACGGCAAGAAGAATGATCTTGATATCATTTCTTTCGGTCCGGATCTTACAGGTGTGCATACATATAATGAACGTGTACATATCGCATCTACACAGCGTATGTGGAACTACCTGAAAGAACTTTTAAAAGCATGTAAATAAACATAAAAATGCAGAGACTTTTGAGGGATTACTTCAATCCTTTTAAAAGTCTCTGCGTTTTTGTTATGTTCTATTACTTCTTCTACTTCATTATATCTGACATTCTAAGAACCGGACGGAATTCTCACAATCAGCTTCTCCTCATCATTTTCCATTATTGTCAGCACCGGCACATGCTTTTTACGAAGCGCATGTACTACCGGATAAGTCGAAAAGACATTTCCATTCACACATACCGCCTCCGGTTTGTATTTCAGAATTTCTTTTACCTGTACTTTTATCCGCTTCTTCCATTCCTGCTTTTCCATCAAAACTTCTCCATAGATTCCATCTGTCTCCATCTCCGGCGGCTCTGACAGCGGCATCTTATGTACCGTTACATTCTTCATTTCCGGAAGCATATGCAGAAGTTCTTTCACTTCTTCATCACATGTTCCGTAACAGACAATACACGGTGCTTCTACATACTCTTTGAGGCTGATTTCACACGCTTTTACCGCATCCTCCAGATTCTCTGTCGACATCAGGAAGCCGCCTTTATGACAGAATCCTGCTCCTGAAAGTCCGGTTGCTTTCTGTAATGCTTCTCCCTCCAGCCCAAGCCAGGCTTCTGGGAACGCACATTTATAATTCATGGAAAATTCTTTTTTCTGTGGCTGAATGCAATATCCTCCGCGATTTGACGAGAAAATCACAAATGCAATCTCCGTCTCTGACAGCCGTTTCTGGCATGGAACAAATTCCGGAAGAATCAGGATTCTTTCATCACATTTTCCCTCTTCTACTGCATCATCATGTGCCTCCAAAATCTCTTCTATCTTCCTGTCCGCCCTTTCATTTCCACGGAATCTCTCGAACTTGCTTTCCAGTATCATTCCAGCCATACTGACTGCATGAAAGAATGCATCATCATGATTTCCTTTTGCATCCCATGCCGGATTAAAACTTCCAATCAGCGAAGCCAGTTCATTCTTCTCACCGGTATTATCATTCTGATCGAGAGGCTGGACAAAGGATTCATCAAATTTTTCTGCCAGTTCTTCTCCAAGAATCTCCGTTCCCAACTCTTCCCACAAAAGTCCGAATGCCGCATATGGAATCCCGTTTTCCCTGACACGGCTGTCCTTCTGATGATGGTCATATGCTCCCCGTCCGATGTCAAATACAATACCGTCATACTCTTCCGGCACCTGATTTCCCCTTGTAATCTGAATTTCCGGGTTCAGATATAATAACAAGGCCGATGAAAATATATCATCTGCATGAAATTTTCCCCCGTGAGTAAATGCTTTTGCATCTTTCTGTCTGATCTTATTCAATAAATTTTCTTGATTCATAGTTTCTGTTCCTTCTTTGAAAAAGGCAGTTTTTCAACATGTAAGTTCTGAAAAACCACCTTTTTATCATTCTTTATTATATTATTTTGCCAGATATACGTCTGTATTCTCTGTGTCAGAAGCAGATACCTCTGCATGGTTATTTACATAAATACTGATCTGATTTCCCTGGACTTTTCTTCCTGTATCTTCCGCTGTAAATACATGTCCTCCGATAATCACCTTGGTTCCATATGGAATTACATTCGGATCAGTTGCGATTGTCTTTCCTTCTGCAACAGGTGTTCCCGATGCCGTAACTTTAGATGCTTTATCGCAGCAGATCTCGCAAGGACAATAATATGTAATCTGGAAATTTTCAAGTTTCTGTCCATACATGTCCTCTGTTGCATTGGCCTTTTCAATTCCGCCGCCTGTAAGAGAATAATCATCTTTCAGGATACGTGTTGCCCATACTGCATTTTTGGTATTGACTTTTCCTTCGATAATTCCGAGTTTCGTACTTGCAGCCTCTATCGTCCTGCCATCTCCTGCATACATGACCACATGATATACACATACCCTTCTTTAGCATAGAAGATCAGATCTCCCGGCTGGGCATCTTCTACAGGAATCTTCGTTCCATACTGGCTTTGATCTTCTGCTACTCTTGGAAGGCTGTATCCATACTGTTTATAAATCTGCTGTACGAATCCAGAGCAGTCTGCACCGTCCGTCAGGCTTGTACCACCCCACACATATGGATTACCGATAAACTGTGACGCAAATTCCAGCATGGATTCCCGGATTTCTCCACTTGGCGATCCCTCTTTTACAGAAGTCAGTGTATAATATAATGCCTGATTTTCTTCTGGTTTTACCGTTTCTTTTGCTGTCTGATATTTATCCTCACCATTCGCTTCAATCTGCTTTTTTGTTTCATCACTGAAGTCCAGATACTTCTGTTCCACAAAGCCTCTGACATCTCCGGATTCTATATATACCCAATCCGAATCTTTATCTGCCAGAATATAGCACAACTGTCCCTGTGCCATTGTTCCTATTGTTCTGGCTGTAGTATTTTTTTCTTCTTTTATTTCCAATGCAGCAGAACCAATCTGATCATTTATAAGTGCTGTATCTTTAGCTGCCACTGTCTGGCCGGCTGTCACGCGCAGATACGTATATGCCTGATTGTCCTTTGCATCAACTGAAGCTTTTGCCGTTTTTGCAATTCCTTCAATTCCATTATATTCTGTTTCATCCTTTTTGGCTTTTTTCTGAGCCTTTTTCTGGTAAACAGTTAAAAGTTCTTGTGCCGCATCATCTGTATATACTTCTGAGGCCTTTACAAATCCCCTGACATCTCCGGATTCTACATAAAGCCATCCGTTTTCTTCTTCTTTCAAAATATAAAGCAAACCATCCTGTGGCAGCGTTCCCACAGTACGGACCTTTTCTTCCAACTGCTGGCTTACAAGAGCCGCATCCATGCCTTCCTGCTTCTGTTTTTTTTGCTTTTCCACTGCTTTTTGCAGATCCCTGACAGCTTTACTCTTTGCTTTTCTGACGGTTTTGTTCTTAATCTTCTTATCTTTCTTCACTGTCTTTATTTTTTTCTGCAATTTCTCAGCATCTTTCTTTGCATTCGCAACATCTGTCCTTGCTGTCTGTGTATTACTTCCGTCAATATTTTCCGGCACCGCTTCACGGATATTGATTTTTGTCTTTGCAAATGCATAATTTCTTGCAACTGTAAAAAAGCGGAAATCTTCCTTGATCTGTGGCAGTTTTACAATCTTCTGCTTTGCAATAAGTTCTTTATTGCTTTTTGCACTCTTTGTCTCATCTTTTTTCTTAGTTGTATCTGTCGCCTGTTTATTATTTGCTGTCGTGTGTTTTCCTGCAGCATTCGATGTACCGGAAACATTCGAAGTACCTGACGCCTCTGACTTACTCGGTGTATTCGGCGTATTCGGTGTATCCGGCGTATCTGGAGTGTCCGGCGTATCCGGTGTGCTCGGAGTGTCCGGTGTA
>ERZ827450.3048-NODE-3048-length-12170-cov-9.116880_pt1 | contig 12170 bp, 8 predicted proteins | sample MGYA00519773_ERZ827450 | MGnify/ENA primary metagenome ERZ827450 (study PRJEB31778, sample SAMEA3449306) | human gut metagenome | biome: human gut; feature: human-associated habitat; material: faeces | place: United Kingdom | collected 2010/2012 ...
GTGTCTTCTTCCACGTTCCAGTAACCCGTGTTTCTCAGTCGCATGCCGTTGTACCACACCCGTTCGTAATCGACGCTGATCAGGCCGACTTTAGGCAAGGTGTAGGAGATGCCGGTCAACAACCGGGTCGGGGTATTGATGTTGTAATTGTTGATCGCGAACGGCGAATCGATCAGCCCCTGCGGAGAGGTGCCCTTGTAATCGGCACCCAGCAGCTCGATATACTCTTCTTCCATACTGATGAATGTCGGAGTGTGAACCGCCACGCCGATACGCAGGTTCGGCACCGGCCGTACGATTGCGCCGAACTTGAAGTTTACGCCTGTTCCGCTCAGTCTCTGCCGCTGCACGTAGTTCATACGTTGCAGGTTGTATTCGTTGTTGTTGTAGGTTTCCGTGTAATTGTTCTCGCTGCGCAGGTAGACGTCCTGCACGCCGATGGTCAAACCCACGTAAAGGATATTGTTGAAATTGAATCCCCCGGAGAAATCATACTCACCGATACTTCCGGTCGTGATCCGGCGCATGGCCGGGTTGACCGTAGCGGTTTCCGACAGTGCGCCTTTACGGTCCGGGTACTGGGCCGAAGGGCCGAACGGGGAATACTGTTTGTCGTTGATCGGTTCGAGTAAATGGGCCTGGTAAGCGAGGCCGCCGCCCCACTGGTCGATGCGCAAACTTTGGCGGAACGGCCGGTAGGGGTCGTCCGTATTGAAAATGCTTACCGGAACCCCGTTCATTCGTTCTGCGAAAATCTCCGTGATCGAACTGCCGATACCCTGGTTATAGGCGAACGAAGTATTGTTGAAATCCGCAAGTTTAGAATATCCGATGCCGAAGGTCATACTCGTCAGAGCTCCGCTGCCCTGATAGAGGTTGAATGCGGCGGCCAGGTTGCCTACCGAAAACTGGGTTTTCGAATCGCTGGCGCTGAATCCTCCGTAGTTACTCTTCATGGTTGAGGAGGTGACTGACGGCGAGAACCCGACATCGGAACTCTGGTACATGCCCAAGCCCGCCGGGTTGATCGCCATCGAAGCCAGATCGGCGCCGAGTGAAGTGAACGCTCCGCCCAATGCTGCGCTTCGCGCCGTGCCGAACGAATAGTTGTACTGCGACAACTTCAGCATCGCTTCCGGACTCGGAGTCTGAGCCATAGCGGAGGCCGATACCAAAGCGGCTCCGGCCGTTAGTGCAAATATTTTGAAGGTTCTCATAATATCCAATACGTTAGTGCATGTAATTCGTTGGTCATGTGAGGTTACAATACGATTTCAGGTGCAGGTCGCTTAAGTATGTTTAACGTCGGTAACTTCCTCCGCCACCGGAATATCCACCGCCTCCGCCACCGCCGGAAACGCCTCCGCCACCACCGGCACTGCCACTGGAGAAACCCCCTCCGCTCGGCATACTGCCGCTCGAATAACTGCCGCGGTTGCTGTTATTGTAGGAATTGTTATATGAGTTGCTGTTACTTCTGCGGTAGGTGCCACTATTACTGTTGTTGTAAGATGGAGAAACCGTTACGCCGCCCGTTGTGGTACCCGACGATCCTCTGCGGTAGGAAGTTCCTCCGCTGGTTATCGGATTCGAGCCCGAAGGACGATAGCTCGGGGAAGAGGTCGTGGAGCTTCCGCCGCGCCGGTAGCTTCCGCCGCCGTAACCTGCACCGGAGCCGGTGTTCGGATAATATCCGGTCGAAGGGCTGTAACTGCTGTTACCCGGTTTGCCGTACACGACGTTCCGCGGAGTGTGGTAGTGGCCGCCGCCACCCCAGTAAGGCGGGTAGTAACCCGGACCACCCCAGCCCCAATAGTTGTTCCATCCCCAGTAATTGTTCCAACCCCAGTTCCATCCCCACGAGGGACCGTAGTAGGGTGGATAATACCAACTGTAATAAGGATTTCCCCATCTCCAGTTCCAGTTGTTCCAGCCCCAATAGGGCGATCCCCATCCCCAACCGAGATTGAAGTTGAGGTTGACCGAGCTGGTCGATCCCCATGTGCCGAAGAGCGACGAGATATATTTGGGTTCGACCCATACTTCGTCGCCCATGACCATAACGTTGTAGACCGCCGGGTCATAAGCCGATGCGTAGTTTATCGCCTTGATCTGCGTATTATCCGGTACCGTACTGTTTACTTTGTAGGATGAAGAGGAGAAGCCTTTGAGTCTCCGTTCGTAAGAGTCCTGGTAATTATCCGAGAGTACGCTTTGATAGGAAGTGGACTCAGAACCACTTCTCTGGGCCTGATTCACTTGGTATGCCGCTTTTGCGGCCTCCTCCTGACGGCGCAGTTCCGCTTCGCGAGCGGCCAGCGCTCGTTCCCGGCGTTGCAGGTCGGAATTGGCGATAGCCCTTGTATCGTGAGTCGAATACAGGTCGTCAGAGGAAGAAGAGGATGAAAACAGAGCCGCACTGCATCCGGACAAGGCCATGACCGCTGCGATCATTCCCCCCATTGCCCATATGGATTTATTGGTTTTCATGGTTGTAGGTTTTGCCTGTTTCTACTTTATATATATATATAACGAAAATCGTACCGGAAAAGTTATCCGATTCTGAGCCTAAATTACTATTGTCGTTCCGTTATGGCGTTTTAGTGTTTTATTCAAGATGATTATTCGGTTTGCGGCGTTGCACGGCCAAAGCGTTGCAGTTCTTTCGGAACGAATAAAAACGCATACTCCATACTAAGCCAAAGGTATTCAATTTTTACGAATTTGCGAAAAATACAGTACCTTTGCGTTTATTCTTCGGGATTGATTATTATTAAACGAAACAGAACGAAATAAAATTATGGCAAAAGAGCTGAAAGAGTTGACCTCTCGGGAAGAGAACTACTCGCAGTGGTATAACGATTTGGTGGTAAAAGCGGGTCTGGCCGAAGGGTCTGCCGTCCGGGGGTGCATGGTGATCAAACCTTACGGTTACGCGATTTGGGAGAAGATGCAACGCCAACTGGACACGATGTTCAAGGAGACCGGCCATGAAAATGCCTATTTCCCGTTGTTTATCCCCAAGTCCTTTTTCAGCAAGGAGGCCCACCATGTGGAGGGCTTTGCCAAAGAGTGCGCGGTAGTGACGCATTATCGCCTGAAGAATGATCCGGACGGCAAAGGCGTCGTGGTCGATCCCGATGCGAAACTAGAAGAGGAGCTGATCGTGCGCCCGACTTCCGAAACGATTATCTGGAATACCTATAAAAATTGGATACAATCTTACCGCGACCTGCCGATTCTGTGTAACCAGTGGGCCAATGTCGTGCGCTGGGAAATGCGTACGCGCCTGTTCTTGCGTACGGCCGAATTCCTGTGGCAAGAGGGGCATACCGCGCATGAAACGCGTGAGGAGGCGATCGCCGAAGCCCAAAAGATGATTCGTGTCTATGCCGATTTTGCCGAACAGTGGCTGGCCGTTCCCGTCATTGTCGGGCACAAGAGCGACAGCGAACGTTTCGCGGGAGCCGAGGATACCCTGACGATCGAGGCGTTGATGCAGGACGGCAAAGCTTTGCAGAGCGGTACATCGCATTTCCTCGGACAGAACTTCGCCAAAGCGTTCGATGTACAGTTCACGAACAGGGAAGGTAAACTGGATTACGTTTGGGCGACTTCCTGGGGCGTATCGACCCGCCTGATGGGTGCGTTGATTATGGCTCACTCCGATAACAATGGTCTGGTGCTGCCGCCGAAGCTGGCGCCCATCCAAGTGGTGATGATTCCGATCTATAAGGGTGCGGAGGAACTGGCGAAGATTACAGCACGGCTCGATGAGATCGCTGCCGGTCTGAAGGCGAAAGGGATCAGTGTGAAGATCGATGCGCGGGATAATGTTCGCAGCGGCTTTAAGTTCGCCGAATATGAACTCAAGGGGGTTCCGGTCCGTTTGGCTATGGGGCCCCGTGATCTGGCAGGAGATACCATTGAGATCGTCCGCCGCGATACGCTTGCGAAAGAGACCGTTTCTCAGGAGGGTATCGTCGATAGGATTGAGAAATTACTGGTCGATATTCAGGACGGGATCTACAACAAGGCATTGAAATTCCGTGAAGAAATGACCACCCGTGTGGATACTTACGATGAATTCAAGCGCGTGCTCGACGAGAAGGGTGGCTTTATCCTTGCCCATTGGGACGGCACCCCTGAAACCGAGGAACAAATCAAGGCCGAAACCAAGGCAACGATCCGTTGTATTCCTGTCGATGCTCCCGAAGAGGACGGCGTCTGCATCATCAGCGGTAAGCCTTCGAAACGTCGGGTGCTTTTTGCACGGTCGTATTGATTTGTGAAGGTTGAGTTGAAGCGACAGTTTTTTAGATGGAATAGAGCGGTCCGGCATTGCAATGCCGGACCGCTCTTCCTTCCAGTATGGTTTTCTATGGGGTTCCCCTGTTCTCTCAGGTTATAGTTTTTTCGAATTGTTTGGAGAGGATAGATGTGGGGATGGAGGTAAGGTGGCAGGTCTGAGAAAAACGTTCTTGTCACCGGTATCACCGGATTCTGACCGGTGGAGCCAGCGGGGTGAATCCCTCTTCTGCCGCGGCTTTTGCGTGTGAAGTCAGTACGGCCGGCGTGTTGAAACGGTCGTAATCTTTGTCGATGAACTCCTGCATGGAAAAGCTCGTTCCGGCGATCTCCACAATACGCTTAACGATCGCTACCCGGCTCGGCGCATTGAAATAGAGTCGGTTGTCATTCATGCAACTGATCGGTTCGGGGCGCCACACTCCCTCTGCGAACAAGGCGCCGCCTTCGATGGTCGATACGGTGTTGTAGTCGCTCTGGTATTGGGGAAGGGTGAAAATAAAATTCCACGGACATTTGCTGTGCAGTGGAGTCAGCGAGACATTCTGGTCGTAGCCCCGGTCCTGCCATTCGATGATCTCCAGCAGGGCGTCGGGATCGTTGTTGATATTCCCCGAATTGCTGTTGTAGTATTCGTCGGCCAATCGTCCGAACCCGTGGCCGCCCGCTTCATGTACCACGACATTCCCGAACCGGGTGAGTTGGCTGGTACCGCTGCTTAGTGCGATATAGGCGATCGAACGCCCGTCGCTGTACGAGTAAGTCGTGCCGGCGTATTGCACGTAATTCGAAATCACGATTACAACCGTTTGCTTCAGTTCGGTGGCGGTTATTCCCTGTGCTTTCTTCGCGTAGTCGAACACTTTGTCGTCCTTGCCCGACATTCCCGTGCTGCTGCCGCCGTCCAGCGTTACGCCGAATATCGTGTTTGTCTTCGTGCTGGCGTTTTTGAGGGTCGCTCCCCGTTCTTCGGAATAGGCCGTTACCGTTTGTACCCTGAAATAGGCACTGTAAGTTTTGAAAGGTTCGACGCTGAATAATGCGTCGATCGCCCGGTTGGCTGCCTGGTCGAATGCACCTCCGGTGGCGTAATCCTCTTCGAGAAATCCGTCCCCGGTAATGACGATGTTGACGGGTTTTAGTCCCGAAGTGCATTCTTTTGCGATACGAACGGTTCCGTCGGTATCCGGGTCCACTGCCGGGTCTTTCCCGCAGGATGTTGCTAGGATTATCAGCCCGAGCAGGGGTGTGACAGACTTCAGTAAGCAAAAGGAGCGGTAAAGGTGTCTCATTTTGTATTTGTTTGTAGTTGCTCGTCTCGTTTCATTACTATTTCGCCCAGGTCACGGTTGAACCGTTCGTAGGTCTGCGGGTCGATCGTTCCCGGATAGGTCATGATGACCAACCGGGCGTTTTGATGTTCTGTCTCGATGTCGCGGTAACGGTGCAGCGGGTGGATGTAGGGATTGACGACAAAGCCGAGTCGTTGATAAAACCGCAGCCGCCGGGTTGAAATTTCATCCACTACTTCGTCGATTTCGAGGATAATCGTTTTGCCGGCGGTTTTTTGCAGGGCTTCGAGAATGCGACTGCCCCAGCCGTCTCCCCGCAGGTCGGAATTGATCGCGTAATGTTCGATGTAGAGATAGTCGTCGAAATCCCAATAACCGATAAATCCTACCAGTGTTTCACCATCCAGATATACGTCGAGGTGGAACCGGTCGGCTTTGAACGCGGTGATCTGGTGGTCCAAGGTACGCTGCTCGCACAAGGGAAAACTGTTTTGGTATAAATGCCATACCTCGCCGAAGCGCGGATGGTGAATATCGGAGATCCGGATGATTTGCATGATACGATAATAGTTGCACTCCCGACAAAGATAAGAAATTTATTTACTCATCTTCGGGCTCGTGCAACTCCCGTTCCAGAAGATTGCGCCAGGCGTCGTCCGTGTGTTTTACGAAAGGATTGCTATCTTTACTGCGTAAAAAACCAATGATGAAACTCTTTTCCTGTTTTTACCCGGTGGTGTTTGTCGCAGCCGTCCTGTGGACCGGCTGTGCAGCACAAAAACACCATACGGAGGTCGTAATCGTTTCCACGAACGACATCCATGCCGCCATCGACCGCATGCCTGCTTTGGCTACATTGGTCGAGCGTACCCGTGCGGTTAACCCGAACGTTTTGGTGCTTGATGCGGGTGATAAATGGACGGGCAACCCGTACGTCGATTTGAATAAGGAGGTCGGTTTGCCGATCGTCGCTTTGCTGGATTCCATCGGTTACGATCTTTCCACGGTCGGCAACCATGGCTTCGATCACGGTGTGGCGTTGTTGGGGGAGCGTATCCGTCATGCCAGGTTCGAGACTGTATTGGCGAATGTGATCTCCGATACGGCTTGGTTCCCGGCATTGCCGGCTTATAGTTTTCGGACGGTCGACGGGGTGAAACTCGGTTTTCTCGGGTTGCTCGACACGTCGCGGGGAGGGTATCCCGATGGGCGACTGGAGAATTTCAGCGGAGTAGGATTTTCCGACCCACTGCGCACTGCATTACGTTATAGAAATCTCAAGGATAGCTGCGACCTGCTGGTCGGCTTGACTCATTTGGGAGTCGATCTGGATTCGACCCTGGCCGAACAGATGCCGCAGCTGAGGCTGATTGGAGGGGGGCATTCGCATACTGTGCTCGCTGGCGGGGGCAAGTCCGTTAATGGAGTGCTGATTACACAAACCGGCAAGGGTTTGCAATATGCCGGGATTACCCAGTTGAAATTCCGCAACCGCCGCCTGATCGGAATCGAGAACCATCTGGTTCCGCTCGATACGATTTCGCCCGACCCGAAGATTGCGGCTTTGGTCAGGCAGTATGAGCAGGCTCCCGAACTCCTCCGCCGGGTCGGTGAAACGACAGTGCCGATGGATAAAGTCGCTTTGCTGAATTTGCAGGTCGATGCGATTCTCGCCCGGACCCAAACCGATTTCGCTTTTTACAATTGGAACGGGATGCGGATCGATACCCATGCTGCAGCTCCCTTTACAGTCGCCGATGTTTTTGCTATGGAGCCCTTCGGCAGCGTGTTATACCAGTTGCCGATGAGATTGTCCGATTTGCGGGAATTGATCCTGAATAAGTTCAATTATAACGGTAAGGAAGGGCATACGGTCGATATTTACCCTGCCGGAGGCACGTACACCATCGTTACGAATGCCGAGAAACAGGGTGTGGATGTGCTGTTTTTCGATCGCGACGGGCGGCAATTGACGGACGAAACCCGCGTATTTCAGGTGACGCTTCCGGATTATCTGCATTCGACCTATGTGTTTCCGCTGCGGGGCAGCGGCCGTGCGTTGGATTTGAAAGTGACCGATTTGCTGATGGATTACCTTTCCGGTCACCGTCCGCTTCCGGTCGATACCGCTATGCGGGTCAGTATCCGGCCGGTTCAGTAGCGTGACGCCGGATTGATATAGTCGGCGGCGTTGTTCCGGTCGACGAGCGGCATCTCTGTGATATACTCCTTTTGAGCGGGCTGTGTTCCCTGTATAGTCAGGGTATTTGCAATATCCACGCATTGCTCGATGCTCTCCGGGGAGTAAACGGTGGTCGCCAGATTGAGGCCAGCCGTCGTGTGAATTAAAAGCAGGAAAGTTTGCGAGCCGCCGCAACCGACCACAGTTTTCACGGTCGTGTTTTCCGCTTCCTGCAGGGCGGTTAGTACTCCTATCGCCACATCGTCGTCCGTGGCATAAACCGCACCGATTTGAGCTCCGTCTGTGGCCGCCAGCGCTTCTTCCATCGCTTTCTTGCCTGCAGCCTGTGTGTAGGCTTTGCTGGTAACTTCCATAACAGGAGTCGTCAGTTGTGCTTTGCAGCCTTCCGCCCTCGTTGTGCCGACGGGCGAGTCTTGTACCTGTATGATCAGTGTCGCGGTCGCGGGATCGGGCAGATGGGTGCGTATGAACTCTCCTGCCGCTTTGCCCGCCGCAGCATTATTTCCTGAAATCCGGCAGGTATAGTCTACGGGTATATTGCAATCGAACAGGATGATGTCTATGCCCATGTCGATGTATTTCTGGATCGAGTCGACGGATTGTCCCAGATCGGATAGGATAATCGCTTTGCAGGCCTCTTGTTGCAAGGTCGGATAGGCCATTGCGGTTAGTTGGATCTGTTGTTGCGAGGCGGAGTCTGCATTCGCGAGGAAATAGGGTTGTTGCAGGCTAGACGCCTGCGTGACGGCATAATAGGTTGCGGTGTGCCACCAACTGTTGCCGGCGGATGAAAGCGCCAGTCCGATCCGGGTCGTATTGACTTCTTCCCCTTTCAGGCAACCGGTTGTTAGGGTCAATCCTACCAGAGATATGGTGGCGATATAGTTGAGTAGACGTTTCATGGCAAATTATCGGAGTAGCTTTCTGGCAATTGTTTCAATGCCGTAAAGATAGAAATTTGCCCGGATAAAATGCGTATCGGGGTCAAAATGGGGGTGTCTGTCGTATCGGTAAATTCTTCATGGGCGTTAATTATTATAGAAAGAGCTTCCTGTGCACAGGAAGCTCTTGGGTTACATTTTGATCCGAATGGCTATTTATCGATAATGGTCGGTTCTGGTAGCGGTAAGAAGTTGTAAGGCACGATTTGTTCGGCACGCGTACCGGTGTTGGCGTTCGCGCGATCGTAGTCTTTATTGACGAAATCTTTCCAATTTATAGTTTCGCCGGCCGATTCTTTCAGCTGCTTGACGATGGCATAACGACTTGCAGCATCGTAATAAAAGCGGTTGTCGTTCATGCAACTGATGGATTCGGATCTCCATATCCCTTTGTTGTGCGAACGAGCTCCTTCATACAGGCCCACTGCGCTGTAATAAGCATTGTATTCCGGGGCCCTGAAGATGAAACTCCATGGGCAGGTCTCTTTTTGACCGGTAACGTCCACATTGAGGTACCAGCCGAGGCTTTGGTATTGCAAGGTCTGTTGCACTTTGGCTGACGTTATGGTCGAAGCGCGGGTATAGCAATCCGCTAAATGGCCGATGGCATGGCCCCCGACTTCGTGTACGAAGACGTTTTCAAAGCCTTGCATTGTTCCTGTTGCCCCCGGTGACAGGCATACGAAACCGGTTGTACGTTTGCTCTGCGAGTAATAATTGACAGTTCCGTTGTAATGGGAGACATTCATCAGTATAATTAAAGCACAATTTTCATCGGTGGTGCCGTCAGGCAGACTGGGCCGGATAATGTCCCAAGCATCGTCCAATGTTTTGCCTGGTTGTCCGGGATAGGAATCATCATACAGGCCACACCATGCGGAAGAAGAGGTATTGTCGTACATTGTGCCGAATTTGGTGTCTTTTAATGTGCTGCAAGGCGTTTCCGTGCCGCCCGATTTGTCGGAAATGCCCGATTCGTTGGAGATGGCAGCTACCCGCCAGATTCGTAGATAGGGGCGGTATGTTTTGTATGGTTCGACATTTGTGAACAGACTCTCTATTGCCCGAACCGATACCTGATCCCAATGTCCTCCCGGTTTCATGTCATCGGCCGTGAAGCCGTCACCGCTTACGATAATTGTGAATGCATCGCTACTGCCATTGGTATTGTCTTGGTACAAGCGGGCCTCGCCATCTGTCCATGTACCTGCGGCGGCGGATCCTGTGGTAAAAGAAAATGTTTCGCTGGGATCCGATTTTTCTCCGAACATATCCCAAGAAGTCACTCTCCAATAATATTTGGTCTCGGGTGTGAGTGTTTTTGAACCGTCTGCATATCCCGTAGATTTGATTCCTTGGCTTGCCCCGACGGTTGTCCATGTTTCTTGATCGGTTGAGTACTCTAATATGTATGTGAGTTTGTCTCCATCCGGATCAACGGCTTCTTTCCATACAAAGCGGAGTTCCGTGCTCACATCCGTAGCATTGTTCGTCGGATAGACAGCGGCTGTCGTAGCCGCCGGTTTCTGGTTGGCGGGAGTCGGCAGGGTGACTTTCACCGTTGCAGAACCGCTGTTGGTCATGATTGTAACATTAATGACGGAACTGACAGCCCTATATCCTAGATCATTGAATTTGAATGATAACTGTCCGCTTCCGGTCCCTTCTGCAGGGGTGACATTCAGCCAGGGAGAATTGTGGGTAGCTTTCCATGATACACCCGCAGGGACGGTTAATTGGACACTGGAAGCATTCGTGGCGTTCAATGTGATTTCCTCGTTATCGACCGAGAGTGTCGGCGTAGGATCGTCAGACGGATTGTCTTTGCTGCAGCTTGCCAGCCCTCCCGCGAGGCATGCAGCCATCAACACATAGTAAAAAGTTTTCATACTTGTGTAAGGTTTTGGATTAGATGATTAGGTGAATGGCAGGAGAGCCGATAACAATAATAAGAAAAAAATGGAGACAATGTTCCGTTGATATAATTATTTATGTTAAAGTGCTGAAAAAGAGATGTTAAACGTTAATTGAAGTTACTAAATCGGCGTGTTTGTTTGTAAGGTGCTGTTAATCAGGATATCGTGTGCTCTGGGCTTAAAAAATGACGAAAAGGTGAAAAAAAATGATCCGAAAGTTTGGAGAGAAAGAAAAAGTCGCTACATTTGCACCCGCTAAACGGAAGTAACGTGGTTTAGCAATGAGTTCTTGCCAAAAGAAAAGTTGAAAAAATCAGCAGAAAGATTTGGAAATTAAGATTTCTTCCGTATCTTTGCAGTCCGTTTCGCTCTGATTTTTCAGGGCGGTTTTGCGGAGAAATTCAGCTTTATTTTAGCACACCAATCAGGTTCTTTGAATTACTGGATTTGTTTGAGAAAAACAAGAGAAATGTAGTATTTATCTATCAATTCCAAATTTGAGTACACTCAAATAAGGCTTAAATAGTCAGGACTCTAATAATCTATTAATTTTCTACAATGGAGAGTTTGATCCTGGCTCAGGATAAACGCTAGCGGCAGGCCTAACACATGCAAGTCGAGGGGCAGCGGGTGGAGTATTTCGGTACTCCTGCCGGCGACCGGCGCACGGGTGCGTAACGCGTATGCAACCTACCTTTAACAGGGGGATAACACTGAGAAATTGGTACTAATACCCCATAATATCATAGAAGGCATCTTTTATGGTTGAAAATTCCGATGGTTAGAGATGGGCATGCGTTGTATTAGCTAGTTGGTGGGGTAACGGCTCACCAAGGCGACGATACATAGGGGGACTGAGAGGTTAACCCCCCACACTGGTACTGAGACACGGACCAGACTCCTACGGGAGGCAGCAGTGAGGAATATTGGTCAATGGACGCAAGTCTGAACCAGCCATGCCGCGTGCAGGAAGACGGCTCTATGAGTTGTAAACTGCTTTTGTACGAGGGTAAACGCAGATACGTGTATCTGTCTGAAAGTATCGTACGAATAAGGATCGGCTAACTCCGTGCCAGCAGCCGCGGTAATACGGAGGATTCAAGCGTTATCCGGATTTATTGGGTTTAAAGGGTGCGTAGGCGGTTTGATAAGTTAGAGGTGAAATTTCGGGGCTCAACCCTGAACGTGCCTCTAATACTGTTGAGCTAGAGAGTAGTTGCGGTAGGCGGAATGTATGGTGTAGCGGTGAAATGCTTAGAGATCATACAGAACACCGATTGCGAAGGCAGCTTACCAAACTATATCTGACGTTGAGGCACGAAAGCGTGGGGAGCAAACAGGATTAGATACCCTGGTAGTCCACGCAGTAAACGATGATAACTCGTTGTCGGCGATACACAGTCGGTGACTAAGCGAAAGCGATAAGTTATCCACCTGGGGAGTACGTTCGCAAGAATGAAACTCAAAGGAATTGACGGGGGCCCGCACAAGCGGAGGAACATGTGGTTTA
>ERZ827450.3053-NODE-3053-length-12135-cov-4.626076_pt1 | contig 12135 bp, 16 predicted proteins | sample MGYA00519773_ERZ827450 | MGnify/ENA primary metagenome ERZ827450 (study PRJEB31778, sample SAMEA3449306) | human gut metagenome | biome: human gut; feature: human-associated habitat; material: faeces | place: United Kingdom | collected 2010/2012 ...
GTGCTAGTTATGCAAGTTCACAATTTGTTCACATTTCCGACACACTTTGTTCACATTCTGTTCGAGTCATGTTCGATTACTTTTCGGTAACTACTATTACAGAACTATTATAATAATTGTAACAAATTTGTAATAGTTTCGTGATGCATTTTTAACATCATTCTGATATCATATGAGCATCAAATGAATCAGCTAATAGGAGGATAAGAAAATGAAAGAAAATATTTACAAAATTATTTATAATAATGGACATAGCATTATCGTTAAAGCAATGAGTATGATATTGAAAGATGGTAAATTATTCCAGACATGTAAATGTATCCCATTTGACAATCCGATACCTACTATTCTTGATGTTGCCAATATCAAATCAATCGAATGCATTGAAAGACATAATGAGATTGATATGGAGGTCTAATATGTACAGAATACCAAAATCTTATATCAACCGCTTTAAATCAGGAGAGCTTATCATCTCCGGAACAAAATACATCTATGTTAAGTTCAGCGACAACACAATCCGCCGATGCAGACGCTTGTATCTGGATACAGACTCTTATTTTGATAGTGATAAATGGACTGTAGTATATTCTTTAAAGGAAGACGAGAAATGATTTTAATGATTGTAACTTTAGTCCCCTGTTTATTAGTCGGATTCGGACTAGGTGCTGGATTCGGATATAAACTAGGCGAACAGGATGAGAAAGATCGTATTAATACAATTTTAAAGAAAAGGAATCATGCAAATGAAGAACGATGATTTACAAAAATTCAACCCCTATCTGAGTAATAAGTCAGACAGAGAACTCTATGCAATCCGAAAAAAACTAGCTAAACGTCTCAATCAGCGTATGAGACGGCTCGAGTCAGCAGGGATTGATTATGGTGTTATTAAAATGTATAGAGAAGAAGTAGCCCGCTATTATGCAGGCAATAAGGGATTTAAAGAGTCCTTAGGAAAAACAAAAGGTATATCAGTAAAGCACGAAATAAGCCTTATACAGAATCTTCTGAACCGTCCTACGTCAACCTTGAATGGGATTAGGAGTATCCATAGAAAAGCACAGCATAAATTTGAAGAACTCTATCATTTAAAATTCAAAAATGTTTCGCAATATGAAGATTTTATTAACTCGAAAACATGGGAGAAGATGGAAGATCTGTACGGATCAGGAACAGCACTTGATCTTATTGCAGTATCAAAGAAATCAGTCGAGCAAGTCAGGAAAGCTGTAGAATCTTTTATCACAAAAACAGATAAATATACATCAGCTGACATTGCCAAACAACTTGGATTCAAATCACTAGCGGATGCATTAAAGAAAGCAAAGACTAATAGACAGGAGTAAGCGATGGAAATAGCAGGTTATCAAGTCATCGATTTTTGCAAATTTGATTATATGAGCCTGTTAGATTATGATTTTAAAAGGCTAAGCAATGCAGGCCGACCAAGATATGTATATGATCGTGTAATCACGGTCGACACCGAAACAAGCGTATATAATGGTATTCCATATATTACAGACTGGACAATCTGCATTGAGGATATCATCTGTCTCTATGGGCATCACGCCCGTGATTTAATCAACACGATTGATAAGATTGCATACTATCTACAATCAGATGACACGCATACGGTTAGATTCTATATCCATAACTTTCCATATGACTATACTTTTATGAAAGCGTTCATGCTTGAAAAATGGTCTGAGCCAAAAAATGTTCTTGCTGTGAAATCTCATCGCTATATCACGATGAGCTGGGCAAACGGAATCGAGATCCGTGACAGCTATATTCTTGTCAACCGGTCACTGGAAAAGCTATGTGAGGATGTTGATACAGGCGTAGAAAAAGCAGTTGGTTATTGGAACTACTCAAAAATTCGAACAGCGGATAGTCCTAGAACGTATAAAGAATGCGTCTATGCTGCAACTGACACGATAGCCCAGTGCATTTCATTACGGAAATACATGTCAGACAGGGGATACACTGTTGCAAACTGTCCATTAACCAATACGGGCTTTATCCGAAATAAAGCCAGACGCTATGCGGCAAAATGGAAAAAGTCAGGAAATAAATGGTATTACTATTTTAAAAAACAAAAACTGACTGTTGACCAGTACAAGCAACTGGAACAGTGTTATCACGGAGGTTATACGCATGCAAACAGGTACTACGTCGGTCGGATGATTTCATCAGCCATGTTTGGCTGGACAGGAAAATCAAAAGATTTTACAAGCTCCTATCCTGCTGTGCTGTGTTATGAGAAGTATCCGATGACAAAGTTTGAGTATGCAGACTTTTGTCTGGATGATATATTAGAATTGAAAGATGAATATGCATTCTCCGGATTTATCCGGTTGGTTAATCTGCATCTGAAAAAAGAAGAACCAATGCCCCCATTATCCTATCATAAGGCTGTATCAGCAGTCGAAGCTATCTGTGATAATGGCAGGATACTTGATGCAGATCTTGTGATCTATCCTTTTACAGACCCAGATCTGGATGATATCTTACGATGCTATGATTATGACTATGCAGATGTCTCAAAAATTATGTATGCCAGAAAAGAATATCTGCCAACTTGGATCACAGATCTGATTATGGAACTGTACACACATAAGTGTACTCTCAAAAATACAGATCCAGTGCTGTACATGATATCTAAAAATGAACTAAATGGAATCTATGGAATGTGTGTACAGAAGATTATCAGGGAAGTGTTGGAAGAGAATTATACAACCGGAGAATGGTCAAAGAACACAGCGAAAACGGATGAAGAATGGATTGAAAAATTTTACAACTCATGGAAATCATTTCTGCCTTATCAGTGGGGGGTCTGGGTTACTGCATATGCACAGCGTAATTTATTCGAACTGGGCAGATGCTGTGAGATCTGGATGTATTCCGATACAGACTCTGTAAAGGGTTATAAATGGAATGAACAGAAGGTAAGAGAATACAATGATAAGATCAGGCAAAAATCAGAAGAAAGAGGACTGGGAAGAGTTGATTATAAAGGGAAAACATATATCTTAGGAATTGCGGATGATGATGGAGAATTTGTTGAATTTAAAAGCATGGGGTCAAAACGTTATGCCTATCGGGATATTGACGGAGAATTACATCTGACTGTAGCAGGTGTTCCAAAAGAAGAGGGAGTAAAATGTTTGCATGGAACACTTGATGAATTTAAAAAAGGTAAAATATTTCGAAACGAGGGATTTGCAAAATGGAAAATGCGTCCGGAATACATCAATAATGAGGACATCAAAATCCTGCATCTCATGGGATCTGACATTGAGTATAGTTCTGGTATTATCCTGCATGAGACAGAATATGAACTGGATCATACAATCCCATATGATAGGGAAACAGGAATGCCATGTGAGTTCGAAATAAGCCAATACAGCGATTTTTAGAAAAGGAGTGATAAAATATGCAATGGGTTTCAAAAAACACGTATTTGACGCAATCTGAAATGAATAATAACGCGCAGATCATCTATGGAATATTTAAATCCTTAGGCTACAATTTTAATAGTATCTGTGCAATTTTGGGAAACATGCAGCAGGAAAGCACATTATCTCCTATTTTTGGAGAAAGAGGAGGAGGCGGATATGGACTTTTGCAATGGACTCCCAAGTCTGACTTAACAGACGCATGCAGTAAGTTGGGGTTATCTCCCTATACAGATGGGACAGTACAGTGTCATTGTATGGATGGAGAACTGTTTAAGCTGGGAGGTCAATGGTATTCTACACAAGCATATATCAACAATTATAAGCGTTCCGGAGCGTCAGATGATATGGTTGGACTTACAGCGGAACAGTTTAAACTAAATACAAAGAATAAAGGAATCAACTGGATGACTACTGCGTTCATGACATGCTATGAAAGGCCAAGTTTAGATCCTAACACGAACTATATCAATAAAAGAAAAACATATGCTAACAACTGGTATCAATTTTTATATGGAGTAACCCCCCCACCAGAACCACCAACTCCCGGAGGGGGTGGAGATGTATGGAAAAAGATCTGGTTTCTGTATGCTGGAACAGATGATTTTCGAAAAGGAAGATAAAAAAGATCAAGATTTATGTTAAATAATATCATTGTACATAAGAAAGGGGAAATGGTAAAATGTTATTATCAGCTACAAACATGTCAACAATACCGATATGGTTATTAGGATGCTTCATCTTTGCATTATTAATCATCGGTGTTGTCAAATTTTTAAGAAAGGGAAGAAAATAATGCAGAAATGGAGACTTATTTTCGAAGTGACTTGGGAAGAAGGATTACCGCCAAAACGGCAAATATTCGAAGCAAGGGAAGAATTACAATTTGTACTCCAATTAGCACAGACACTCGATGCATGCAGCACAGTAAAACTTATTAAATTAGAGAGAGAGGATTAAGAAATGAGATTCAAAGACATAGTAAAAGTTACAAAAGTAGAAACTAAAACATACGGAAAAGGTAGAAACACAAGAGAGTTCCAGATCGTGACTTGTGAAGGTGTATTCTGGTCGGGGAAAGCATCCATTTTTCCGGAAGAGGACAATCAGTACATGGAAAAAGGAGATTATGAAATTGAATTTTATCTGCGAGTGTCTGAATCGGACGGAAAATATTACATCAACCCCGTTATCATTCCGGAATCAGTAAAGGAGAAATAAAATGAACATCTATCAACCTGATGGATGGTTGGACGTTGGCCGGTTAAATTCATTACCGGCCACTTTCTACATCATCATTGGAAGCCGACAAGTGGGAAAAACATATTCATGCTTTAAGCATATTGTGAATACATATGTGAAAAATGAAATCCCTTTTATTTTTATGCGGCGAACCGGTGCAGAGCTTTTGGGCTGTCTATCTGACAATCCCTTTGACAAAGGTTTTAATCCGGACAATGGGACAGCCTATGAATTTGAAAAGATAAAAGGAATCAGGGCTGACAGCAGACTAAACATTGTTGACAGACTGAATGAAGATAAGGTCGTTGGATCTGCTTTTAGTTTAGCAGGACTTGTGTCAAATAGGGGTTTTAACGGAGATCCCTACCAATGTATCATGTATGACGAGTTTATCCCCGAAAAAATCAAGAAGCGGATGAGCGGAGAGAAGGAGGCGTTTGAAAATGCGTATATGACAATCAATTCTGTTCGAGAGCTAAAGGGACGACCAGCTGTCAAAGCATGGCTTTTATCCAATAGTAACAGCATTGATAGTCCGATTCTGGAAGCTTTTGGTCTGGTCAATACAATTACACGGATGCAGAACAAAGGGCAGGAATTTTGTTTTCTACCAGATCAGAAAATTTGCATCGTAAATGTAGCAGAGTCAAATATATCGGCTCAATTAGCAGATACTGCATTATTCAAAGCGATACAGGATCATCAGTTCCGTGGAATGGCTTTGCATAATACTTTTGCATATGACGACTTTTCTTGCATTGGAACGGAACCGATCAATGAGTATCGTCTCCTTGTAACGATTGGTAACATCAATATATACGAGCATAAGGCGCATGATTTGTATTATGTAACGCTGCACAGAAGAGGAACTGGAAAATCTTTTCCAGATAATCTGTCTGGCCGGCATCGGTTTTTGCAAAATTATATCTGGTTGCAGGATAAGATTATTGCAGAACGGGTCACATTCGAGAACTATGAATTAAAATTAAAACTGTTTGAGTATCTTAAAATAAAAGGCTAGGATTTTTCCTAGCCTTAAATCATTAATTAAGCAAAACATGTATTATGCTCTATTGTGAATGGTTCTGTTACGATACTGTTTACGTCGTAACTTTCATACTCTTTACCGTTTGCATTCCGGATTGCTATCCATAAACTTCCGTTGTAAACTCTCAATGTACAAGGTACTGTCCTATAGCTACCATCAACAGAACCCAGAATTACTGTAGTAGGTACATCACATTGAAATCCACCAAGTACATATGAATCTGCAAAGGAAAATAACTCATATGATGTTCCGTCTCCTTTAAAGGTAACATTAGTTGATCGTGTCATGCTAAATGAACCATAGAATGCGCATATATCATTATACTGCATCGTCTCGATGATCGTTGATCCGATGAATCCATGTTTAAATCCAACCGAATTAATTCTTGTACCTGAATGGACTACGGATCCATAGCCATTTAAGAGCGCATTGCTAATTGTTTTTGCAATTGATTCTTCGCCCCATGTGTTCGGATGCACTCCATCGCTTCCGAACATAGCTGTGGAATGTAGAGCATTTTCAACTCCACTTAAATAAGTAATACCATTGTATTCACATCCAGAATTGTAGAATGCACGTGGTAGTGTAAGAGAGCCTCTTGTATTCAAGTTTGTACTTTCTCCAATAAACCCAACAAAGATTTGTGCATTTGGGTATATGATATTTGACTGTTTTTTAAAATTGTAGATTGCATTAATAATATCATGTTCACTCACGTTCGTGTCATTAAATCCGCCGCAGACGATGATATTTGTTACTTCCTCATTTTTAAAATGATTGCTGGTCTGATTCAGTAAGGTCGCAAAAGTCGTGTTTTTCGCAAAACCCGATCCACCAAGACTGTTTGAGAAAAAGTTATCATCTGTAAGACCTAAGTAACCTTTTAAAAGTGTTGGCCATCCGGTTACGTTGCCGTCTGGATTGTATCCTTCGCCGTAACTATCGCCGATACAGATCGTTTTTCCGTTAAAATCAAAGGTTCTCCGGCTTCTATCTGTGTATTTTTTTGCTGTACTTAATCCATCCTTAACTGCTTCATCGACTACCCGTCCGATCTCTCCGGAATCCAGTTCTTTTTTTAGTTCATCTTCAACGATCTTCTGTGCTGTTCCTTTAATGTCAGACCATTCTTTTGTCACAACATCAACAGCGTCTACTGCTTTTCTCACATTCTCAATGATCCAATCAAGGTTCAGATCTGACATCTGTGATGATGGATAATTTCGAAAATTAAACATTTTACCACTCTCCTCTCAATAAATCTTGCATAAATAAGGCTGCAGCATATCCATAAAAGGACTGCGTCCTTAATTTCAATTCTGATTCTATCATATTCTGGTTCGTTGTTACTCCAATATTGCCATGAATCCTGCCATCATGTGTAGTCGTTCCAGATTCTTTATTAGTACTGTTATAGTTATTCTTTTCATTTGAATCGTTGAAACTATCCGATCTGGTTCTGTCCTGCGCCTGATAGTCGCTGGAATTGTATGCTGAGACATCGCCATAGGCATTGGAATTATCACTTGCAGTAATGTTTGATTCATTGTGTCCGGATTCACTGCGTGTAATATCCGGAGAATCTGTCCAATGTTCATGTCTGTCATAGTTCTCGATCGGATTGTAATCCGCATGCAATGCATTCCATGTCTGTCTTAAAGATTCCTGCCACTTATCGCACCATGCCGGAATTGCTGTATCACGTATAAAGTCAAAGTTTGGATAAACGACTCCCAGTGTTCCATAATCAAGTAGCAGTGTATTGATAAATGTTTTTTTATCAACGCCATCCGGTAACCTTAAATTATTGAATAAACTATCATCATAGTTTATCAGTCCGATCAGTGTCAATCTACTCGTCATACGGATATCATCCTCTCTTTCTGTTCAAATTTTTTCATCTTAATGACAAGATTAAGATCTGGAAAAATCGTGTTCGCTACTTTCGCATCTTTCTGCATTGTTTCAATCCAAGTCGTTAATCGAGTCACTGACTCAATGTTATTGACATTGACTTCTGCAACGTTCATACGTTCTTTCTTTTCCGTATTTGCTGACGGAATCCCTACTTCTGTATCAAATTCATCCAGTATACGTTCAAATGCTAACAAGAGTTTGTCCGCGATAAAATTTTTTGAAACGTCTTGATTAAACTGTGTCCAAGGTTCATCCGGATCTGTTTCGGACCTTTTCCAACTTTCCGGATTGATTGCTACCGCAGGCTCTCCCCTGCTGATCTTGTCAAATACAACTTTCAGAGTCTCAGCTCCACCTTTGGTTCGGCTCGCTAGGATAAAAGCAACTTTTGAATTAAACAAAGACATGTCCATTGCTTCTGCTGTCATTGCAAGTTTATACGCATAATAGCTAATGATATCAAAACATCCACAATAATCTGGTCGCATATGTACCAATGCACAATCTTTTCCGATCCGGTATTCTGCTGTATTTAAAATAAGCGGATTGGTATAAGTTGCATATGCAGGACGGTAATAAATATCAATCCCAGTAAGTGTTGGGTACTGTGCAATCGTACCAAATTTATAATTTTTAAAAACACCAAAGTAGCCACCTGCAATCAAGCAAAACTTGATAAATGGAATGTCGATAGATTCCTTGCATGTAATGTCAATAACCGAATAAAATCGTTCATATAGCATTTCTTCAAAGAATCCTGTCAACTGTGAATTTTTAACAACAATTGATGGAGTTATCCGGTTCATCCGGACATTGATACTTTCATAATTTAATGGCAACATGTTATCACTTCCTTTCTATTCGATATAGCAACCAGTGTTCAGATGGTTATTAACCTGTTCGATCTCAGACTCATATGCATCTAAGTATACGCTTGCATCACTGCACTGTACGTATCCAGATATTTTACTCATTTTCATACTCGCATGCATATAATAGCCAGACGTTGCAAAGTTCACACCTTGTGCAAGTCTTGCATGACAGTACAGCCGTGGGATCGAATACTGCCGAATCAGTGCAACCGAGCCGGTACTGCCAAGTGTATTGACATCCGGCTGAAATCCGGAAAATAATCCTGCTCCGCTTCCTTTTAAGATTGATCCTACTGTATTCATGATACCAGTAGTCACTCCTCCCATCTGTCCGATCTGATAAGGTACGCCAAACTGACAGGATAAGGACTGGATGATCTCTGCTCCATTTTTAATCTGACAGAGAGCTGTTCCGGTTGTCATGTCAACCGTATACTGGATATCCATTGTATCATCGGTTAAGGTTTGCATTCTAAAGGGGACTGTGCCAATCCCCGGAAGAGCCAGCCAGTATTCGGAGAAATTCGAATCATAATAACCGAATGCATTCTTGTCATACAATGGATTTGATACTGCTATCTTAAAATACATATCGATTGTATCGTTAGGAGCAACCTTTTTTGCTGAGATTCCGGATGCTTCCCAGAATCCCATTTTAATAGTAGTAACAGCAGTTCCAGAATACTTTGCATAGCTTAAGGGGATCCAGATTACTGATGTAATATATTTAAAAGGATTGAATACAGATTTTACTGCTTCTTCCTGCAATACATCCGTAAAGTTACCAGCATTGCAAGTATAATTCATTAATTTCTGCAAGCTAGCATAATCCATCATATAATTCACAAGTCCGTCTGCATTTGTTATACGGACTAAAAAAGAGCCCGTGTCACTCCACCAATCACTGTTTTGAGCTGATGAAATGGCTGTACTCCAGTCATAGGTTGGATAGATTAACGGGTCTGCCAGTGTCCATTTCTCTGGAACTTTTGCACAACGCTCGACAGTGAATGTCTGTGCTGTAATGGAGCTTTTAAAGCTTGCTAACACGTCAACTGACAAGTCTATCTGACATGTCGTATTATTTAAGGCAGTCACGTTCTGCACAAAATAATAACGTCGAAAATCCGAGATATAAGCATAATTGACATTTGTCCAACTATCTAATCCGGTAATGATGATAGACGGATTCAAGATTGATGTATTCTCTTTTAATTTACAATCAGGAGCAGCGACTGGCTGCCCCTTAGGTTGTTTTGTACTATTCGATTTTTTGGAAAATATATAGAGTCTTACTTCCATATTCTTTCTCCTTACAGAACATATGGCTTACCCTTTGCATAGGTACATATCCATCCGGACGGCGTACGCATCCATGTTACTCCGCTTACCTGCGCAAGCTGTTTGCAGGTTACTCGGGTTCCTGCGTTGTATTTTTTCAGTACTTCGCCGTTCGGAGCATAGGAACGTACTCTTAATCCATTAACTTGTACGGTGTAGACTTTACCAATGATAAAGCCAGATGCTCCGGAGGAATCATTAGCACCAGTATAGCGCAAGTGGTACAGCCATCCATATGACGGTGTATAGAAATCACAGATACGGATCTCACGACCAGAACTGTCTCCTTTTTTACCGTCAAAATCGCCGGATGCAGTCACGAGTTTAAAATCAGTAACTGCGATGACAACGTGCTTACCCGGAGTCAGATAGATATCCCCTGCTTTACATTTTCCGGATACCTTTTTCCATCCTCTCTTTGTAAGCTGACTGTAGAGATTTCTGGTAGTGCTTCCTGCATTCACATCACAACCCCCCGCTCGGAGACAGTGAGCTGTGAGTGAGGAGCAGTCAAAGTCTGGATTCCCATCCCTGCGGGACTGTGAATATCCATGACTGTTATCATTTGCAATTGCAACCGCTGTATCAATCATTTTACTCAAGTTCATCTTTTTTCACTTCCAATCTTTCAAGGATTTTTTCCATAACAACTGTGTTATTTTGGACTGCTTCACTGAGTTTATCGACTTCCGCCTTATGCGTCTGATCACTTTTCCAGTACATATAGAGGACGATCAGGCAGCACACAATCGGAAAACCTAATGAACTGATAGCACTTATAACTGTTTGTTCCATTGGTTACTCCTTTCTAGCTGCGCCATTCTTAAATTACTTTACCATCAGCACCCTCTCCCATCACAAAAACTACGCCGTTATGTGTATAGTTGTTCCAGTAGTTTTTACGATAATGGACATACGTATTGTAGTAGTCGCCAGCTGCATTAACTGGAGTTGTAATGGTTTTCGTAAACTGATAATTTACCCCGACTGCACGGCGATCAAAAATGCAACCTAAGACATATGGTAATTCTACGTTATTAGTTGCATTTTTGGACTCTCCGGTTGCAAGGTCTAAGATATTCGGTTTAATCTTAATCTGCTCCGGATATTTGATGCTCTGCCAGTAGTTAACAAACTCAACGTCAGCAATCTTCAAATATTTATCATTAAATGCGGCTGACAATACGCTTGTCTGTGCCTGTTTCCAGAAGCTGTTAAGCATGATAAACTTCTGGTACTCTTTTGGAGTAAAACGTAAAATATTCTGATCGGTAAAGTTTGCATGATACATGGTTGATCGTTCTGTCATGCAATCAGAAAGATTCTGAACGTAGGCTACAAACCAAGGAACAAAATCTTTTGCATAGGTTGTGCGGAGCTGCAAACCAGTATAAGTAGTTTCATGTTCTGTGTTGTATTCCTTAGTAAGATCTATCTTATATAATCCCATTGCTGATAGTCCGGCAATATAATTGCAGATTGCAAGACGTCTGCCTGCCTCCATTGTCTGTTCAATATCGTTTCTAAATTCAGTCATAACAGATGTATAGAAATTGGAAAACTCCTCAACAGATCGGAACGCCTGAGATAACTGATCATCCAGTCGTGTGATATGATTCTGTTCTTTTTTCGTTCCGTAAAATTTAAGCTGTACGACTTTCGGCTTTTTGATCTTGTACATGTCAACAGAGTTACCATCATTAAACTGATTAGTATTCAGATTTGTGTTGGTATCCTCAGATGCTTCCTCATCCATGTGCAGGGGGACTGTTTCAAGAGTGATTGCCCCCCATCGTTCGGCTGTCTCGTCAATAATACGTACTTTTCCGATGTATGGCGTGTTTGGAAAATAATTGTTCATGAACGTTACTGCCATAGCGTCCATAATGTTTTCGGTACCGGAGCGGAGTATCTTTTCTCCGACTGACACAAAACTTGTAGTATCGATGACAGCAATTTCTTTTGTTCCAAACATTTGAGAGTTAATATCGTTGACAATCTTATAAACATCAACTGCTGTAAGTGAGTTCATTTTTTTATACCTCCTTAATTAAATTTAAAATAACATCATTGACATCATTTTCTTTCGGCGTTGGTACAGTTGCTGCAACCGTATTTCCTATCTGGATTGCCTTTGTAAGTTCGTCCAGACGCTTTGTGATTTCTGATAGTTCATCAGCTGGTGCAGGTGCAGATGCAGGTGCAGATGCTGGTGCAGATGCTGGTGCAGATGCTGGTGCAGATGCTGGTGCAG
>ERZ827450.3065-NODE-3065-length-12102-cov-6.251100_pt1 | contig 12102 bp, 10 predicted proteins | sample MGYA00519773_ERZ827450 | MGnify/ENA primary metagenome ERZ827450 (study PRJEB31778, sample SAMEA3449306) | human gut metagenome | biome: human gut; feature: human-associated habitat; material: faeces | place: United Kingdom | collected 2010/2012 ...
TTTCATGCGTACCCAACCTAAAGTGGGTATGTTTAACCTATGTCTCTCGCATCTATTGTCTCTGCAAAAAACATCCTAGTAAATGTCTTTTTAATAACTCTACTATAATTTAATTCTGTGTTATAATGTCTCTATAAAGATTTCGGAGGTCAATTTTATTGGAAAAGAGCATCATCAAATTGACATTCATAAAAGTCGAGATAATTAAAAGATGAGCTACTGGTTTCTTATGTGAGGTAAATAAGATTTATGGAAAAAATATCTAGAGAAAAGGCAAAACGTTATTTACTACATCAACAAGATTTATCTGGCGATAAAATATATTTGGGAAAACAAGGGATTTTAGACTATTTTTCCAAACATAAAATGATTCAATTTGATCCAGTAGATATATGTGGTCGCAATGCAGAAATAGTTTTGTTTTCAAGAATAAATTCTTTTAAAAAAGAAGATCTGTATTCTCTTTTATATGAGGAAAATGAATTAATTGAAGCATAATCACAAATTTTCCATCCAGCCCATACTTTTTCTTAAACTCCATTACCCTCTGATGCTCCTGGGGCAATGGGTAAATTTCTGTCTCATCGGTCCAGTTGTTGATCATAACGGTCTTGGGGACTTTCTTTCCCTTGAAACGGTTCTCCACCGTCTCCACCAAATCGCGACCGACTGTAATCACAAGATCGCTGTGCTTGCAGCTAAACTTATCGAACCACATCATGGCATTGGTGATCAGCTTGCTCTTTGTGTAGCCAACAGCCAGCACCTGCTCCGGGTTAAAGTCCTGAATGTTATAGATGTACTTCGCGTGTTTCATCCATTTCCCCCATACACCCAACAGACCGCCCAAGACCGGAGGCTGAGAGATAGAGAGCACATAGTCCATCTTACCAACTTTAAAAGTTGCACCCATTGCACCAAAAAAATAAGATAAAATGTTCTTCACGCGACTCTTCTTATTGGTCTTGGTAAACTCCGGCACACGGATCCGCAGCACATTCACACCATTGATTTTTTCTTTGTAATATTTTTTTGTCTTATATTTGTCATCAATGACCCCTAAGTAACTCGGCACCACGCATATGATCGTGATGTTAAACTTATCCAGCATACCCTCCGCCAATTCACGCAGAATCTGCCCCGTAGATGCAGTATCTGGAATATAGTAATGAGCATAAATCAGGAGATTCTTTTTATTTATCATTCTTTTCTTCTCCATCCCCAATTCTTTCTACAAAAAACAAATTCCGCAACAGAGTATGCGCCTTTGCATTCGGTGTTGCGGTCAAGTTCAGTCTTTTCTCTGTAAGTTTTTTGATACCGTCTCCCTGAAGCATGTTCTTATCCTTGTTCATCAAACCATTTTACCGGTACAGAGGCTTCCGGTTCTATCCGGAAGCACCCTCCGTACCGTTGCCCTCCATGCCCAGAAGCACCTATAAACAACTGGCGTCATCACCGACAGTCCTGCTTCTGTCCGGTACAGGTACCAGATCCGTCCTGCAGCTTAACCTCGTTTATTTCTCCGCCTTCAGAATCCGTGACAGTTCTGCCACGTTATTGGACGAATCCATAGCTGCATAGGTTACGATCACTTCGCCATTTCCGGTTTCTGTCACCTTTTCAATCAGTAAGGAGGCTGTCACATCCCCGTCATGGGAATCGTAAGCGGTTACGCCTTCCAGCAGCTGATCGGTATCTGTGCCGGTTGTATAGGTCTGCTCGGTATCCGGCAGTGTGATGACCGGCGCTGTCCGGTCCATTTGTAAGTAGAAGAATGCGCAAACCGCAATTAAAGCTGCATCTGCAATAAAAAATCCGATGGTCAGACCTTTTGTACTCATTTTGCATCCTCCTTTTCTCCCGTGTTCTGTTCCGGTACAGCAGTTTCTGTCTCAGCAGCTGTCGCGTCGGTTTTGGAGCCTGCATCCATCGGCAGCTCGTCCTGTGCTTCGTCTGCGCCATCCTGTCCGTAGCCGTAATAGCTGCCATAGTAATAGCCATAATATTTTCCATAATAAGGATTCTTTTTGGTGTTGACCTTGTTCAGGACGCATCCAAGAATCCGGCAGCCTACCTTGTCCAGCTGTTCTTTTACATTCTGGGCAAATTTGTAGCTGATAGCTCCGCTTTCGACAACGAGTACCGTTCCATCGCAGATCGCACCTACAACCGCGCCGTCGATGACACTGCCAAGGGGCGGGGTATCTACGATGACATAATCGTATTTCATCCGCAGCACCTCCAGCATATTTTTGAACGCATCGCCTCCCAGAAGCTCACTGGGGTTGGGCGGTATCGGTCCTGCAAAAATAATATCGAAATTGTTGACGTTGGTTCTGCAGCATACATCGTCCAGCTCCATCTGTCCGCTCAGGTAATGGGACAGTCCGTATTTTTCACGGTTTGCTTTATAACGGCCCCGCAGTACGGATTTTCGCAGATCTGCGTCAACCAGGATCGTCTTCTTGCCGCTTTCTGCAAGGGACAGACATAACTGGAAGGAAACACTTGTCTTTCCTTCGTTTGGCGTACAGCTGGTCAGGGAAATCACTTTAACATTTTTTCCTGCAAAGCTCAGATTGGTACGCAATGTTTTATAGGCTTCTTTTGTTCTGAAATCCAGACGCTCGATGGAGCGAATTACTACGTTCTGCATATTTCCCTGTCACCTCACTTTCCGCTTGTCGCCTGTTTTTTATATTTTTTCTTTTTCTTCTTGCTGTCAGCTTCATTCAGCGGAATCATCGCAAGGGTGGAAATTCCAAGATATTTTTCCACATCCTCTTCCGTCTGAATCGTATCGTTCATCAGGTGGGAAATAATTACGATGGCTGCTACAATCAGAATACCAAGCATTCCGCCCATCATCGTGTTCTTTCCGACGGAGGGGCTCGCTTTATAAGTCGGCATATTTGCAGTTTCTACGACATTCACTGCTTCAATATCCATAACATTGCGGATATGGATCGCTGCCGCTTCCCGGACCGCATTTGCGATCTTCATTGCCATAACCGGGCTGCTGTCCGTCACTGTAATGGAGATTACTCGGGTGTCCGTCGGTGTGCTGACAGCCACCTTGCCGCTCAGCTGTTCATAGCTAATGGGCAAATCCAGCTGCTCGATCACCGCTTCCAGTACGAAACGGCTTTTGATCAGCTCCGAATAGTCCTTAACCAGCTGTGTCCCTACCTGCAGGTCATTGTAGGTTACATTTGCACTACTACTGTCCTGCTTATTCAGAATATAGATTTTTGTTACAGACTGATACGTGGGCGTCATCAGAAATTTGCTTCCCCCAAAGGCCAGAAGTGCTGTAAACAGTCCCACTGCAATCATCAGCGGAAGCTTTCTCCAGAGTACCCAAAAAAGTTCTGCCAGATCGATTTCGGTTTCCTCGTTGCTTCTCTGGTTTTGATTTTCCATGTCTCGTTCCCCTTTTTCTATTCGATGTCTTCCATATCTGTATTGTCCAGAATGTGTGCTGCGTTTTTGTAGAGCAGACGTTCCGCATATTCCGGGCTGCAGTGTCTTTGCAGCCATAAGGCTCCTTCCGCCATCGATACAGACCGGTCTCCCTCTGCTCTGTGGGCGTCCGTTCCGATGAGATCTGCAAGCTCTTCTTTTATCAGGCTGCGTGCTGTGCGCTTTAGCTGTCCGCCCAGCAGTCCCGGCAGTTCTCCTGCGTTGATCTGGATCCGGCAGCCCATGTCCTTTAATTCTTCGACCCGGTTGAAATCCTTTACCACGTTCCGATAGCGCTCGGTATGGGCGACAATCGGGCGGTAGCCCTCGCAGAGCAGGTCATACAGGCAATTCCGGATGTACGCCCATTCTTCGTCCGGTGAAAATTCTGTCAGAATATAATCTGATCCGGCAAGGGTTCCCGCCTTGCCCTGTTTTAACAGCTCGATGGTATCCATGCAGCAAAAAATCTCACCGCCGCTGTAAAGTCTGATGTCGATTCCGTTTTCCTTCGCAGCCTGCTGCAGCTTCTGTGTCCGTTCCAATGCGGAAGCAGCGGTAATGCTGCGTCTGTTCGGTTTCTGATGTGGAGTCAGGATAACTGCTGCAACGCCCTGTTTTACTTCCTGGCGCAGCATCGTCAGGCTCTCTTCCAGATTTCTCGCGCCGTCATCCACCTCCGGCAAAATATGACAGTGAATATCTATGTACTGATTTTTCTTCTCCGGCATCTCAGGCCTCACTTCCGGAGTTTTTTTTGCTGTCCGAGCTGCTTTTTACGTTCTCCGGTACTGTCTTGCATTCTGATGTAGCTTCCGCCTGTGCTGCCCGAAGTCCGTCGGCAAACAGCCACAGCATCCGCAGGCAGTAATCCTGTATACTCTGAGGCATCCCGTTGAGTCCGCGCATCAGCTGTTCTTCCTGACTGACTGCGGATTTTTTCTCTTTCTCTCCATAAATCAGCGTATCCAGACTCACCCCATACAAGCGGGACAGGTTAATCAGTGTTTCCACACTCATGCCGCAGGTTCCCCGCTCGATATCCGCATAATATTTGTTGACGACACCGAGCCGCTCTGCCACCAGCTCTCTGCTCCAGCCGAGCTCAACCCTACGGGAGCGCAGCCGCTCTCCGGCAGCGATCCGGTCATATGCCGGCTTCTCCTGCTTTCTCTTCATCTTGTCCCCCACTTGTTTCTTTCTGTTCATCCTAACGTATTTCTACTCCGACAATTATGTTTTTTGTCGAAATTACAAACTTCTTGCCACCTATTTTATTATACCATCTAACGTTTTCTTTACAAGCAGACAACGTGGCAAATATTTATTCCATTTTTATTAATTTTCTATTAAAAGTGTTAAAAAATGTTATAAAATCTTCTCTTGTATGTCGTATTTCGGGTTTTTTCCTTATGAATTAGTATGTTTTTCCAGGAATCCCGTTCGCCTGAATATTCTCTTTTTTCCCATTATTTTCCGGTTTTACCCCCCCCCCGAATAAAATCCAATCATTTTTATATTGTTATATCGTTTATTTCTATTTTCCGTTTTTAGGGTTCGTTTAAATGTGTGTTTCTGTTCGTTTTATAGTTTGTCTTGCTTTTTCTGCAGTCTTTTCCCTTTTATTATGCAAACGTTTTTTCGTATTTTTTAGTTCTATATGACTTATTTTTGTCCAATCCGACTTGTTTCTATTTTCACTTTTTTCTTTCCAACATGCACCTGTATTGCGCCGACCTCCGCCGTGGAATACCAGCGGATTCCCCGCTCTTCCAGGCGTTTCAGCGTTTCCGGCGCCGGATGCCCGTACCGGTTGTTTTTGCCGCAGGAAATCAGGACCAGCTCCGGCTGTGCCAAATCCAGCAGTGCTTCTCCCGTCGCGTTGGACGCGCCGTGGTGCCCGGCGTCGAGGATGGTGCAGCGGAGGGGATTTTGCGCAGCGGGCTGGGTTGACAGTGCGCACGGGAGTGCCTGCCCCTGCGCAGCAGACTGGGTTGACGGCGCACACGGAAGTGCCTGTTCCTGCGCAGCGGGCTGGGGCTGCTCCACGGCGGGTCGCGCCTGCTCCACCAGCCAGTCTTCGCCGCTCTTTTCCAGATCTCCAGTCAGCAGCATCTGAAAATCGCCCTGTGACAGGCGCAGCACCAGCGACGCATCGTTGCGATCCTCCGGCACTTTTTTCGCATAGGGGTGCAGGCAGGAGATCTGCAGCGCGCCATCGGTCATGTGCTCTCCCGCAGAAAGGTATTCCACGGAGACCTCCGCCTCTTCGATCTGCTGCAGCAGCGTTTCCAGCACTTCATCCTTCAACGCCACATCCGGCAGAAAAATGCGCCGGATTTTGACCCGGCTGCTTTTCGACCACTCCAACAGCTCCCCTACCGCGCTGATGTGGTCTTCATCCCAGTGCGTGATAAAAATTCCTTCCACGCTCCGCGTCCCGATATATTTCAGCCATGGAATAATCTGGTACTGTCCGGTCTTTTTCTTCGACGTACTTCCGGCATCCACCAGATATACATGATGCTCCCGGGTTTCGATTCCAACGCACTCTCCCTGCCCGACGTCCAGCATCGTGACGTTCAGTTCGCCCGGCAGGCGGATCAGGAAAATCCCCATCAGACACACAGCTGCTGCAAGCCGGAGGTGCGGACGGAGTTTTTTGCCTGACACAGCCAAAGCGATCAGTCCGATTGTATACGCGGTCAGTGCCTGCCAGGTCGGATATCCGGTGTGCAGGATACTGCCCGGAAGCGCCATTGTAGACCGGCACAGCTGCTCATAGCAGGAAAAAATCGCTTCGATTGCGATGCAAAGAAGGTGCTGGGGAAGCTCCAGGCAGTGGACAAGCGCAGTCAGACGGGCGACCAGCTGCAGTCCGATCAGGCATGGCAGCAAGATTCCCATCAGCGGAATGACTGCCAGATTCAGCAGTACCGACCACGGACTCCATTCATAAAAATGAATCAACAGAAACGGCAGCATCGTCATGGTAATGCCCAGACCGGCAAGGATATTTTTGCGGAGGAGACAGCAGGCCCGGACGATGGCAGCCCGGGCAATATTCCATCCGGCAACTCCATCGGTGACTCGATTGGCGACTCGCAACGAGGGTGCTGCGTCCTCCCAACCATCCTGCAAAACCGGAATCATTACCGCAATCCCGATCACTGCCGAAAAAGAAAGCTGGAAGCCTGCATCCAGAATCCGCTGTGGCTTGGGCACAAGCAGAAGCAACGCCGCAATCGCAAGGGAGGTTGGCAGATCGGGCGTGCGCTTTAGCAGTCCCGCCGCCAAAAACAGTAAAAACATGACAAGGGCGCGCCGGGTAGAAATGCCCATTCCGGTCAGCTGCACGTATACAATCAGAATCCATGTGGAAATTCCGGCGCTCAAAGTAACCGGAAGCCGTACTTTTTTCAAAAGTCCGAACAGTCCTGCTCCGATCAGGGACAGGTGCAGTCCTGAAATTGCCAGCAGATGGCTGATTCCTGCGCCCTGGTATAGCGCTTTTACTTCGCTGTCCATTCCTTTTTTCCGTCCGAGCACCATGGCGGATGCGGTCGCACCGTTCTTTTCCCCCAGCAGCTTCCGGAACAATACCTCCGATTCATAGCGCAGCTGTGAAAGAAATTCTTCCAGCCGTCCATAGTTTTTTGTCTGAGCGGTAATTTTTGTTTTTTTCAGCGCAAACAGGCAGTCTTTTCTCCGATAATAGGCTGCTGTGTCGAATTCTCCAGGATTCGTTGCCTGCAAAAATGGCGACACTTCACCAAAAACCCGAACATAGCTGCCTGCCTTTGGCAGCGTTGTGTCTTTCTCCAAATAGCACAACGCACTCGCGTTTTTCCCGAATATTTCCTGCATTTCATTGATTTGTGAGGTTGTTTTCTGAGAAGAAATAAGAATTGACATCTGATCCGCATCTGCCGAACCGGATATCTGTGACAGGTTATCGGTCGTTTCCGCCAAATCCCCTGAAAAAACAAAAGATGAGGCATCTGCCTCGATAGAAAGGTCTTTTAAATAAAAGCTGGCGTTTTCCCGGGTTCCATCTACAGGCTGCCAGCAGTCTGTGACTTTGCCCGTCAGGCACAGGGTTTCGCCCTCCATGGCTTCCAGCCAGGTGTCAAGCTGTGTAAGCGAGGTGCACCCGCCAACATGCGCTTTCTCTGACGTGCTTGTGCCAGCGTCCGTTCCCACCCACTCCGGCAGCAGACGCGCTGCCAGATAGAGGGTCAGGAAAATCAGGATTGCCGCGCACAGCGGTCTTCTGCAGTTTTTTATGATTGTAATTCCTCCGTTTCGTAAACCAGATCAAGGTTCCGGTCAAACACGTTAGACAGTGAAATTTTTTCCCGGAAAATCATATCTGTATTCCCGTTTACCGCAATCTGCACCTTGTTGATGTTCGACAATTCTACCAGAGAGTTAACAATGGAATAGATCTGAACCTCTGCGGAAACATTGTAGGTCTGTGTCAGAAAACCGTTATCCAGGTTTACATAACATGTCCCATCTTTTACTGTCACGCCCAGCACCTTTGTCGCAGGGTTGATGACCGGGTAAAGCTCTTCGTTTTCTGCATCCGGTCCGGCAATCAGCCGCTCTACCACCAGCTTTTCCATGGAAATGTTGCTGCTGTATACAACCGGTTTTGTCTGGACGCCGATCAGGCGCTCGCCGCTTTCATTGGTAAAGTAAAGAAGCAGGCGCGTTTTTTCGTATGCATTGATTTCATTTCCTGCGTTGTCGATAAACAGATCCGCTGTCATAGGACCGACCACATTGCCGAGGCTGTCCGTCAGTGCTTCTCCACCGACCGTCACCGAAACATAGGAAATTCCCTCCAGCTGCGTCATCGTGCGCACAATTGCAGCCCGAACCAGCACTTCTGAGGATGGAGACAGCTTTTTATATTCCACACTCATGTCCAGCACCAGCTGATCGTCTTTGACATTCCAGCTGTTGATCGCAAAACCGCTGATCGGTGAGCGCAAAGACAACTCTACCGGATTTTCCTTCAGCCGGGAAATGCCCCATTCCGCCTGTTCGGAAAGGGTGTCGCCCTCCGGCGCTTTTTCCACTGCCGTGATTTTCGTTTCTTCTTTATTGATATAATAAACGCTGACCGTATTGGCAGGCGTCTCTTCTTTCTTCCCGCACCCGGCAAACATTCCGGTCAACAGCAGACAGCCCAAAATCAGCACAGCCGCCCGCATTTTTTTGATTCCTGACATAGTTTTCTCCAAATTTTCTGAAATCACTTGATGTAGGACAAGGGGATTTTCACCGTAAAGGTCGTGCCCTGTCCTTCCACGCTGCTCACTTTGATCGAACCGCGGTGCAGCAGGATCGCATTTCTGGTAATGGCAAGTCCAAGTCCGGTGCCGCCGATTTCACGGGAATGCGACTTATCTACTCTGTAAAAACGTTCATAAATATGCTCGTAATCCTCCTCTGGGATACCGATGCCGGAGTCGGAAACCTCTACCGTGAAAAACTGATGATCCGCGTCCAGAAGCACCTTGACCCAGCCGTGTTCTTTATTGTATTTAATCGCATTTTCCACAAGGTTCGTGAAAATCTGAGATATTTTGACCTCGTCCACCTCTGCCGTAACCGGGCGCAGGCTTTCCAGAACCACCTCGATGTCCCGTTTGCGGGCGATGGGACGCAAGCGCTTTAGCGTCGTTTCCAACAGCTCGTTGATATCCACTGCGGAAATGTCCATTGAGCCTTCGGTTTTGTCCATTTTTACAAGGGAAAGCAGGTCGTTGATGATTTTATTTTCCCGCTCGATTTCCTCCGTAATGTCCTGCATAAACTCCTGATACAGCTCCACCGGCACGTCCGGCTGCTGATTCAGGGAATCCGCCAGCACCTTGATCGAGGTCATGGGCGTTTTCAGCTCATGAGAGACATTCGATACGAATTCCTGCCTGGAATCGTTGATGACCTTCATTCTGCCCAGCAGCTGGTTGAAGGCATCCACGATATGCTCGGTTTCCAGGTAATCCGGTACGGAAATCGGCTCGTCCGTGAAACCGTCCTTGACCTCACTGATCGCCTGGGTTACGCGCTTAAAGGGCATAATCAGGATGTGCGAGAAGAAAAAGACGATGCCGATAATGATAATTCCCATCACGATTTCCAGAATCAGGGCTTTCCGGCTCAGGATGTCCAGCGTCGTCGCAATGCTGTCTGTCGATGCACTGGCCAGAATCACGCCGCGTACGATGCTCGTCTGCCCTTTTTCCCCGTCTACCGTCTCCGTAATCGGAACCGTCATCTCGATATAGCCGTTCGTCTTGTCGTAGCGGGTCGTACTTTCCCCGCGGAAGCACTTGATCACCTCCTCGGAAATCATCGTTTTCCCCTCGCTCATGGCGTAGGTGTCTTTCACAATGCGGAAATTACTGTTGATAATCAGCACACGGCCGTCATACAGGTTGGACATCTGCTCCAGCTCGGCATTGACGACATCGGAGGTTGGATTTTGCAGGTAGTTGTAATTGACCAGGTGATTTGCGATAATCCGGTACTGGGACGCGACGTCCGAGCCGCGCAGATTAACCGCACGTTCTTCGTAATTATTCAGAATGCCCAGCCGCATGATGTCGCTGGGCACGATTCCGATGATCAGCATCAGGAGGAAAATGTATGCCTTCAGGCTGCGGAAGATCGGAATTTTATAAGTGAGCCGCCGGAATAATCCGGGGGTTTTGCTGCTTGTGTTCATGAATGCCTCCGGGGGAAGGGGTGTAAAAGGATGGGGCTGGCGTCCGGAACGCTGCCGACGGGAAACCGGACCTTTTGCTTCGCAAAAGCCCGGTTCGCGTTGCTCACCGGGTCATCCGCTGACAACCGGCAAAATCTTCTGCAAGCAGAGATTTTGCCGCTTTTCATCGTCTGGTCCGGTTCTGCTTATACGCGGAAGAAGTACCCCACTCCCCATTTGGTGTGGACGTAGCGGGGTTCGCTGGGGTTGGTTTCAATTTTTTCGCGGAGGCGGCGGATGTGGACGTCTACGGTGCGGACATCCCCGGGATAGTCTGCGCCCCAGACGAGGTTCAGCAGTTTTTCACGGCTGTAGACTTTACTCGGATTGCGGATCAGAAGCTCCAGCAGGTCGAATTCTTTTGCAGTGAGATTGACCTCTCTGCCGGAAATGCTGACGCGGCGGCTTTCGCAGTCCACGCGCATATCTCCGCTTTCCAGAATGCTTTCCGGCTTTGCGATCTGTCCTCTCGCAGAGGTACGGCGCATGATCGCCTTGATGCGCGCCTTTACCTCAAGGATGTTAAAGGGCTTGGTGATATAGTCATCTGCGCCGTATTCCAGTCCCATGATTTTGTCCATGTCGTCGTTTTTGGCTGTGAGCATTACGATCGGAACATCCGAAAACTCCCGAATCTGCTGGCATACTTCGGTTCCGCTCAGTTTTGGCAGCATAATGTCGAGCAGAATCATATCAAATTTCTGCTCTTTCGCACACAGCAGTGCCTCTTCTCCGTCATATGCGCAGGTCACTTCCATTCCGTCCTGCTCCAGACTGAACCGGATTCCTTTTACAATCAGCTTTTCATCGTCCACAACCAAAACTTTCTTTGCCATGTTTCTCCCTTTTCCCGACCGGACAATCCGTTTCTCGCTGTTTGTCCGGATTCTTTCTGTCTATGATTAAACTGTAATTTTGTCTTTGATTTTTGAAAATGCAGCCTGCTTGATTCCACTGATTTTCATGATATCCTCAATCTTTGCAAACGCTCCATGCTGCTCCCGATAGCTTATGATCGCCTTTGCCCGGCTTTCCCCGATTCCAGGCAGCGTCATGAGTGCAGCAACATCCGCTGTGTTGAGGTTGACCAGACCGTTCTCCAAGGCCGGCGCACTGTTGCTTCGCACATTTCTGTCTGTCGTTTGCATATCGCTGTCCGGCGAAGTCTGGATCCCGGCTTTCTTTTCTGTCTGTCCGTCGGCGCAGCTTTCCGTTTTTGTCATGATATAAATCTGACAACCGTCCACGATTTCTTCCGCCAGGTTGCAACATGCTTCATCCGCTTCCGGCAAAAAACCGCCTCCTGCCTCCACGGCGTCTATAATTCTGCTGCCTGCCGGAAGCTCATAGACCCCCGGAGCGGATACTGCTCCGCAGATGTGCACCACAAGGGTTTTTGCTTCCTCTAAGGAAGCATCGGAGAGCTCTGCCCGGCCTGTGCTTCCGGCACTTGACTCAGCCTCGCGGTTTTGGTCCGTGTCCCCGGCATTTGACTCAGCCTCGCGGTTTTGGTCTGTATTCCCGGCATTTGGTTCAGCCTCGCGGTTTTGGTCCGTGTCTTCGACCTTTGATTCTACTTTGCGGTTTCCATCCCCATAGGCTATGCTTTCCTTTTCCGACAAAAAGAGCTCTTCCCGCTGTGCCCCACAGGCCCCTAGCGTCGGACATAGCATTGCCCACAGAATTCCCCATAAAACCACTCTCCAAAGCCGGTCTGTTCTTTTTTTCTGTTTCCAGGATCTCAATTTTTCTCCTGCGGCGCGGCATGCCGCAGCAACTGTTTGAAATATCGGCATTTTATCCTCCATTCCGCAGGCGCTTTGCGCCGAAGGAACCGCGAGCAGAACTTCCAGTTC